>Ga0335078_10011825_pt1 | contig 12946 bp, 10 predicted proteins | sample Lox_Sample_32_FD_206711 | JGI IMG/M metagenome (GOLD analysis project Ga0335078, IMG submission 206711) | Soil microbial communities from Loxahatchee National Wildlife Refuge, Florida, United States - Lox_Sample_3.2 | ecosystem: Environmental > Terrestrial > Soil > Wetlands | place: USA... | reverse complement strand
CGCAACGGAATCCAATCCGCCGAGCCAGACGGCTGAAAGAGACGGAGACTCGCACCCGGAAGCAGATTTCCCAAGCACTGAGGTTGCCCGATCTAAGAAACAGTGCTTATTCAGAGTGTCCCTAGAGTCATTCGCACTTTGGGGCCTGGGTTCTCACGCGGGCCGATGCCCTATGCCACAAAATGGTTGCAAATTTGTCTAGCACGATAGTAATATCGAGTTGAACGTTACTTGTGGACGTTCGATCCAGTCGTTGTACCGCCCTTTCATCCAGGTTCGAGAGCCGTAACCAAACTGTCTCGCCGTGTGACGGAGGTATCCCCCGCCTGCGGCAGGTACGGAGAGAGCTTTTATGGCGTGGTACGCGTATTGCCTCACTGAGCAGCAAACCCTCACCAACGGAGTACGAACCCGGCGCCCCTTCTTGCTGGAAGGCATTCAGGGCGTCAACGGAGCCCCGGTCCTCAGCTATCCCAGCGGAGAGTTTGGGGTGATCGTCAGCGAATACGAGCCATCGCCGGACAACAAGCTCGAGGAAAGGTCGATCCTGGAGCATGCGCGGGTGGTCAGCGCCTGTTTCCGCAGCGGGACGGTTTTGCCTTTCCGTTTCGCGACGGTTTTCGATAGCGACGAAGCTCTTCGCCAGGCGGTGCGTGCAAACCGGCGCGCTTTCGGACAGAGCGTGGCCCGGCTGCGAGGCAAGTCGGAGATGCATCTGAAACTGACCGTCCGTGACGGAACTCTGCGCGAAGCCATGGTCGAGGTCGAACTGCCGGATACGGTAGGCGGCGAGTATCTTATTAAGCTCCGCGAAAAGGCATCGCGGGAACGGGAGCGCCAGACGAAGGCGCGGGCTCTCTCGGTGCAGGTGCATCGCATGTTCAACCCGCTGGAAGAGGAAATCAGTTGCAAAAGGGTTAACACCGACGGGATGCTGATTGACATTGCCCACCTGATCGATTCCAAATCGGTCGAAAAGTACCAGAACCGCTACAGCACTGCCGCCAAGCAACTCAAGAACTGTCAGATTGCCATCAGCGGCCCCTGGCCTCCTTATCACTTCCTGCCGGGGAAGCTGCGGACGGTCGCCGGGAACACCTAGCACGGCTGCCAGGCCGCCCAGCTTTTGCAAACACCCCGGTGCAGCCAATGTGCAGGAATGTGCAGCGGGGTTGCCCTGCAAAATGCCCATACCGGAGTTTTAGCGCAGCTGTGACTGAGAGCTAAGTCACAGCGCCGCATGGCCTTAGCTTTCTCCCTTCAATGACGCTTGGGACTTGACTCTTTGGCGCGGCAAGTGCTCTTTAACCAGCAAGAAAAGAGGCCGCTGAATGACCTTCACCTTCTGTTCCCGACTTCTCACTCTGAGCCGTTCCGGCTGGCGGATCGGCGCCTTGCATTGCCTTTCCTGATTCTCCTTCCACTTTGTCGCCTCTTTTAAAAGGATGGCCCCAGAAATGGGGCCGCTTTTTTCTGGCGTAAGAAACGCCGGCGCTTTCTTTCGAAAACCGGGTGAAGATGGGCTGTGTTGCCCGCCGCGCATCCCGCACCTTGCCCGGCCTTATTCGCTGTCACCGCAGGTTTTCTAATGGAGGCCCTTTTTCTCCTTGACAGGCTTCCGCCTGCGGGTAGAAAATCTCGGCCATTTGCCGTTGCGAGCGGCTTCTCGCGATGGTCTCCCCGCGAGCAGCGGGCCAGCGCATCCCGGGATGGCTCGCAGCGATCAAAAAAACCCTCAATGGAGATCTCCCCTATGTCTCGACGTGACACAGTGCTTACGATGGTTCTGAGTTTTCTTCTGGCCGCTGTTTCCCCGCTGGCGTTTGGCAGTTCATTCCAGGCCGCCGGCCATTACACCGTCGGCGACCATCCGCTTGCGATCGCCGCGGGTGACTTTAATGGAGATGGCAAAATCGATCTGGCCGTAGCCAAGCGCGACAAGACCATCGGCGTGTTGCTGGGCAACGGAGACGGCACATTTGGCGAGGCAGCAAAATATTCGGCAGCGCAGGCTCCCCGGGAAGCGGTCATCCGCTTGAGGACGCAAGCGATGCGTGTGAGCGGGAAAGAGGCCTCGGCAGTTGTTTTCGCGGACTTCAACGGCGATGGCCGGATGGACCAGGCGGTAATCATCTCCGGCAAGAATGAAGTAAGCGTTTTGCTCCGCGGGGAACCCTCGAGCACGCCTTCACCGAACAATCTCATCGAAAACCCGAGCTTTGAAAGCGGCCGGCTTTCGCCCTGGTACCAGGGCGCCGATTATTGTTCGGGAACCTGCGTAAACTGGCAGATCGGCGGGCTTGATCCCTTCACCGGACACTTCGATGCCGGCGATGTGGGCAACATCGAGCTGCGGCAGGACTTCGCCGCAACCGCGGTCAGCTCTATCGCGCACATCGAACTGTGGATACGACACCCGGCGGGGGACCAACCGGCCGCCATCAACCTTTATTATAGCGACGGCACCTATGGCGAATTCGTCGTCTATACCTCCGATGAGAACTGGGACCTGTTCGATGTGACTTCCGATCTTGCCCCGGGAGAAACCCTGAACGGCTTCTCCATCTTCGGTTTTGAAGCCAGCGATGTCTCCGAGCCGTTCACCTACGTGGATGGGGTTGGGGTTATGATCGGCGACTGAGGCAATATTCGATTCAGGGACGAAAGGCCACATGCAACCCATGTGGCCTTTTCTGTGTCCGCGGATGGGACTCCCCCAGGCCCTTTCTCCCTTTGTGATTTACGTCACATCCGAATCTTAACCATGAGTTGACGCATCTCAATTCAGACGCATATGATTTTCGTCTGTGCTGTACTGCCAGACAGTTATTAGGAGAAGTGATCGAAGGTGAAAGCAGTATCCATGGAAAAGAAAAAACTGGATTATTTCCGGAAGAGATTGGAGACGCGGCAGCAGGAACTGCGGCGCACGGTGACGCGCACCGAGCAGGACGGCCGTACCGTAGACGAGGATTCGGCGCAGGATGTTGCTGACCGCGCCGCCAGTTCTTACACCAAAGAGTTCCTGTTCTCGCAAAGCAATAATGAGCGCCAGATTCTGGCGATGGTCGAGGGCGCCATTTCGCGCATCCGCGAAGGCAGCTTCGGCGAGTGCATCTCCTGTGGCAGGGAGATCAACTCAAAACGACTCGAAGCCGTGCCGTGGACGCAGCACTGCATAGAGTGCCAGGAGAAGCGGGAGCAAGGGCTGCTCGAAGAAACCTCGAAGTAACGCGTGGCCCACGGCAGGAGCGAAGGCCGCCGGTAACCGGCGGCGTTTGGTTTTTTTGGCGGTTGACGTCCTGAATGCTGCAAGGCGCTGCGAAGGGCTTGTGCTTTGCGGAAGCGAGGGAAGGTCCGGGTGGCCAACCCCAAGGGTGCCGGTTTTGACTGCGCCGATTTTTGCCTGCTAGACTGGGATGAGTTCGTCGTCCCACCGATCCTGACATAACCAAGAGAAGGGAAGTTCGTGCGCGCAGAAACCCGTCATCAACTGAAACAAGACCGCTTCAGCCGCGTCACCATTGATGCCGCCGAGGCCACCGTGCACTGGTCGGCGGAGCACCAGTCGAAGCTCATTGCCGGTGGAATCGCCGTGGCGGTGCTGGCGGCAGCGGTTTTTGGCTCCTGGTATTACCTGAATCAGCAGGATGAAAGCGCCAGCCTTGACCTGAGCCAGGCGGTGCGCACTCTGGACGCTCCGGTGCGGCCGGCGGGAATTCCGGCGCAACCCGGTGAAACCAGCTTTGGTTCGCTGAAAGAGCGGGCCACTGCCGGACAAAAGCAACTGCAAGCGATCGTGGACAAGTATCCCCACACCCGCACCGCGGACCAGGCGCGCTATCTGTTAGGCACGACTTCTGCCGAACTCGGTGATAATGCTGCCGCGGAAAACGACTTCAAGTCGGTCTCGTCGGTGCGCAATGAGGACCTGGCGGCGCTGGCGAAGTTTGCTCTGGCCTCCGTGTATCGCAACACCAACCGCAACAAAGATGCGATGGATTTGTACAACCAGTTGATCGCAAAGCCGACCAATACCGTAGGCAAGGCCGAGGCGCAGATGGCGCTCGCTGAGACTTATCAAGCGAATAATCAGACGGCTGATGCCCGCCGGATTTACGAACAGATACAGAAGGAAAACCCTGCCGGTGAAGTGAGTCAGTTCGCCTCCCAGAAATTGCAGGAGCTTAGGTAGCTTCTCCCGTACCGCGCAGAGTTGAATTTCCCTTTTTTTTCATTTCCGCTAGGATGACATTCTCCGGATCTCAACCGGATTGACATGCCCGAAATCACCCTGCGCATCAACGGCAGCGAACGCAAAGTCAAGGTTGCACCGGAGACTCCCCTGCTTTGGGTGCTGCGGGACACTCTACAGTTGACAGGCACAAAATTCGGATGCGGCGCGGGCCTATGTGGAGCGTGCACGGTGCACGCGGATGGGACGGCAATGCGGTCGTGCTCGGTTCCGGTTTCGCAGGCAGTGGGAAAGAATATCACGACGATTGAGGGACTCTCCGCGAATGGCTTGCATGCCGTGCAACAGGCCTGGATTGCCGAACAGGTGCCGCAGTGCGGCTACTGCCAAACCGGTCAGATCATGGCAGCGGCCGCGCTGCTCGCAAAAACTCCCCAGCCTTCGGATGATCAGATTAATCAGGCGATGTCCGGCAATCTTTGCCGGTGCGGGACTTACGACCGCATTCGCCGGGCAATTCACCGCGCCGCGAGCAACGGAGGTGCGCGATGAGTCCCCTTTCACGGCGTGAATTCATCGCTGCTGGAGTCGCCGCCGGGGCTGGGCTGGTCATCGGCTTCTATCTGCCGCATGGTTCGTCTGCAAGTCCAGGCAATGCCTTTGCGCCGAATGCGTTTCTGAAGATCACTCCTGATGGAAAGATCACGGTTACGGTCGCGCGCGCGGAAATGGGGCAGGGGGTGCGGACATCATTGCCCATGATCCTGGCTGAGGAACTGCAGGCCGACTGGAAGCAAATCACCGTCGAACAAGCTGGGGCGAATCCCACGCTGTACGGAGATCAACAAACCGGCGGCAGTGCCAGCGTGCGAATCTCCTGGGACCCGCTGCGCAAAGCGGGTGCGGCAGCGAGGGAAATGCTGATTACTGCGGCGGCCAACCAGTGGAACATTCCCCGGTCGGAGTGTGCGGCCGAAAATAGTTCTGTCGTGCATGCAAGTTCTAACCGTCGTCTCACCTACGGGCAGCTGGCATCCAAGGCAGCAGCGCTCCCTATCCCAGCCGCACCCCCGCTGAAAGATGCGAAGGATTACAAGCTGGTCGGCAGGCCGATTCCGCGGCTGGACGCGATCTCCAAAGTTGGTGGCAGCGCGATTTTCGGCCTGGACGTGCACGTCCCCGAAATGAAGTGTGCCGTGCTGGCCCGCTGCCCGGTGATCGGCGGTACGGCGACGAGCTTTGATGACAAGCAGGCACGCGCGGTTCCCGGAGTTACTTACGTGGGGAAGGTCGGCGGTTCGGCTGTGGCAGTCGTCGCCGACAGCGTTTGGGGAGCAATGGAAGGCCGCCGCCTCCTGAGTGTCAGTTGGGACGAAGGCCCCAATCAAGATCTGAACTCGGCGGCGATCTACGATGTGCTCAAGAGATCCGCATCAAACAAAGCCGCAACGCTTTATTCGGCGGGAGATGTCTCCAAGGTCTCGGGCCGGCGAATCGAAGCCACCTACCAGACACCGCTGATGGCGCATGCTGCCATGGAGCCAGGAAACTGCACGGCGCACTTTCGCGGATCAACCTGCGAAATCTGGGGACCGATGCAGTGGCCACCCGACGTCCGCGATGCCGTGGCGAAAGCAGTAGGACTTGACCCGGGTCGGGTGAAAATCAACGTTACGCTCCTGGGTGGAGGATTCGGCCGGCGTCTCGACCATGACTATGCCGTCGAGGCCGCGCTGGTATCGAAGGCCACGAACACGCCGGTCAAAGTCATCTGGACCCGTGAAGACGATATGCGTTTCTCCACTTACCGTCCGGCAAGCTATCACGTTCTAAGCGGAGTGCTTGACGGCGGCGGCTGGCCGGTAGCGTTTGCACATCGCATCGTCGCTCCCTCGATCAACACTCAAAAGGGATTTCCCGGTCCCGCGCCAAACGTAGACGCGGACCTGCCCGACGAAGCTTCACTGATTTACGCTTTGCCGAATGCCCTGGTGGAATACGTGATGACCGAGACCCCGGTACCTCTCGGCTTTATGCGTTCGGTATATGCCCTGGAGACGGCGTTCGCGTCGGAATCGTTCATTGACGAGCTCGCCGCAGCGGCGGGGAAAGACCCGCTCGAGTTTCGCTTGCATCTTCTCTCCAAAGACCAGGACATCAAGTTCTTCGACACCACCTGGCATACGGCACGTATGCGCGGGGCGCTGCAACTGGCCACCGAGAAGGCCGGATGGGGCAAGCCCTTGCCAGCGGGACATTATCAGGGGGTTGCCTGCTTCGGCTGCTTCGGCACCTACATGGCGGAAGTGGTCGAAATCTCGATGGAAAATGAAAAACCGCGCGTGCATCGCGTGGTGGGAGCCATCGACTGTGGGCAGGTGGTGAATCCCAATATTCTGGAGCAGCAGGTCCAGGGCGCGGTCAATTTTGCCTTGAGCAATGCCTTGCGGGCGCAGATCACCATCGAGAAGGGACGCGTGGTACAAGGCAACTTCGACGATTACGCCCCCATTCGCATGAATGAAGCTCCCGCGGTCGAAGCCTATTTTGTTCCCAGCTCAGAAGCTCCCACCGGAGCGGGAGAGCCTCCGGTGCCGCCGCTTGCGCCGGCGTTGTGCAACGCAATTTATGCGGCGACCAGGAAACGGATACGTTCATTGCCTGTAATGACCTAGCCCGCGGTGGGCTGACTCAGCCTGGACAGCTTCGGGCGGGTTGCACTTTCTGTGCAAATCTGGCTTCCGTTATCGGGTAAACTCTGTATTGCACTGGGGGCCCGGGTCAGGCCACAGTGGCCGTCTGGGTCCGCACCACTTCGTCTCGAGGGCCTGCAAACGCCCACCCACATCGCTGTTCAGGAGAACCTATGTCAATCCAGTCCAGTCAAGGAAATATCAATCCGTTTTCGCCTGTGGCTCATGTATTGATCCTGCTCTGCGCAATATTCCTGCTCGCATGTTCGAGCCTCGCCACCGATGTCACCACTTATCACAACGACATCGCACGCTCGGGGCAGAACCTGCATGAGACCATCCTCACGACCAGCAATGTGAACTCATCCAGCTTCGGCAAACTGATGACGCTTTCGGTGGACGGCGTGATTGACGCGCAGCCGCTGTATCTGTCCTCCGTGACCATTGGCGGAACGGCCCACAATGTTGTCTATACCGTAACTGAAAACGATAGCGTGTATGCCTTCGACGCCGACACCGGCGCACAGTTGTGGCAAGTTTCGATGCTGGAATCGGGCGAGAAACCCTCCGATACCCGCGGTTGCAGTCAGATCACTCCGACCATCGGAGTTACCTCGACTCCGGTGATCGATCGCGCCAGCGGCCCAAACGGGACAATTTATGTGGTAGCCATGAGCAAGAACGGCTCGACCTATTATCAGCGTCTGCATGCTCTTGACATGACTACTGGCCAGGAGGAGTTCGCCGGCCCGGTTACGGTTCAGGGCAAGTACCCGGGAAACGGAGACGGCAGTCAGAATGACTCCGTCATCTTTGACCCCAAACAATACGCCGAGCGCGCGGGCCTGCTTCTTCTGAACGGAACGATCTATCTGGCCTGGACATCGCACTGCGATATCCGTCCCTATACCGGCTGGATCATGGCGTATAAGGAAAGCACGCTGGCGCAAACCGCCGTGCTGGACGTTACCCCGAATGGCAGCGAGGGAGCGATCTGGCAAGCAGGCGGTGGCTTGGCTTCGGATGGGCGAAGCATCTACTTTCTCGATGCCAACGGCAGCTTCGACACCACTCTCAATTCCGGAGGTTTTCCTTCCAAAGGCGATTATGGCAACGGGATTCTTAGAGTTGGCCTGAACAATGGCCGTCTTAGGGTGCAGGACTACTTCAACATGTTCAACACGGTCTCCGAGTCGGACGCCGACGAGGATCTGGGGTCGGGCGGCATTCTCCTGTTGCCGCCGCTGAAAGATTCTTCCGGCACGACCCGCAATCTGGCAATCGGGGCTGGAAAGGACAGCAACATCTACATTGTGGACCGCACCAACATGGGGAAATTTAATCCCAACTCGAACAATATCTATCAGGAAGTTGACAACATCCTGGGTGGGGGCATGTGGGCCATGCCGGCCTATTACAACGGCAATGTGTATTTTGGCCCGCAGAGCAACAACCTGATGCAGTTCACTTTGTCCGAAGCCAAGCTCTCGACCTCAGCCGTATCGAAGAGCTCAGCGGTGTTTGAGTATCCTGGTTCGACGCCCAGCGTTTCAGCAAACGGGAAGAACAACGGAATCGTTTGGGCCATCGAGCACAGCGGTCCCTCGGTGCTGCATGCGTATTCCGCCAGCTCGCTGCAGCAGGAACTATACAACTCAAACCAGGCAGCCAACGGACGCGACCAGTTCGGCGATGCCAGCCATTTCGGTACCCCGACCATCGTGAACGGCAAGGTCTATGTGGGCACGATGGACAATACCCTGGTTGTGTTCGGGTTGCTTGTCAACAAGGAGTAATTCCGGCGGGCCCAGAACCCATCCAACCGCCTGCGCTTAAATTCCGGAGAGGCCGCGCTGGTTGGATGGGAACAGCTCATGGGGTCGGGAGTGCTTTGAAGCCGGGTAGGATCGCGACTCGCCGGTATCCAGGGCGAAGAGGTTGATGCTGTTTCCGAAAACCTGGACTGGATGCGCCATCCAGGCGCCCGCACTGCCTGGCTGCGCTGCTCGTGAGCCGAGTTGCAGTTGCTCTGCGAGATGCACATCCCATCCGGCCTGGAATACCCAAATACGCTCTCCCGCTCGCAAGTCCCACTGCTTCAGGAACCGCTGCCAATAGCCCAGGAAATTTTCACCGGTCAATATCATAGGCTCGGGATGCATCGCGATTACGGTGCGGCCGCTGCAAGTAAATTTCTGGAATCCCGCCTGGGAATTGTCGAAAGAAATCATGTTCTGCGCGCAAAGGTAATGCCCGAGCAGAAGACCGCTTTCGTAATCGGCAAGAATGATTTCCGATGGCCGAATTTGCCCCTCAATAGCCTGGATGGCTTGCTGCATGTGCTCTCTGTTCTGGTCCGCCCGCAGGATGTATGGCTGGCGCGGCTTGCCGAGAAGCACGCATACACCGGCCAGAACCAGCGCCACTGCCACGCCGCGCAAGGTTCGGCCACGGACCATTGAAGCGAGCACGCAGCTGATCCCGGCAACCGCAAACATCGCCAGAAACACGCAGTGCCGGTTGCCACCGTAAGGGTATCTGCCGGCGAGGCCTGCTGCGCTGTTCAGCACGAACGGCAAAGCCAGCAGCACGGCGAGTTGCCAGGAAGATATCTTGCCCGTAGAGGATTTTGTCCGGCCGCGGCGCGCCAGTATCACGATCGCAGCCAGGAAAAGCAGAAAGGCGATATCCCCAACGACGAGCTGACCGAAAATATACTGAAACACTCCTCCGGTCTTGGCCGCGACAAAAACCAGGGGATTTTCCTGCCCGGGGTAAAAATAAGAGCTGTGCAGAAACGAATTGGCCGCGAACAGGTGCGTGCCTTCCCCATTATTTCCGTGCAGCTGGGAAATGTGTGTCCTGTACAGGAACAGGAAGAAGCCCGCCGCGCCGGCCTGCCCGGCCAGCCACATCGCGATGGCGCCGCGCCCTACGTTGCCGACTATTATCCGGGCCGCAGCATAGATGCCGAGCGATGCTGCAAACAGCAGCGCCGAATAGTGAGTAGCCATCGCAAGGTAAAGAGAAACTGCCGAGAGAAGCATCCAAAGAGGAGAATCCTTTTCGAAAGCCAGCTCCAAAAGATAGGCGGAGGCCGCAATGAACAGCAGGAGCAATTCATACTGCCGGAGCTCGGCCGAGAGTTCGACTAATGGCGGCAGGAACCCGAGCAGGACAAAAGCAATCCAGCCTGCGGTGCGGCCAAACAACTTGCTCACCCACAGGAAACAGATCCAGCAAAACGCGGCGCCGGCCATCACCGAGGGCAGGCGCAGAAACAGCTCGGAGCTGCCAAGCATGCGCCAGTAGTGGAGCAGGAAGATCAGCCCCGGCGGATGGGCGCTGGTCAGGCTGGCGCGGTACGCCTGCGCCCACGAGCTTTGGTTGGCAAGCTGAAAGTGCAGGGCTTCATCCGGGTTGAGAAATGTGCCCGATGCGGCCCATAGGCGAACCGCGAACGCGAGTGTGGTCATCAGCAACGCGGGCAGTTGCGCGTTCGCCTCAAACCAGTGTTCGGCATCCTGCGACCCGATCTTGCGCGCTGGACTCGCAGGGATCGTCGGGACGGTCTGAGCAGGCATATGAAATCGCAACCGTTAGTTTAGCGGGTTTGCGGCCGTCATCGCAGGAGGGTTCAACGGTCCGCTGGGACTTGCCAAGTCCGCTCCGGCACGGTGATCAGCCTGCTCAGGTGTGTCTTACTGATTTCTCGCGCTTCCCGTCAGCATAATGGTTTGGGGGCTGCCGCCGCCGCTGTCGGAAATACTGAGCGTGCCGTTGGCATCGCCCTTTTGGGTGGGTGCGAAGGTCACCTCAATGCCGCAGCTCGCGCCTGCTCCCAACTGAGTTCCGCAGCTGTTCGTTTCGAAGTATTCGAAGCTGTCGGTCGAGATGCTGGCAATGGTTATGGGCGTCGTTCCCTGGTTGGTCATTTGCAAGGGCAGCGTAATTCTCGACCCGACTTTGCGGTTGCCGAAGTTGAGCGCCGTGGGCGAAAAGCTGACCACAGTTGCGGTTCCGGTTAGCTCGATGACCTGGGGCTTCGAGGAAGCGCTGTCCACGATGGCGACAGTTCCAGTTTTATTCCCGACGCTTTGCGGAGAGAATGACACAGTGATGGAACAATTGGCTCCGGGGGCAACAGTCGTGCCACAGGTTGACGTCATGCCAAATTGACCCGCGACTGTCATGGAGGTAATGGAGAGAGTCGTCGAACCGGTGTTGGTGAGCCTGACCGTTTGCGGCGGGCTCGTGGTGCCGACAAGTTGCTCGAGGAAGGTCGGCGGGGCGCTGGGAAAGAATTTCACGACTCCGGTATTAAGCAGACTCACTACGGAGTTGCCGTCATAGGTGGTGACGACGACGTCGGGCTGGTGATCACCGTTGAAATCCGCAACCGCTATACCAGCGATTTCCTTGCCGACTGGAAACAGAAGTTCAGTTTGGAAAGTTCCGTCGCCATTGCCTAGCATCATCCCAAGCGTGGCTAATGTTATGCTGCCCGCACCGTCGAATACCAAATCGGGTATGCCGTCCCCATTCATATCCGCAATGTGCATCGAGCCGGTATCCATGGGATAAGTGGGACCGGACTCGCTGAAGGTGCCGTCTCCGTTTCCAAGGAAGATATAAAGCGAAGTGCCGTAGCCGTCCACGATATCGAGGATGCCGTCGCCGTTGAGGTCACCCACGGCAAGACTGACAGCGCCTTGCGAATAGGTTGCACCCGCTCGAAAGGTTCCATCACCGTTGCCCAGGAAAATGTCCAAGGTACCCGTACCGGCAACGATGTCCAGATTTCCGTCTCGATTGAAGTCACCCACGCCGATCGCTTCGAAGTTGTCGGAGACAGGAATGTTGTTCGAAGGCTGAAACGTCCCGTCTCCCGTTCCGAGCAGGACGGCGACACAGGATCCTCCGTGACTGCTGCAGAAAGTCGTTCGATTGCAAGATCGGGGATATGGTCATTATTGAAATCACCGACCAGCACCTGGTTACCCCCCGGGGATCGTGACTGGATGTCAGGCTGAAACGTTCCGTCGCCGTTTCCAAGCAGGATGTCAACGTCATTGGCAAGATAATCAGAGGCCACGATATCGAGGTTGCCATCTCCGTTGAAGTCGCCAACTGCGACCCATTGGGGCGAAGTGCCCGCCGGATAGTTGACCGCCGGGCCGAACGTTCCGTCGCCCTTCCCAAGAAGAACCTGCACACCGCCGCACTCGGCTTCATTGCATACCACGGCAATATCCACGTTGCCGTCGTGGTTGAAATCTCCAGTGGCCACGACGTCGGGGGTATAAAGAACCGATGCGGTACCACGGGTTTCCAGCTGCGCGAAAGCAGTGCAGACCAGGCAAAGAAGTAACGTAAGAACGCAAGCGAATGTTAACGATAGTCTCACCATGGAACTCCGCCCTCCCTGCGGCAGAACGGTTACTCCGAATCTTTACTCATCGGGCCGTGGGGTTGGCGGCCGCGCCGAGCGCAAGCACACCGAGCGAGTTCGGATCCAAAAGCCGCGAAATTGGTTTCTCATCCGCCGACTTCGGTGAGGCGGGGGCGTCCGCCGCGCCGTCGTCATCGTCTTTGATTTGTCCGGCGAAAATTGGCTTATTGACAATGGTTTCGTAGGCGTAGCCGGTCACATACCCGTAAATCCGGGCGGTGCCGTAGCTATACGAAACACTTGCGCGCGCCCACCCGTAGTGCGTCTGGCCATCAATCTGAAACTTGAGACCCAAATAACGGTTGGACTGATAAGCCCACGAGCCCTACACATAAACCTCGAAGAAGGTGGTCTTGATCACCATGGTGGCCGTGTAGGACGCCCACCTCCTGGATGCGCCGATTTTCGAGCCCAGGGGCAAAGCCGCGGCCGGGTAAAATACCCCTTTTACCACCGCCGCATGTAGGGCCGGAAATACGCTAAGGAGACTCTGATTAAGTGCTCCCTTTCCACAGGAAGTATAGATAAAGTCGTGCCAGCATGAACTCTCTCGGCAAGCAGAGGACACTGGCGATGATGACGGGATTCGAGCGCTACACGAAGAAG
>Ga0335078_10011824_pt1 | contig 12946 bp, 9 predicted proteins | sample Lox_Sample_32_FD_206711 | JGI IMG/M metagenome (GOLD analysis project Ga0335078, IMG submission 206711) | Soil microbial communities from Loxahatchee National Wildlife Refuge, Florida, United States - Lox_Sample_3.2 | ecosystem: Environmental > Terrestrial > Soil > Wetlands | place: USA: Florida... | reverse complement strand
GATACGCGATCAGATCGCCCATCTGCGCAGCGGTGAAACGCGGCCATGCCACGCCGCGCTGCTGCATGCGATCGAGCATCGCCGGCCCGTGCCGCCACAACACCGCGATCATGGTGATATCCGAGTACCCCTCCGGCCGATTGCCGAGTCGTGGCGCGCCGCTCGACGCGTCATTGTGGCAGCCGGCACAACCCTTTTCCGCGAACACCTTTTCGCCGCGCCTGGCATCGCCGCCGCCGCGGAAATATTGGCGCTCCCAAATGTAGCCGAGGATCAGCCGCATCTCGTCGGCGGAGAGTTCCGGCGAGGGCTGCTTCATGTTGGCCTGGTGATTCCACAGAGCCACCGCCATGCTCGTCAGGCTTACGTTGCGCAGCCGCTCGTCCAATGCCAGCCGGCCCGTGTGGCAATCGGCGCAGCCCTTCGCTTGAAACAACTGAGCGCCCGATTCGGCAACCGGCAGCGCGAACCGGCCGGGCGCTTTCGCCATCCCGGGCAAATTCTGCAAATACACCAGCGTGTCCGTGAGTTCCTGCGACGTGATCGGCGACCAGCGCAGTTTCCGTTCGGCATACGCCTGCCGCATACGCGCGCCGTGATTCCACATCTGCTGCGCCAGCACGACGGGGTCGGTCACCGATTCCCACTGCGCAACCGGCGGTGCGCCCGCGGCATTGGACTGCGTCAGCCCGTGGCACTCGAAACAGTGCTGCTCCGTCAGGAACTGTTTACCGCGGCCCGCATCACCGGGCTTTTCAAAGAAGCGCGCGGCAACGAAATACGCGAACAGATCAGCGGCGCTCTCCGCGGAAAGTTGCGGCGGCGCCACCCCCTGGGCCTTCATCGCCTGCCACATCTCGGGCGCATGGTTCCACATCAGGCTGGCCATGATGGTGGGCGTGAAATCCCGTCCAACGTGGCTGCCCAGGTCGGGCGCAGACTTGCCGCCGCGCCCGTTGAGGCTATGGCACTGGATGCACCGCTCGGTTTGGAATAGCTGCTCGCCGCGCCGGGCATCGCCCATGTCCGCCGCCAGCGCGTTCAAGGCGAGCAGCGCACAGGCGAGAAGTGCCCGACGAATACCGGTCACGCCAGTCCGGCTTTATACAAGGCCAGCAGCTTACCCCAGGCACGTTCGGCGTCCGGCTTGTTATAGGTCGGCATGCCATTGGTCAACGGCATGTCGGGTACGCACCAGCCGTGCAATGTGCCCTGGTACACTTCGATCTCCGCCGGAACGTGCGCGGCGGCGAACGCCTCGCGGAGCTTGTCTTTGGCGTCCGGTTGGTTCTTGTCGTCGCTGGCCGCGATGCCGAAATACATGCGGCCCTTGATCTTCGGCGCCAACAGGTGCGGGCTATTGGGACTATTGGTGACCAGGCCGCCGCCGTGGAACGATCCTCCGGCGCCGACGCGATCGGGCACGGTGGCGCAAGTCCTCACCACCAGTGGGCCGCCCATGCAGTAACCCTGCGTCCCGATCTTCTTCGACTTGTTCACCTGCTTCTGCGAATCTAGGAAGCCAATGTAGGCGACGGCGTCCTTCTCCGCATGACCCTCAGTGGTGACCGAGGTCATCAACTGCGTGATCCGCGGCCTCTCCTTCGCGAAGTCAACATTAGAGGCGTCCGTGAAGGGATTCTTGGCGACGCGATAAAAGGGATTGGGAACGAGAACAGAATAACCCTCCGCCGCCAAACGCTTGCCCATTTCGCGCATAGAGGGCCGTAAGCCGAAGGCGTCGGTCCAGATCAGTACGCCGGGATGGGAACCGCTCTTGGGATGAATGAACGCGGCGTCGCTGGTCCCATCCGGCGTCTTGATTTCGACGTCGGTTTCCACAACTTCCAGCTCTTTAGCGGAAGCCGAACTGGCGGCGGCGATGCTGGCCGCCACGGACAGACCTACGAAATCGCGGCGTCGTACGTCGCTCGACAATTCATCATCATTTCCTTGATTCTTGGGATCGTCCGGCATTTCGAAATCTCCTCCGGAACATTGTACACAACGGTCTCGAACGCAGGCATCCGAAGTTAACAGTACTGGGCGAGCGGTCGGCGACGCGATCGCGTGTTATGCTGCCGTTAGATGTCGCGCGCGAAGGTGATTGTGCTGCTCGCATTGACGCTGGTGGTTTGCCAGGCGCAATGCGTGGCATCGTGCGCGATGGCGGCATGCGCTCCGAGCCAGCAATCGCTTCCGCCGTGCCATCACCACCATTCCAGCAATCGCAGTCCGGCGCCCTGCTCGCACCAGGCGACCGGTTGGATCGCGGTGGCTCAGACAATCCCGCAGGTTTGCGTCGTGCTTGCCCCCGCGCAGACGGTGGTCTCCGAATCCAACGTTTCGCCCGTAGCGTACGCAGCCGTTCCCGCGCAACCCGCGTCCTCGCCGCCGTTCTCCGCACTCACTTCCACAGTCCTGAGAATCTGAGAAGCCTCGCAGTGGGGTCAGGGCTTCGGCCCTGGCGCCGAGCTTCCGCTCGGCGTCGTGTGTAGACTACAGCCACGCCGGTCGGAAGCCCGGCGGCAGGCCGGAAGGCCTGACCCCACACGGCTGGTCCGGAGGGACTGATGTAAAAATCACCGGGATATTTCCCAGGGAAGGTTGGATGCTTGTTCGAAGACTGCCGGCTCTCACCGTTCTGATAGCCGGCGTGACCACCGTCGGGTTTGCGGCGGAAAGCGGCATGGCCGACATGAACACCGCCGGCATGTCGCTCATGAATCTGTCGTCGGGAACTTCGATGAACCCGGCTTCCTGGCCCATGCCCATGCTCATGATGCATTTCGGAAACTGGAACACCATGTTCATGGGTACCGCCTTTGTGGCGGACACGCAGCAGACGGGCCCGCGCGGTGGCGACAAGTTGTATTCCACCAACTGGTTCATGGCGTCGGCGGAACAGCGCGCCGGAGAAAACGGAGCCTTCGAAGCCGTCTTCATGCTTAGCTTCGAGCCCGCCACGATCACCGATCGCCGCTATCCGCTGCTGTTCCAAACCGGCGAGACGGCTTACGGCGTGCCGCTGGCTGATGCGCAGCACCCGCACAACTTCATCATGGAAGCCGGCGTCCATTACACACGCTCGCTCGCCGAAGACACCGTGCTCGATGTCTACTTTGCTCCCGTCGGCGACCCGGCCCTCGGACCGGTCGCCTACCCGCACCGCGCCTCCGCCATGGAACTGCCCGAGGCGACCCTGTCGCATCACTTACAGGATTCCACCCACATCTCCGACGAAGTGGTGACCGTCGGCCTCGCGCACAAGATGTTCAAGCTGGAAGCCAGCGGTTTCCACGGCGGCGAACCTGGAGAGAATCGCTGGATTGTCGAAGCCGGCACGATCGATTCGTGGTCCGGACGCTTGTGGTTCTTGCCCTCGAAGAATTGGGCGGCGCAGGTTTCGGTGGGCAGGCTCTCGCACCCCGAAGCGCTGGAGCCCGGCGATCAGGTGCGCACCACCGCCTCGGTCGAGTACTCAGTGCCGGTCGCCGCGGGAAACTGGTCGTCGAGCTTGATCTGGGGCCGCGCACACTACACCGCCAGCAACCGCAATCTGAATTCGTATCTGGCCGAGTCCGCCTTTCCCGTTCGCGCCAAGGATTTCCTCACCGGGCGCTTCGAGCTGGTGGATAAAGATGAATTGTTCAGCGCGCAGCCGGAGCTGGAACAAACCATCGATCGCCAATACGGCAGCACCTTCCGCGTGGGTGCGTACACCATCGGCTATACCCGCGACGTCCACCTGTTCCGCAATGTGGAAACGGGCATCGGCGTCAACTTCACCGCTTATTCACTGCCCGACGCGATCAAGCCCTACTACGGCAGCCATCCCGCCGGCGGCAACGTTTTCGTTCGTTTGCGGCTGCGATCGCCGCAGTAAAGGAGACCCATCATGAAGATCACTTATCGATTCCTCGCACTGATCCTGGCCTTCGCCGCGCTAGCCGCCGCCGAAACGTATACCGGAATCATCACCGATACCATGTGCGGCGTGAAGCCCCACACCATGATGAAGGGCCATACCGGCCCCGAATGCGTCCGCATGTGCGTCAAGGGACCTTATGTGTATGCGCTGCGCGATGGCGACACCATCCGGAAACTCAGCGACCAAAAGACGCCGGCGAAGTACGCCGCCCAGAAAGTCAAGGTCACTGGAACCTACGACGCCAAATCCAATACAATCAAAGTCGATTCGATCGAAGCGATCGACGGCGATCAATGAGCAAGCCACTCCTGTTCCTCTTCGGCGCGTTCTCCCTGTTCGTGGTGGCGCTGCTGGGAGGTGCGTTGCTGCTGCGCGGCGCACGCGGCTTCAGCACGCGCGAACAGCCCAGCCCCGCCGAACGTTGGATCTCTTCGTGGATGCGCGGCGCCGCGTTGCCCGCCGAGGCCAAGGTCCGCACCAATCCCGTGCCCAACACGCCGGAAGTGCTCGCGGACGCCAGCGCCCATTGGGCGGACCACTGCGCTACCTGCCACGCCAACGATGGAAGCGGCGATACGCAGGTCGGAAAAAATCTCTATCCGCCGGCGCCCGACATGCGCCAGAGCGCCACCCAGCAGAAAACCGACGGCGAACTGTTCTACATTATTCAGAATGGCGTCCGCCTCACCGGCATGCCCGCCTGGGGCGGCTCGGCTCACGACGAAGAGGATTCGTGGAAGCTGGTGCGTTTCATTCGCCACTTGCCGCAATTGACTTTCGAAGAGAAGAAAGCCATGGAGAAGCTGAACCCGAAGGGCCCGGAGGATCGCAAGGAAGAAGAGGAAGAAGAGAAATTCTTGAGGGGAGAAGATAGCCATGAACCAACGCCGGAACATCACCATCACCATTAGCCTCCTGCTGCTCGCTCTCGCCATCCCGGCATTCGGCCACGGCGGCTTCGATCACGTAATGGGAACCGTGGTCGCGGTGAGCAACAACGTATTGACCGTGAAAACCGCCAAAGGCAACGTGGATGTGAAGCTGGACGACAAAACCGAGATCACCAAGAGCGACCAGAAGGCGCAGGTCGCCGACTTGAAACCCGGGACGAGGGTCATAGTCGATATTCCCGAGGGCAGCAAAGACAAGATCGCGCACTCGGTGAAGCTGGGAACCGCGACGCCGGAACACCACCACGAATAGCCAGCGCATGACGTAACTCGTCTCGCGTAACTCGTCTCGCGCGACGCGTCTCACCTGACTTACCGAGCCGCGACCGTGAGGGAGTGTCCCTGGCCCTGCGGGCCACCAATAGCGATGAAGGCGTTCGTGGGGCAGGCCTTCCGGCCTGCCGCCGGCTTTCCAGCCGGCGCTTCGGCAGCGGCCCGGAAGGGCCGGCCCCACGAACGCGTCTTCGGAGCGTCTTCAAAGGCGGGAGGTATAGAGAAGACTGCGCAAGGCGTGCTGGCGTAAAGCATCCGTCGAAAAAAGCGGGGCGTAAACAACCGCCCCGCCGTTCCGTTCACAACGATCGCAGGAAATTCAGCAGCGCCTGCTTGTCGCTGTCGCTCAGCCCGTTGAAATTGCCGATGACGGCGTTTGCTTCCGATGCCCCGAACTGGCCGTTACTCGAGCTGGCGTGAGCGGCAATGGCCTGCAGAAGATCGGTCGTGCGGCCGTCGTGCAGCAGGTAATATCGCTGGCCGAGTCCCCATAAGGGCGCGGTGCGGAATTCATCGCCGGCGGCCTGACCCTGGCTCACCTGGTCCGCCAGGCCCGGTCCCATGCCGTGGAGCGCGAAGTCGGAAAATGGGTGAATCGTCTGGTTGCTCAGAGCCGGTCCCAACGAACTCGGGCCGGTTTGCAGGGTGACGGTGTGGCATGCCGCGCAGCCAAGAGTGGAAAACAGCGCGAGGCCGCGCGCGACCGTCGGGTCGGCGGCGCTCGTAGCGGCGGCATTCGGACCGGCGGCGGATGGCGTCGGAGGCGCCAGAAACCGCATGTATGCCGCGAATGCGGAAACATCATCCAAAGCGGCCGGTCCGAAAGAGGTAAGGCTAAAACCATCTTGCGGGCTGGCCACGGGCGAGCAGTTAGCCGTATCGTCGCGTTCGTTGGGGAAGAGGAAGTTGGTGATCCCCATTTCCACGTTGTACGCTTCGCCGGCGAAGATGGTGAGCGATTTGTTCTGCGCTTTCCATCCAAAGCGCGTTACGGTCCCGTCGTTGCCGCTGTGATTCAGCCGGCCGCTGATACCCAGTTGGTTTTTGAGCCCGGCGCCGGCGGCCAGGTTCTGCGCCAAAACGATATCCGGAATCGCCTCGATCAGTCCCAGGCCAAAGGTCGGGGTGGGAATGCGCATGGCGATGTTGGAAGTGTTGGAGAAATTCTCCTGCGTTACCGTGCAGCCTGCCGGCGCGTCCGGCCTCCCCGCAATCACGAACAGCGCGTGCACGCCTCCATCGGGGGTTCCATCGGGGTTGCGAATGAATCGCACTTCCCGCACCGGACCGTTCGCCTGGATAAACGATGGTAGTTGGTTCCGGCCGTTGGCGAAAGCTATCTGCGGATTGCTCTGCGGACTGCTGCCTCCAATCGCCGGTTGCGCATGGCACGAGGAACAGGAATTCGAGTTAAACCGTGGTCCCAAACCGTTGGGCGAGACGGCCTCTACCTCTTGAAAGCGGTTCTTGCCATCGGCGAAGGTTGCGAGCTGAATGGGGGATAGTCCCGCCAGCGGTGCGCCGGCGCTGGCGCTTCCGCCGCGTGGGCCGGGATCCTTCACACCGCCGCTCTGCGGTCCGGTATTTCCTCCGTTATTCGTAGCAAGGGTTGTTTGCGCGAAGGCCGTACCTGTCAATAGCAACGCGCAAGATACACCTCTCCTGAACGTTCTTGGAAGCGACATGGATCGAGACTCCTAGACTGGACTGAAACTACGGTGAACGCCGCCGGCCTTGCGGCAAGCGGCGCGTGTTGTATGGGTTATGCGGCCGAACCGGGGAAGCTGTCTATGCTAGAATCGCCAGTGTTACCACACACTTGGATTTGCTTTCGACAGCAGTCCAGGCGATCGGCCCTCTCCCATGGCGGGGGCCGATCTTCTTTACCTCACTCCTCGTCTCCTGCCGGTGGTCGTAGGGCTTCACCCCGAGGCGAACTCGCCGGCAAGCTCGATTGGCGCACTCCGGACAACTCCTCCCGTTACCGCTGAGTGCGCTCGAAAATGTGAAAGTCCGAACCGATTCGCAATTCAAGCGCCATCGGCGCCACCCGATTTTGCAAGCGGTTCGGTGGGACGGACACCGCAGCTGTGTAACAAATGGCACGGGCGCCTGGAAATTTTTCCCTCTTGGCGGGCCCGCACAGCCATGCCCAGCCACAGGAGCGCGATGGTGCGGTCGGTCCCCGAGGATCGGGGAGTAACTGGACCGGTCGAACCCGGACGCTGCGAAATCCGTGGCGGCGTTCGATGGAATGCTCGACCGCTCTGCGCGCGCAACGCGGAGGATCCCCGCCGCCATCGACGATGGTAAGATAAAGGCGTTTCCCTCGAAAGCCGCGCCCGTAGCTCAGTTGGATAGAGCGTCTGGCTACGAACCAGAAGGTCGGGAGTTCGAATCTCTCCGGGCGCACCACAGTCGTGCTGTTCCAGCGGGGCTGGCACGCTGGAATGCCTGCGACGGCTTCCTAGCGAAGGACGAGAACCGGCACTGTCGCGAGGTCCCGCGTGGCGCCATCCTCAGCTCTGGCCTGGACCACAATCTCGTGCCATCCGACGGCGATGCGGGATGTGTCTACGGTCAAGGTAAAACCACAATTTCGAGCGTTTCGGTAACGCGGCTTGGCTAAGACCACATCCGGGCGGGGCATTTTCGTGGAAGCCGCGATCACATATTTGCCGTCGATGTAAACCGAGACTTCCCGAATCGGCCCATCGGCCAGTGCCCAGCCCGCGACTTGCATCGCACCACGCACGGTGGATTTTGGCGCGGGCAGGTCGACGCTGCCAAAGGGTAACGGCGAACGGCTGATCCTTGCCTCCGGCCGGCAGGAGAGAAGCGTCACAGCGATGAAAATGAACCCGGAAAGTATTCGTCGATTCATCGGCTAAATGCGCATGGTCGTGCGCGAACGCCTCTGTGAGAGTGGGGCGCGCTACCTGCCCAGGGGTGCGCGGAAGGCAGGAATAAAGGCTTATGATAGCGCATTGAAGAAGGTATCCTTTTTTGTCCATGAATCGGTGCCGCCGAGCGCCTCGCAATCAATCTCCGCTCCCGAATCCGCTCCGCGGCGATCTCGCCAAGACCGATGGATCGCTCTGCTGATAGGGGCGTTTTGTCTGTTGATCTACAACGCCAACATGCGCCTGATCGGAGCAGGTGACAGCTACCCGGCTCGTTACCTTCCCTTCGGCCTGTGGCGCTACCACACCCTGCGGCTGGATCCCATCGAAACGATTGTGTCCCAGGGAAAAAAGATCGAGGCGCCGCCGGGAAGTCACCTTCCGCCAGTCGACCAGCGGGCCCATGCGTACTGGATGCTGTGGAGTACCGACGGGCATAAGATCTCGCTATACCCGGTGACGCTCTCCATGTTGTTGGCGCCACTCTACGCGCCCGCCGTGTGGTACCTCAACGTGAAGGGCTGGGACCAGTGGCGGCTTGACTGGGTGGCGAGAATCATGGAAAAACTTTCGGCCTCTCTGATCGCGGCCACCTCCGCTGCTCTCTTCTACCTGCTGCTGCGGCGCCGCGCCGCGCCCCGCCTCGCGTTACTAGTTACCTTCGCTTACGCTTTGGGAACCAACACCTGGATGATCGGCAGCCAGGCACTCTGGCAGCACGGTATGACGGAGCTCTTGATCGTTGGCGTGTTGCTGGCCATTACCGGATCTTGCTCGGCGCGCGCGGTTGTGATGGCCGGACTGCTGTGCGGGTTGATCGCCTGCAACCGCCCCCCCGATTCCCTCCTCGCTGCCGCCCTCGGTCTGTATGGATTGTGGTGGGCGGGTCGCAAAGCCCCATTGCTGGTCGGTGCTGCGCTCGTTCCCGGAATCCTTTTGTTGGCCTACAATTTTGGGATCACCGGACACTGGGCAGGTGGTTACGGACTGGGCGGTAAGATCAAATTCTTGCGGTACAACGCCACGACCGGCGTGCTGGGACTGCTGTTCAGTCCCGCGCGCGGGTTGTTTGTCTACTCGCCTTTTCTGCTGTTTGTTCCAATCTTTGCCAGGCGAATCTGGCGCGAGCGGGACAGGCGCTTCCTCACCGTCGCGATGGGCGTGGCGTTCGTCCTGCTGATCGCCACATACGCGGAGACCGATTGGAGACAAGGCTTCACGTGGGGGCCGCGATGGCTCACCAGTGCGCTGCCAATGCTGGTCTGGATGCTGCCGCCGGTGTTCGATACCCTGCGCTGGTTCGGTCGGTCGGTGTTTGTCGCGACCTGTCTGATCGCGGTTGCGTTGCAGGCCATCGGCGCGTTCTGGTATACGGGTGCGAGCGACGCCGTCCTCTACGCAATTGAGCTTGGACCGAATGCCTTGCGCGCCGCCTGGGATCCACGAAACAGCCCCTTCCTGACCGAACTGCGGCATCCGCCCGCCCCATCAGAGCTGACCACGGCCGTGCGCGGCAGCCTGGAAGTGGCGACCACCTACGACGGTGCTCCGTTGAAGTTCGCCGACGGCAAGGAAATTCAACTGGAAGGGTGGTCTCTGGCAAACGGCCGCGATCCGCGAGAAGTGATCGTCACCTTGGATGGTCAGGGGGTGGCGGCCACCCCTGATTTTTTTGCGCGGCCGGATATTACCGGACCGATGGCCGTACCGTTCGTCTCCGGCTGGCGCTTCCGATTGCCGCCCCGCGACATCGATCCGGGAGACCACTTGCTGACCGTATTGGTTCAGGCGGTGGAAGGCGGCCAGGTGTTCTTTCTGGCCGGCGCCAAGTTCACCGTGGCGGATGGAGCGCTTCCCGTTTCGTCGGCGGCAAGCCTGGCCGTACCGGACCCGAAGACCCTATCCGCCAAAGCAGCGCAGGCGGCTCGTTTCATCGCATCGCATCAGGCTCCCCAAGGCTACTGGCTCACGGACTTCACGAAAGCACCGACCTACCGGCATCCGCGCCAGGAAATGAGCACCTACTTCAATGCGATGATGGCCGATCTGCTAGCCCCAATTGCCGGAGACGCGCACCTGGAAGAGAACGTAACGCAAGCTCGCCGGTTTCTCGCCGCGCAAATTGAAGACGGTGGCCTGGTCCGTTACCACGGCCGGCCCGACTCGCCCGTCATCGGGACGCTGGGTTGTGCCATCACGCCTGACGCCGATGACACCGCCCTGGTTTGGAGAATCGCCCCCGCTCCGGACCGCGGACGGCTGGGCCAGGCGCTCGCCACGCTGCGCGGCTACCGCCGATCCGATGGACTTTACCGGACATGGCTCAGCCCCCGCGAACGTTATGAGTGCCTCGACCCGGGCCGAGATCCGAATCCCGCTGACGCTGGTATCCAGATGCATCTCCTCATGCTGCTCGCGACTGAGGACCCAGCGGCCGCCGCTACGCTCTGCCGCGCTCTTCGCAACGTGATCGACAGGGACGATGCTTGGGTCTACTACCGGATGGCGCCGGTCATTCCCGCCCTGCGTCAAGCCGATTTGTACAATGCCGGGTGCCCGGTTGCCTTGCCAGCCTCTCTATTGAACCGGGCTTCCGATGGGCAGCAGGAGTGGCTCGCCGTGGCCCGGCTGCTTCAGCCGTTCCTCCGTGCCGGCGCCACGCCGCCCCCACGAACGGAGGTCGAGAGCCTGCTCACCCGGCTTTCGCTCGACGATTTCGCGTTTCTGCGGCAGACCCCGCCGCTGCTCTATCACAACGATCTGACCGCTACCGTGCCCCGGTTTTACTGGTCGGACAGCATGGGATACGCCTTTTGGCTCAGGCTTTACTTCGAAAACGAGCGGGCCCGCGCGCGAGGGAACAGGCGCTAATGCCGCTGGTCACGGGGACTCCGCCCGCCTTTCAACCGCATCCGGCTCGTCGCGTGCTTCGCCTGCTTTCGTGTATTCGCCTGAGCGAGGTGCTCGTGCTCCAGGGATCGCCGCTGCTCGGGGCGCTCTTCGCGGCAGGCCATCCGATCCTGGCGCGGTGCGCGGCGATGGCGCTACTGGCGGCCGGCAGCATTCTTCTCATCGCGCATGTGTTCGTCCTGAATGACTGGTCAGGCATGAGCTACGATGCTCGTGATCCACACCGCAGCAAGGGCATCTTCACAACCCGGGGAATTGCTCGCAACGGCGTCGGTTATCTGTCCCTGGCGCTGCTGGCGGCCGCCTTCCTGCTGCTCAGCAGGTTCGGATCTTGGACGCTGGCCATCGCCGTGGCCATCGCGGGACTCAGCGCCATGTATTCCTATCCCGGCGTTCACCTCAAGGGTGTGCCGGTTATGAATTCAGCGCTTCACTTCGCGGGGGGATTGCTGCACTTCCTGCTCGGCTATTCGATATTTACGATGCCCGACTGGAGAGGTATTCAAATAGGCAGCTTCTTCGCGCTAATTCTGGTCGCCGGCCATTTGACCCACGAGACTCGCGACAGCGATAGCGATGGTCTGAATGACATCAGAACCAACGCCGTAACGTTCGGCAAAATGCGAAGCCTCATCGCGGGGCTCATTCTCTTTACGCTGGCCGATATTCTGTTGGCCGTGCTCGCCGTATGCAGCGTAGTGCCGCGTCCGCTGGCAATCGTTCTGCTCATCGTTCCTTTGCAAATCTCCTGGTATCGGACGGCGATTCATTCCGGTCTGACGTTCGCCAGCATTCAGAAACTTCAGAAACGCTATCGTACGCTCTACGCCGGGATAGGCATATGGACGGTAGCGACGTTGTTGTTCTTGCGGTGAGTCTCTTGGTAGAGAGAACCGGCTTCCGGTCTTGAGATGATTGCACCCTTTTTGAATCAGTGGCGCGAGGAGCTGATCGCCGGGAGCGCCAGCTTCGCCGCCAGCGACGCCATGGTTGCCCGCCAGGCGCAGCCCTTGCCGCCTCCGGAGTTGGTCAGGCGGGTGAATAGTCCGGAAAAGGCGGATCCGTCTATCTTTCTGCGTTCGGGCCTGGGCGATCTCCTCGCCATTGTGGAGGCTCTCATACGGGGCATCGAGGCGCGGCCGAACCAGGGGCCGCCCGTTCCCGCGCATCCGGCCTTGATGGAACTGGGCTGCGGAGTCGGGCGGCTGCTGCGGCATGTCCCCGTGACGGCCGTGGCGAGGGTGGTGGCCACCGATGTGAACCCCGAGACGCTCGATTGGTGCCGGGCAAATCTCCCGGGAATCGAATACCATCGCCACTGCACCGTGCCTCCGATTGCCAGCCTGCCCGCGGCTGGCTTCGATATCATCTATGCCCACTCCGTGTTTACCCACATTCCGCTCGAGCGGCAGATCGTCTGGCTGCAAGAACTGGAACGACTGTTGCGACCCGGCGGATGGCTGGCCGCCACTTTTCTCGGCCGGGAGCAGATCGACGCGTTGCTGGACGCGGAGCAACGCGCCATCCTTTCGGTGCGCGGCGCGATCGAGATCCATCCGGAGTGGCCGCCCGGCGGCCCCGGTGGCCGGCCGGCGGCCTATGGCGCTGTCTGTCAAACCGTTGCCCATCAGGAAGCCGCGTTCGGAATGGTGTTCGAGCTCTGCACCCGGCTCCGGCGGCCCGGGCGGCAAGATGTCGTCGTGCTCCGCCGCCGGTGACCTCTGGTGTGTTGCATCGCGGAGACCAGAGCGGCCACAATACCAATTACGCCGGGACTCGGAAGTCGCTATGAGAATAGGTATCGTCGGCTATGGGGTAGTGGGTCATGCGCTCTGCCGATTCTTCGGGCGCACTCCCGCCAACACCCTCCTGATATACGACAAGTACGCCGATCAGTTCAATACTTCTCACGCCAAAGAGGCTGTCAACACAGCCGATCTCGTCTTCATTGCTGTGCCGACGCCCAATGTGCCGTCTAC
>Ga0335078_10011823_pt1 | contig 12947 bp, 11 predicted proteins | sample Lox_Sample_32_FD_206711 | JGI IMG/M metagenome (GOLD analysis project Ga0335078, IMG submission 206711) | Soil microbial communities from Loxahatchee National Wildlife Refuge, Florida, United States - Lox_Sample_3.2 | ecosystem: Environmental > Terrestrial > Soil > Wetlands | place: USA... | reverse complement strand
CCCGGTATGGGCCAGTAGACGCCGTTCCGATCGTCAGGCAAATCCGGCCCGCGGGCCGGATTTTTTTGTAGCCCGCGGCAGCAGGGCGTGGCTTGCTTCCAATTGGATGGACAACGCCTCGCTCGTCCCCCAGCCCGGCCATCTCTACCTCGTGGCCACGCCGATCGGCAACCTCGCCGACCTGACCGAACGGGCCCGGGCCATCCTCGCGGCGGTTGACCTCGTGGCCTGTGAGGACACACGCACCACGGGGGCCCTGCTGTCGCGACTCGGCCTGCGCCGGGATCTGTTCGCTTATCACGAGCACAACGAGGTCGAAGCGGCGGAATATCTCGCGGCGCAGGTGGCCGCCGGCAGATCCATCGCCGTGGTGACCGACGCCGGCACGCCGGGGCTGAGCGACCCGGGATTCCGGGTCGTCCGCGCCTGCCGGAAACGCGGCCTGCCCGTGGTGCCAGTGCCCGGTGCCAACGCGCTTGTGGCCGTGCTCACCGCCTCCGGCCTGCCGACCAACGGGTTCTTCTTCGCCGGCTTCCTGCCGGCCAAAACCGCGGCGCGGACCGCGTTTCTGGAGAAATACCGCGACTTCCCTTTCACGGTGGCGCTTTACGAGAGCTGCCATCGCGTCGCCAAATTCGCGGACGAGATCGCCACCACGCTCGGCCCGGACCGCACGGTCTGCGTGGCCAAGGAGGTCACCAAGATCCACGAGACCTTTCTGGTCGGTCGCGCCGGCGACGTGCGGGCGCGCCTCGCCCACACCAGCTTGAAGGGCGAGTTCACCGTCCTCATCGCCCCGTCCGATTTTGCACTTTAGAACTTCAACCACGGATCACCCGGCGCGCACCGATGGTGCCGAAGTTATCCGTGCCCATCCGTGTCAGCCGTGGTGACCAAAGCTCCAGCCGTTGCCGTCATCGACATCGGCAGCAACTCCATCAAATCTCTGGTGGCCGCGCGCGGCCCGCGGGGTGAACTGGTGGCGCTCAAAGCCCAGACCATCGACGCCCGCATCAGCGCCGGCATCAGCCGGACGCCGCCGCGGCTGGCCGCGGCCGGCATGCGCAGCGGACTCGCCGCCATCCGGGAACTGCTCGACGGAATCGCCCGGCTGGCGCCGGCGCAAACCGTGCTTGTCGCCACCAGCGCGGTGCGCGACGCGGTCAACGGCGCCGAATTCCGGCGGCGGGTCAGCGAAGCGACCGGCCACGACATCCGCATCCTGAGCGGCGCGGAGGAGGCCGCTCTGATCGGGCGCGGTCTGGTTGCGGACCCGGCGCTGGCGACCCTGCAGGATTTCTATGTGTTCGACCTCGGCGGGGGCAGCCTGGAGTGCCTGGCCTTCCGCGGCCGGAACGTGGAGCGCGCCGCCAGCCTGCCGCTCGGCTGCGTGCGCCTGACCGAAATGTGCGTCGCCGATCCCAGCCGGCCGTTTGCTCCGGACGAGCAGTCCCGCGTCAGCCAGCGGGTCAAGGAGGTGCTGGTGCCCGGCGCCTTCACCTTTGGGCTGCCGGCGGCGTCGGAGGCGGTCTTCGCTGGTGGCACCGTCACGTGCGCCCGCGCGGTCCTCGCGGCCCGGACGGGCCGGGCGCTGCTGGAGACCCCGCCCGTGATTTCGGTCGAGATGCTGCGCGCCCTGCTCGCCGACGTCAGCTCCAAGCCGCTGGCGGAACGGCGCCGCATCCAAGGGCTGCCGCCGCGACGCGCCGACGTGTTTCCCGTCGCGCTCGCCACCGTCGTGGCGGTGGCGGAAATCGGCGGCTTCGGGGAGTTTCGCCACTCCTTCCACAACCTGCGCTACGGCGTGGCCGCGGAGCTTCTGCCGGCCAGGGGCTGAGAAGACGCTCGTCTCCCGTGAAGCCCCGGTGCCCGCGCATCCCGCCGAGCCCCGGCGGCGTTTTGCCCCCGGCGCCCCGACCCCGTGTCAACTAATAGTTGACAAGCGGTGGCAGCCGCGCGGCCCAAAAATCGCGGCTCCGGAGACGGAAATCAATCCGCGCGGAACCGGCAAAAGAAGCCCCATTCGGCGTCGCCCGCTCAGCCGAGCGGCCCGAGCGGGGCGAGGAGGTGCCGCCGCATCCGGTTCAGGCGCGTCTGCTGCGCCGGGGTGAGGATCCCCATGATCTCCGCCCGGCTGGCCTGCACCAGCTGCCGCACCCGCTCCTGTTTTGCCGCCGGCGTGAGATTGGGGTCCTGGCGCACCGGCTTCACGGCCGCGGCCGTCTTGGCGGCAATCTCGCGGATCTGGGTCCGCTGGTCGGGCGACAAACCGAGGCGATTGGCGACCATGCCCATCCGGACGCGCCGCACGGCGAGCTGGTTGAGCGCCCGCGGGTGGCTGCGGAGGAGGGCGAGCTTCCCGAGCTGCTCGTCCGTCAGCACGGCCTTCCCCTGCGTCTTGGCTCCCCGGCGGACGGCGGTAATCTGCGTCTGCTTCTGCTCGGCGGTGAGCGCGCTGTTGGCCCGGATCGCCTTCACGGCGTCCGCCGTCCGGGTGTGAATGGCCTTGAGTTTGGCCCGCTGGTCGGCCGTCAAGCCGAGCCGGTTGGCAATCACGCTCATCTTCGCCTTGTGAAAAGCTTCCTTCCAGCGGGCATGCCCGCCGGGTCCCTCACCCGCCGCCGCCGCGCCCAAACCCACCGCGCCGGCCAGCACGACGGCGCAAATCCCGATCTTCAGATTCGTCTTCATGGACCCAGGTGACGCCCGGCCTCCGGGCGCGGTTACCGGTCGCACCGGCGCCATGGCCTAACGCGCGCGCAACAGGACAAGTTGCTTTTCAAAATCGGCGGGCAGCGGCGCCCGCAGATCCATCGGACGGACCGTCACCGGATGGAGAAAGGCGATCCGCTCGGCATGCAACATCACTCGCGGGGGCGCCGGCACGCGCGGATCCGGTTTCCAGCCGTAGGTGCGGTCGCCGAGCACCGGATGGCCGATGGATTTCAGGTGCACGCGGATCTGGTGGGTGCGGCCGCTGTGAATCCGGCAGCGCAACAGCGCGGCGGCGCCGCCGAACGCCTCGACCACCGCCCAGTCGGTGCGCGCCGTCCGTCCGCCCTCGCCGGTCGTCATCGGCTCGCGGTGAACCGGGTGGCGGCTGATCGAGCGCTCGATGATGCCGCTGCGCAGCGGCGGCACTCCCGTGACCAGGGCGAGGTACTCCTTGCGCAGGTGGCGGCCGGCGAACTGCTCCGCCAGCCCCCGGTGGGCGGCATCCGACTTGGCCACCAGCAGAATGCCCGAGGTCTCCTTGTCGAGGCGGTGCACGATGCCCGGGCGTTCGACCCCGCCGATGCCGCTGAGACCGCCGGCGCAATGCGCCAGCAACGCATGGACGAGCGTATCCTCGCCTGTGCCGGCGCCGGGGTGCACGACCATCCCCGCGGGCTTGTTGACCGCCAGCATGTGCTCGTCTTCGTACAGGATTTCCAGCGGGATCGTGACGGCCCGCAACGCCGCCGGCCGGAGCTCCGGCAGCGAGAACTCGAGCCGGTCCCCCGGCCGAACCTCGTCGCTTCGCGCGATGACGGCGCCATTCCGGCGGACCAGGCCCGCCTCGAACGCCCGCTGCAGCGCCGTGCGGCTGTGCGCCGGGAACGCCGCAGCCAGCACCTTGTCCGCGCGGGCCGGGACCGCGGCGGCTTCGGGAACGGTGTAGGAACTCGCCTGCAAGCGGACTGCAGGCTGACGCGCCGCGCTCCGCCCTGCAAGCGCACGGGCCGCCGGTCAGCTCTTGCCCAGGAGAAAGTCGGGATTCAGCTTCTGCAGCGCCTTGGGAACGAAGAGGCCGTCCTTCCGGACCAGCTGGTCATCGAACCAGATCTCGCCGCCGCCGTAGTCCGGGCGCTGGATGCACACCATGTCCCAGTGCACCTGCGATTTGTTGCCATTGCCGCAATCCTCGTACGCCTGGCCGGGAGTGAAGTGGAAGGAGCCCGCGATCTTTTCGTCGAACAGGATGTCGCGCATCGGCTGGCGGATGTGCGGGTTGAACCCGAGGGCGAATTCGCCGACGTACCGGGCGCCGGCGTCGCTGTCCAAAATCTCGTTCAGGCGTCTTGTGTTGTTGGCGGCGGCCTCGACGATGCGGCCCTGCTTGAACACGAGCCGGATGTGGTCGAACGACATCCCGAGGTAGACGGTGGGCGCGTTGTACTGGATCACGCCCTCGACGCTGTCCCTGACCGGGCAGGAGAACACCTCGCCGTCGGGGATGTTCTTGGTGCCGCCGCACTCCTCGGCCCCGATTCCCTTGATCGAGAAGCGCAGGTCGGTGCCGGGACCCTTGATGTGCACGCGGTCGGTGCGGCGCATCAGGTCGCCGAGCGCTTTCATGCCCGGCACCATCCGCCGGTAATCGAGCGTGCAGACCTGAAAGTAAAAGTCCTCGAATGCCTCGGTGCTCAGGCCGGCCTGCTGGGCCATGCCGGAGGTCGGCCAGCGGAGAACGACCCACTTGGTGTGATTCACGCGCTGGTCCTGCACTGGCTTCATCAGGCGCGTGACCAGCTTGACGCCGGCGGACGGCACGTCGGACGTCTCAAAGATGTTGGCCGAGCCGCGGAGGGCGATGTAGGCGTCCATCGCCTTCATGCGCGCCAGCTCCACCGCGGCGTGCGGCGCGTACTGGGCTTCGACTGCGCCCGCCATCAGCTCGCGGGTGACGCGGGCGTGGTGGACCAGCGCGAATGGCCGGGCGCCGCGGCGGCGGGCGGCGCGGATCAGGGCCACGACCATGGCGTCGGGGACGTCGAAGGCGTCGATCAGAACGCGCTCGCCGTTCTGCAGGTTGGTGGAGAAGCCGGTGAGGAGTCCGGCCAGCTTGTCGAGGCGGGGATCGGTGAGCATGCGCCAACACAATCCCGCCGTGGTTCCGCGGCAAGGGCAAAGCCTCAGCGCACGGCGTCCGCCGGCGGCCGGCTGTTGGTCTCGGGGAAGCAGATGCGGCCCACCGCCTCCTGGAAGTCGGCCGCGCCGCGGATGATCTCGATCTCCAGGCGCAGGTAATAGAGCGGCAGCGGGAGACGGAACGCCGGGTCGAGGCGCACGGCGTCCTTCTCGGTGGTGACGAGGAAATCCAGCCCGGCCCCGCGCGCCTGCGCGAAGACCGCGTCGAGGTCCTCCTGGGTGAAGCGGTAGTGGTCGAGGAAGCGCTTGGTGTAGAGCAGGTGGGCGCCGAGTTCGCGCAGAAAATGCTCGAAGCTCTCCGGCGTCGCGATGCCGCTGAAAGCCCCCACGCGGCGCCCGCGCAGGTAATCGAGCGGCTGGCGCTCGTCCCCGCCGACCCGCTGGAGATACTGCGGGCGATGGGCGCATTCGATCACGTCCACGCCGGGATTGTGCTGCTGGATCAGCTCCTCCAGTTCGGGGTCGCGGCGGCCGTTGGACTTGGTGAGGAAAACGTACGAGGCGCGCCGCAGGTGCTTGATCGGTTCGCGCAGCACGCCGCGCGGCAGCAGCCGGCCGTTGCCGAAGGGGTTGGTGGTGTCGACCAGCAGCAGGTTGAGCCGGCCCTTCAGCGGCAGGTACTGGAAGCCGTCGTCGAGCACCAACGTGTCGCAGCCGAAGCGGCGGATGGCGTAGGTGCCGGCTTTGACGCGGTTCTTGTCCACCAGCACGACCACCCCGGGCAGGTTGCGCGCGAGCATGTAGGGCTCGTCGCCCGCCTGCTCCGAGTCGAGCAGCACGCGGGTGCCGTCGCTGACGACCCGGGGCGGCGGCTCCTCGGCGTGCGTCAGGGCGTTCCAGGCGCGCCGCCACGCCGGCGGGCGCTTGCTCTTGTAGCCGCGGCTCAGGATGGCGACCTTGCGGCCCCGCTCGGCGAGCGCGCGGGCGAATTTCTCCACCACCGGCGTCTTGCCGGTGCCGCCGACGGTGAGGTTGCCGACCACCACCACGAGACAGCCCAGCGGCTGGTCGTGCAGGAGGCGCTGCCGGTAGAGCCAGAGCCGCAGCTGCACCGCGCCGTCGAACAGGTATGACACCCCCTGCAGGAACGCCCCGTAGATCACGGCGCCGGTGTCCTCCCGGCGGCCCAGGATCACGTCGATGGTATATTGCTCGAAGGCGTAGTACTTCTTCTTCAGCCAGGACAACGGCATGCGGAGGCGGAATGGATTGAAGGTTGACCTACCGGGCGGCGTCTCGCTTGGTAACATGGTTTCCTATCTGTCGCACCGCTGCATGCAACTCAATCTGCTCAAGTCCAAGATCCACCGCGCGGAGGTGACCGACCTCAGCCTCAACTACGAGGGCAGCCTCGCGATCGACCGCGAGTTCATGGCACGGGTCGGGCTGCGGCCCTACGAGCGGCTCCTGGTCAGCAACCTGAACAACGCCGAACGCTTCGAAACCTACGCCCTCGCCGCCCCCGCCGGTTCAAAGACCATCAGCCTCAACGGCGCCGCGGCCCACCTCGGCAAGCGCGGCGATCTCCTCACCATCATGGCCTTCGCCGCGGTGGACGAGCGCGACGCCGGCGACTGGCGGCCGCGGGTGCTCGTGCTCGGCGACGCCAACCGCACGATCGTGAAGCAGACCGGCGGGTGAGCGCCGGGACCGTGCCCCCGCCGTTCGGGGCCCACACCGGCGTTTCCTCTTGGCTTCCCGGCCGCCGGCTCGAATCCTCCCCCTTTGTCATGAGCTACAAACTCTTCATCCCCGGCCCCGTGGCCGTTTCGGAAAAGACGCTGCGCGCGATGGCCCAGCCCATGATCGGGCACCGCAGCTCGGATTTCGTGGCCCTGTACCAATCCCTGCAGCCGGGCCTGCAGGCGCTGATGTACACGCGGGACCCCGTCTACCTCAGCACCACCAGCGCCTGGGGCATGATGGAGGCGGCGATCCGCAACGTCGTCGCGAAGAAGGTCCTCACCTGCATGAACGGCGCCTTCGCCGACAAGTGGAACGACGTCGCCACGCGCTGTGGCAAGGCGGCCGGCGCACTCAAGTTCGACTGGGGCCAGCCGGTCGACCCCGAGGCGGTCCGGCGCGAGCTGGCCACCGGGCAGTACGACGCCGTCACGGTCATCCACAACGAGACCTCGTGCGGCTGCATGACGGATATCGCCGCGGTCATGGCCGTGGTGCGCCAGTTTCCGGAGGTGATTTCGGTGGTCGACACCGTCAGCTCGTTCAGCGCGCTCGCGATCAAGAAGGATGAGCTCGGGATCGACGTGATGATCACCGGCACGCAAAAGGCGCTGGCGCTCCCGCCCGGGCTGGCGCTGTGCTCGGTCTCGAAGCGGGTGCTCGACCGCGCCGCCGGCATCGCCGGCCGCGGCTACTACCTCGATTTCCTCGAGTTCCAGGCCAACCATGAGAAGGGCATGACGCCGAGCACGCCCAGCATCCCGCACATCTTCGGCCTCAAATCCAAACTCGAGGACATCCAGGCCGAGGGGGTCGAGCGCCGCTACGCCCGCCACGCGCGGCTCAACCGCACCGTGCGCGAATGGGGCTTCGCCAAGGGTTTCAAGCTCTTCCCCAAGGAAGGCTACGGCTCGGTGACGCTCAACTGCTTCGCCAATACCCTCAACATCGACCTGCCCGCCCTGCTCAAGGTCCTGAAGAGCAAGCACGGCCTGGTGATCGACGGCGGCTACGGCAAGCTCAAGGGCAAGACCTTCCGCATCGCGAACATGGGCGACGAAACGGACGAGACCATCGCGGTCCTGCTCCAAGCCCTCGACCGCGCGCTCGCCGAGACGCCAAAACTACCCGCGGCTTGAGCAGGCGGACGCCGTTCCGCCGCGGCTCCGGGCCTCGCGCGCGTACGCGCGTACGCGCGCGGGCGCGCGCGGCTCGACAAGAAAAGTAAGGCTTGAAATCGGCGCGGCGGTGTCTAACCGGTTCCGCCCCGATGAAGCGTCTCATCATCGCCGAGAAGCCCAGCGTGGCCGCCGATCTGGCCCGCGCACTCGGCCGCGTCCCCAAAAAGGGCGAGCACTACGAGAACGACGAACTCGTGATCACCTCGGCCGTCGGGCACCTGGTCGAGCTGGAGATGCCCGAGGACATCGACAAAAAGCTGTATGGCTTCTGGCGGCTGGAGACGCTGCCGATCATCCCGAAGAAATTCGGCCTCAAACCGATCGAGGAATCGAAGTCCCGCTTCGTGCACCTGAAGAAGCTGCTCGCGCGCAAGGACATCGCCGAGGTGATCAACGCCTGCGACGCCGGCCGCGAGGGCGAGTTGATCTTCACGTACCTCTACCAGCTCACCAAGTGCGCCCTGCCGGTGAAGCGCGCCTGGATGCAGACGATGACCGCCGAGGGCATCCGCGAGGCATTCGCCCACCTGCGCGACGGGGCCCAGATGACGCCGCTCGCCGACGCGGCCCGCTGCCGGAGCGAAAGCGATTGGCTGGTCGGCATCAACGGCACGCGCGCCCTGACCAAGCGCATGTATGGATCGCGCGCCGGGCACGTCGCCTCCGTCGGCCGCGTCCAGACCCCCACCCTCGCGATCATCTTCAACCGGGAGCTGGAAATCCGCCGCTTCGTGCCGCGCCCGTTCTGGCGCGTCACTGCCACCTTCCAAATCACCCGCGGCCCCTATGAGGGCACCTACCAGCGCCCCGACTTCAAGCGCGCCGGGGATGATGACCAGGACCGTGTTGACCGGATCTGGGACCCGGCGCAGGCCGAGGCGATCATCGCCGCCTGCCAGGGCCGCCCCCCCGCGGCCGTCACGGAGGAGCGCAAGTCCTCGGTCCAGACCGCGCCGCGGCTGTACGATCTCACCACCCTCCAGCGCGAGGCCAACAACCGCTTCGGCCTGCCCGCCCGCCGCACCCTCCAGATCGCGCAGGCCCTCTACGAGCGGCACAAGATGATCACCTACCCGCGCACCGATTCGCGGGCGCTGCCGGAAGATTACGTGCCGACCGTCAAGCAGACGCTGGCCAACCTCCACGGCAGCCTGGCACCCCACGCCCGGCAGGTGCTGGCGGCGGACTGGGTGCGGCTGAACAAGCGCATCTTCAACAACGCCCAGGTGTCCGACCACTTTGCGATCATCCCCACCACCCACGAGGCGAAGCACCTCGACGAGATGGAGGCGAAGATTTTCGACATGATCGCCCGGCGCTTCGTCGCCGCGTTCTTCCCGGCCGCCGAGTTCGACGTCACCACGCGGCTGAGCACGGTCGCCGGCCATGCGTTCAAGACCGAGGGCAAGGTGCTCACGGTGCCCGGCTGGCTCGCCGTCTACGGCAAGACCACGGTCGACGACGGGCCCGACGCCCGCGCGCTCCCGGCGCTGGAGCCGGCCGACGGCCAGCCACCGCAGGCCGTCACCTCCGGCGCCACGCTGCACACCGAAACCACCCGGCCGCCCCCGCGCTACACCGAGGCCACGCTCCTCTCCGCGATGGAGGGCGCCGGCAAGCTCGTCGACGACGAGGACCTGGCGGAGGCGATGAAGGAACGCGGGCTGGGCACGCCGGCCACGCGGGCGGACACGATCGACGGCCTCATCAACCAGAAATATCTCGAACGCCAGCAAAGGGAACTGGTGCCCACGCCCAAGGCGGAGGCCCTGCTGCAGTTCCTGGCCGCCGTGCGGGCCGAGGGCCTGACCAAGCCGGACATGACGGGCGAGTGGGAGTACAAACTGCGCCAGATCGAGCACGGCAAGTTCTCGCGCGCCGAGTTCATGCGCGAGATCGCCGGCGAGACCCGCGGGCTCGTGGAGCGGGTCAAGACCTTCGAGGAGGACGAGACGGCGGCGCGGCTCACGGACATCCTCTCGCCCACCGATGGCAAACCCCTGCGGGAGACCCTGCGCGGCTTCAAATCGCAGGACGGCGAGTTCATCATCTACAAGATCATCTCCGGGCGCAAAATCGGGGAGGACGAGGCGCGTGCGCTCGTGGCCCAGGGCGTGATCGGCCCGCTGGACGGCTTTGTCTCAGCCAAGTCCCATCAGCGGTTCGCCGCCGCGCTGCGGCTGGTCAAGGACGCGGAGACCGGCAAGTGGAAGACGGCGCTGGATTTCGGGGACAAGGTCGATCTCGCGACGCTGACGCCCATCTGGACCGATGCGCGCACCGGCGCCGAGCTGTGCGAAGCCGGCAACAATTACGTGCTGCGCGAGCGGGATGGCGCCGGGTGGAAACAGTCGTTCCGGGTGGGACGCCTCATGTGCCGCAAACCCATCCCGCCCGAGCAGGCGGTAAAGCTCGTGGCGGAGGGCAAGACGGACCTGATCCAGGGTTTCATTTCCCGCAAGGGCCGGCCGTTCGACGCCTACCTGAAGCGCGAGGACGGCCGGGTGGTCTGGGAATTCCCGCCGCGGGCGCCGAAGGTGGACAAGGACGGCAAGCCGATTCCGCGCAAGGCCAAGCCGCCCGCCGATCTCACCCAGGCCGTGGCCGTCGGCCAAAGCCAGCTCCTGGGCGGGGAGATCCTCCAAACCCCCGATTCCTATTATGTGCGCAAGCCGCCGGGCAAGGGTCGCGTAATCTTCACCCTGAAGCGCCAGCTCTGCCAGAAGGAGGTGCCGGTCGAGGAGGTCCGCCGCCTGCTCGACACCGGAAAAACCGACCTGATCGACGGGTTCGTCTCCAAGCGCGGGAACCAGTTCAAGGCGCACCTCGTCCTGGCCAAGAACCGGACCAAGGCGGAATTTGAGTTTCCACCCCGATGACCATCCCTGACGGCGGCCGACCCCCACCCCGTCGCGCCGGCCGCTGAAAACAGTAACCTCCCCACCCGCAACGCGTCATTTCCAGCCGATGTTAAGCTCCCGCCTCAAGACTGTTTCGATTGTCGCCCTGGCCCTGACGACGTGCGTCGCGGCCGCCTTGGCGTGGAACCTTTACCTGAAGGTCATCAAACTGCGCGCCGCGGCCTTGGATGACCCCGCCCGGGCCGACCTGCAAAAACGCCTGTGGGACCTTGAGAAGCGGAACAAGGACCTCGAGGCCCAACTGGCCAATCGGCGGGCGCGCGGATACGGCACTGCCGACGACGGAAGCAACCGGGATGCCGCGGGCAATGCGGCCGAGGCCGGCCGGCCGGGCGGACGCTTCAACCGCCGCGGCGGTTTTGCCAATATCTCGAACCTGCTCGACAACCCCCAGTTCAACCGCCTCTGGACGCAGGAGCAAAAGGACCGGGTCAAGCTCGCCTACGCCGATCTCTTCAAGCGCCTCAACCTCAGCCCGGACCAAGCCGACAAGCTCAACAGCCTGCTGGTGGAACGGCAGGAATCCGTGCTGGATGTCCTGTCGGCGGCCAGCGCGCAGGGGGTGACCGGCCGCGACCAGATCGGCGCACTGATCCAGCAGGCCAACGCGTCCGTCGACAGCCAGATCCAGTCGCTGTTGGGTCCCGACGGCTACGCGCAGTACACCAATTATCTCCAGACCCAGCCGCAGCGGAACCAGGTTAACGAGTTGCAGACCCGTCTGGCCGCCGCCGGCCTTCCCCAGTTGCAAGACTTCCAGACGCAGCAATTGACCCAGATCCTCGCCCAGAACACCGAAAGCGGCACCTCCGGCGGTGGCGGGCCGCGCGGCGGCAACGGCGGGATGGGCGGCATCATGGGCGGCATCTTCGGCAGCAACGTGACCGGGCCCGCCATTTCCCCGAACGCTGTCACCCAGGCAGGAACGGTGCTGACCGCCGAGCAACTCCAAGCTTTCCAGCAGATGCAGCAGGAGCAGGCGACGCAGCAACAGGTCATGAGCCTCCTGCGCCAGACGTTCATGAATGGCGGCCAGGGTCCGGCGGCAGGCGGCACGGCGGCAGGCGGCGCCGCCAGCGGCACGACGGCCACCGCGACGACGCGCCCGGGCGGCGGTTGAGCGGGACACCCGGGCGGCGGTTGAGCGGGAAACCCGGGCGTCGGTGCCGCCTTCCCCGCGGGGCGGGCCCGGCAGAATACGCTTGTCCGCAGTTTGCGCGACGGGGTAACGTGGGGTTCCGTATCGTTCAACCTGCCCTCCCATGATCGTCACCACGGCCCAACTCTTCAAACATGCCTACGGCCGCTACGCCGTCGGCGCCTACAATATCAACAACGCCGAGCAGGCGATGGGATTGTTCCGCGGCTGCCTCCAGTCGCAGGCCCCCTTCATCATCCAGATCTCCAAGGGCGCGCGCAAATACACCGACAAGCGCATGCTCGAAGCCATCATCCGGGCCGCGGACCAGATCTTCCCCGAGGTCATCTACGCCGTGCACCTCGACCACGGCGACGAGGAGACCTGCTACGACTGCATCAATTCCGGCTTCTACAGTTCGGTGATGATCGACGCCTCCCACGAGCCGTTCGACCAGAACGTCGCGATCACGAAGCGTGTCGTCACCGCCGCCCACCAGAAGGGAATCTCCGTCGAGGCCGAGCTCGGCATGCTCGGCGGCGTCGAGGAGGACATCAAGGTCGACGAAGGCAACGCCTGCCTGACGAAGCCCGACGAGGCGCAGAAATTCGTCAAGCTCACCGGCTGCGATTCGCTCGCCGCCGCCATCGGCACCAGCCACGGCGCCTACAAGTTCAAGGGCCGGCAGTCCCTGCACTTCGAGGTGATCGAGGGGATCAAGAAACTCATCCCCGGCTTCCCGCTCGTGATGCATGGCTCGTCCAGCGTGCCGCAGGACGAGGTGCAACGCATCAATGCCGCCGGCGGCAAACTGGGCACGGCGGTGGGGGTGGATGTCAATGAGTACCTGCCCGCCGCCAAGCTCGGCGTCACCAAAATCAACATCGATACGGACGGCCGCCTGGTCTGGACCCGGGTACACCGCGAGTTCTTCCGCGACAAGCCGGCTGAGTTCGACTTCCGTCCGCCGGGGAAGATCTTCATGGAGGAGTACGCGAAGTTCATTGTGAGCCGGAATGACAAGCTCGGCTCGTCCGGACAGATTCCCGACCTGCGCAAGAGCCTGGGCAAATAGCCCGTTCCGGCCTTCCTCCCCGCTCCCGCCGCCCGGCC
>Ga0335078_10011822_pt1 | contig 12949 bp, 10 predicted proteins | sample Lox_Sample_32_FD_206711 | JGI IMG/M metagenome (GOLD analysis project Ga0335078, IMG submission 206711) | Soil microbial communities from Loxahatchee National Wildlife Refuge, Florida, United States - Lox_Sample_3.2 | ecosystem: Environmental > Terrestrial > Soil > Wetlands | place: USA... | reverse complement strand
CACGCCAAGTTTTTTGGCCTCTATGCCAAAAAAAATAGCAGTAGGGTTGGCTCAATAAGTCTGTTTTCGCGACGGAAAGCTCTCAGGCCACCAGCATAGCTATTGCCCTGCCGAATCTGCAGACCGGGCAGGGAAATTGCTGATGAAAAGGCTGCCAAGTGGATGAAACGGGGAGGGCCATTCGTTGGGCCCAATGGTTTGCCGCACTTCGGTTGGAGTGGTTACGGGCAAGCGGAGAATCTCAACCCGCGGACCGAAACGGCCGGCCAGACTCTCGGAGACCCTCCCCGCACCACACAATAAGCAAGGGCAGAAACGAAAGGCAATGATTGCAGGCGTGGCCAAAGTGACTTCGGTTCAGGCGTTTGCGCGGTGACGCCTTCAATGAGTGTAGATCTGTTCACGCACTATCGCTGTGATCTTAAGTCTCGGCTTGTCGGTCTTACGCGGTTGGACCGAGAAGTTGACTGAAACGCGACGTGACGCCAGTCACTGATCCGCGGCTTGAGCGCGGCGCGAGAAGAGACGCACTCCATGGTGAACAGCCAGCCGCGCTGGGTGCGTGAGGTAGTAAACCCAATAGAAGGCTCTTGGCAGCGGTAGTGACTCCCATTCAGCGATCGTCGGACGCAAACCTCGGGTCAGCACCATCCAAACCCCTCGATCGCGCCTAGTTGGAAAAACCAACCGGACCGTAGAAGGTCCGGTACCGGAAAGAGGGTGCGCGCGACTCCGGCGGCGAGCCGCGTCACCTTTTTGCCTGATGTTGCCCGGTCCGGCATGGGCCCAGGCAGGGCTGCGCCCGAGAACGCATGGAAAAAGACTGCAGCCATGCTGCATACTCGCCTCCATCCGAATTGCGCCATCTCCTCCTCGATTTGCGCCCAATCGACGAGGCCGGTCGCCATAAATCCTGCAATGTCGCGCGTCGAGGGCGGAGGAGGCAAGCTCGACAAACTGACGCTGCCCCGAAGCTCTCGCCGGGAGATGTGCAAAGGCTGATGGCTACGGGGCGGAAGCCAGCGGCGCAGCGGATGGCTGACGGCCGCGGAACTGTCCGAGGTCCAGCCCCCGGACGGGGAACGCTCCTGGTGCGTGAACCGGTTTGCCTCGCCGCGCGCGGTCGGTAATGTTGGTCAGGGAGCATTCGGACGAGATGGCAGAGACGCCAACGGCTGAAGAGTTGAGAAATTTCATTAAGGATATCTATGCTCGCGGCACGGTTCGCGGCGAGGACGGTACGGAATATGGGATTTTCCCCGAGAGCGTGACGCCAGACCGCGGCGCATTCGTTCGGGACGCGTGTCTCAGCGAAGGGGCGAGGTCGGTGCTCGAGATTGGCATGGCGTGGGGTGTGTCCACGCTCCATATCCTGGAAAGCCTACTGAGCAAGGGAGCAGGTGCACACGCGCACGTAGTCCTGGATCCCATTGAGACCAGTTATTTTCATGGCGCGGGAAGTCGAATGTTGCGGGAGGCCGGAGTCGAGCAATTCGTTGACTTTCACGAAGACTGCTCGGAACTTTTGCTGCCGAAATTTCTCAGCGAGGGCCGTTTGTTCGACTTTGTATTCATCGACGGCTCGCATTGGTTCGATAGGGTATTCATAGATTTTTTCTATAGTCATCGGCTGATGAAACCCGGTGGCATGGTCGTGTTCGACGACGTCTTTGCCGATCCAGTAAACCTAACCTGCCGATTTGCACGGACCAACTACGGATACCTGCCCGTGGCTCAGCATCCGACTGAAGCCCCGTCATTCGACGACGATTCTACGCCGACGGCTTGGAGACCGACGATGCTGGTGTTGCGCAAGCCGACGGAGGACGTGCAGCTCGGCTTATTCCAGTTGGTGCCTTTTTTCCCGGTTCCGCCGCTCGAGGAGCGACCGCGCGAAGGACACCTCGGCCCAGCCCAGCCAGGGGAGCCTCAGCCGAAGATCCGTGCCAGTCTTCTTCGTCACAATGCACGGCACGCTCTGCTCAGGGGAGATCGGTCCGCCGCGCGCAAAGATCTTGTAGAAGCGTTGCGACTCGAGCCTCGACACTTAAAATCTTATATGCGCCTCATCAGGACGCTACTGCCGTAGATGATGGTAACCGCACACTGTTCTTCGATCTACGATCTGGCGCGCCAAAATCACAAGCGCTTCCCGCACTTCTAGTGTTCCGTCCCGCAATTAGCTTGCATAATTATTGCTGAGCAGACCGACGCGCCTCCCGGGGCGATAGCCTTACAAAGACGCAAAGCCGTCCAAGGGTACACTCACAGTGTTTTGAGGAAAGCGACCAGGTCTCTCTTCTGTTCCGATGTGAGACCCATGTTGAAGCGATTATCATAGAAATTGACGACGTCCATGAGCGTTTTCGCCGAGCCGTCGTGGAAGTATGGGGGTCGCGCCGCCAATGCACGCAGAGCAGGAACCTTGAACTTGCCGATGTCGGCACACTTACCGGTAATGAGGGCGCGGCCAGGGTCTGTGACTTTGAACTCCGAACCGGCCAGTGGTCCGGAATCGCAGGCCAGGGTAAACAGCGGTAGACCTCGCGTTCCTAGCTCGGCTACTCCAGTGTTAAAGAGAGCGGTGACGGAATGATTTCCTACGCCGGGAGTGTCATGGCAGAAGGAACATGTCCCTGAGACAACGTTATGTCCGGGTTCGTCGTTCATCCCCGCTACGCCTATAATCGTCATCAGATGCTCATCAAAGATCTGCTCGCCTCGAACGACCGCGAGTCGGGCGGGAGTCGAGAACACCTGTGGTCTCTCCCATGGCTGATAGAGGACGAAGACATCGGGATCGAACGGCTGACCGGTTGGGTTGTTGCCGAACGGATCATTAATCCCGTCAAAGAATTGTTGGCCCGATAGCGCGATTGGTCCGCCTCTACCTCCATGAGCCGACAACGAACCAGCCGAGTTGTCGAATACCTGCGCGGTATAGTTGCCGGTCTCGAAACTCGCGATCTGGTCGAGCTGATCAGCTGTGGGTGGCGTTGTCGCTTGCTCGTGCTGGAGCGCCGCGTTCAGCGCCTGGGCGCCTAAGTCGGACTCTCGACCGTCCCACATGAATGAAGTCCCAAAAGAAAGATTGGTCGTAGGCAGGGGCCGCCGATACACGGAAATCACGCCCGAAGTGGGCGTTCCGAGCCGCGTGCATTGATACGGATCGGTCAAATCGGCAACCGAAAACTCGGCTGACTCTGGGAACTGGAACGGCATCCGAACCAAACCCCGCTTAAGCAAAAGCGGGTACGCAGTACGCATGCGCGCCAACGAGGATACATCGTCGGTTGGGCAAGTGGCGCCGTCAACGAGTCGGAACAGCGGGTCGCGTCCTCCGCTCGTATAAAAGCGCGCTTGAATCGACGCTGGCGTGATCGACCAACCATCGCTCGCGCGATGGCAGGTATTGCAACTGCGGCCGTTGCTCCCGAGCTTTTGATAGAAGGGATTGCCGGGCGCTGTACCATCAGCCCGGTATGTTGCGACCTGCCCGGTTGAGTCATGGGCCTCGAAAGACGTACCAATGCCGTCGGCCCAGCATCTCGAAAGCGGACCAAATGGGTCTGCCAGGATGCACGTGACGGCAAGACCGAGCGCGCTTAGCAATTTCTTAAATCGCATGCTTGGAAACTCGGCTCGCTCGGTCCTGGCCGTCACGTGTGGCCTTATGGCCCCTGATCTACATGGCGGGCGTCGGCGTCGAGCAAGGGCTCCCTGATTTGTCGATCAAATGCGGAAACCCCGGCTTACCCGTCTGCTGCGCCAAGTTGTCTGGTGTTAAAACTGTCCCGGTCGCGAGATTCTTCAACATATTGAGATGTTGCGGATAGTCCTGACTGTAAGTCGGATAAGGATTGCATGACATTCCCACTGTTGTAGGGTCATAAGCGTACGCGCTCGGGTTGACTGTCACCATATACAACTCACATCCGCCGCTCGGGCAAGAGTAAAAACTGTAGCCAGGGCATGCAGCATCCGGGGTTTGGCCACCGCAGTCGCCCAGCGGCGAGGGCCCACCTCCTTTGCCGTTGTTAAAGCTGCTATCTCCGTTGACACTGCTCTGCTGAACGTCCAAGAACAGAAGACCTGAAGCCTGATCGTAAAAATAGGTTGACGGTGTCAACTGATCGAGCGTACTCACCTGAGTGAGCTGTGTTGGAGTCGGAGGAATCACGTCAGCCTTGTTTGTGTCTAATGAAGGATCCGGGCATAAAGCGAGGTTCGGCAGATTGTAGCCGGACGGGTACCCGTATTGATTGTCTAGCCCGTTGCAAACGGTATAGTCGGTGAAATATGGAGCCAGATCGAGGAGGCTCGTCGTGCCGGGCTCGCCCAGCGTCTTAACTCCCTTGGACACTGTGAAAACACTTGAGCAGTCGTTGTTGGGACATTGAAGTGGTCCGCTCGACGTCGTGTAACAGATGCCCAAGCGCGTCTGGAAAGGGATTGCCGATGCATCCGTGTAAGTTATGTTGATGTTTGGCGGCATTTCATATTGAGCCTGGACAGTGTAGCCGAGGCCATTCATGACCTTGGGTTCATAGATTCCATTGCCATTGCGGCCGTTGAGTGCCATGGTCTGATGTGCCCCATAGTCCTGCTGGTCCTTGGTGAAAGTGAGCACATTCGAGTTGGAGCAGGTAGTAAAATCGCCTGTTTGTAGTGCGCACGGGACCGCGGAAAACTCAAGTGTGGCGTAGTCATTGGGGCTCATCTGCGCCGTCGGGCGGTTTTCGTAAACCGTATCCTGTCCCCCCTGCGCATAGCATTCATCGACGGTATTCATCACGTTATTCGTCGTGTCTGCCACCGCAAGAAATGGCAGATTATTAAGAGAGATCGGAAACTTTCCCCAAATTGGCTTGCCGGTTGAGTCAACGACCTGGTATCCGCTCAGACTGGCGTCATGATCGAGGATAACGGTGTTTTTATCGCCGTCCTGGAAATCGACACCTGTGCTGGCGCAGGTTACACCCACTTCCTGCGTATACACCTCATGGCGAAGGTCGACATTTTTGAAGGAGATGTTTTCGGTGTACTGTGTGGGCGGATAAGAATTCACATTCGATTGAAACCAGCCTATTGCGGTATCTCCTTCGTAGGCAAAAGCCGTGCTGCTATCGCATGGCATAGTGGGATTCCAGTATTGTGTCTTGGTAGAATAGGTTGTGAGAAATTTAGCGTCCTGTGTGGTGAGAAACGGTGAGATCTCGGCTTTGTAGTTTATAAATCGCGAATTCTCCACTCGCGCCGGTCCATCGTAAAACATGTAGCCGATCTCATTGCGCTTGGGTCCAGGGAACCCAACCCCGAGACCCGCGGCGTTCGTCCCGATCGGCCTCTCGGCACAGTAGGGTCCAGGCGGCATCGGATTACTTCCTACGATCACACCGAACGTGTCATATGGGCACGGGCCGAAGCGCTCCGGATTGTTCATGGTATAACCGACAAAGGTCGCACCAGCGATCTGCGACCACTCCCCTGGCGGCGACCCCTCGGTACCCCCGGCAGAGGCCAGGCTAGCACCTTCCAGATTGCCCCCCAGTCTGGCATTGGTGAATGAATACCAGGCCGCACGCGCCCAGATACCGACATTCCGGTTGCGCGTGGCCGTGACGCCATCGAAGTGCGCAATCAAGTCGAGATTGTCCTGCTGCGGCGTGTAGAGGTAGCCAGTGGAGATCTGGGGAGGCGTGTTCAACCCGTAGTAGCACCCGTGCGCACGGTTGTTTTTGAAGCCGACTAGTTTGCCATTTGATTGAAGGATGCCCAGCGGTAGGTTCGCATTTGTCTGGACCAGGTTGTACCAGAATCCAATCCCCTGGTCCTGGCAACCCGCGATCGAGTTCGCCTCGAAGTAGTTGGCTGGGTTTGTGATCCAAAAGCCCGATGATTCGTACGCGGCGGTCTGTTTAGCGGACAGAGTTTCACCCGTACCGTCTGTGAAAGTCACGTTGAAGCCGTCATAGCAGTTGTAGCCGCCCGGAGTTCCCGGCGTCGGACAGTTCGCGCTTGGTGAGTTGGTTAGATTGTCACCCGCCCACCACAACTGATAAAGAGGAGTAGACTGGTCCGGATTTGGAACAAATCCGTTGCTCATCGCGCCCACACCGAGGTTGTGGACGAAACTCAAGTTCTGCTCCGCTCCGGTCTGGAGATAGAACATGTCGCCCACGATGCGTGCGCAAACGTTGTCGTTAATGGTCGACGGTGTGTTCAACCCGGCCAGCGCGATACACTTATTGTATGAATGGTGAATGCTATTGTTTGAGATGATTGGCGCTTGGCTTCCGGCACCGGTAAAATAAATTGGAAACTGACCGTCCTGGTCACCTCCGGCCTTGTCCATCTCGACGCCGGAGATTTCTGCGACGTTAAACCCCGATTCGACCTTGATTTCAGCGCCCCAGTGAAGACCGGCTGGTTGCGGTTTAACCAGCTGCCAGTTCTGGTTGAGCTGCTGATAGGGGTTAGGTGTGATCGAGGTAAGGTGGATGCTCCGGGTGAGGAGCCCAACCTCGGCTCGTTCATCGATGCCATAATTCTTCCGCTTACCGTCGGTGAAGTTTGCCGCCGAAGGTCCACAATAGAGCGCCTTCTGACTGCACGTGGGCGACGGGCCGCCGAAATGATAGCCGACTAACGGCTGGTTGAGCGTGATGGTGGTTTGTCCGGTTGGCGAGTTGGGTGAGATTGTTTGAATCTGGACGATTTCCGCCGAGTCCGGAGAATAATTAGTTCCGGCTATTACAATCCAGTCGCCTACGTTCCAGTTGACTATATTGTTGACAACGATGGTGTCGGCCGGGTTGGCGACCGGACTTGCAACGTTGTGTTTGGCGTTGAATTTTGGCGGACCGGCAGGCTCCGCCAGGTTCGTCCAACTTACCTTTCCATATGCGGTATTGCCGTGGTGACCCCACATTCGCAGCGTGGCGCTCGGTTGGACGTCGATTCCTTCTTGGGTGCCTTCATTACCGGTGAAGAAAATTTGCACCTGGCTACTTGATGATATCGGACAGCTCTGTGCACCGATTTGGAGCGTGCCTCCGTTGTTCACTGTGATGCTTCCAACCTGTAGAGTGTAGGTCTGATCGAGAAACACCAAGGTGCCGCCACTCTGAACCGTGATTGTTCCGAGCGCTCCGGTCCCATGAAGACCCTGCCCATGGCTGATATAGGCGTTGGTGCAGTCGGTTCCGCCGACCATGCCGCCGACGACGGCATTGCCGCTGCTGACGCAACTGGCCAGTTTGGTCCACGGATGCCCAGCTTGGGGCGGAAGTTCATGGGCGTGTTTGATGGGGCAGATCTGGGCCGATGCAACTAGCGGAACAAGCAATCCCAAAATGATTACAAAAAAGCCGGTAATTATGGGCTCAGTTATCAAAGCGATGGCGCGCCATTCGAACAATGCATTACAGAAGGCTTCGCAAGTATGCTTTTGACAACAAATAGCTTTAGCGGTCTTACGTTCAGGCATCTTCCTCCCCTCCACCTTCCACCGCCCAAATGAGCGATGGTTTGGCTGGGAAAGCAGGTTTTGTGCCTTTTGCTCAAGGCAGCCTGAATGTAGCTGTAATATCTTGATGCTCCTAAAAGTAATTATCTGTTGCGTAAAAGCGACTCTCCGTTGCGCATGGACAACAGTCCACGCTGAGTGCAGATCTGCTCAGGCACTATCGCTGCGATCTTAAGTCTCGGCTTGTCGGTCTTACGCGGTTGTACCGAGAACTTGACTGAAACGCGACATGACGCTGGTCACTGACCTGCCGCTTGAGCGGGGCGTGAGAAGAGACGCACTCCATGGTGAACAGCCAGCCGCGCTGGGTGCGTGAGGTAGTAAACCCAATAGAAGGCTCTTGGCAGCGGTAGTGACTCCCATTCAGCGATCGTCGGACGCAAACCTCGGTTGAGCAGATACCGAGCGCGCCATCCGAACCCCTGGATCGCGTTCAATTGGAAAAACCAACCGGACCGATGAAGGTCCGGTACCGGAAAAAGGGTGCACGCAGTTTGGGCGGCGAGCCGCATCACCTTCTTGTCTGAAGTCGCACGGTCCAGCACCGGCCTAGGCACCGCTGCGCCCGCAAATGCGTGGGAAAGCACGGCACCCAAGTGGCACATACGGCCGCATCCGAATCCCGCCATCTCCTCTTCGGTTTGCTCCCAATCGGCGAGGCCGGTCGCCGTCAAGCGGGCAATGTCGCACATCGAGCGGAGCGAGCCCCATCCCCATCCATGCTTGGTCGCGTGGAGAATGCTGAAGATTAGTTGATCGGCGCGAGCGAGAGTCAGGACCTCGCTATCTTCCAGTGTGATGCTTACGGCATCCCGCCGCATCGCTTCCCGATCGGGGAAGGGAAAATAGCTCGGCAGGAAGTCCAGGTGCAGATCGACCCGGCCGCGCTGGCTGACGAACTTTTCCTCGAAGACATCGAAGAACGCAATGTTCGGCGGTCGCTCCTGATTAGGTTCCGCCCGGTAGCCACGCTTGCCGAGGACGGCCGCGATTAGCGGGAGATCGCCAGCCCGAATAAGGATATCCAGGTCCCCACATTGGCGAGCATCGATCCGGCCATATGCCTGCATCGCGAGCGCCGGACCCTTTAGAGCAATCGACGATGCGCCGGCCGAGGCAAGTTCGGCGCTGACCTGGACCAGCTCCTGCGCCCCGCGCCTTTGCTGCATTGCGATGCACGCGTGGGCGTGACGAAGCCGCTTGCGCATGCTCGCGGGAACCCGATTGACGCACTCGGACAGGGCGTTATGAACAGGCGGAACCACGAAATGGCCGGCCGCGTATTGAAGCAGGCGTTCCCAATCGATGCCGCCAGAGGCATGTTCGGCCGCGCGCGTTCGCGATTCAGGCTCTGCGGAGAGCGAGATACATTCGACTATCAACCGACCCTCGGGCGGTAATGAGCCCAGTAGGGCTGAGACCATCTGATTCACGGTCTATAGCTTACTAGACTCTCGAGCCAGATCGCCGAGAATCAGATTACGCACCGCTGGAAGCATCGCGAAGTCGTTTGGAACTATGAGTCTCCGTATTGGCGCCATGGCAACGAGTTTCTCGAAGAACGCGAACTTGTGGAGGTTGCGGACACGATCGGTCGGATTGAATCGATACGAGGCGGCCGCCAATTCGATGAACGATTCCCCTGGGCTCATGTCCTCGAGCGCCGGAGTGCGGATCTGTTCGGCGTCGTCATCCTCGCCTCGGACCAACCGATAGATTCGCTTGAGTCGCTGGGGTTCGGAAGTAAAACCGCGCCCCAGTTCAGGAACCCGCCGTTTCCTGTTTCCGTCTGCCACCTGCTCCGACCTCGAAGAATCGACGCTGAGGGCGTCGAAGCTGTCATCCCACAGCCGGGCACCTGCGTAGCCGGGGGTGAGAAGGACCGTGTCGGTTAAGCTCAGGACCAGACAGTCGTCGCCGAGCAGAGACGCTCCTGCAAGCGCCAGGTTTGCCGCAAGTGTGGATTTGCCCGCTCCCGTAGGTCCCAGAAATGCACACGCGGTGCCGTCGATAGATACCGCGGTTGCGTGAATCGTCTCGAAGCCCTTGAGATCCAAGACGCGGGAGACTACCGCGTCCAGCAGGAGATGCCGGAGCGTCTCCGGCGAGGTTTTGTCGTCGACCCCGCAACATTCAATGACATCACCAGCTTGATTGACGAAGAAGTCAGCCAAACCGGCGAATCGCAGCAAGTATCCGCCGATACTTCTCGCGCAGACGAGCCATTCGCTCCCGTCAGGGTCGTCTGTACGAAGGAATATCGCGTTGGGGTCAAACTCGATGCGCCGCTCGACATTCAATCGCACAAGCAGGGTCGCTCGCGCATCCACACAGGGACGCGAATTCGGAGCCAACTCCGGAAGAACCACATCGGAAGCGATGCGGATCCCATAAACTTCGTAAGAGGTCACGGATGGAATATCGAGGGCGCAAGGCCGCGAGGCAGTGCACCTCACAGTTACACCGGCCGCTCAGATTGCCGGCCGGATTATCGATCTTTCCTCGCGCGCCGCGGCATAGGCAGCTACTGGATCCCCATCAGCTTTGGTTTCACGGACGCAAGTCGTGCTCAGTGAAGGATCGTCGCTCTCGCTCTTCATCGATTTCCTCCTCGGTTCGTGGCGGGCTCGCAGATCCTTCCCCTCTCCCTGTCTCATAACAGGTATTTGAGAGCCACAAGAGAGATATCAGCTTGAGGACACGGTTTACGATAGCTCGGAGGAGTGTAGCTATCGGTCATGGCCAATTAGAGGCACTGCTTCAACGTGACGTGTTGACCGATCCGCGCTGCGTTGCGAGAACGAGTCTGGTCCACGCTCTCGGCATCTGCGGAAGCCACTGCGTTCGCAGATCTCAGCCAAACGGCGATAAGATTTTTATAGCGCCGCTTCGTATCCGCAATGGCCATAAAGTCGGCGGATCGCGGGCAAGCACCGTGATACGAAGACTGATATTCATCATGTCTGCTGTGACGTTCGCCGCATCTGGCTGTTCATTCTATCGTCGCTACCAGGCTTCGAAGCTCGCGAACGTACGCCAGACCGAATCGATGCTCGCAGATGCGGGCTTTCAGAAGATAGTCGTTGATCCATCGGATCCCGACGGCCTGGCCTCCCACCTTACCCCGTACGAGCTCCGCAGCTACCCAGCCTCACGGGGCCAAGTGATTTGGTACTACGATCCCGACCAGTGCTCGTGCGTATTCGAAGGCGGCCAGGATGCAGGCGACCGCTACCAGATGCTCGTGCGCCAGCAGAGCGACCTCGCGCAATACGCCGCCGAGTCGCAGGATCAGGAAATCGCATCGCTAAACGCGATGAACGGCACGATGTTCCCGCCACCGATCTTGTGGATCGGCGGCTCTAACGAGGGCGGTCGTGGCGGTGGCCGGCGTGGAGAGCATGGTGGCGGGCACGGCGGTGGCCATGGTGGTGGCCATGGCGGCGGCCATGGCGGCGGCCATGGGCATTGACGGCTGGATACCCCTCACCGCGCGATGAAAGGAGGCGGCGCTCCGGCTGTTTCCGTCTATCTTGAGCATGCAGTCGATGAGGCGAGGTCGAGATAACCAGACCAACGTGGAGCTTCGCACAGAGAGGCCACGAGGAAACTCCAGAGACGAGATTTTACCGCGGCTGCAACGTTACTATCGATGCGTGCCAGCCGTTGCATCAATGCCAAAGCCGAGACCCTCGAGCAGCGGGCGACCTTTCGTGAAGCCTCCCAGCGGTGCCGTTGTGTCGTTCCCGCTGACGGTTTCTACGAATGGACCGGCCCCAAGGGTAAGCGCCAACCTGTTCAGTGCAATTAGGGTGACTCGAGCACATGAGCGAGATGATCCGGTCCGAGGTCGTCCCGATCTTCGGGCTGTCTGACGGTGGCGCCCACACCAAGTTCTTCACCGGCGGCCGTTCTGCCACGGAAACGCTGGTGAAATTCGCTCGCGACAATCCCGTGGTCTCTCTCGAAGAAGCGCATTGGCGGCTCCCGCCGGGAACTCAGGCATTCCACCGTCTGTATCCAATCGGCAGGTTTACGGCAAAGGTCATCCGTAGCCCAGGCTGATCAACGACAATTAAATTTGCCGGCCAAAAATAGTTGACGTCGAACACCCAGGCGCATGGATCTTGTCCAAGCGGCCAGCCTCATACCCAGGAAGCTGTGTCCCCCTCCCGCATTGGGCTTCGAACCTGATCGGCTGGCAAAAACCGTGTGCCCCGCCCGACGTTCTGCGCTACAGCGAAAGCAAAGGCGACCCAATTCTCTGGTGGCCAGGATTCGCCAGAATTGCCGAAAAAGACCGCACTCTTGGCGACGTTTTCGGCGGGGTGGGGGAATGATTGCCGAGAAAGCGTTTGAGCTGGGCTGCCGCCCTCGCGCACGAGTGGTCGAAACGTGTCTGGTTGGATGCGATCCGGTGCTAATGCTCGAAGGGCCGATTCCAGCGACGCGCAAGTTGCTCAAGAGAGCGGGTCTAAATATCGCTGATATACACGTGTTCGAGATCAATGAGGCGTTCGCGTCGGTGGTGCTGAGTTGGGCGAAAACGCTTGAACCTGGAGATGAAGCGGGTAAATCCGACTGAGATTCTGTACCATGCGGATTGACAGGATTTATATTGCATTTGCTTGGGCTGAAGCGCGCCAGGATCGCGTCTGCCAACCCCTCGATCACGTCGATGCTGCTTAGCCTTCAGTCAACCTTTATCACCAAGCTCTCACGCGTGCACTCGTCGATCAGGGTCAGCTCAGCAGGTTCCTGCCGTCATGCGTCATTACAGTGACGAAGTCGTAGGCCCTCGGCATGGTCTTGCCGACGGCCAGCGTCACCTCCACCTGCCGCAACAACCCTCACGGTCTCTTTGCCCTGTACTTGCGCTTTGCTATCCCGGAAACCTCCTCGGCTAGCCTTCCCTAACTTCCCCAGTCGCCCTTGAAACTGTTGCCGTTTTGCTCGATTTTGAACCTGATCTTAACCGTTGCCAAGGCGTACGTGCTGAATGAGGTTCCTCGCCAGGTCCCGGCGAACTCACGCAGCGGATCGGGACCGCTCCCCGAGGGCGCTTGGCGGCGAGGTCCGACCGGAAGAAGTACTCGAACACGAACACCAGGCCGTCGGTAAGCTCAGAAGCATAAACGCGAGGACGAAACGCATACGATTTCTTCCGCAAGTGGTGCGCACAGACGTTCTGCCTGCGGCAGGCTCTTGGTGAAATCAAAGCTTCGATTGAGGTCACCGCAATAGGTGTGTAAACGAGATCAGGCGGCGTGGCGCTTCGGGTTGGTTTCGTTTACTGGCATTCCGTCCTCGAATAGCTGTCCGTCGTAAACTGCTGCAAGTAGTTCGGGCGCGTTAAGGCGGCGGAATTTCTTCTCCGCGATCATCAGGATCTTCCAGATCAAGGCCTCAGCGTTGGCGACC
>Ga0335078_10011821_pt1 | contig 12950 bp, 12 predicted proteins | sample Lox_Sample_32_FD_206711 | JGI IMG/M metagenome (GOLD analysis project Ga0335078, IMG submission 206711) | Soil microbial communities from Loxahatchee National Wildlife Refuge, Florida, United States - Lox_Sample_3.2 | ecosystem: Environmental > Terrestrial > Soil > Wetlands | place: USA... | reverse complement strand
GCATGTACACTGACTCCGTGACTGAGCCGCGCGCGTTAGCAAGCGGCATGTACACTGGTATCTGTTGACCGCGAACCGTGTTTTCAGCAAGTGGATGTGTCCGGTCTGGGTGCTGTGCCTGGCCGCCAGTCTCTTCGCGCAGTCCGCCGGTCTTCAGGAGTTGGAGACCGTCGCACGCCAGCGCCTCGCGTCGGGCGACGCTGCCGGCGCCCTGGCCGCCTACCAGAAGCTGGCCGATATGGCGCCTGCCTCCGCCGCTTATCAGGACGAAGTTGGTTTCCTGCTGGCGGCCACCAACCGCTCCGCGGAAGCGATTCCGCACTTCCAGCGCGCCACCCAGTTGGATCCGCGGATGGCGCAAGCCTGGTATCACCTGGGAGCGGCGCTGTGGATCGCGCAAAGACTTGGTCCGGCGTTGCGCGCGCTGGAGAAGGCCGTGGCGCTGGCGCCGGCGAATGGCGAGTATCGTTTCCACCTCGGATCGGCTTACATCCAAAGCGGGCGCATGGCGCAGGCCGTCGCGGAGCTATCGCGCGCGGCCCGGTTGGCGCCTTCGAACGAGGCGGTATGGGAGAGCCTAGGCGATGCCTGTCAGCGGCAAAACCGCTACCAGGAAGCGCGCGACGCTTACCGGCACGCCGTGCAACTCGCTCCCGGGAACGACCACCTGCGGAACAGCTACGGCAACGCGCTGGTCCGGTCGGGCGATCCGGCCGCCGGCTTGAAGGAATTCCAGAAGATTCTGGCGCACGATCCGCGGAACCTGCATGTTCAGGTGAACGTGGGCTACGCCTACATCGCCGCCGGAGACATGCAGGCGGCCATCAAAGAGCTATCCGTGGTAACGCGGGATCATCCCGATGACGCCGGCGCGCATTATGACCTGGGCATCGCCTACAAATCGACTGACGATCTGCCGCACGCCCGCGCGGAACTCGAGCGCGCCGTGGAACTCGATCCGTCGCTCGCCGAGGCGCACTACACGCTGGCCATGACCTACCTGGATGCCGGTCTGCCGGACAAAGCGATCACACAATTGCGCGCCGCGGTCGCCCAGCGGCCGCGTTACGTGGACGCCTGGTATCTGCTCGGAAACACGCTGAAGGAGCAGGGCGACGCGGACGGCGCTATCGCGGCCCTGCGCCGCTCCGTGGCCCTGGACAGCCAGAACGCAGCCACCTGGAACAACCTGGGGCTGCTGTTGCGGCGCAAGGGGGACATCGCCGGTTCGCGGGCGGCTTTTGCCAAGGCGGCGGCTCTCCGGCAGGCGGAAGAAGCGCAGAAAGAGAAGCACCTCGACAAGGGGGTGCCGCATCCGCCCGCGACGTCACGGCATTGAGCCGCGCTACGGCTGCAGGTCCAACTTCACTGTTCCGGCCGGGCCGGTGTACGTCAGCTCGAGGGAATCGATCTTGTCGGTCTTGCCGTGGTAGGCGAAATACAGCAACCCCGCCTTGGGCAGGGCGCGGTTCCCTTCGGGCATGGAGGCTTTCTGCAGGCGCTGGTCCCACTCGAAGCGCATCTTTTCCGGAACATGCACCGGCGGCGGCGTGGAGCTGGTATCGGCCTGCGCCCCGGTGCCGAAGCTGCTCTTGGACTTGTTCTCGGAAGCCGGCGGCTGCATGCTGGGGTCTTTGAGAGTGCGGACCACCAGGCCGTAGGGCTGGCCGGTCAGGGGCTTCTTATCGTTGATGCGAAGCGCAAAGTTGCCGGGGGATAGCGCGAGGCGCGTGCCCGCCGGGCCGTATATTCCCGCTTCGATCACCACGAAGTCGTCCGTAGTGAGGGTCCCTTCCGGAGTGGCAACGAAGTGGCCGGTGAACTCGGCCGCGAGCGTCAGCTTGCCCGCGGTGGCATGGAACTGATAGTCGGACGGCGAAGCTCTGGGCGGAATGCCGACTGCCTCGACAGGCAACTTGGGTGGTTGCGCGCACAGGCAAAGGGCGGCACCCAAGACACCGCCGATGAGAACAGCGCATCTCAGCGCGGAGGTGAATCGCATTTCTGCCTTTCAAATTAGCACAGTGCGGATTGGGCGCAAGCGGCCGGCGGCCAGCGCATGGTAACCGGGGCTTGACGGGCCTGATAAAGGGCGGATGATGGGCTGCGGGCGGACCACGCCAAAAAAGAAAACCCCGTGGCTAGGGCGCACAGCCTAGACCGCCTGCGGCGGCCACCAACCCTAAAGGGAAGTATTCGGCTGCTTTTTCATCAATTAGGGTGCCCTATAACTGTAGATTTGTCAAGATCTTAGCTCCTACCTGGCGGCTTACCTCTCGGATGACCGCTCGACTGATGGCAGTCTTGTACAGGTCCATGGCGGCGGTCTGCTCTTCCAGGCCCTGGCGCACAAAGCCTGCCAGGGTGTCGACCAGTCGCGATGGTGTGCAGCAGGCATGGTAAGTAATCTGTCGTATGGCTGAACGGGGCATAGAACAGCTTGCCCTGCAGTTTGCTGGAGAGCACAATCCGCTCCAGGTGGGCCTGGCGCTGCTTGCGAGTGGCCTTGGTCCACTTCTTTTGGCCTTTGCCGGAAGCCAATTCCACGCGCTTCAAGAAATTCGCGCAGTTCCTCGCGCTCGTCGGCGAGCACCACCGCAGCCACAACGAACAGTCTGCCCTTGGTATCCCGGCCAGTTTCATCGACGTAACAATAGAGTTTAGTTTTTCCGGCAGTGCCATCGTCCCAGTGGAGATTTTAAAAGGGGAAAGCAGATAGCAGCAATTAACCGTCGCCTACTTACCCTCATCCTTGTCAGGCGTCAGCAACAGGTCCTGGAAATCGAAGCTGAAATCGGTGAGCGGTGAGATGGGCAGCATGTTTACCTGACGGATGGACCCGTCGGCCTTGAGCGAGAACGTGACATAGGCATCCGCTGCGAGACTACGGTCGCGCCAGCGAGCGACAAATGTGTCGTATTGCCAGTGCTCCAGATCGCCGGTGAGCGCTGGGCTGTGGCTGAAACGCATGACCAGCTTGCCGTGCTCCAGGGCGATGTCGATCGCGCCATACCAGGCGTCCGTGTAATGGCCGGCGTATTTTTCGAGCGGCAGCGAGGGCTTCGAATCCGCCGCGCGGGCGGACGCCTGCTGTCTCATCTCTACGTCGGCTTTGGCGCGCTGCTGCTGCGCCACGTCGTGGAAAACCCGTACCCAGTCCGTTTCCGGCGCGTGCATGTAGCTATCCAGAATGCGATAGGTGACCGAGTTGAACATGCCGCCGGATTCCTGGTTGGTCAGCACCACCACCCCGAGCTGCAGGTCCGGAACCATGGTCACCTGCGAGACGTAGCCTGGCAGGCCGCCGGTGTGACCCACCAGCTTGTGGCCGCGATACTGTCGCAGGCCCCAGCCGAGGCCGTAGGCGTCGAAATCCGTGTGCAGCGCGGCCAGCGCGGGAGGCAAATCGGGGATGGGAATAATCGTCTGCGGCGACCACATCTCGCGGCTCTGCCGTTCGCTGAACAGCCGCCGGTCTGTGCCCGGAATCGCTCCCCGGTTGAGCTGCACGATGATCCACTTGGCCATGTCACTGACGCCCGAATTGATGGCGCCGGCCGGCGCGGTGTTGTCGATGCGCGCAGGCGTGAGCGGTGTAAGTTTGCCCTCCACGATCGAATGCGGCGTGGCGTAGTTATCGCCGGGATGGAAATCGGCCACGCTGGTGTTGCTGCCGGTCATGCCGAGCGGGCGGAAGATGCGCTGGCGGATGAAATCCTCCCACCGCCGGCCGGTCACCGCCTCGATGATCTGGCCGGCCGCGAGATAGAGAAGGTTGTCGTAGGCATAGCGGCTGCGGAAGCTCGACGCCGGCTTCATGTAACGCAGGCGGCGGATAATCTCGAAGCGCGTGTAGGTGGATGGCGGAAAGAACAGCAGGTCGCCCTCGCCCAGCCCCATGCCGCTGCGATGCGTCAGTAGATCGCGGATGGTGATCTCGCGCGTGACATAGGGATCGTACATGCGGAACCAATCCAGGTGGTCGATCACCCGGTCGTCCCAGTGGAGCTTGCCTTCGTCAACGAGAATCGCCAGCGCCGCGGTGGTGAAGGCTTTGGTGTTCGAGGCGATGCCGAACAGGGTGTGCTCGTCCACGCGCTCGGGCCAGTCGATCCGCCGCACCCCGTATCCTTCAGCCAGTACAACCTGGCCCTCGTGCACAACCGCCACGGCCACGCCTGGCACGTCAAAGGTCCGCATGGCGCGCGCGATGTAATCGTCCAGCCCCGCCAGCGGCCCCGGCTGGGCACGCAAGAGGGTGAGGGCGGCGAAAAACAGCAGGCAGATGCGCGGCATCCAGGATCTCACGTCCACTTGTGGGTGAACACGAACCAGATGATCAGCGCGCTTCCGGCGCCGAGCAGCCAGGCGATGGCGGCACGCACGGGCGGACGCATCACCCACGTGCGGAAGCCTTCCTGCTCCTGACGGAACGGTTTCAGGAAGCGACGCTGCAGGCTGGCGGGCAGGCTCTGGATGGCGCGGGCGATCTCTTCCCGGCCCCGGCGGTCGGCGATCAGGATAGTGGCGGAGTTCAGCCCGTTGGTGGACTTCAACAGCTTGCGGCGCAAGGGCGGCGGCACTTCCTTGACGGATCGGTAAACAGCATCGGTCTCGCCCGCCGAGATCAGAATGGTGGAGCTTTTCATCACGCCGGACTTGACCGCGTGCGCCTCGCCGCAATGGGGGCAGATCAGCCCTTCGGATGCATCGAACGGTTTCCCGCAACGCCGGCAAGTCATCTCATCCAACCATGGCCCTGGGCCGCTTGTCGCGCGCGAGGAGCCGGTCGCCCAGATTGTCCAGCACCACCTGGATGAAGCCCAGCGCCGCTTTGGAAAGGGCTTTGTCCTTGCGGTAGATCAGTCCCAACTGGCGGACCATGGGCTCGGGGCCGAGCGCCAGGGTGCGCAGCTTGCCTGCCGTCACTTCTTCGCGGCAGTTGGAAACGGCCAGAAACGAAATGCCCAGGCCGGCCATGACGAAGCGCTTGATCATCTCCGTGGAGTCGAGCTCCATGGAGACGTGCAGATCGTCCTCCACCAATTCCAGCCAGGCGTTGAGACGCGTGCGCGTGGTCCCCGACTTCGGCAGTAGAAGCGGAAATTCCAGCAGGTCGGAGGGCAACACGGCTTTGCGGTCGGCCAGTGGATGGCGCGCCGGCACGATCAGCCGGATTTCATCCCGGTGGATGGGCACAACCTGCATGCGCTTCTCCTCGATGGGCAACTGGGTGAGTCCGAAATCGGCGATGTTCTCCATCACCGCTTCCACCACCCGCGCGCCATAGGAGCGGTCCACCTGGAGCTGCACCGCGGGAAAAAGATCCTTGTACTCGGAGAAGACCTGCGGGAGCACATAGATACAATTGGCTTCGTTGGCGGCGATTACCAGCTCACCGCGCGGGTTGCGCTCGAGCTCGTTGATGGCGTCCTGCGCGCGGCGGCGGAGATCCAGCATCTGGGCGGCGTAATCGGCGAAGATGCGGCCGGCGGTGGTGAGCGAGATGCGGCTGCCGAAGCGCTCGAAGAGCGCCGTGTTGAGTTCCTGTTCGAGCTGGCGCACCTGGGCGCTAATGGCCGGCTGTGTGCGATAGCACGTTTGGGCGGCCTTGGAGAAGCTCTTCAGCCGCACGATTTCGAGGAACGTGTGCAGTTGGTCGAAGTCCATGGGCTAACGCACACTCCGCAGGCGCCGGACGGCGTGTCCGGATAGCGAAACAAAGCGTAAATAGGCGAGATAGAAATAATCGATTTCCCTCTCGTCCCGCATGTTGGTATGTATTGTAACAGAAGGCTCCGGGTAGCGAGTTCGTCATACAGCGCAAGGGAGCGGTCGCCCTCCAGGTGGGGGAGTGTGGGATAGGGCGCGGCCCGCGGAGGTGGGCGGCGGGCGCGCCTCACTCAGCCGTCATCGGTCCTTCGCCGCGGGACAACTCCGCAATCATGATTTCCCGGCGGTTGCGCGCCGCGGACACCGCGGATTCCATCGACATCCAATAGACGGCCACACCCAGGCCGGCGGCGAACGCCAGGATCACATAGAAGGCCGGCGGGCTGTCAAGTGCGTAACGTGCCAGGTAGGCCAGAAATACCGGCGCCAGGGCCACCGGGTAGAAGAGGAATAACAGGCCCTGCGCGCGGCCGGCCGCGCCACCCGAGGACACCCTGTGGGGGCCCAGGGGGCGCGGATAATTGACGGAACTCAGGTTGCCGATGCCCAGCAGATAGAGCGCGGCGATGGCGGTAACCAGAAACGCCTGGCCAATCTGTCCGGGAGAGATTCCCAGGCGCAGCAGAGAGCAGGCGGCAGCCACCGCCGCAATCTCCAGCAACGTGAAGACGGCCGCCGCAATGTTCTTGCCGGCCAGCACGCGCGAGAAGCGCACCGGAGCCGCGAAATAGAGTTGGGCGGCGCCACGGTCGAGGCCGAAGGCATTCCAATAAGTCACCTGGCCCAGAAGCGTGAGGGCATAGACGCTGACCACCGTCAGGAAATTGTCGGCCAACGGGGAGTGCGGCGTTCCGCCGTGCAGCACCATGGGCAGCCACACCAATACGCCGAAGGAGAATCCCATCACAAAGACCATGCGAAAACGCGGGGTGCGGAACAGCGAGCGCAGCTCTTTCTCCGCCATGGCGCTCACTGGGTCGGGCAACAGCAGCGCGGGCAGCCGGTAAAGCGGCTCGGTGAAGGAGCGGCGCCGGCCGGAGGGGGTGATGGCGCGCGCTTCCTGGATATCGTAGTGCAAGCTGCGCAGAAACTGCCAGCGGGCGAACGCGTACGCCGCGGCGGTCCACACGGCCACCGCAGCCAGACAGGCGAGGGGATGGGCGCCGGCCGGCGCTCCCAGCATGACCTGTGTGGCGGCCGTCCAGGGCCACCATCTGTTCCGTCCGACCGGCAACACGGCCGCCAAACGCCGCAAGGGGGAAGTGTTGACCATCGCCAGCGCCGGGAGAATGGTAACCAGCATCAGCAGGAAGGCGATCAATTCACGGATGCCCCGGCGGTTGAGCAGGCGCTCGATCAGGTTGCGCAAGCCGGCCGCCAGCAGGAGATTGAAGGCGGCAAAGAACGCCATCGCCACCGGCACGCGGACGAACAGCGGCCCGCGGCCCAGTGCCGGATTCAGCAGCAGCCCGACGGCGGCGCCGGTGAGAAGCAGCAGCATCTCCGCGCCAGTGGCGATACGCAGCAGAATCTCGACCAGGAACAGCGATTGGCGCGGCACGGGGTAAAGCAGCAATTTGCGCAAATCCAGCGAGGCTCCCAGGGTGGCGGAAGCCAGCGGCGCCAACTGCCAGTAGAGCAGCACCGCCAGCAATCCGAGGGGCAGCCATTTCCCGATCTCGACGCGCAGGCCGGGCTGCGCCGCCAAGTACCCGGCGACGGCGGCGAGTAGCGTCCAGAACCCATACCATAAGACGCCGGTGATGAGCGAAATCACCGCGGCGCGCCGGCCGGATGCCACGCGGAAGGCGCGCATGCTGTGCCATTGCGCGCGCAGGATGGCGCGGATCACTTGAGCCACTCCAGCTCGGGGACCGCGCGCGCGGCACCCACCACGCGGACAAAAACATCTTCGAGGGATTCTGTTCCGCCGCGCAGCTCGTCGAGGGAGCCTTCGCGCACGATCCTGCCTTTATCGATGATGGCGACGCGGTCGCACAGGCGCTCCACGACTTCCAGCACGTGCGAAGTGAGGAAGATAGTCGCGCCGCGGCGCACCTGGCCGAGCAGGATCTCCTTCATGAGCCGGGCGCCCACGGCATCCACGCTCTCGAAGGGTTCGTCCATCAGGAAGAGGTCCGGGTGATGAATCAGCGACGCCGCCATGGCCAGGCGCTTGCGCATGCCGCGGGAATATTCGTCGATCAGCATGCGGCGCTCGCCGAGCTCGAAGAGATCGAGCAGGGAGGCAGCCCGTTCGGCGGCCACCGGGCGGGCGAGTCCGTACATGCGGCCGACGAACTCGAGGAACTCGGCGCCCGTCAGGCGATCGAAGAGCAGCGACTCATCGGGCACCAGGCCGATGCGCCGCTTGATGTCCAGCTCGTGCTCGGGCAGGCGCATGCCGAGCAGTTCGATGGAACCGGAAGTGGGCGGAACCAATCCGGTCAGCATGCGGATCGTGGTGGACTTACCCGCGCCGTTCGGTCCCAGGAACCCGAAGAAGCAACCGCACGGCACCATCAGATCGAGGCCGTCGACGGCGGCAATATCGCCGTAGACCTTGCGCAGGCCGTGCACGGCGATGGCAGGCTCGGACATGCAGCTACCAGACTACAACAGGGTGCACGCTGGACGATTTACCTGCTACGATTTCGAAGAGGAGGATTCCCGATGCGCAGCACGACAGCCAGGCAGACCATACGGCTGTTTTCTATCACGGCATTCCTTGCAGTTGTAGGGCTGGCGTCAGCCCAGGCCAAATCCGATTTCAGCGGCAAGTGGAAATTGGACGTGAGCAAGAGCGATTTCGGCCAGATGCCACCGCCGGACAGCGAGACGCAAACGATCACGCACAACGATCCCGACCTGAAAGTGAACGTGGTCAGTACCGGCGGACCGATGGGCGACTTGAATTTCAACCTGAACTACACGACGGATGGCAAAGAGTGCGTCAACAAAATGGGCGACAACGAGTTCAAAAGCACTCTGGGCTGGGACGGCGACGATCTGGTGATCGACACCAAGGGATCGTTCGGGGGCAACGATTTCACCTCCAAGGACCGCTGGAACCTCTCCAACGGCGGAAAGACCCTCAATATCACGCGGCATTTCTCGAGCGCCATGGGTGAGGGGGATGTCAAGGAAGTTTTTGAAAAGCAATAGCGGACGGATTCTGTAGAGTTCGATGTCGCGCCTCCTCCTGCCGCTGGTCCTGCTGTGTGCTCTGTCACCGGGGCAGACGAGATCGAGTCTGAACGGCGCCTGGAGGATGGACCCCGCCAGGAGCGATTTCGGAAGCGGGCCGGTGCCCGTACTCAGGCTGGACCGCATCCATATCGACGGCGCACACATGAAGGACACCATCACGCAGAAGCTGCGCAGCGGCAGAGAGGCCACCTACGATATGAACTACGTGATCGGCGGCCCGGAGTCGACCAATCGCCCGGGCGGCAATCGGGTGAAGAGCACCGCCCGTTGGGACGGCCGCGACCTGGTGGTGGACAGCACGGTCTACGCATTCCGCGTAGAGCGTATCGAGGATCGCTGGTCGGTCTCCGCGGACGGCAAGACGCTCACGCTGCTGCGGCACATGACCGGACCGCTCACCACCGATCAGAAGATCGTCTCCGACCGCCAGTAGCCGGACTACAAGCTTTTGCCGCGGCGCCAGCGTTCTTCAAACAGGCCGGTCATGGCCTCTCCCATGCCGGCGTGATCGAAGACCACGGCCGTCCATGTGGGGCGCGTGACGACCGGATCGAGCAGGGCGATCATGCCCTGACGTCCATCGAAAACGGCAAGCTTCATGGGTAAGGCGTCGGCCTGACGCACATCGATGCCCGCATTCACAAATTCCTGGAGCCGCTGGCGGTGCGGGCTATCGAGCGTCCCGGCTTCGAACAGCAGGCGGCATTTCACACCCGAAACACACGCTTGCTTCACCAGTTTTTCATCCAGCGGATCCACGGCGTATGGGGGGCGCGAGAATTCCACATAGTCCTCGCGGACTTCCGACAGCATGTGGCGATACTCGGCGGCGGTCTGGGATGGATCGCTGACGATGCGCAGGAAGTCCAGCGTGCCGCGCCCTTCCTGTCCTTGCGAATAGGCCAGCTTCAGATCGTCGATCAAGGCGACGCTGGCGCGGGCCTGGTCGGCCAGTTCGTGATCCAGGAACTGGCGCTTGCGGGTCATGTAGCCGGGCAGGGCCAAGCCGGGCTCCACAGCCGAGAAGAGCTTGGTCTTTTCCTGGACCACTTGCGCGAAGCCTTTTTCCACCAGGCTATCGAGCACTTCATAGATCTTCTGCCGCGGCACGTGGGCGCGCGCAGCAAGTTCCAGGGCCTTGAATCGCGGATGGCCCAGCAGAACGAGGTACGAGCGCGATTCGTAGGCGTTCAGCCCGAGCTGCTGAAGCCGCTTCCAGAACCGTTGGAATTCTCCTTCGGCCCATTTTTCACTCATAGTCCCTAACAATAGCAAACCCTGGCGGGAGCGGCTGAAACTTCGAGCAAGGGGCGTGCCGAAACTCGGCCAGCCGGCGAGCGAATCCCCAAAAGACATTGAAACTGTCTACAATTTGGAATATCGCATTTGACTTGGTACTACTGGCACCTTACAATAGCGTAGTACTAGGGCATCCTTATGGTCGAAACGAATAGCGTCCAGGAAGGGACTCCAACCGGTCACAACGAGGCACCCAAGATCCGAATTCTAGTGGCGGACGACCATCCTATATTCCGGGACGGATTATGCCGGCTGCTTGCTCTGGAGCCGGATTTCGAGGTGGTCGGGCAAGCCCAGGACGGGCGCCAAGTCCTGGATATGCTGCAACAGCATGAGCCGGATATCCTGTTGCTGGACTTGAAGATGCCCAGCCTGGACGGCCTCGCGACGCTGCAAAGGCTGCAGTCCGGCAAACACAAGACGCGGGTCATCGTGCTCACCGCTTCCGAGGACAAAAACGAGTTTGTCCAGGCCATGAAGCTGGGCACCTCCGGCATCGTCTTGAAGCAGAGCGCAACCGATCTGCTGATCAAGAGCATCCGGAAGGTGCATGCCGGCGAGATCTGGCTGGATTCGCACACTACAGCGGCGGTGATGCGGCAGTTCGCCACGGGCGCCGGGGACGAGGCGGCGCCGGTTGGAGCGCCCGCCGCCGGCCGCGAGCGGGAGCGTTCACTGCTCAGTCAGCGGGAGCGCGAGATCGTCGCGCTGGTGGCGCAGGGCTTCAAGAACAAAGAGATGGCCGAGAAGATGTTCATCAGCGAACAGACGGTGAAAAACCATCTGCACAACATCTTCGACAAGCTGGGCGTTTCCGACCGGCTGGAACTGGCCCTCTACGCCATCCACAACAACCTGCACATGGGCAAATAAGCCCGGGACGCACTAATTCCAGACACCCACTTCCTTACGGTCGTGGCTCAGAAGTGCTTCAGAGCCGCGCGCGTTAGCAAGCGTATCTGCGACCGCGCTACGAGTTGTACTCCTTCAGCTTATTGTGAAGTGTCTTCAGGCTGATGCCCAGAATTTCGGCGGCCCTCGTTTTGTTGTTGCGGGTGTGCTCCAGAGTTCTGAGAATGAGGCCCTTTTCTGCGGCTTCCACCGTGGTGCCGATGGTGAAGCGCACGGAACCGGATTCGTCCTGCGCGATCGCCGAAGAAGCGCCGTTGGTTGCCACCATGGCGACCGCCCGGCCTTGCAGAAAAGCAGGCACGTGCTGAATCTCGACAGTGCCCTCCCCCGCCAGGATCACGGCCCGCTCGAGCACGTTGCGCAACTCCCGCACGTTGCCCGGCCAGTTGTGGCGCTCCAAGGCTTCCAGGACATCCCCGGAGATGCCGGTCACGCGGCAGTTGTGCTTGTCGTTGAGGTCACCGATCAGAGCTTCGGAGATGGGTACGATATCTTCCTTGCGCTCGCGCAGCGGGGGCAGGTGGACATGGAAAACATTCAGCCGGTAGAACAGATCCTCCCGCAGATGCCCGCCGCGTATGGCATCCTCCGGCAGCTTGTTCGTGGCGGCCAGCAGGCGGACATCGACCTCAAATTCAGCCTTGCCTCCCAGGCGCCGCACTTTGGAATCCTCGATAATCCTTAAGAGCTTCGCCTGAGTGGGCAGAGGCATCTCGCCGATTTCGTCCAGCAGGAGGGTGCCGTGTTGGGCCAACTCGAAGCAGCCGGAGCGGCGTTCCGAGGCGCCGGTGAAGGATCCCTTTTCATGGCCGAACAGCTCGCTTTCGATGAGGGTCTCGGGAAGGGCCGCGCAGTTGATGGCGATGAAGGGACCCTGGCGCCGCGGACTGAGCTTGTGAAGAGTGCGCGCCACCATCTCTTTGCCCGTGCCGCTCTCGCCCGTGATCAGGACACAGGCCTTACTTGGTCCGGCCTGCTGCAGGAGGGCGAAGATTTCGCGCATCTTGGGTGATGTGCCTACCAATTCGCCGAGAGCGCCGTTGTTGGCGAGCTGCCTGAGGAGCGTCTGCCGGTCGGCACGCAGGCTGGCGTGGGCGGCCGCGCGGCTGACCAGAACTTCCAGGGTCTTGGCCTGCACGGGCTTTTCGAGGAACCAGAAAGCGCCCAGGTCGTGCACGGTGCGCACGGCCGTCTCGATATTCCCGTACGCCGTCATCACGATGGTGGGCGGCATGTCACCCATCTCGCGGAGCTTTTCCATGAAACTGAAGCCATCCAGGCCCGGCATATTCAAGTCGGTCAGGATGACGTCCGCTGAATCGCGGCTGAGGATATCCAGCGCCTCATTCCCGTCGGCCGCCGTTTCGGGCGTCATGCCCCAGGCCGACACCATGGCAGCCAAGCCGCTACGTTGGGCGGGCTCATCGTCAACAATCAGAACTTTCAAGATGTCCAGTCCTTCTATCGGTTCAGTTGCTATTGTAGCGCCCAGCATTATCTCTCCCGAACACGGATGCCGGGGCAAAGTTGCGCACTGAGGTTCCACTTTTATTCTGCGATAATGGGGCCAGTACCAGCGCTCATGGTCTTCGAAACGGTCCGTTACGCGCGCTTCCGAATTCTGGCCGGCGAGATGCTGCGCCATGCCTCGTACGCGGCCAGCGCGGCGTTTGCGGCATTGATTCTGCTGCTGCTGGCGGGGACGCAGATTCTCAGTTGGGCCTGGCTGCTGCCCTGGCCGGTGATCACGCTGGGAGCCGGACTGTACCTGACGTGGCGGCGCGCCCCCACCGATTACCAGGCGGCGCAACGTGTGGATCACAACCTGAAACTGGAGGACACGTTATCCACCGCAC
>Ga0335078_10011820_pt1 | contig 12951 bp, 9 predicted proteins | sample Lox_Sample_32_FD_206711 | JGI IMG/M metagenome (GOLD analysis project Ga0335078, IMG submission 206711) | Soil microbial communities from Loxahatchee National Wildlife Refuge, Florida, United States - Lox_Sample_3.2 | ecosystem: Environmental > Terrestrial > Soil > Wetlands | place: USA: Florida... | reverse complement strand
CTGTCGTTTCGAGCCCTTTCATTGCCCACATTCCATGCTATGTAGCACGGACTCCAGAACCCAGGCTGGCTCATACCGAGCTACGCAGTGCTCAGTCGTAGTGATGTGAGTTCCTCGACAAATGTGGTCTAAGCGCAGAACGGGCTACGAACCATCATCTACAAATTCGGATTGGTACGGTTACTAACGCAAGTAAGGCGGGACAATTGCTGACCATGCCCAGCAGTGGAAGGCCTAAGGGAAAAAGCCATTCTGGGGAATCTTCCGTGGCCTCTCGTTGTCCCCTACTGCATCGTCGAGGTAGCCGGCGGATTTTCGGTGCGCTACTGATGTTTGTTGGTCATGTACCCAGACACGGTTTTCTCCTAGAATGATAGTTGCCCCCGAGGGGGCACCTTTGCCAGAAAGATCGCGACGGGGCGGTGCGCTCATGTAAAACGGCCAACGGGCCAGAAACACAGCCAAAATATGGAAGTTGGAATCGGTGGAGGGTCAAATGAATCCATCGGGTATTGACGCGAATAAGTCCGTAGCCCATCGATCATCGGGGCTGCCCCTGAAGTATCTCCGACGCTACGCGCTTGCGATTCTTTCCGTTGGCGTCGCGTTGGAGGCGTCGTTACTCCTTGAACATTTCCACTTCCGCGTCTCTTCGACTCTGTTGCTGTTGTTTGCGGTGGCCATAAGTTCCTGGTATGCAGGGCCGGGACCTGCGGTGTTGGCGGCGATCCTGTCCACGACCAGCTTCTACTGGTACTTCGTGGAGCCGGTCCGCACCGTCTACATCAACCGATCCGAGATCCCACGTTTTATCATGTTTACAGCGTTCACCGCGCTGCTTTCTTGGTTCGGCACGTTTCGGCGGCGCGCTGAAGCAGATCTTCGTCAAGCTCACGACCAGCTTAAGATCGAACTAGAGGAGAGGTCCAGCCTGCTAGAGGTGCTGCGGGAGCAGGCAAACCTTCTGGACCTCACTCATGACGCCGTTTATGTCCGTGACATGAAGGGAATTATCCGCTATTGGAATCGCGGCGCTGAGATGCTGTATGGATGGCCGGCGGAGCACGCGGTCGGCAAGATTGCGCACGAACTTCTGAAGACGGGTGCCCCGCTGCCATTTGAGCAAATTGAGGCTGAATTGCTCGGTAATGGCCACTGGGAAGGCGAGCTGGGAAAAACCAAGAAGGACGGAACGCAACTCGTTGTGGCAAGCCGTTGGTCGCTAAAGCGAGATGACCACGGTTCGCCAGCCGCAATTTTGGTGACCAGCAATGACGTCACCGAACGCAAGCGCGCGGAAGAGGAGCTTCGCGAAGGTGAAACTCGCTTCCGGACTTTTGTAGACCACGCGGGCGACGCTTTCTTTGTGCTCGACCAAGAGCAGCAAGGAAGGGTTCTTGACGCGAACCGGCAGGCCTGCGAGAGCCTTGGCTACACTCGTGAGGAACTGATCGGGATGGCGCCCCATGACTTCGACCCGGATGTGGATGCCGCACTGCTGCAAGGCATTCGTGAGCGAATCGAAGACGGAGGGGTCTGCACCTTTGAGACACGTCATCGGCGAAAGGATGGGACAGCATTCCCGGTTGAGGTGCGTGTTCGCCCGCTGTGGCACGGTGGTCGTCGGATCCACCTGGCGTTGGCGCGGGACATCACCGAGCGCAAGCGGACCGAGGAGGATCTGTCGCGTTTGAATCGCGAACTGCGAGCGGTCAGTAATTGCAACCAGACTCTCCTACGCGTTACCGATGAGCAGAGCTTGCTCAAAGAAATCTGCCGGATCGTATGCGAGGATGCCGGCTACCGCATGGCGTGGGTTGGCTACGCCAAAAGTGATGAGGCCAAAAGCGTGCGCCCGGTCGCGTGGGCCGGAGCGGAGGAGGGATATCTCGCAAACGCCCGCATTACTTGGGCCGACACGGAGCGTGGGCGCGGCCCCGCCGGCACAGCGATCCGAAGCGGAAAGACTTGTTACACTCAGGATTACGCAACGGATCCTCAATTCGCGCCCTGGCGGGAGAGCGCTCTAAAGCGCGGTTTTCGTTCCGGCATCGTGCTACCGCTCAAGGACGAACACGCCAAGGCCTTCGGCTGCCTTTGTATTTATTGCGCGCACCCCAACGCATTTACGTCAGAAGAGATTCGACTTCTTGAGGAATTGGCTGGTGACATGGCGTTCGGCATCGTCACCCTGCGTTCCCGGGAGGTACGCAAACAGGCAGAGCAGGAAGTCGCCCTGCTGAGTTTCGCCCTGAACAACGTACGCGAAGCCGCTCTTCTGCTAGATGAAACGGGGCATTTTCGTTACGTAAACGAGCAGGCTTCCCGCGTTCTGGGTTACAGCCGTGCGGAACTGCTCGGCATGACTGTAACGGATATCGACCCTGGGCTGCCGGCTGGGCGTTGGTCGGACCATTGGCTTGAGCGGAAGCAACACGGGTCACAGACTTTCGAAAGCCGTCACCGAACCCGGGATGGCCGCATTTTCCCGGTCGAGATCAGCGCCAATTATTTCGAATATGGAGGCCGCGCTTACACCCTAGCCCTTGCGCGGGACATCACCGAGCGCAAGCGGGCGGAGGAAGAGGTCCGCAATGTCGCCGCGCAGTGGCGGGCTACCTTTGACGCGGTGCAGGATTCCGTTTTGCTGCTCGACAAGGATTTCCGTATCTTGCGAGCAAATCATGCAGCGGCGGAGTTCCTAGGGCTGCCGCTTGACAAAGTTGTCGGGAGGCACTGTTACGATCTGACCCACGGGACTTCCGCGGCACCTACGGAATGCCCTCTCGCTAAAATGCGCCAATCTCGGCGGCATGAAGAAATGGAGGTCCTGGCTAGAAAGGGAGGCCCGTGGTTATCAGTTTCCGTTGACCCCCTACTCGATCCGAGCGGTGAAATTACACAGGTTGTCCATGTGGCGCGAGATATCACCGAGCGTAGGCGGGCAGAGCAAATTCTGCGTCAGAGTGAGGCGTATCTGGCGGAAGCGCAAAGGCTGAGCCACACAGGTAGCTGGGCTTTGGACGTAGCCACCCGTAAGTATATCTACTGGTCGGAGGAACTGTTTAGGATTTTCGGATTCGATCCGCAGGGCGGCATCGGGAGTTTGGAAGAGGTTATCCGACGATTTCACCCGGAGGATCTGAACAGGTGGAAAGAGAACTTTGAGACGTCGCTTCGCGAAAAAGTAGATACCTCCTGCGAGTGCAGGTTCGTGATGCCCGACGGAACGGTCAAACTTCTTCACCTGGTCCGGCACCCGGTCCTGAATGATGCGGGAGAAGTCGTGCAATTGGTGGGCACCACGATGGACATTACGGAGCGCAAGCGTGCCGAAGAAGCTCTGCGCCGGACCGGAGCGTACCTGGCCGATGCACACAGGCTGACCCATACGGGCGCGTGGGCCGGCGATCCAACGACCGCGCCGGTCTACTGGTCGGAGGAAGTGTTCCGGCTTTTTGGATTTGATCCACAACACGGATTACCGACGCGGGACGAAGCGCTGCAGCGAATACACCCGGAAGATCTTGACAACTTCAAGCAGGCCTTCAATAGGGTAATCCACGAGAAAGTAGATTGCGAAGTCGAGTTCAGAATCGCGTTGCCCGATGGAATAGTCAAACATGTCCATGCCATAGGCCATCCCGTTTTGGATGCCAATGGAGAGGTTGTTGAGGTGGTGGGCACGACGGTCGATATCACGGAACGCAAGCGCGCCGAACAAGAGCTACGCGAGGGCGAGACGCGCTTTCGGACATTTGTGGACCACGCGGGGGACGCCCTCTTCGTCTACGATCTTGAGCAGAAGACCGTTGTTGATGTGAACCGGGAGGCCTGCAAGAGCCTTGGTTACACTCGGCAGGAACTGGTCGGGAACACGCCAGCAGCTTACCACCTGGATTCGTATCAAGCGGAGATGGAATCAGTCGCGCAGCGGGCCATGGCGGGTGAGACCGTGTTCGACACGCACTGGCATCTGAGAAAGGATGGGACGGTATTCCCTGTCGAAGTACACACCACCCTTATCTCGTATACCGGTCGTACGTTCCTGCTCATGGTGGCACGGGACATCAGCGACCGATTGCAAGCGGAGGAACAGCGCAAGAGGCTGCGGCAACTCGAGGCGGATATGGCGCACATCGCCCGGGTGAGCATGATGGGGGAACTGGCCGCCTCGATAGCGCATGAAGTTAACCAGCCACTCGCGGGCATCGTGAGTAGCGGCGGCGCCTGCCTGCGTTGGCTGGCTGCAGATCCGCCTAACTTGGGGGAGGTCCGGGAAGCCGTCCGCCGCATTGTCGGCGCCGGGAAGCACGCAGGTGAAGTGATTGCTCGGATTAGGGCTCTGACAAAACGAACTGCGGCGCCTAAAGAAAAGCTGGACCTGAATGAAACAATCCGGGAAGTCCTGCCCCTCGTCGGCGACGAAGGAAAGAGGAACAAGGTGATCATCCGAACGCAGTTGGCGGACGACATTTTTCCTATTCTCGGCGATCAAGTGCAGTTGCAGCAAGTGGTGCTAAACCTGGTCATGAACGGTATCGAAGCGATGAGCAGTGTAGGCGAGCGCGAGAGAGACCTGGTAATCACCACGCGGAACATTGACCCGGAGCAGGTACAGGTAACGGTTGAAGACTCAGGGATAGGTATCGACCCGAACACGATACAGAAGATCTTTGACCCGTTCTACACCACAAAATCCACCGGCATGGGCATGGGACTTTCCATTAGTCGTTCTATTCTTCAGCACCATGGGGGCCGACTCTGGGCTGCGGCCAAAGACGGCCCAGGCACAAGTTTTCACTTTACACTTCCCAAGTACCACGAACAGGAGTCAAATGCGGGAGTCTGAGGCAGTGATCGCCATTGTGGACGACGACCCATGGGCCCGGGACGGTCTCCAGCGCCTGATCCGATCTGCGGGGTGGAGAGCCGAGACGTTTGCTTCCGCGCAGGAATTCCTGGCCCGTCCTGGCACCGAGGAGCCAAGTTGTCTGGTGTTGGACCTGCAACTGCCGGGGCTGAGCGGACTCGACCTGCAGAAGCGGATGGCCGAGGTCGGGTTGGAGGTCCCCATTGTTTTCCTTACCGGCCATGGCGATATCCCCGCCTCCGTGCAGGCAATGAAAGCGGGAGCGGTTGAGTTTCTGACTAAGCCGGTCGACGACCAGAAACTCTTACAGGCGGTTGAGGAAGCTGTCAAACGCGATCGGCGTACCCGAGAGCAGCATGCGGAGGTGCGTGAGTTGCGCGACCGGTACGAATCGCTGACCCCACGCGAGCAGGAAGTTATGCAACAGGTGGTATCAGGCCTGCTGAATAAGCAGATTGCGGCCGAACTGAACATAACTGAGGTCACGGTCAAGTTTCATCGCGGGCACATCATGCGCAAAATGCGCGCCGACTCTTTGGCCGACTTAGTGAGGATGTCGGAGGGTCTGGGTATCCGCTCGCATAAGCAGTCCGCCCGAACGTAAGATTCTACGAGGGCTTCGGGCCAGCAGGGCTCAAAGCTGTCGATCCACTACCAAGGTATAGTAGATTTTCTCCCCCCACACTGATATGTAGATATCTGAAGGCTTCGTGATGGCTCTTATTTCAGTTGTCGATGATGACATTTGGGTGCGCGAATCACTGGACAGCCTGATCCGGTCCGTCGGCCAGGAGGTGAGAGTGTTCGCCTCCGCGGAGGAGTTCTTGAACTCGGCCCATCCTCGCAAGGCGGACTGTCTCATATTGGACGTGCGCCTGCCGGGGATGAGTGGCATCGAACTGCACCGTCAGCTGCTGGCCCGCAGGTGTAAACTGCCGGTCATCTTCATCACGGCACATGCGTCGGATGACCGCGCAAGGTCAGAAGCTGCCTCGGATTGGACGGTTGCTTACCTGACCAAACCATTCAGTGAGGATGAACTGCTGGGCGCCGTTGAGGCCGCTTTGCAATGGAACCCGGGCGCTTAAAGCAACAAGGTTAAGCCAAGGAGATCCCATGAGCGACACAGGAGCTTTGGTTTACGTGGTAGATGACGATCCGTACGCACGTGACGGAGTAGCGGATCTGCTTCGCTCCGCCGGACTGATGGCCCAGACCTTTGCCTCTGGGGAGGAGTTTCTGGCTGCGCCGCGTCTGAAGGCGCCAAGTTGCTTAGTGCTGGATGTGAACCTGCCGGGTGTCAACGGACTGGACCTGCAACAGGAGCTGGCCAAATCGGATGTTCAGGTCCCCGTCATATTCCTCACGGGTCACGGCGACATCCCGATGACGGTGCGCGCGGTCAAAGCTGGCGCGGTCAATTTCTTGACAAAGCCGGTCGACGATGAAGAACTGCTGAACGCAGTCCGGCAGTGTATCACCTCCTATGAAGAGGAACGGCTGTACCTGGAATCGGAAATACGGTCTGAGCATAACTTCGAGGACATCGTCGGGAAAAGCAACGCGCTGCGCAAAGTGCTCGAACAGGTCGCTATCGTGGCACCGACCGATTCGACAGTACTTTTGCATGGGGAGACTGGCACCGGGAAGGAACTGGTCGCTCGAGCCGTACATAATCTCAGCCCACGAAAAGATCGTATGTTTGTGCGACTGAATTGCGCGGCGATTCCGTCTGGCTTGCTGGAAAGCGAGCTCTTCGGCCACGAGAAGGGCGCCTTCACCGGCGCGTTGATACAGAAGAAGGGCCGTTTCGAGCTCGCCGACCGTGGCACGCTGTTCCTGGACGAGATTGGTGACATCAGCATGGAGCTGCAGCCGAAATTGTTGCGAGCTATCCAGGAACATGAATTTGAGCGGCTCGGCAGCACAAGAACCATTCAGGTGAATGTTCGCATCATTGCAGCGACCCATCGCGATCTCACGGCAATGATTCGCAAGAATGAGTTCCGCGAGGATCTCTTCTATCGCCTGAACGTCTTCCCGATCGAAATCCCACCGCTCCGTGAGCGGCGCGAGGATATTCCGCTGCTGGTTAACTATTTCGTCTCCAAGTTGTCGCGGCGGATGGGCAAGAAAATCAAGTCGATTCCGAAGCAGGCGATGGAATTCTTGGCCGATGCTTCATGGCCCGGTAACGTGCGCGAACTGGAGAACTTTATTGAACGCGCCGTCATTCTCACCGAGGGGAGCGAGTTGAACGTCCCCCTTCCATCCCTGAAGAACGCAATGCCAGCGTCTCGGACCGGCTCGATATCCTCATCCCATGGCGCCGAGCGCCCCTTCGTGTCCTTCCATGACGCCGAGCGGCAGGTTATTCTCGACGCACTGAAGACGAGTTCCGGCAGGCTTGCCGGTGCGGGCGGCGCGGCAGAACGCCTTGGTCTGAAACGTACGACTCTGCAAAACAAAATGCACCGGCTCGGCATTACAAAAGCACACTACCAGGCATGAAGGTCTGGGGCGACAACGAGCTGTTCCTGTAGTTCAGGCTGAAGTGGCATGCCGGGATAGCGGCGAGCAATTCTGAATTCGTTCTGCCGCGAGAGCTCAAGCTGACTTGTCCGCGAGCTCTGCCTGCCCTCTTCGACGAGGCCCTCCGGCTCGTCCTCTGACGTCAGGCTGCTCTTATACAGCAGTAAAAGAACAGACTCAGGACCATGCCGACGATAGTGTTCGGCGCCATGCCTTTGAGCTGCGTCTGCTCCAGCTTGATGGAAATGCCAGAGATGCCGACGACGAAAATGATGACCGAGAGAAGAAGATTCCGGCTCTTCTCCACAATGCTAACTAGCGGTTCTATGCAGGGCGAAGGTCAAAGCCATGCAGTCCGCCACCCCTCCCATGGTCAGGCCTGACCTGCGGTATTCCTGGTTGAGGGTGGTCAGCATGGGCTCCGGTGCCTGCTGCTGCTCCAGTCGCCTCTGCAGGCGGGCACCATCCTGCCGCAGGCGGGACAGACCTTCGAGCCCGCAGCGGTGAATCGCGGTCGTATCCTCCACCCGCTGCATGAGTACCGCCATGAGATAGAAGCTGGCGTGATTCGGATCCCAGCTCGCCTCGAGAGCTTCCCGGTACTTCGGCCACCCATGCTCGAATATGGCGGGCAGTCCTTGCTCGGCTTCAGCCCTGATCCCGCCTAGACCATGGCTGTTCCGAATGCCTGCACCATAAGAATCCAGCGATCCAAAGTGGGCGAAGAAACCTCTAGCGATTTCCGAGATCTTTCGGCGGAGAAGGTGGACCGTCCCGCCGCATTGGCAGGCAGCCATAAGCGCGAGTCCGGATAAGAAGATGAAACCCCTGTGGGCATTGGATTGGACTTCCCGCATCATGCGCTTCTCGGCATCGACGCCAGCCTGCACGAACTCCACGAACGGGCGTTCGCGTCGGTGACAGCTAAGAATTTCGTCGAAGTAGAGTGTTAGCAATTCGGCAGAAGCCTGCATGCGCGCGTAAGAGAGGTCAGGGTGTGATCCGTTATCCTCACGGTCCACTAGCCCAGGCTTCGGGGTAAGATCCAATTCGCACAGAACGCCCATCCGCAGGTTGACTGCGAGGAGTTCTGGGAGAATGCGGCGCGGGGATGGCACGAATGGCCGCAGCAGCAAATCCACCCGTTCCACGAGTTCTTGGTCAGAATGGCGCCGCAGCAGGATACACTCGCGCGCGGGTTCGGCACATACCAGGCAGGATCGCGGCAAAAGCCCCAGACTGGCCCGGTCCACGTGGGAACCATCTGGACGGTAGACGTCTACATCCAGCAGGCGCGCGGAGGAGCGTTCGGCCTCGACGACCAGAGCGGCCCTTTTTGCGTCGATAGGCGACAAGTTGGAAGACGCTACGTGGAAGGAACCAAGCAGATCCCTTCGACTGAGCAGTACCTTCAGCCCGATACTCCCCTGGAGAGAGTCGATCGCGCCGCGGAGCAGGCGGGCTATGCCAGGGCGATGCTTGTCGCACCCTGGAACGTTGGCGCTGATCAAAAAGAACGAGGCCGCATCTTTCGGTCTGGACTGCCCCAGGATAAGATCGAGCTCCTGTTGGCGCCCATCCCGTGCCTCGAGGAAATCCTCTCTCCCGCTCATTCGCAGACGCGGCGGACCACGTCGATGATGGACCCGTCGCGGTACTCGATCAGGGCTACTATCTCGTCCGTAAATTCGACGGGTCGCGGCTTGCCGGTGATCCGAGTGATCTCGTCGTGGAACTGGTGTATGTCTTTGAGGGGCAGTCTGCGCCGCAGCAGTTCCTTCTTGAGATCGACATGTTTATCGGCAACGCAGATGCCCCGCTCAGTCACGATTACATCCACGGTTTCGCCGGGCGTAGTGATAGTGGTCACAGCATCGCAAACAATGGGGAGCCTTCCGCGCATTGAAGGCGCCACCACGATCGCGAGCTTAGCGCCCGCTGCGGCATCGCAATGGCCTCCGGTGTTATGGAGGAGATAGCCATTTGATTCTGTGTTAACGTTGACGTTGAAATCCACATCTACTTCCGTGGCGCCAAGGACCACGCAGTCGAGCATATTCACCACCTCCCCACGATTGTAGGGGTTGGCGTACAGACTCGCGCTCATCTCCCTGTGCCCGGGATTGCGGCGTAGAGATTCGACAGCCTTCAGATCGAAGCACTGGACGTCGAGCAGCGTCTGGAAGTATCCCTCTTCGAGCATGTCCACGAAATAGCCGGTAATTCCCCCGCAGCCGAAACTCCCCTTGATCTTTCCCGCAGCCATCTTCCGGTGGACGAGATCGGCCACTGCAAGCGAGGTGCCCCCGGCTCCGGTCTGGAAAGAGAAACCGTCCTTGAGGAGTCCTGAAGCCTCGATGACCTCGGCCGCGTACTTTGCGATCAGCAGCGCCGCCGGGTCGCGCGCCAATCTGGTCGTACTCGAGACAATCTTCGCCGGGTCGCCAAGGGAGTCGATTTTGACGACGTAGTCTATTTCGCTTTGGCCAATACTGATGGGAGAGGCCGGAAATGGGACCAGGTTGTCGGTGACGGCAACGACCTTGTGAGCATACCGGGCATCGGGGTGGGCATAGCCCAGGGATCCGCAAGCCGACGGTCCGTGAACTCCATTCAGGTTGCCGGTGGTGTCGCAGCATGGCGCGGCAATGAACGCGGCGTCGACCTCCACTTCTCCGGTAGCCAGCGACCGAGCGCGCCCGCCATGGCTGCGTACAACTATCGGGCAGTCCAGTTGCCCCTTGCTGACCATTTCGGCGATGAGACCGTTTACACCTGTCTCGATTCGGGTGATTACGCCTTTCTGTATGTAAGGAATGATCTCGGCATTCACGGGGTGAACCGAGCTGGAGGCAATGCCGATGTCGCGCAGGCCCATGGCATCGAACTCCTTCACCAGTGTGTTCAATAGCACGTCTCCATTGCGAAGGGCGTGATGAGTAGAAATGTTCATGCCGCTCTTCAAACCGCACTTCTCGATTGCAGCACGCAACGAAGGTAGCAGCTTGCTCTCACCCGGGTGGCAACGAACCAGCGGACGGGTGGCACGAAGCACCTCCGGCTCCCGGCTCCAGGGATCCACGTATGGATCTAGCTTTCGCCCTCTCCATTCCGCTGGAATTTCGCGCCCGAGGCTATTTCTTGCCATGGATCACCTCATCGGAAAGATCGTATTCCAGCATGCCGAATGCAATGCCCTCCCGAATAGTTCTGGCCGCACGCGCTACCACCGGTGCATCGACCATCTTCCCTTTCATCGAGATCACGCCCGTGCCCATCTCCCGGGCCCGCTTAATAGCCTCCATCACTTCCAGGGCGTGCTGGATTTCTTCGGCGGTGGGGCGGAACACATCATGGATGATTTCGATCTGCCGGGGATTGACCAGCGATTTGCCGGTAAAGCCCAAGCGCTTGACCAGCATGGTTTCGGCCCGCAAGGCATCCATGTCGCTCACATCCGAGAAGATCGAGTCGATGGCCTGTACTCCCGCGGCCTTGGCAGCCCAGACCACCTGGTGCCGGGCCGAGAACAGTTCCTCACCTGATTTGGTACGGTTGATCTCCATCGAGGCGGTGTAGTCCTCGGCCCCGAAGGCGAGCGCCACGAGGCGTGAAGACGCCCGGGCCGTCTCCACGCAGTTGAGCACGCCTTGCGCGCTTTCGATGGAAGGGATGATTTTGAAGTGTCCGATATCAAGGCCCAGTTTCTCCTCCGCTTCCGTGAGCAGCGTGTCAAGCCTCTCGACCAGTTCGGGATAATCCGCCTTAGGCAAACGGATGCCGTCGGGCAGCGCGGGCAGGATCTCAGCGAGATCGTCAGCGCCGTATGGCGTGTCGAGCGGATTGATCCGCACAAACATTTCTTTATTCCGGTCGGTATAGAAGTGGAGGAAGTTACGGGTCAGCACCCGAGCGGCATCTTTTTCCACCAGCGGCACCGCGTCTTCCAGGTCGATCATGACCACATCGGCCTCGAAGACCGGGATGTTCTGCAGCATGCCCGGCATATTACCGGGTACATAGAGCAACGACCGACGTAATCTCGTGCTCGCGTTCATTTGGGTTTCACCATTGTTCATCGATGTAAATGGTATCCACGCCGCTGGTTGCGGAGTGGTGGACTTCTATGCCCTGAACCAGATACTCGGCCAACACAATTTCGCACGTCGTGAACACCTCTGCCTCAACCAGGCGTCCACCCACCACCTCGCCGCTTGACTTCGACCCGAGGATATAGAACTGTCCTGTAATCTGTTTTTCGCTGTTGGGGGCAATGTTTCCTTCCAGGGCCATGAGTTCCAATGGTCCCTCCAACCGGTGTGTCCTGAAGCGGGCCTCCGTCATAGGCAGGTGGGCGCCAGCCAGTATGCCCGTAAACTCAATATCGCGAACTGAGCCAACCGCAGAGACGAGGGAAGCGAATGGAAACTCCTTGGAGCGCGCGAAATCCAGCAATGCCTCGGTAAGCTTGGTGCCCGGATTAAGCTTAATGATGAAACGCCTTCCGGTAGTACACTCCCGGTACCAGAGTTTTCCCATAATCACTCCTCCGAAGCTCGGCGGATGGCGGTCTCGATCCTTGCAGCAATGGCGTAGTCGAGCGCACCTCGATCCGAGACGTGTATGTGACCAGCTCCGACTCCCAGCTCCTGCAACGTAGATAAGATCCGGGCGCGGATCAGGTGTTCGTACTGCTTTTTCACCGTCGATTCGATTTCGACCTGTAGTGTGTCGGCGGGTTCAACGATAACCATTAGGTCGCTGGATTGCATCGTGCCCGAGCTGGCCTTGCGCCGGATTTGCATAATCTAGGCCTCCTTCATGTCGTGGCGGAGCCGCTCGGCAATTGCGCGGGCCGCTGGCGATTGCAGATATTCAAGTGTGGCAGCCGGAACCAATAGCCTGAGTGTCTCGATGTCGCCTTGAGCGAAAGCCTTGCGCACCCCTGACGCGCTAATTGGCAGACCGCCTGCCTGTATGCGGGGCAACTCCACCCAATTGATGCCATTCGCCGCGAGTATCTCGGCCATCATCTTGTTGTAGGCTGAGGTTAGCGGGCACAGGGGCTCCTGACCAACAAATCGGCAAGCAATGTGGAAAGGCGGCGCAATGCATCGTGCAAACAACAGCACGTCTATCCGCATCTGCGTCGCCGCGACCTCATCGAGGCGCTTCAAAAAGTACGAAGGGAAAGTGCCGGCACTGACGGCATAACGCGATGTGTCCAGAACGGTCACATTCCGAAGATGGGCCGTGGCCTCCTGCGCCAGCCGGAATCTCACGGTAAAGGGAAAGACTGACCGGTCCTCACGCACCACGAAGAGATAAAGGCGATCCACGCGCTGAGCAGCGTATTCCACCAGGTGAAGATGCCCGAGCGTGAAGGGATTGCCGTTCACCACAACTGCTCCATTACGTCCCTCAATGATTTGAGAGGAATGGCTTTCCAGATATGCTTGCAGCCCGGGGCCATGCTCCAGCAATGCAGCTTGGCCGTCAGTGACCAGCAATCTGAAATTCAGGCCTTCGAAGCTGGCTACGTTCGG
>Ga0335078_10011819_pt1 | contig 12951 bp, 8 predicted proteins | sample Lox_Sample_32_FD_206711 | JGI IMG/M metagenome (GOLD analysis project Ga0335078, IMG submission 206711) | Soil microbial communities from Loxahatchee National Wildlife Refuge, Florida, United States - Lox_Sample_3.2 | ecosystem: Environmental > Terrestrial > Soil > Wetlands | place: USA: Florida... | reverse complement strand
AGTACGGTAGGAGTGGACGAAGAAATAATTAGGAAGTACATTCGTACACAGCAAAAGGACGATACGGCTGAAAAGCAAATGAAACTATGGAAGTAGAACCCACCGACGAAGTCGGTGGTAATTCAGTAAGACCATTTTTCCGTATTCTTGTCGGATTGATAGGGGGATCAGCTCTTTGCCCCTTATTCTTTGAACTTAAGCCGCTCTGGCAAGATTTTCCATGGGGTTATAGTATTATTCTTGTTCTTTCTACTATTGGATTAACGTGTTTTCTTTTAGCTTTCGTAAAAAATTTGAAAGGAATTCACTTCGGTTCCTTGTTTGCAGCGATTTGTGTGATCAATTCTGTAATTTGCATTTTAAATTTCGGAAAATTAAATTTTTCATTAAAAGTTTTTTTAGTTTTGTGTATCGTTTATATTATATATTTTGTGGTCTTATTTGGACATTACTGGACACTTAAAATGATAACAATTAAGAGTTTTATACTAAATACATTTGAAAGAAATAAAAAACACAAACGAAGTTTAAAATAATTATGAATTGTAAAAATAGATTTATTGTGTCAGAAAATGTTTAAAGGAAGCAAGCACAATGGACATCATAACCGAGATATCAGGGATTGACTCAAAAAGCAGGAGAAGCGCGAAAAAGGCAGCCGTGGAAATAATACGGCAGGGCAGTTTCCTTTACGACATGATATTTGATAAAGCCATTGGCACCAGCGGGGTAACTGCTGAAAGGTGCGCGGAGTCATGTGCAAGGGCAGCCGTACTTCAGCCCGGCCTGACAAAAAACAAATCAAAGCCGCTTGTCAGGGCCATCCTTGCAAACCCTAAGGGCAATATGCGGTATTCTTTATCGGCAATACTGATACATACAAAAGTCAGCAAAAACGACGCTGAAAAATGCTCGGCTGTCATAAAAAAGTGGCTGGACGAGGAAGAGGGCCGCGGCGCGCGCGCCTGCTTCCTGGAAACAATATATGCGCTGTCTTATGCCAGCAAAAAAATTAAGCCTCTTGCAGAGGAGCTTGTGTCTGAGGCATTAAAATCACCAATAACCTCTTACTCTGCGAGGGCAAGGCAGATAGTAATGAGAACGGCAAAGGAAACTTCGAAATCAAAAAGCAATAACTAGCAAATGCTGAATTATAAGTTGAATTTTTATTGTTGTAATCTATAATAGTCAGGCAGTTATAAATTTGTTCGAATCCACTGACTTTAGTCGGTGGTGGGTGTGGGGTTGCAAACCCCATATCTTTTTGACCACCAACAAAGTTGGTGGTCTCCTCTCCCTCGACGGGAGAGGACAAAGGAGAGGGTGAAGTAGCGGCAACAACTATACTTTGAGTTGAAAGATAGATGCGCAATAAGGAATAATAAGTTTTTTGTAGTCTGGCGTTGGTAGAGTGAAGTGACACAGTATTAGCTGCTACTTCACCCCCATCCCGACCTTCCCCCGTCGAGGGGGAAGGGGAAGTTTTTGAAGCCTCCGACCTTGTCGGGGCGCTTAACTTAACTAATTGGAGCAAAAAATAATGAAACTACTTTTTCACTGCGGAGTATGCAAAAAAGACAAGGAGCTTGTGCTGGCTGACAAGAGCCATATTTACCTCGTAGGCAATAAAAGAGGGGAAATGATACACGTCGACGCTGACTTATGCGCCGAAGACACAACAAACCTGAAAAAATATATAATTATAAGCAGGGTCAACTGCAACATCAGGTGGAAGGACAATGCCTGGCAGATTTTCGACGGCTGGCCCGAGGGAGCAAAAACCCCGAACGACAAGAAATCAAACACGTCGGCGCTGGGCACTTTTATAGAAAAAAAAGGCAAACTGCAGATGGTATCGCACACCGAAGGCTGCGTTATTGAAAAAGGCGACAGGATATTTTTTGTGCCCTCGTCTAAACTGGAGACAGCCATAAAAGACGCGGGCCTGCTCAGCCGGTACCAGAAGGAGCTAGGCAGTAAAATCGACGCCCTGAAAAATATGAATGATGGCCTGGCTGTTTATTCAGGCTTTAAATACATGGGCGAGGTGCTGGATGCTCAGGAGAAAAAAGACGATTTCGAGTCGCCTGAGTTCACTGCTCCGAACCTGTTTGTAAAGACTGTCGAGACGTCGGAAATCAAGGTAAACAGCACGAACATGTCGTATTACGTGGCTTTGGACATAAGAAAATTCACAAAGCAATCGGAAGACACGCAGATAGAGTGGGCAAGGCAGTTTAACGGGCACTTAAGCGCGACGTTGGAGAAGTACAACAACTACATGCTCATACTAGTCGGCGACGGCGCATATATAAGCTTTCTGGGAGACAGGCACCAGAAAGACATACATTATGAGTTTGTGAACAGGTTCTTTGACCTGATGAAGGAAAAAAAGACCGAGTGGGTGGTAAAAACCGCGATCCATTTCGGCCATGACTACCTCCTGCGCGTGGAAATATGCGGCAGGCTGAGCAACAATATGTACGGCACGGGCATAAACACCATAGCAAGGCTCATGGAGGCTCATTCGGAACCGTTTGAGACCATAGTCAGCAATTCGGTGCACTCGGACATTTATAATATCGAGCCGTACAGGAGCAAGTACAACATAACTAAAATGGAGCCTGTCATTGTAAAAGACAGGCCTTATGATTATTATCTTTACAGCAAAAAAGAACGGGCCTGACAGATAATGCGCCTTCCGGCGGGCTTATTTGACAGAGAAAGGCTGCCTGAAAAGATTTTAATCTGCCTTATCACATCCTTAAATACTGCTTTTAACATACTTACCCTCGACAGGAGATTTTATATAGACCCTTCCTCTGTCATGAAGTTCATGAAAGCCCCGTCATTTTTTATCGTTTGCGCGCTGCTTTTTATATTTATTTTTTGCGGGCTTTTGCTTTTATCCATGGTATCAAAGAACCTGCCTCTAACACGGCAGGAAAACTTCATGCTGTCTATGTTTTCAATAGTCCTTTTTGTAGGCTCGATTTTTATGGTGCGCATGAAATATAACCACAGCGTATCGCTCCTGCCTGTGAGCAATATCATCCTCGGGTTCCAGATTTTTGTTTTTTTTACTGTTATCGGGCTTGATTTGCCTTTTGACGTAACAAAAGAAACAGGAAGGGCATTTGCCTTTATTACAGCGGCAGCGGTCATACTGGGCCTTTTTTCATTTTCCAGGACGCTTTCATACTATACCTCGTATCACACCATGACAGACATGAGCATATATTTAAATACCATGTGGCAGCATGGCGCCAATTTGCCTGCCGTGCCGTGGATGGAAAGGGGGCTCGGCACTGTACAGCGCGCGGCTTTCCACGTGTACCCGATAGATTATGTATTTTCGCTTTTTAGCAGGCTTAAAAATTTCCCTGAAATAATGCTCTTTGTGCAGTCGGCAGGCGCGTACGCGAGCGTTATCTTTATGTTCCTTTTGTTCAAACAGGTTTTAAAAGACGAGCTTGTCGCGCTCCTTCTTGCCCTGGCATACGCCATAAACCCTTTTCTCGCACGCAGCGTTGATTTTGATTTTCATTTTGATTTTATTTTTCCGGCAGTTGCCGCGGCTTTCCTTTACTTTTCAGGCAAAGGAAATTTTATTGCGGCGCTTATAGCCGCGATAATAGGCATCTCGGCAAAAGAGGAGATATCCATGTACTTCGGGTTCATGGCAATATTTGCCTTTATGCGGGGCAGGGACAAAAAATATTTGTGGCTGTCAGGCGCGGCATTTATATATTTTATTGCCGTGGTGGGGTTCCTGATACCGGCGCACAACGCTTATGCCAAGAACACTTTTGCGGATATTACCATGGGACTGCTGTCGCAGCTCGGCAATTTATTAAAGCCAAACCTGCTTACCCAGCTTGTTTTCAGCTACCTGGCGCCTGTCCTGCTGCTTTGCCTTATGCCCACAGCGGCTTTATTGCTCATAATGGCGCCGGTTTTTGCCGTACATCTCACAAATTCGGTCATGTGGAACACGATATTTTTCTTCCAGTACCACGCTTTTACGCTTCCTGTACTTTTTATATCAGCGGTTTTCGGCATGGAATACCTTATAAGAAAATTAAAACCAATTGCCGATAATATACTCGGTTTTGCGATCCTGATTTTCATTTCAAACCTCATGCTTCATATTTCATGGTACCTGTCGCCGGATAAGTATAATTCTTTTGTGCTTTTGCCTGTTATTTTGTTCGGCGCAGCAGGCGCTTTATTGCTCGTGCGCCGATATAAAAAAGCAGGCATTGCGTGCCTGTGCGCCCTGGCTGTTTTTGTTTACTTTGCCGGTTATTACATGGCAGGCATTGATAAGGCGGCAATCCAGCCGGAGAAAAAACAGGCGCTGGATGAGGCAGTAAAGCTCGTGCCTGCCGACCCGGATATACCAGTGCTCTGCGGCGCGGAAATAACTTCGCACCTGTCAGCTAGGAAATATCTTTCCGACCTGGGCTATTATAACGGGAATGAAAATACGGTTTTTAACAGGATAACGCGCGGAAATTTTAAGGAATTTTATATGCTTGTCGACACAATAAGCGACGATGTAATAAACCAGAACAAGCAGGTGAGCGTATTCAAGGGCATTGAAAAACTGGCAATTGAACAGAAGTATAATGAAAAGGAAATTTATAATAAAAACGGGATAGAATTAATGGAATTTAATAGATAAATTATAGCCGGCAAATTCCGTGTGTGCGGGCATCCCTATGCATCACAGCTTAAGCATATCTTGACTGTTGGAATTATCGGGGATATAATTTTATTGGTTTAGGAACAATACTGAATGATAATGCCTGTTAACGGCTTGACAAAACAAACGCTATCTAAGGGAGACGGCTGTGAAAAGATTTCTAATCCCGGTATTTATTTTCACCGCAATTTTAGCCATATACAACTGCAAAAAGCTGCCTGCGCCTTATTTACAAACAACAAGCACTCCCAATATATCGGCTACGGCGCAGGCTATCGCGACACAAACCGCTGTTTATTTACTGACAGCCGGGCCATCGGCCCAGGCAACAGCCACGGCACAGGCGCAGGCGCAGGAGACGGCAAATACGCAGGCTACAGAGACAGCGCAGGCACTGCTGACTGCAACGCCAACTGCCACCACATGCAATGTGGAAGAAATAATCGTGAATGATACATGTTCTTTAAATGCCTGTTCACCTGTATCTGTTGACCTGCTTACCACTTACGGGACCAGCCTGACCAGCACGGCTATTTCAAACGGTGAAAACGTTTCTTTTACTTTAAGTTCTACCGGGAGTTATGTCCTAAGATTTGATATGGGCACAACTTCATCGTATGGATCGGGAACCTGCACAGCCCAATGCTGCCTGGCAAACCTATACGGGAATACGCTGACATATATAGAGTACCAGTTGACTTTAACCCAGTGTGATATCCAAACATTTATAATCAAGGATGAGAGCGTATGCATTGACGGCACGACGACTTATTATCTGCCTGATATCACAGGCCCGTTTTAAAACACGTGAAGCTGCGGAATAAAATAAAAACAGGCCTGGGGCGATGCTCCGGGCTTTTTTGTTTAACCGCCTGTGCGGTAAATATTTGTAGAGAAAGGGGCTTGCTCATTTCTCCGGAAAATATGAGAAGCAGCTCAGACAGCCATTGCGCAGATACAGTCCACACAGACAACAGTAGCAGGCCTGCCGATCCTGACCTCCCGCACCTGCCACGATATATGTTGATGCGATAGTGATTCAGTAAAAAAATCTAATAAATTTGGTATTAGGCATTCGAATGCAAAATTATCGGATAGAATTTGGAGACGGTTGTGAGCATATGACCTTAAAAAAATTCCTTAAAGAAGAGATTGTCCTTGTTGTTCTGGTATTCCTTAGCATCATACTGACCATTGCGGTGCCGGGGCATATCAATGAATACATTTCTTTCATAGACTGGAAAACAGTCCTGACGCTTTTGTCGCTTATAATTATCGCGACCGGTCTGAAACAAAGCGGGTACATGGACCTGGCAGCGGATAAAATACTAGCGCGCATAAATAACGAGCGAGTGCTTACCGCATTTATGGTCACGCTTTCCATGGCTTTATCGGCGTTTTTGACCAATGACATCACGCTTTTTATTGTGGTGCCGCTTACCCTCTGTATGCAAAAAACACTGAAAAACAATCTGGTGAAAGTGGTTGTTTTTGAGGCCATTGCCGTAAATACCGGCTCGACACTGACGCCAATAGGCAACCCGCAGAACTTATTCCTGTGGAACATGTGGGGAATATCGTTTGCCGGCTTTATAATAAAAATGGCGCCGCTTTTTGTCCTGATGGCGGCTGTACTGTATTTTTTTACCCTGTTTTTTGTAAGGAATACCCGGTTGCAGTTTAACGCCGGCGCGGAAAAAATACGCATAAACAAAGTTCTCGGTATATTGTCTTCGTGCCTGATGCTGGGGTTCCTGGCAGCGCTGCAGTTTAAGGCAGGGCTTTATCTTCTGCCTGTTATTATAATACTTTATTTTGCGGTTGATAAAAAAGTTTTGCGCGATATTGACTGGCTGCTGATAGCCACCTTTATCCTGATGTTCATTGATTTTGCGCTTTTGGCAAAGCTGGGCGCTGTTGCCGCCATTTTAAAATCGGTTGACTTGACAAAAAGCAGGGGCGTGTTCGCTGTATCGGCTGTGCTGTCGCAGGCAATGAGCAATGTGCCGGCAGCGATATTTACTGCAAAATTTTCCGGTAACTGGCAGGCGATAGCTTTTGGCGTGGACTGCGGAGGCAACGGCTTCATAATAGGATCGCTGGCAAACCTGATAGCGCTCAGGCTCATACGCCCAAAAAGGACTGGCTCGTGGTGGGAGTTCCACAAGTATTCAATACCATTTTTTGTAATTACAGGGATTGTAGTATATTTCTTTTTGTAAGGATTCTTGGGGGCGAAGTAAGACAAACTTCAAGTGTCAAAGCTCAAAATTTATCCTTGATTTTATGGTTTTTGAGGTTAAAATTATAAATAGAGACGACGTACATTATCCATTTAAAATCTTATAATAGCAGGCCAAAATGAAAAGATTTGCTTATCTTGTTGTTACTGTCTCCATATTTTACCTTATCAGCGCAGCATGCCTGTATGCGGCCCCGTCTATTGATTTCACAATCTGGGAACTGCAGGAGCCTGACGACGGAACCATTACGTCCGCCCAGTTGCAAACCGGCTACTCGGATGCCTATTTCTATATCGCTTCGGACGGAGGACAGGCCTTTATGGATCCCCAAACAGGGACTCCCACATCGGGTTCTACACACCCGCGCACTGAGCTCAGGGAACTGTCAGGAGGGTCAGATGCGGCATGGTCTCCATCAGACAACAACACAATGACAGTCAGCGGGGCCGTTAACCAGGTTGGCGACGGGACAAGCGGACACACTACCATATCACAGATTTTTGACAGCACCGGCGGATTCCCCTTATGCGAATTTGAATATTATAACAGTGTGGCCGGGTTTGAAATACTTTACGAGGAAGCCAAAGGGGCGGGCACCTACATAAACCTGAACACGCCAATGAGCCTAAACACCACTTTTAACTACACGCTTTCACTTTCCAATGATGTGCTAGCAATTACAATTAACGGAACCCAGGTCTATAACAACACAATCGGCACAGCCGTCCAAGGAGACCAGTACTATTTTAAATGCGGAAATTACGACCAAACCGCGACCTCAGGCTCGGTAACTACGACGCCATATACAGTGGTGGAATTTTATTCCATAGACGTTGTCCATAGTTCCAATTCGCCTACCGAAACCCCTACCGGCAATACTGCCGCAACAGCAACACAAATTACTTCTTTAACAGGAACATTTACGCCCGTAAGCACAGATTCGTTCACTCCTACAAATACACAGATACCGCCCACAGCCACATTTACTATGACTCCAACACTTACGTCCACACCAGTAAATACAGCTACGCTAACATTCACGTTTACTGCCGTAAACAGCGCCACAGGCACAGCAACGTCAACCAGCACGGTTACGCCGACGAATTCATCGGCACGCACAAACACCGCAACAGTAAGCCCGACTTCTACTTTGACAAGCTCGGCGTCCGGCACACTAACTGATACACCTGTTGTCTCACCTACGCTTTCATATACAATAACAGTGACTTCCACGAATATAGTGCTTTCGTGGACTATAACGCCGACAAAAACAAATACACCTACAGTTACAGCCACATATACGTGGAGCCCGTCTTCCGCAGAAACAGGCACAAATACGCCATCGGTTACGCCCACAGGCACGCCTTCGGGCACAAGGACATTTACAACCACTGTCACGCCAAGCGCAAGCCCGACTTTGACAGTGACTTTCACTGTGACCGGAAGCGATACGCCAAGCGTAACATCAAGCATGACCGAAACCCCGAGCTATACCGCTACGCCGACATTTACAATAACAAATACAAACACCCAGACTTACACGCCTGTCGTATCAGCCACGCCGACATTCACAATATCCATAACTTCAACAAACATAGTGCTGTCATGGACCATAACTCCGACAAGCACGGCAACTGCGACAGCTTCGGCTACTTTAACTGTTACTGCAAGTGCCACGTCTACTGCAACCGTAACGCCGGCAAACTCATTGACATCAACTGAAACAAGCACAGTACCGAGCGCAACTCTGACCGTAACAAAAACAGCAAGTGCTACAAGCACAGTGCCGAGCGCAACCTTGACTTTAACCGTGACAGCGGCATCCAGCCAGACGCCGCAGATAATTACAGCCACAAGTACGCCGGCTATTTTAGCTGCGCCTTCGCAAAAGCCGGTAAAACTATATCCAAACCCAATAAACCCGAAAAGAATATCTGATTTCATAATAAGTTATAATTTCACACAGGGAACAGACAATGTGACTGTAAAAATATATACTGTCTCATACAGGCTAATTAAGGAATATGTTTTTGACGGGTCTCAAATTCAGCAGGTGATAATGCAGGGATATGTGCAGTGTAATACCGGCATGATAGCTGATTTAAGCGACGGGACTTATTATTATGTTGTCATAACAGAAAACCAGGGGAAAACAGAAAAACCTGCGGCAGGGGAGCTGACAATATTGAAGTGAAGCGGCATTATTGGCCAAGACGGAGCTTCCAACATCAAAAAGAATGATAAAAATCCTGTTTATTGACAAACATGAATTTGCCTGTTATCATATATATATGAATATAAAAATCTTTAATCCCTTTCCGCGAAAATCCTCAATCGCAGTATTGGCAATACTAATCCTCATTCCTTGTGCTATTTCTGCAGCAACTGCCACGCTCAGCGTTAATGCCGGGACAACTGTCAATACTTTTATTCCATCCCAGGTATTCGGTTCAAACACTGCATGGGATAACTTTGAAGCGGATTATCTGGCAGTGCAGCCCAGCCTCCAGTCGGCAGGCGTAAATTTTTACAGGTATCCAGGCGGTTCAGACGGGGACAGGTTCCACTGGAACAGCACAGGCTCATACAACAACGGCGTCTGGGTGCCGGATAATACCAATTACACTCCAGGATTCATAGCCGCCCCGTTAAACAACGGCACATCGAATTCAGGCACATCGCTCATAACTGACGGCAATACGGCTACAGCCTGGACATCAAACGCAGACACCGACTTTCCAAATGCCCAGTGGGTTTACCTTGATACAAATGGTTCCGCTGTCAACCAGGTCCAGATATGGTGGGGCACGCCTTATGCAACTTCATTCACGGTGCAGTACTGGACCGGTGAATCCTGGCCATATCCATGGAAGGCCACGTCAAACCAGTGGGCAAATACCTCGGCAGGCACGGTCGCGGGCACAGGCGGACAGCAGACAATAAATTTCAATTCTGTGACGTCCAACTACATACGCATACTCATGCTTTCAAGCTCTGCAGGCGCGGGCGGGGCATATTCTGTTGCTGAAATGGAGCTCTTTAACGGCGGCACACAGGTAACTCTGGGTTCCACAGGCGCCACGGTCTCGAGCACGGCCCCAACCAGCGCATGGGCCTCGACTATAAACATGGATTTTGAGGAATTTATGTCTTATTGCCATTCGTTTAACCCTCCGGCCCAGCCCATTATAATACTCAATTTCGGCACAGGCTCGCCGCAGGAAGCAGCCGCATGGGTGCACTACGCGAACATAGTAAAAGGGTATAATATCAAGTACTGGGAAATCGGAAATGAGCTGGATGGAAATTGGGAAATAGGCGGCCCGCTTAATGCCACTGACTACGGCCGCAGGTTCATAGAATACTACAATGCCATTAATGCAGTGGATCCCACGGTAAAGCTTTTGGGGCCGGTTGACGGGCCGACTGACGCATCCGAGAACCTCAACACAGACACTTATATACAGGATTTTTCACAGAGGCTCCTATCGGCAGGCATGGGTTCCGCACTTGGGGGCGTCAGCATACATATGTACCCGGGCGACGGCACCGAAGCCGGAGCACTGGCTGCATCATCCACATGGGGCGCGAGCGCAGCAGCGATAAATTCAGGCACAACAGGCCTACCAAACGCCTCTTCTTTGCCTGTTGTAATGTCGGAATACAACTCGGATTCAAGCGGTTCAAATATAACGGTACGGCTTGTCAACGCACTGTTCTTTGTCGACTGGCTGGGCCAGTACATAAATTATCTGGGCCCCAGGGCATGGGCAAACCAGTTCACGGTTGTCGGCGGAGGCAACCAGTCAGGCTCACCAATGTTCTGCTCGACCTGCGGCAACCTAGGGATGTTCGATAACTCGCCAAGCCCTTACCAGTACCTGCCATATGCCAGTTACTACGGCATTCAGATGATGTCGGCTGACTGGGCAATAGCAAACGATTCACGCACACATACATTGGTATACTGCACAAGCACGGCGAGCGCCCTGGTGGGCTATGCGGACATGAGGCCGGATGGCAACCTGTCGCTTATCGTGGTAAATAAGGACCCGGCAAATGCCTATACCACTACAGTGCAGGTCGCAGGCTTTACCCCGCAGGCTTCGGCAAATACGTATTCATACAGCTCGGTAAATTACCAGTGGCTCACCACAGTTGCCGAGCCATACCACGCATCGCCAAACACTCCGCCCACCCAGGCTGTATTCAGCTCTGCAGGCACGAATTTTTCATACAACTTTCCGTCGTATTCGATAACTGTCTTTGATTTTGTTCCAAGCGGCGCGCTTACTGCCACCATCACGCCTACGTTTACCATTACACCGACGCCTACCAGCAGCCCGCTCCCAGGGCCCACTGCATGCGCCAGCATAGTGTGCTATAACGGCGAGACAGGCGCAGGCAATGTAAACCTGTCCAATGGCTGGATCTGGTGCTATACAGGCACCGCAGCTACAGAAACCGCAGCAGCTGCCCACAGCGGGACAAAAGGGCTTGATTTAACCTTTAATTTTACAAATTGGACGGGCATATTCGATTTCGGCTGGTCAGGCATAGGCAGCTATAGCCTGAGCACCTACGATACGCTGGAATTCTGGGTGAGGACAACTTCAGGAAACATGAATTACATGTTCATACAGCTGACGGATTCAACGGGCGCAAGCAGCCAGGCCCCGCCGCAGGCGCCTGCAGTGGACACTTATCTGCCTGGCGGCATCACGACAACATGGCAGAAAGTAGACATACCTTTGTCGGCATTCACAGGCATAAATATGACCGAAGTAAATGAGATAAACATTTACATTTCTGGCCTGCAGGACGTCAGTCAGGACATATACTTTGACGACGCTTTGTTCCTGCGCCATTGTATTACAGCCACTTCGACGCCGTCAGTTACTGTCAGCGCGACCCGGACCATGAGCCCGACTGCGACACCTTCAGCCACGCAGACGCCTTCAAAAACAAATACGCTGTCTCCTTCACCATCTCCTTCGATTACATCTACAGAAAGTCCTACGGATACATCTACAGAGACCATGACAGTGACAGGTACAGCGACAATGACTGTGACTCTAACATTTACAGATACCCAGACAAGCACGCCGGTCTTATCATCAACGCCGACATTCACAATATCCACGACCTCAACAAACATAATACTTTCATGGACCATAACACTTACAAATACAATTACAGGGACTTATACAGCAACGCCGAGCTTTAGCCGGACTTTTACAGCGACGTGGACCAATACGCCTACATGGACGATAACATCAAGCTTCACGCCTACAAACTCATTGACATCAACTGAAACAAGTACACTAACCAGTACCGGGACAGCAACACCAACCAGTACAGTGACAAGTGTTACGCTGACAATTACAGCAACAAGCAGCCAGACTCAGCAGACAGCAAGCGCTACATTCACACCGTTTGCAACTGCTACTGTAATGCAGGGCACGCCTACGCTCCTGCCTACGCCGGGACAGAATAAACCTCTGCCGTATCCGAACCCTATAACCCCCAACAACGTACAGGCCCTGTCCATAATCTATAATTTCCCGCAGGGCACTGATAGTGTTATTGTGCAAATATATACAGTATCTTTCAGACTGATTAGGGAATACGTATTTGACGAGTCGCAGGTACAGCAGATTGTTTCGCAGGGAATCGTGAGCTGCGATTCAGGAAAACTCACGGGCCTTAGCAGCGGGACATATTATTACGTGATTTTGGCTGATAACCAGGGGAAAGCAGAAAAACCAGCGGCAGGGGAGTTCATAATACTTAAATAATTAAAATTCGATTTATCAATGTCCGCGAATCCACCGACTTTAGTCGGTGGTGGGCGTGGGGTTGCAAACCCCACACCTTGTTGACCACCAACAAAGTTGGTGGTCTCCTCTCCCTCGACGGGAGAGGACAAGGAGAGGGTGAAGTAGCGGCAACAACTATACTTTAAGTTGAAAGATAGATACGAAATAAGGAATAATAAAT
>Ga0335078_10011817_pt1 | contig 12951 bp, 14 predicted proteins | sample Lox_Sample_32_FD_206711 | JGI IMG/M metagenome (GOLD analysis project Ga0335078, IMG submission 206711) | Soil microbial communities from Loxahatchee National Wildlife Refuge, Florida, United States - Lox_Sample_3.2 | ecosystem: Environmental > Terrestrial > Soil > Wetlands | place: USA... | reverse complement strand
TTCTCTCACGTGGATACGATCTTGCTTGCATGACAAATGGTCTAGTCGTGCTTTGTTTGGGCTGGTTGATTGGCATTCGTGCGCCACACGTCAAGCCACTTCCGTACTTTACGAATCCCATTGCGATCGACTGACGATCGATTGGACCTCAACCCCTTTATTATCACTCAATACCATGGTGTATCGTCTGACTTCTTATCACTGCTAATTGATCTTTTAATTGTTAACGCTACTGGCCGCTTCTTTCGTCTACCTAGGTCAGATAGTTCCCTCAACCATCTCCCACATTTTTTCGGTGATTCTGTTAGTGAATGCGGAAAATATCGGAGACAGGCTGTTGGCGGAAGGTCGAGATTCCCATCTACGCATTCGATTTGCGCAACAGTACACCTTACTCCATCGAATCTGGAAGTTGTGGTGGAAGTGGACTATTATTAAAAGCAATATTTTCAGACGGCGTCGTTTGGGCGACTAAAATCTCCCCCTCAGAGGAGTAGTACGAGGCAAATGGCAAATGCAGTCGCCACGGTCGAACCTCTTCAAAAGTCCTACCCGACATTTTGGATTAGGTTGTTCAATGTCTTCTTTCGTGCTTCCTGTACAGGACCAACTTCCTCCCTCCCTCTGGGCCGCTCTGGCTACCTTTTACATTCCGCATTCAAATGAAATCAATCCCCGTCCGAGCCCTCGCCTCGGTATCTTTGTAACAGAATGCAGCGTTCGTAGACCCTCAAGCAGCCGCCCGTGACACGGTTATCTGAATCAGCATGCACGTTTCGGAGAACGAATCCTCAACGAGTCGCACAATGGCAAAGGCAAATCGAACAGGCCCTTCAAAGGTTGTGGGATAAGTCCCCACAGCGGCTAGTCAGACAGGCACCTGTTCCGAGTGATACGATTGAAAACTACTTGTTCAACGACTGGCAAATACCTATGTGCATCCACAGCTATATCCTCCCTCAATACTACGCCTCAAATCCGACTCTCAAAAAGGAATGTCAGGTAATATATGCATACTCGTACCAAACTGCAACTCAAACCCTACTTTCAAATTTCAAAACGCATTTGCCATTCGCTGGATGGATGAAATTCGAATCAACAGGCTTCATTTCTTCGTCCCAATGACCAGGCTTGTCCGGAACACCGGTCCATGTATATTTCATCACCATTGCAGCGAACAACATGCGGATCTCAATCAAAGCCATCCTTCTATCAGTCCGAACGTTGACGGTGGTACTCTTTTCCGAGACAGATGCGTGGTCCATAACCGAAGATCATGCTTTGGTCCCACATCCTAGCCTCATCTTCTCGACTCAATCCCAACCATCTATAGATAAGCTAGGATTGAATGGAATAACCTTTCTGGGATAAATGAATCCGGATCAGTATACACGTTTGGATCATGGGAAGCTGCCCACGCCTCATGGCATACGATTGTCTAAATTACTAATGATTGATTATCGCTTACCCCGCCAGGAATATAATAATTTCCCATAGTCGTGCCACCGGGCGGTGTTACTCGGCCGAATGGCGCCGGAATCGGTGGATACATTCTCAATGCTTCACGGATGAACGCATTCAGCAAGGGCAGTTTCTCAAGCTCGATTGATTGAAGGTCGTCGACATCCTGGTAGCGCGAGAGCTCTTGGGCCAGCTTTTCAAAGTATTCGGGATGCCTTGCCAGTTCATAGGATGTATAAGTGAGCGCAATCCCGGTAGTGTCGGTGCCTTGAGATTAGCGTCAAAGTTGGTGGAGCTACCGCCAACTATGAGTATAAATGCAAGGCTGACAAGATCTTCGTGTGTCATCCCTGTGCCATCCTCGTGTCTTGAGGCAATAATTGTAGAAAGAGAATCTTTTCTTGCCCCAGGTTTGACGTTCGCTTTATATTCTCGGATCGAGAGATCGCAAATCTGTGTTATTGACAGATGTGAGATGATACCTCAATGAACTCATCTCTCGAGCGAACCCACGCCAACCTTTTCCAAGGAATACGCTTTGCAATATTGTAAAGTGGCGGAAAGAAAGTGGCAAATATCTACAGTCAATGTAGGTCCGGAGAGATACGTTGGTCAAGGAGAGCTGAGAAATCATTTGTATCTCATCGAGACCATTTGGAATCTTATCTCCCTTGAAATATCCTCCATACGAAAACTCGGCTAAAATTAACATGCCTCGACAGTCTCTATACTTATAACGTCGAATGCATATTTCATAAACTCGAGATTGACATTCACTTTGCCATCAGTGTTTTTACGAATCTCGTCGAGATTCGCAATCGCTTTCTTGGCGCAATTTTTGAAAAGATAATCCTGGTCCAGCAAAAACTTCTTTGCGAAGGGACCCCCGATCAGTCGTCTTTGACGCAATGCATCACGAGCATGCGCCATAGACAAGATGTTCTCGGATTTCAGAGCATCACCAAACCGGGCCAAACGACTAAAATCAGGGTCTCGATCCCATGGAAGCTTGGCCTGGTTTTTCACTCCATAAGCTTCAAACGCGATTTCCGGAAGATTAATATTGACTTTGTTCGGACTGAGTCTCACAACAGGACCTTGACTTAGTAAGGCGTAAACAAGGGCATACCGTGTTTCTTGTGGAGTTCATGAACGGTCATGGACAACGTTCCTCCCATCATAAGGGCATCAAAATAGTTCGAAGTGAAGCGGGTTAGAAATGGGCCCGGAATGTGACGAGTTGGGCAGAGGAAGAGACCGTAGATAATGAGATAAAGGATATAGAGACCAAACAAGCCAAGCAAAAGAGAGAGCACGTTCAAATGGGTGTCCAAAATACCACGGAGTTCGCTCCATTTCCATTCCAATATCGAGACCATCACGAGACTGAAGGCAGCAGCGTGATAAGAGATTGAAGCCGTAGATAAGAAGGGCTCGTCTTCAACGCTGCTCGAAACCTTATTAGGTCGAATAGAGTATTGCGTACCCGCAATTCTACTTCTGGTTGGCGGGTATCTTACAGATGAGCGAGTGAGCCTTTAGGAACCTTAATTGGTCCAATAGAGTAACGCCGGCGGCACGCATTCCTTTTCTAGTTCGCCGATATCTCAAAGTTGGCACAGAATAGTTTAAAACCTTAATCTCGTTTATGCTTTCATCTTGCCCCTAAATAAAGCCAAGGGTGACATATGGGCGGATCTGACAGTACACAAACCTAAACCCTGTTTCCCACTCAAAATGGGTTGAAGGTAGAATGCCAATGTGTTATTTATTGTGGGCTGTGGTGTTCTCGTCTGTCTTGTGCCGGCAGGCGTATTTACAGTTGCAGTAATTTTGGTCAGATTGATTTGGGTAACATTAAATGCTTTGCAATCGTGGAAGTTAGTGATGTTTCTCCTGAGACAATTGATAGTAGGCATCCAACTTAACGTTTGTTAGGTTAAATAAAATCCCAGCACTAGTTTAGAAGTAGATCAATTGACTGAGATTTCTTTCCGATGACCGATATGGTGAGCCAACTCTTTCCACTGCGCTTCAAATCGGCACGAGCCCGAACCTAAATGGTGGTAGGTAGCAGATGGTTTGGTTTTCAGAGTTGACTGTTGCCATTCAGATCGGAACGGGTGCACCTATCTTGAAATTCAACTTACCCCGAGGAAAGGTTCAGCAAGTGTGTCCGTGAATCGTGATTATTATGAGGATAAAGAATTTATTAACGATATTACATCTCGTATCAAATATCAGAATGAAATCCGGAAACTTATCACCGCTCTCGATCTGTAGCTTTAACCACCCCCGCAAAACAAATCCTGTCTTCCAAGTCATTCTTCCCAAGCATGAATTCTGCTCTTGTTGTCCCATCAGCCCGATTACTCCAGTAGTCCCTTGTTGACTTCAAACATACAGACGCAATATCCCTATGCTGCAGGACCTGTATTTTCCTCTTTAAACATTCAACCCCGCACTCCCGTCCGCAAAGGTGACTTTTTACTAATTTGTGGGCTTTTCGACAATCGGCGCATTTGGGTTTGCCGGGTCCTCCTCTCCTGGGCAATTAGTAAAGGCTACTAAGTACAAAAATGGAAATTTGCTGATACCCGGCAGTCAGCACGTGGAATTCTAGATGGCCTTTATTTGTCCCCTCGTGTATAGCATAAGGCTCAAGAATGAAAACTTTGAGAAGAAAAAGACTTGCTTTGTGATCAAGGAGGAGGCTGGCACAAGGCTGAGCACTGTCTCTGTCGCTATTCATAGTTATCATCTGTCACATGCTGTCGAAGTTGGGGAGGGCTATTGGTCAATGGTCCGATATGTACAACTTTCAAATATATTTTGCTTGAGAAATATCGCAAGTATCTGGTTTCCTTGCCATAGGCTAAAGAAGTCATAAATTGACCCAAAATCAACTGTGCCGTCGGGTAATCCAATTATATATTTTTGAAAATTTGCATGGTTCTTTGGGCAATGCCATGTCGCTCTCTCAAAGAGATTAAGAAGTATAATAATACAATCTTCAATTTTTGCTCATGTCATTTCTAATTAAAGTCTAGCAATATCTTGATCAGCATCAACGTATTCAATGTAAAAAGCAATTTATTGAAATCAGCTTGGAATGGTTTGGTCTTGATTTGGGTAACTGTTCCTCTACCCACGTCTATTCTTGTCTACTCCAATAATACAGTCAGCCAGATGAGAAACTGTAGGTCAGCCAGATGAACCAGATACTGTTGCACAGCAAGGGGCCCCTCAACCATAACCATGAGTCGAAATCAAGTCACGGCATTGGTCAGAAATATGTCGTATTTCTCGTCGGCATAGTAGATAGAATACTTAGAAGAAAGCCTCAAGTATATAAAGGCGAGTAGGTGGCTGGATGTATATAGTTAAGAATCAAGAATTTGTTTAATCTATCAATCGTCGTAGCCTTTCTTTCAAAACAGCGCGTCATCTGAATAATACCATCGTCAGATGTAATAGCGGTTCAAGTTAGCAAATCATTCAATAACCCAACATTCTGAATGTCGACTGCAGCGTGAAGTGTCAATCCCAGAGAAATATCCAAGATTGCAATATATTTCATAGAAGTTATAAATGCTATCAAATCGGGCAGCCCAACAATCTTTCCTACTTATTCCATCCCCAGAGATTTGTCGTGCTCCAAACATTGCAAAGTAAACGAAACCCCCCAAAATTAAAAGGATACTACACAAAAGGGGGGAAATGAAGATATTGCTCTGCTACTAGTACTTTTGCATCTGAAGTAATTCAGTGACGGTAATCTTGAGGGGAACATACGAGGTCCGGGTTACCTTTTCGACGACACCCACACATGACCCCAGTGCTAACACGACCTCCACAACCACGACATGTGTAGTGACACATTGCTGGATCCGGTGTGCCATCTGCTCCGTGCTCCCAGATTTTCCCGCATACGCATCTTTCGGACTTGTTGCATCGCTTTCCTCTTCTCAAAATATTTCCACAGCCACAAACTCGGCACCTGAAATGTTTGTACGAGCTAGAGCATAAACCCTTCTTGCAGTTTACACTTCCGCAAGGACATTTGTTTGGCATGTTTTTGTAACAGGGAACCCACGAAAATTGACAATTCGATAAGAGAACTAGCAACTACTTAAATATTGAATGTCCTACGCTAAGCGGAGAAATAGGAACTTTGGTGGTCTAGAAGCAAAAGAACCTAAAAGTGGTGCCACTGACGATCAACCATGAACTGAGACGTCCCTTACGGCATACCTGCCAAAAACAGTCTAACCATTGTTTCCATGCCTATTGAACGGAATATCCATGATTCTAAAATAAGTGACGACTTGCAGAGCCGCTAATCCCGCATCAAGTTTCCGCCGTTCCCGATACGGATATATTATCAGTACAATGCATTGTTTACAGAGCATTGCATTATTGCCATAGATGCCGACCTGATACGAACCTAATTTGATGAATTTTCAGTAATTGTGAATAGCTGAATTTGCTTTAAGGATGACTGGGCACAAAAATATGAACTTCAATCTTCAAAGGAGCAGAATGCTTGGAGGGCAGCCGCTGTGCCACTTCCAACTTTGGGAGATGTCATCAATAGTAAACGACTCAAAGGAATGGAGTTATGGACGCCCAGCCCCTGCTACACTGTGGGAGATATTAATAGTACCAAGTTCAGAAACTTGAAGTTGTACAACTTCTAAAATTACTATCTACCACCCCCGACGATCCTGCCGCTTTTTTGTGATCTATGCACGGCTATCTGAAAGAAAAGAACCCGTCAGTTTTTCTCGTTTAAGTCCAGGCGGATAGATTGATAAGTCCTTGTTCTCGCTCCTAACACACACTTTGGCCACATTTATGGCAGAGGCATGATCTATTCATTTTTTTTTTTACTAGTATTGCCGCAGGCGCAATCACCTCTTGATTTTTCAACAGTCGCAATCTTTTTCCTTCACGATAGGACGGTCGCTAGCAGGTTTGGAATCCTTGGACGATGAATAATCCTTACCCTTTTCCGATGCTTGAGTATTTGGATTTGAGGAGGTTTTGGGGGCGTGGACTTGCTTTGGTTGTATTCGCCTCGTTTACACTGATTGAAAGTTAATAAGAGGAAGCGTGCACAGCGATGGATTATATATATAGTTGGAGACTTTCAGTGATCGGAGTTTGAGAGAACTTAGAGGGTAATGACCCGTCTTCGTGTTTAATGTTTTGCAGCGCATCCGCCTTTTAGTGTTCACGTTGGTCCAGTACCGCTCACCGGATCAGCTCGCTCTGACTATCTTGAAGGGGACCTCGCGCTTCCCGGGTAACGCAAGTTGCATTTGCCCTATAAGCTGTATATGGCTTTTAACTTCAGTACACAAAAACCGAAGTAGCGATGAAGTTGTGGATGGACCTGGGTCAATTTTGTTTGGGCGGCGTGGGCGCTTTCGTTAGTCTCACTCTGCACACAAAGCAGTCAGCTGGTCAGTTAAAATGCCCAACGTCAGTCACCTTCTCCCCCCGTTCTCACAAGAACACAATACCATCCATCGCAAACGTGGCGATACACGAATTAGCGTCTCTCGATCACATGTTGACTTCTAATTCCCTGACCGCTTAGTAACAGCTTCCAGTTCTTGATTCCTCCGTCTGGCGGAAGCATCTTCAATTGGTTTTCTGTGCGATGGACCAAATCTGAGAGTTCGACTCCGTAGAGTGTGCGGCCGCACCTGAATCTCCGAGCCTATTGCATCTGATGCATCGCCAATTGCAGATCCTCGGAATATTCGTTAAATAGATGGCCGAATTCAAGTCGCGTTAAGAGAGAATTCAATTCAATCTTTTGATCTTGCAAGCGTAACATCTCATTTCTCGGCGCTGTCCAGTCACGAGATTCAGGGTCACGGTAATGAATCTCGGGTTCGGTGTAGCCCTCATATGTTCTTTTCAGCACTTTGCGAATAATATACAAAATGACATTGAATTTCGGTACAAGCCATGCCCTCTCCTTTTTAGTGTTGTACACGACAACGCTTTCATAATAAATTTGTCTCACCTTTGGCAGTAATTGCTCGAGAGAATCTTATAACGCCAACCTGGACCTTGAATTTGACTTCCTTGAAAGGCGCTCCCCGGCGAGGCAAAAGGAGACAATGTTAAACGGTGAGAAACTGACCGCCATCCGACTCGCAATTTCGTGTATGTATTCCATTGGTTTGTACCGGATTTCGATTGGGTTAAGCTTACTACGGGAGATATTGGAATCCATCTCTCGAGTACCCAACGTCAATTTGACCTCTCGGCACCACCCCAGATATCCAATAGCATCTGGCGGCGGAATGTCGATTTTCTTAGGCACAAGACCCTCTAAATTGTCCTGAAGATCCGCAAGCATGCTGTGCCCGGCGTCCAATTTGTTCTTGACCACAACATGCCACTGCTTGACCACAACATGCCACTGTATTGACCCATCCTCGTACACTATGACCGGGAACAACAGACTGTTATATCCAAGAAGAACGAGACCTTCGTGGTCCTCGTTCCGGTACTTAATTGCCCGTTCTATTGCCACCAATTGGATCATTACGTTGAATCGAAGGCGAAGACCAACACCGAGATGATTGCAATGTGCCGTTGGTCGGTCAGCAATAGTTGCGTTCACGATCAACTTTGACCAATAGAGGTTATACGGAGGTAGTCGATTGTGGACCTAATTGAACAAAGGTCGCAGTTCCCAAACTGTCTTTGGGCTATATGACCTTCCATGCCTCTGACCGATTCGTACTGGAAGACAAGACGTTCCATAGCTGGGAATTCTCGTTGCGTGATGATTGTTGACAGGTTTAGACCGCGATTGAATGCTGATTGCCATTACTATTACCGACAACTTGTTCTAGCCGTACAATGCATTCCTTACTCATGTTCCACTCGGCACTCTGGCACCCAGCAATGGAAAGGACATCGAATGTGGCAACAATATACAGACCACCACTATCCAATTGGTCTATGACATCGGAACTCCTGTAAACGGATTGTGGCTGTGGGATGACTGAGAAAAGCACTTGGAGACATGACTCGCTCTCCGATGTTACCCCAAGCCCTTTTTGCATAGTCCCAATTAGATCAGCCCAGAGCACTTGTTGTATTGCATCTTGGTTGACCTCTCGTGTGATGCACAAGCCACGCAGTATCTTTTCGCAAGATTGAATAATTCGAACGCGACGTGAGGACCCCATGATTTCCATAACTTTAGGGGAGTTGTGAGGAAAATACGGTTCGGGAATGAGAAATAGTGGCTTTGGTTTGACCATAGGAAATTCCGCCGGTTCAGTTGAAATGTCGAATCCTTGCATCATAGTTGTCAGCCACTTGTTTCGTCTTTCCCAAATATCCCCAAACTTTCCACCGTCGTGTAAATCCGCCTTACCATGTGATTAAGCATCAGCAGTGCTCAATAATTCATTTATTGTCTTGTCGTCGGACAGACCCAGATGCTCGATCAATTGTCGTACCCCACATGTCCAAATTCTGCCAAAATTGAAGGCATATTAATCATCAGATCTGGTACCCCTTGAACTGGAAATATGTCCTCGACTCCTTCATTTATTGTCAAATCAGGACGCACATAGGGCTTCCGAAAGCCAGCCATGGCGGGAATAGGTTGACTCTGCCCTAAATATTGCATGTCACGTTATTTGCAAAGAAATGTTAGATATTGTCGGTTTCAAATTCATTGGCGCAGATTATTTTCGAATTTACATAAATTCAGAAATTCATCTGTGGAACTGGAAAAGCTGTCATACTGCCAAGTATATATACAACCTTTAACGCCAATGGAATCAAGTGATATTCTGTAAATAAACTGCGGAAATTTAGGGTGGTGTGGTTGCGAACAGAAATCCAATCCAATCCAATCCAAAAAAAAAAAAAAAAAAAAAAAAAAAAAGGGGGGGTAAAAAAATGGCATGAATCTCAGGGAAATAATCGATAATTTAGCGCTCTCGGTAATAAATATTAATATATCTCGACTTCTCGAAACCAGAATTTTCTAGAAAAGACTGACTTGAAGCTGATTTTTAAAGGATCTTCGCACCAGATCTCGTGCCCAAAATTATACCATTCTTCTCCGATATCGAGCTTCTGATTCAGAGGCCTTTTCGATTGCCATCTCTTTAGGGCACGCGCGATAACTACCTCATTAAGCGCCGTCAGAAAACATTCCAATCCTGATCTCTTGACGTGCCGATATGCCGGAGAGTCGACCTCAGTGAAGAGGCTTTCCGGCAGATCAGTCGATAAAACCTTGCCATCTCTTAACTGTTTATTCAGATCCTCAATGATTGCCTGGGCCATCTCTGAACACTCCCGCGGAAACCGTTGGTTAGCTGGGAGTTTACCGTAAAGTGTTCTCAAAAACTCCCAATTCTCGACGTAACGAGTCTTCTCACAAACGAAAGACAGACCGTATGGCGTATCACAAATGAATACATATTTTCTCGCCCACCATTCCGGCGATGGAGGATCGCCAAACTGTAGAACTTGAGAAATGTCGTCTGTGTTGTCCTTCCAGAAGTGACCGAATCGATAAGGCAAACCCAGCCGTTCCATGCTGTCGTTGAATAACGCTGTTCTCTTCTGGTAGAAATTCTCAGCCGCGGCGCGTTGCGTCGAAGTGTCTAGGTAAAGGTTCTCTGGAATGAGCTGCACTTGCTGATGTGGATCGTGAAGCTCGACAGTTTCTACGGTTGATTTGGGCCGTGCTGTGTGATTGATATGCCCGGGAGCGGCATAATCGAGATTCTGTCCGACTTGGTGATGTGTCAAAATACGCGAACGAATGAACCGGGGACTGCGTTCGCATGTGACGAAAAAGGATGTCTTCGTTCTGCAAAGCACCTCGATTCGATGATGCCTTGCATTCAAACTTCGAGGCAGTGACTCGAGGGTAGCGTTCAATCGACGGACAAACTTTGAACAGACTGCATATTCGTCATGCGTAATAAGCGCGGAGGTTCGAGCCCGTGTTAGAACAAGGAGCGTATTGACCAAGGCCGAGTATACGACTGATTGATCAAAATACCGTAGTCGTTTTGGTGTCAGGGAATCGATATATTCTGGAACCCACTTAAAGGCGTCTCTCGCAGCCTCAAAGGGAAACTCTTGCTCAGCCTCATTGTCATACAACGCTTTTTCTGCCATGGACGTTAGTTGTTCTTTCGAAGTCTTTTAGCATACTTGAAAACTTCCCGATTGGGAAATAAGATTAGTATACACAATTTTAAAATTTCTACCTACCAAATGCGGACCCGCCGTTTTTTTCTTATCTATCTATGGACCAGACTACCTACTTCCTATCTATTGGCTTGTATTTTCTTCGCAGGAATGTCATTTGTGCGAGTTTGAGCCTGCGTTTTCACCTCGGTCACAGTGAGGACAGGGATATCTGAGGATCCATTCCTCGCAGTTTTCGCATTGAAACGGAGTATTTGATGGATTTACATGACCACTCCCCCCGGACTGTGCCTTTGTTTGAGTTTGCTGAGCTTGAGGTTGAGGTTTTTGAGTTGGAGCCATTAAAGTTGTTTTTGTAGTGGTGCTGAAAGTTGATGTTGAAAAGAGTGCGTTGGATGAATGGTCTTATATAGACCTCTGGCATCATCCCAGTCCTCGTTGTATCAATTTACAACGACTAGTGTTCTTGTTTGATGTCTAGCTAAACCTATCATTAATTTAAAACAACTAAGGTGCAATGACCTGCCAATGTGTTTGATGTTTTGTGACGCAGCAACCCGCCTTCTCAGTATTCCGGGTCCAAATAGATAAGAATGGCACCAAATAACACCAAGGGTCGCGATTTCTGGGTAGTGGGTGATAGATTCCAGGCTATCGATTTTCAACTATAAGTGACATATGGCTTTTTGCTTCAGTATACGAAAACCAAGGTCGCAATATTGTGGATGGACCATGGGTGGCTTTTCTTTGGGCGGCGTGGGTACTTGCCTTAGTGTTACTCTAGTACAGACAAAGCAGTCAGCTGGTCAGTTAAAATGGTCGTCTCTCGCCGTTCTCATACAATGCTCCCAACCACTTGCAAACGTGACGTACACGAATTAGCGTCTCTTTATCACATGTGGACTTCTGTCCCCTATCGCAACTCCGCTCAATATATTGCGACTTATGATTGGATGAGATGTCCCGCTAGTGGTTGCATGCGACTGACCAATGGGGAGTTGTTCGCATCATCCCCCCACCCAACAGCCAGATTATTTTACTGTGCGCAGTTGAATTGCAGTCGCACACACACACAATATCTCCCACCCAACCAAGTTAAAACGAATTTCCGCTTCTAATCCTGACTACTCGCACACATCCATTCATTCCCTTCCCCCCCTTCTTCGCCCCTCCTCAGCTGTCTCCCTCTCCTCGTCGCTTTCGTCGCATTTCTTGCTTTTATTGAGCCGCATATGCTGTCCGTCGCAGTCACTATAGCGACAGTCTGCAGTGTTTAAATACGGGAAATGCCAACCTCATTAAGTATCCTCGCAAGTTCGGCTATTGAAGATTCCGCAGCAGTAGAAATGCAACCCTCAAGGTAGTCCTTGCTAAAGACATCTCTAGAATACAGGTTCATTCCCGTTCATGTGGCAATAGCACCCCATCCTGGTCCGTTGGTCGTCAAACCTGAACCCCCTCCCTATAGTCCGACGGAGCAAAGTCAATATCGGTAAGATCCCCGTTCAACCGATCCCATCGCTTATCAAATAGCCATCGCTCTCATCGTGCTAGACCTCTAATCCCAAATAAATGCGAAGAATGCGTCACCGCTCGACAGAAAGTATTTATCCCTTATAAGCGCTGTTGACAAAGTGTACCTGGTCATCGAATTCTGAATCCTGTGATCGATGTCGTCGATTAGAGAAACGGTGTCATCTGCGCAAGTCGACCGTTAAAGAGGAACCCCTTCCAGACGGAAATTCCGATACCGCAATGTCGCAATCTGAAATTTATCCCCTTTCCGACTCTGCGGCAGCCGCACTCGCACTTACCGAATTATCCGCCGCAAGCGAAGATCGTAAAAGTCCTGTTAAAACTAACGAAATTCCCACGGACCATGTGAGTCCATACCAAGTTGGAGGACGTCCTGTGGTCACACTGGAACCTTCTCCCTATAAATCTCCCACTCGACTCCCCGCCATCAATTATCCCCCCTCCTCTCCAACCATGGACAAAAATGTCGCCGGTCACAAACGAAAAGTCTCCCGAAAGTAAATCCCACCAAACTCCGCTAACGCAGGGGAAACAATCCACACGGCAACGTCGGCACCTACAAATGTGCACGATGTCGAGAATTCAAAGCAAAGGTACACCCTCCTTTACTTTTACTGAAAAAGTGTCTATTCTCCCACGAAGACAGACCCTGCAAACGCTGTGCCCTCGCCGGCAAATCCTGCGGTCCCAAAACACTAGCCCGAGACAACGAAAACCACGCCCGCACACAATCCCATA
>Ga0335078_10011816_pt1 | contig 12952 bp, 11 predicted proteins | sample Lox_Sample_32_FD_206711 | JGI IMG/M metagenome (GOLD analysis project Ga0335078, IMG submission 206711) | Soil microbial communities from Loxahatchee National Wildlife Refuge, Florida, United States - Lox_Sample_3.2 | ecosystem: Environmental > Terrestrial > Soil > Wetlands | place: USA... | reverse complement strand
CAATAACGCGGGTGACGAATAAGCATCTTCTTCCCGTGTATGACAAGCCGATGGTCTATTATCCGATTCAAACGCTTGTAAACGCGGGCATTCAGGAGATTCTCATCGTCACTGGCGGGAAAAACGCAGGCGAGTTTCTGCGGCTGCTTGGCAACGGCCGCGATTTCGGCTTGAAGCACGTTAATTACACCTATCAGGAAGGAGAAGGCGGCATCGCGGAGGCGCTGGGTTTGGCAGAACACTTTGCCGATGGCGAGCGCATCTGCGTCGTGCTTGGCGATAACATCATCGAGAATGATATTCGTATTGCTGTCGAGAGTTTCAAGAACCAAAAAGAAGGGGCAAAGATTCTCCTGAAAGAAGTGCCCGACGCCGAGCGGTTCGGAGTGGCGGAGATCCGCGGAAACCGTGTGGTTGGTATCGAAGAAAAACCGAGGAATCCAAAATCTAACTACGCCGTGATTGGACTCTATTTGTACGACGCAACCGTATTTCAAAAAATCAGGCGCTTGAAACCCTCGGGCCGCGGTGAACTGGAAATCACGGACGTCAATAACTTCTACGTTGAAGAGGGCACTCTGACCTACGAGATACTCGATGGCTGGTGGACGGACGCCGGCACATTCGACTCTCTGCTGCGTGCTAACAACCTTGTGGCAAAGACTGGGGCGAACAAGATAACAGAAGCAAAGAGCGCGCCAAACGCACTCACTGCAGAAGCAGCTCGATGAGAATCTCAGCGGCTACTTGAGGCGCGCAGATGGTCGAACTTCATCCGACGCTTCAGGAGACGTGCAGTTGTAAGTGATGGTGAGTGCCTTTAATGCGTGATGTACCGAGGGTTCTTACGTATCGATCCGTCTCCATTTTTAAACGCGCGCATCACCGTCTTATCAGTCATTCCAAGAGGTCGAGGACACGATGGCTACAAGCACCGTTCACCTGTTGCAAGTAACAGCGACAGAAATCGCGGAGGTGAAGTTGATTGTGTCGCGGATTCATCGCGATCCCCGCGGATTTTTCTCGGAAACGTACAGCAAGGGGGCACTAGCGAGGTTGGGAGTGAATTTGGAGTTTGTGCAGGACAACCACTCCTTGTCGGTGGAGCGCGGCGTGGTGCGAGGATTGCATTTCCAAATACCTCCCTTTGCGCAGGACAAGCTGGTGCGCGTGATTCGCGGCTCGATCTTCGACGTCGCGGTGGATATCCGGAGAGGATCGCCGACGTACGGAAAACATGTTGCGCGAATCATCAGCGCGGCGGACTGGAACCAGTTTCTGGTGCCGATCGGATTTGCGCATGGCTTTTGCACGCTCGAGCCAAACACGGAAGTCATCTACAAAGTGACGAACTATTATTCGCCGGAGCATGACCGCGGGGTGTTGTGGAACGATCCGGAATTGGGAATTGCCTGGCCGGTAGCTAACGCCGAAGCAATCCTTTCCGACAAGGACCGCAAACAGACCAGCTTCCGGGAATTGCCGAACTATTTCTAAGGAGAAAGGGAGTTTCATGTCGAAAGTACTCGTTACGGGCGCCGGGGGCTACATTGGGACGGTTCTTGTTCCTACACTGCTGGAACAGGGATATGAGGTGCGGGCGCTGGACCGCTTTTTCTTCGGGCGACATTTGCTGGCGGCGGATCCACGAATCGAAATGATTCAGGAGGATTCGCGTAAAATTCGCCGAGAGCACCTGATGGGAATGGCTGCCGTGGTGGATCTTGCTGCACTATCGAACGATCCGAGCGGCGAGCTTTTTCAGAAGGAGACGTGGGAGATCAACTGCGAGGCGCGGGCGCGAACCGCGACGCTTGCAAAAGAGTTGGGCGTTCCGCGTTATATCCTTCCGTCGTCCTGCAGTGTCTACGGATTTCAGCCAAACGGTCACCCGGTAAACGAGACCAGCGCCACCAATCCGCTAACGACGTACGCTAAGGCCAATCGCGCAGCCGAGGAGCGCATCCTGCCGCTGGCGGACGATAAGTTCTGCGTAGTGGCGCTTCGCCAAGCGACCGTATTCGGCTATTCGCCGCGGATGCGCTTTGATCTGGCAATCAATGGAATGACCTATGGCGCGTGGAAGACGGGCGTGCTGCCGTTGATGCGCGATGGGAGCCAATGGCGACCGATGTTGCACGTGCGTGACGCGGCGGCGGCGATGTGTTTCCTCCTGAAGGTCGATCCCGCCAAGGTAAACGGACAAATCTTCAATATCGGCGCGAATCGAAACAACTACCAGGTGGGGCCGCTTGCAGAAATAGTCGTCCAGTGCCTGCCCACGCAGACTCGTATCGAGTGGTACGGGGATCCGGACAAGCGTTCCTACCAGGTCTCATTTGAGAAGGTTGAAGCCTTGGGTTTTGAGGCGAAGTACGGGGCTCGAGAAGGCGCCTTGGAGATTTTCCAAGCGCTGGAATCTGGCACACTGCAAAAGACGCCGGAGACAATAACGCTGGATTGGTACAAAGACTTGACGCGGTGGCACAGGATTGTCTCGGAAGTGGAAATGTACGGCGGCATCGTGACCATATGATCATCGCGGTGGCGGGAGCTAACGGGCAGTTGGGCAGCGACATAGTTGGCGCTGCTTCCGCGATGGGCGGAGCTTTGGAAACGCTTGCGTTGACGAGGAGGGATCTAGACGTTGGCGACGTGGACGCGATTCCGTCGGTTCTCTCCAAGTACAAATTCGATGTCCTGGTGAACTGCACGGGCTATCACAAGACCGACGAGGTGGAAAGGCACGCCACCGAGGCGTTTCGCATCAATGCGCATGCCGTTGCGGCAATGGCAAAGGCGTGTAAAGCCCGTGGGGCGCGCTTTGTTCAAATCAGCACGGACTACGTGTTTGACGGACAGGCTGGGCGCCCCTACTCTGAGGCGGATGCGGTGAAACCCGTAAACGTCTATGGCGCTTCGAAATTGCTCGGGGAGACGCTCGCGCTGCGAGAGTTTGCCGAGGGCACACTGATTGCACGCGTGGCGTCATTGTTTGGCGTGGCGGGCTCAAGCGGGAAAGGCGGAAACTTCGTCGAGACGATTTTGCGCAAGGCCAAAGAGACTGGGGAAGTGCGCGTGGTGAATGACATCAATATGTCGCCCACGTACACAGCCGACGCAGCCAGAGTGATCTTAACGCTGCTTAAGAAAGAAGCGCCGACAGGCGTCTATCACGTTGTCAATTCGGGTTCGGCAACCTGGTTTGAATTTGCTAAGCGAATCGTGGAAGACGCCGGAGTGCGAGCGAGCGTAATCCCCACGATCAGCAATGAATATCCGACTACGGCCATGCGTCCGCACTATACGGTGATGGATAACTGGAAGTCTTCTCAAATCGCAGGAGAAATCCCACACTGGAAAGACGCACTCCGCCGATACCTACTGGCGAAGAATCACCCACGGCCCCATGCGAGCCGTGCTGTAGGAGCCAGGGAGTGACCTGCTCCCTCTTGAGGCTCTTCCGGTTCCGGACCACTATCACCTAAGGGCCTCGAGGCTGCTCCTCGTCAAAATGAGCAGGGAATGCTGATAGAGCGCGCTAAGATAAATCGTCAGCCAACAGAAAGAAGGGTCCCGAGGTGGAAAGGGATCTAGGAAATTGCGTCGGTTCGCACAAGGTATGAGATCCGTCTAGCATGCGCAGACATCTCCTCCGCTGCTCACCTCTGCTTGTCGGTGGCCGCAAAAGAAGCAGAATGCGCGCTGCAGATGCGAAAGCGGGAGAAAACTCTGGCGAGGCGTAATCGTTTGCAGAGGCTGCGACCTTTCCTTCGGAAGAGGGGAGAAGCCGCTCGACTTCCACCGCCCGCTTTAGGTCATGGGCCTATTGGTTAGAATCGCCTTACCGCCGGAGCGCGCGAGAACGAAAACTGTCTTGGCGTCTAGCATTCGAACGGCTTGATCCAGCTTTTCGTCTTCCGTCCAGAGGAAGACGCGTTGGGGGCCGCTCCACATGCGTTGAAATGATTCGCTGTCGTCGAAGATTTGCGGGGCATCTGGAAAGTACGAACCATACCAGAGATTGGCGCTGCGGCCGTTGAGGATGCGGACTTGGTGGCCGGTGTAGTAGTTGAGCGTGGATCCGCCTTCGTATTCTCCGTTGATTTCGATCACATCGGCGGGCTTGTAGACGCTCGCGATCGCATCGGCTAAAGGTTTCGAAGTCAGGATGGGGCTGAACGTGACCAGCGCCATGTGAACGGCGAGCAGTAGGCAAACACTCATTGCGGCGAGCGACCAGTTGCCCAGCGTGGGTCGAGAGCGGCGGCGAAAATGCCAGTTCAAGCTCGAACCAACGAAGAAGGCCGCCCCAAACAAGAGAAGCGGCGTGCGAAAGAGCGGCATCACGCGGCGGTTGAGATCAAGAAAATGGCCGAGGGAAAGAGCGTATTGCTGAGATTCTGCCGGAGCGGAATGCAAGAGATCGGCGATGTCAGCGGATGACGAGGCCGGCCCGGAAGACAATGCGAGAAACGCGGTAGCGAGAAAAGCCAGCAAACCGACGATGGCCAGAACATCCGAAGAGATATTGCCCCAACGGCGCAGCGCGGACCCATTCTGGGATGCTTCTTCCTGCGCCAGCCAGCGTCCGAGCAGCAGCGCAAGCGCGGGCACGGCCGGCAGAACGTAGTATTCCTGGCGTGTTGAGAAGCTGAAGAACAAGACGACGAAGAAGGCCCCGAGAAAAAACACTGTCGTTGCGCGTTCCGCAGGAGAAGCGGCCCACGCGCGGCGCCGCAACAGCGGCACTTGTGCCAGCGCCTGTGGCAACAAACTCGACCAGGGAAACAGCCAGACAAGGAGCAGGGCCCAGAAGAGCAGTAACGGAACGGTGTCGTAGTCGCGCGGAACCCGCTTGTTGAGATAGCGCAGGAAGTGTTCGTTGATGAAGTAAAACCAGAAGAAGCCGCGCACGTTTCCCTGCGTCGGATTACGAATTCCCGCCAGGATGTGCCACGGCGCGGCAATCGCCAAAAAGACCGCCGTGCTGGAAAAGATGCGCATTCTGAGGAGGTGCCGGAGGTGCCCGGTCACGAGCAGGTAGATGCCAATCACGGCGAGGGGAAAGACAAGACCGATGAGACCTTTGGTCAGGACGTTCAAGGCGCAGGACGCAGCGAAGCCCCAGCAGGCCCAGCGGGGAGGCGCATCGCCCTCGAAGGTAAAAACGAAGAAGCCCAGGCTGAGAATCAGCCACAGTCCGACCAACACGTCAGGGATCAAGAATCTTGTGAAGATATACGGCCCAAAGGCAAAACTAGACGCCAGGGCCGCATAGAACCCGGCCGATTCGCCAAACAGGCGTCTACCGACGAAGTACACGGACAAAATCAGAGCAAGAACGCCGAGAGCCAATGGAAGGCGGGCGGACCAATCGTGGACGCCGAAAACCCTGAAGCTCGCGGCCATCATCCAATAAATCAACGGCGCCTTTTCCAGGTAACGGATGCCATTGACGTGCAGCGTGACCCAGTCGTGACGGAGGAGGATTTCGCGTGCGGCTTCGGCGTGAACGGAATCGGCGTCATCCAGAAGAGCCGGACGAAACATAGCCCCGGCATAAACGACAAGCCACAAGAAAAAAAGCGCGGCGAGATGAAGAGGAAAGCGGCGAGCCGCTCGGGGTTCAAGCGGCATGCCGGGCCCGGCAGTGCCAACGAGCAGGTTCGGGAATCAAATCGTTGCTTGGACGCATGGGCCTCGATTCTAATAGACTGGTAGCAAATAACCAATTGACGGATGCTGTTGGCTACAGCGGAGGCTGTAGGATCTTGCGAAACGACACCAGGTTGATCAGACGGAGGCCACTTGTTCCTTCGTGACGCGTTCCTTGTGCTGGCCCTCGGGCCATTTATCTATTACCTACTCACGCTATGGGCTTCCACCGTCTATTTCTGGCGAAATCGACGGGCCGCCTCGGTGCACTACGCGTCGACGCCGCTCGTGAGCATTCTGAAGCCGGTTCGCGGCTTGGACCGCGAAGCCTACGAGAACTTCGAAAGTTTTTGCTTATTGGACTATCCGGAATACGAAATTCTCTTCTGCGTGAACGACGCCGACGATCCGGCCGTACCGGTGATTGAGCGACTGCAGAAGGATTACCCGCAGCGACGCATTCGGCTTCTCATTGGTGCGCCGCATGTCGGAGCGAGCGGCAAGGTGAACAAGCTGTGCAGGTTGGTGCGGGAGGCCAGGTACGACCTGCTGGTGATCAGCGACAGTGACGTGCGCGTGGAGCCGGGATATCTGCGGGAGGTGGCCGCGCCGTTTGCGGATCCCAAGGTCGGCGCCGTCACGGTATTTTTTCGCAGCGATATCGGAGGGAGTTTCGGGGCGACACTGGATGCCGCGGGTTCGGCGGTGGAATTTGCCGCGAGCGCCTTGCTTGCGCGAAAGCTGGAAGGTGTGCATTTCACGCTCGGCGCCACCATGGCAACTACAAAAACGCTCTTGGAGGAAATCGGTGGATTCGAAGCGCTCGCCGATCACTACGTGGATGACTACGAAATCGGAAAGCGCATCGCCGAACTGGGATACAAAGTTGAGTTCGCGCCCACGCCCGTGCGCATGGTTTACCCCAGGGAGAGCGTCTATCAGTTTCTGCGGCACGAGTTGCGCTGGACCATCGGATTGCGCAATGTGCGTCCGCGCGGCCATGCCGCCATTGGGCTAATCCTGGGATTTCCATGGACCGTGGGTGCGCTTCTAGCGGCTCCGTCGGCCACGATCGGGCTACTGTATGTATCGGCATACTTTGCGCTGCGGTCGGCGGTTTATCTCGTGATCGGCGTGTGGGGATTGCAAGATCCAGTGGTGCGCCAAAAGTGGTGGTTGGCTCCAGTGCGGGATGCCGCGGCGTTTTTCGTGTGGGTGGCCAGCTTTTTCTCCAATCGCATCTCCTGGCGCGGACTTGAGTTTTGCGTGAAGAAAGGCCGGCTGATTCCGCTCGAGGAGCCAGCCCGAGAAGTTGCTGCCGCTTCGCTGCGAAAACGGGCTGTGAGCCTCGCGCCGGCGGACGCACTCGAAGAGTCGATTGACCGAGCCCCTCTCCTGATGGAGCCGGCGATTGATTTCAGTCCACGGCGAACGCAGGTCACCGAAGTTAGCTTGAAGAAAACACACGAACTGGGGCAGTGAGTAACGCGCTGGGCTTCGATCAGCCCGTGCTGGGAATAAGCGGCCTTTCAGAGGATTTGAAAAGTCGAGCCTGCAAGGATCATTCCGGTTCTTGCTGGCTTCTTGCCTGGAGGTGAGGAACAACCAGACAAAGAGGAGCCCGCGTGAGAATCCGCATCCTCGATTGTTCGGGCGGCGGACCCACCGCGGCAAGAATCCGCCCTTTTGCTTCGGCCCTCTTTATGAGATAGCTTTCTGGCGCAGAGCAAGGGGAGCGCATGCCGGACCCGAATCCGCTCATCGAAGCTGACTCCAGCACGCCGACACAAGTCTCCCTCGATGCGGGAACTGTCGCGCGCGGCGTTGGCATCCTGGCGGGACGCTTCCGTTGGGTCATCTGCGCGCTCCTGTTTCTGGGCGTAACCAAGAATTACATGGACCGCCAGGTCCTGGGAGTGCTCAAGGGCCCCCTGCAGCAGCAGTTCGGCTGGAACGAGATTGACTATGGCAATCTGGTGTTGGCGTTCCAGGCCGCCTATGCGCTGGGCATGATTTTTGTCGGCCGCCTGATTGACCGGCTAGGCACGCGCATCGGCTACGCCGTGACCATGGTGTTTTGGAGTCTGGCCTCCATGGCCCACGCCGCCGCCTCGTCGCTCTCCAGCTTTGTCGTGGCGCGTTCGGCCCTGGGACTCGGCGAGTCCGGCGTTTTTCCCGCCAGCATCAAATGTGTCGCGGAGTGGTTTCCGAAGAAAGAACGCGCGCTGGCAACCGGGATTTTCAACGCCGGTACGAATATCGGCGCCATCATCACGCCACTGATCGTGCCCTGGATTGTTGCTCGTTTCGGCTGGCGCTGGGCATTTCTGCTCACCGGTGCTCTGGGGTTCTTCTGGCTGATCCTTTGGCTTTTGCTTTATCGCAAGCCGGAACATCACCCGTACTGCATGCGGAGCGAAAGGGACTACATCGAAAGCGATCCTCGGGAGCCCGCCGGGAAAATCAAATGGGCGCAACTTCTTCCGCACCGGCAGACTTGGGCTTTCGCCGCGGGGAAATTTCTGATTGACCCCATTTGGTGGTTCTACCTCTTCTGGATTCCCGATTACTTGCAGCGCGAACACGGCCTGCATCTCTCCCAGATCGGGTTGCCCATCCTCGTCATCTACGTCATCTCTGACCTTGGGAGCGTCGCCGGCGGATGGCTCTCGTCCGCTCTGCTGCGCAGGAACTTCTCGCTGAATGCTTCGCGCAAATGGGCCATGCTCGCTTGCGCGCTCTGTGTGGTTCCTGTCGCCAGCGTTTTTCGCGTTTACGGGTTATGGCCGGCCACTTTCCTGATCGGCCTTGCCGCCGCGGGGCATCAGGGTTTCTCCGCGAACCTCCTCACCCTGAGCTCGGACCTCTTTCCTTCGCGGGCGGTCGCTTCGGTCGTCGGCATCGGAGGCATGGCCGGAGCAGCCGGCGGAATGCTGATCGCCGAAGTCGTAGGCCATGTTTTGCAATGGACCGGCAGCTACATGATTCCTTTTTTTATTGCCGGTTCCGCGTATCTGGCGGCCCTGCTGGTGATTCATCTTCTGAGCCCGAGGCTGGCGCCCACGCGAATCGCCTAGCTCTTCGGTTCAGATAACTCATTATTTTTCAATGGCATAGCAAAAGTACGTTCCATTTTCCTCCGTCGCGCTTGCCCCTCCTGGGTACTTCGCCAATAAGGTCTTCCCGCCCATACGCTTTCGGTGTAGTCTATCCGCCCCCAGAAATCCTCTTCAGGAGTGGAGCTATGACCTCTTCGACCATGCGGCAGGCGGCACTGATCGCCCGCGATGCCCATGTAGCGCTGTTGGAGTTAAGACGCTTGGTGGACGCCGCTGCCCAGAAGACGCGGGCGGCGGAAATGCAGATTGTCGGCGCTTCCATTGGCCGCACACCAGACGGGGATCCTCTGGAGGCCTTGCGTGCCGTCTCCCAAGCCCTACAGTCGCCCGGGTTTGAGGCGGCCATTTCCGAGGCCAAGAGCAAAATGAGCGACGCGGTGGCCTGCCATACAGCGACGAGCGGCCAGGCGAAGGCTGCGAGCGCAGGGTCGCTCTAACGCCCCGGTTGATCCCTGCCGGCGGATGGGCGAAGAAGGCCCGTCTCACGAGGTAAGACTCTTACCTTTTGCGGGGTTTTGACTAAGACTCGGAAGCTCTGATTGGGTTCAGTGGGGCTGCCAATTGGGCTTATTCGTGAACAGGCCATTCACGAAGCCCATTTGGTATACGATGAACAGCCCGAACCCCACGCTAATCACCCCGCTGGCCACGCTGAGCCCGTGATTCAGGCGCTGAAAGCGCGTCTGCGACGTAGCAAACGGCACCGCGATGGCCGCCGTGATGAGCATCATCCCGGCGATGGTGCCAACCCCAAAGATCAGCAAGTAGGCGATCGCCCAGGCCGGAACGCGAATCGTCGTCAGCACCAGCAAAGCCACCGCCGCCGATCCCGCCAGGCCGTGCACAATTCCCACCGCAAGCGGTCGCAAAGCCTGATAGAAGCCAAGCTGTCCAAACGTCCGATCGAGCCAACCTACCGGTGTCGCCGTTTCCCCGTGGCCGTGATTCTCCGGAGCGTGCGAATGCAGGTGTGTGTGGATGTAGTCTCCGTGGGCGTGGATATGGCTGTGACCGTGTGAGGAGACCGCCATCGCGGGCGTGAAGGACTGCGTGATCCATTTCAGAATGCCGGTCAGGTTCAGCACGCCGAGCAGGATCAACATCAGCCCAACGGACAGCTCCATGGTGAGCCCGATTCTCGGCGGAATTACCAGACCGAAGAGAATAATCGCCGAGCCGACCAGGAGAATCGTGAGCGTGTGGCCAATGCCCCACAGCACGCCAATCAGCGCGGCATGCTTCACGCTACGCTGGCGACTGACAATTGTCGTAACGGCGATAACGTGGTCAGGGTCCGTGGCGTGACGCATCCCCAGAAAGAATCCCAGCACAATGATGGAAAGAAAGGTGACCATGGATCGGATTACACCGTCTGCCGTAGCGTGAACTATGCGACAAGCTGAGGGCGGAAGCAAATGCTGATGCGTTCCTCCATCAATTTTATGGCAGAGTAGCTGGTGATGGCGGAACCTGACAACTCCCGAGCCAGCAGCCGCGCAGCGTTTCGACATCCGAATTTTTTGCTCTTCCAAACGGCTCGCTCCTCCATGGTGCTGGCCATGGAAATGCAGTCGGTCGCGGTTGGCTGGCAAGTCTACGAAATCACCAAGCGTCCGCTGGATCTTGGGCTCGTGGGGTTGGTGCAATTCCTGCCTGGAATTCTTCTATTTCTTGTTTCGGGGCACGTAGCCGACCGCTACGATCGCCGCAAACTCCTCATTCTTTGCTACATTGGCTATGCGCTAAGCTTCGGCTTGCTACTGCTGACGGCGCTGCGCCCAGTTGGCGCAGTTTCCTTCATTTTCGCCGTGCTCACGATTTTGGGCATCGTGCGCGCCTTCAATGCTCCCGTGAGCCGCGCGCTGCTGCCGCAACTGGTACCGGAAGAAGACTTTGCGAATGCCGTAGCCTGGGCGTCCACGTTTTTTCAGGGTGCGGGAATCCTCGGCCCAGCTGCGGGTGGAGTTGTGTACGCGGCCTTTCGTGGCCCCACCGCGGTCTACGTTTTGGCCGTGATTCTAACGATTGTGGCGCTCGTCTGCGCACTGAAACTCAAAGCGCAGGCAAAACCGCGCGCCCGCGAACCTCTCCGTTGGAGAAGCGTGCTTGCCGGGTTGCACTATATCCGGCGGGAAAAGGTAGTTCTGGGCTCCATCTCGCTGGACCTGTTTGCGGTTTTTCTCGGCGGAGCTGTCGCTCTCCTGCCGGTGTACGCGAGGGAAATTTTGCGCACCGGACCCTGGGGGCTTGGCTTGTTGCGGATGGCCCCCGGCGTGGGTGCCGCGGCAATGGCCATCTTTTTAGCGCATCGTCCGCTACGGCAAAAGGCTGGCTTGACCATGCTTTGGTGCGTCGCGGGATTCGGCCTCTTTACCATTCTCTTTGGCCTCTCGCACAGTCTTATCCTATCGCTGGTCGCTCTGTTTTTTGTCGGCGCCACGGACATGGTCAGCGTGATTGTGCGCGCCATCCTCATTCAGGTGGCGACGCCCGATGAGATGCGCGGGCGCGTCAACGCAGTGGACATGGTCTTCATCGGCGCTTCCAATGAATTCGGCGAGTTTGAATCCGGCTTGACGGCGCAGTGGTTCGGCACCGTGCCCGCGGTCGTTTTAGGTGGTGTTGGGACTCTCGTGGTGACGGCGATCTGGGCGTGGCGCTTCCCGGAGTTGCGCAAGGTCGAGCAGGTCAGTTCGCTTTCGAGCGACGCGGCCTAGCTGACGGCAAGCCACCCTCAACCGCGCGCAGGCCAAGTGCGGTGCGCCGGTCGATTTGCCTAGCGTGCCGCCGGCGGAGTTGCCAGAGATTTCTTGACCGAATCGGGTACTTTGTCCGCATTCGCCAGCAGAACGCTGACCTGCCAGAGTTGTGTGTCGGAAAGGCGATCCTTGAAGCCCGGCATACCGGTCAGGCGGATGCCATTCTTTGCCTTCCAGTAGGTTTCCGCCGCGGGGTCATCGGTCACCCCAGTGCCCTTGAAGAGCTGCGGCGGCGGAGGAAACATGCCGGCAGCAATGGCACTCTTTGGCTGATCCGGAAGGCCGTGACAAACCGCGCAGTGCTCCTTGTAAACGTCCGCGCCCGCCAAATAGGTTTTCTCGTCCGCCGCGACGGGAGGCTGCCCGGCAAGTTCTTTCCCAATGCGCGCATTGAGCGCCATGTGAGCGAATTTCTTCTCCATGGGCATAGGCGGATCAGTGACCGCCACGGGCGCGCGGCCCGTCGAGAAATAGAAATAGATACCTGCGCCAAGCAGCACCAGGCAGAGAACAAATCCCACCAGCAAACCCTTCAACATAGGTCTTTGAGCCACCCATCGTTGGAATTTTGGCAGTCAGCACTTTTTCAGAATCCAGGGCAGCACACAAGATAATTTTTCAGCCGCTTAGCCGGTTTACGGTTGTGTCTCAGTTTGAAATTGGGGTTTCGACGCAAAGCGGACCTGACGAGTCGGTGCGGTCCGTGGGGCGAGGCGCGATTAAGCAGGAACGTACGTCAACCTGACCACTTCCTCGCCAATTACGTCGCTGGCCACAAGGCGGAGCGGCGGCCGGGGGCCGGCGAAGAATGGCGTGCCACGACCAAGCACGATGGGGCGGAGGTAGAGTCGATACTCATCGATAAGACCAAGGTCGGTCAGGCTTCCTGCCAAGTTTGGTCCGGCAACATCAATCTCCCCAACTTGCTGAGCCTTCAGCGCACGTACCGCCGCCTCGAGGTCATTCTCGAGCAGTGTGGCGTTGGGCCCGACCGACTTGAGCGAGCGCGACACAACCCACTTCGGCTGGCTCCGCCACACCGCCGCGAAGTCGCGATCCTCCGCGTCCCAGTCGGGAAGGTCCTCGTCCCAATAACGCATTATTTCGTAAATGCGGCGACCGTACAGCATGCCCGTTAGGCCGCGCACCTGCTCGATGAAGTAATGGAAGAGCGCGGGAGGGGGTGGCCCTATTTTCAGGTGGTCGACGTAGCCGTCCAGGGACTGGTTCAATCCATACACGAGCTTTGCCATGCAACAAAACCTCCTCTCGAGGTTCTTCAGCATAGCTTAAAGCCGACGTTGCTCGGAAGTGAGGTTGGACACGATCTGCGCGTCGCCAGTCGGTGTGACCAATAACCAGAGGTCTACTTTCCACCCAAGGCGGATATTTCAAACTGAGACGCTACCAGGTTTA
>Ga0335078_10011815_pt1 | contig 12952 bp, 10 predicted proteins | sample Lox_Sample_32_FD_206711 | JGI IMG/M metagenome (GOLD analysis project Ga0335078, IMG submission 206711) | Soil microbial communities from Loxahatchee National Wildlife Refuge, Florida, United States - Lox_Sample_3.2 | ecosystem: Environmental > Terrestrial > Soil > Wetlands | place: USA... | reverse complement strand
TGCCGGGTCTGGTTGGCGTCCAGCGTGCGGCCGAGCCGGGTGTAGCCGAGGTAGGCCAGCCCCTGGCCCAGCGACCACGCCGCGAGCAGCGCCACTATCAGCGTGATCTCCACGCCGCCGCCGATGAGCAGGCTCACCGCCGCGGGGAAGCAGACCCCCGGCAGCGCGTAGAGCAGGCTGTGCAGGGCGGGCCGGAACCCGCCGCTGCCGCGCCACGGATCGGGCGGCATCTCCGGCTCGGCCGGCCGGCGCGGCACCCGGAAGTACATGTCCTGGGCGAGCGCGAACACGTCGCGGTACCCGTACCGGACCTTCGCCGTCTGGTCGCCCAGGCCCTCGAGCTCCAGCGCGCTGGCGATCTCCAGCGGGTCGACCGCCGACTCGCACACCTCGGCGAACTGCTCGCAGAGCGCCGTGACCGTCCGCGGCGTGTGGGCCCGGCCGTTGGCGACGGTCAGCCCGGGCTCGGTCCCGTTGATCCGGGGCAGTTGATCGTGCAGGCCTCCCGCGCTCATCCGGCCGCCTCCAGCAGCTCCGTCTCGTCGTCACGCTCGGCCAGGCCGGTCGCGGTCATCTCGTCCGACTCGTCGTCCCATTCGGCGCTCGGCAGCTGCAGTCCGGCCCCCACGAACGTGTAGATCTCGTCGAACGCGCTGATCGCGCGGTCGACGGTGAAGTACTCCAGCGCCCGCATGCGCGCGGCGGCGCCTAGCTTGCGTCGCAGGCTGGCATCGGCCAGCAGCCGCAGGCACGCGTCCGCGAGGGCCTCCGGGTTGCGCGGGGGCACGATCATGCCGGAGTCGGCCACCGCCTCGCTGACGCCGCCCACGTCGGTCGCCACGCACGGCCGCCCGCAGGTCATCGCCTCGATCAGGGTGTACGGGAAGCCCTCGGCGATGCTGCACAGCACCACCACCTGACCGGCGGCGTACGCATCGCTGATCTCGGCCACCCGGCCCTCGAACGTCGCCACGCCGGCGATGCCGAGCTCCTCGGCGAGGTCCCGGCACCGTTCCAGGTAGGCCTCCTGGCCGGGGGGCGGCGAGCCGAACATCCGCAGCCTGGCCGCGGGCATCTGCCGGTGCAGCAGCGCGAACGCGAACAGCAGCGTCTCCAGGTCCTTGACCGGGTCGACACGGCCCGCCCACGAGATCGTCGGGGTCTCCGGCTCCCCCTCGATGACCGGGAATTCGGCCGGGTCCACCCCGTTGTAGACGGTCCGGACCCGGGACAGGTCGGCGCCGAGCTGCTCCTCCCAGCGCTTGTTGTACACGTTCCCGGGCGTGATCATCTCGGCCTCGTGGTAGCCGAGCGAGCACAGCCGGCGCAGGAACCGCAGGTGCAGCGCGCGCACCGGCCACCGGAACGGCCCGTTCCGGCTGTGCATGTACTGCTCGCGCATGTAGATGCCGTGCTCGGTGACGATCATCGGGGTGCCGTACCGCCACTTGGCGGCCAGCGCGGGCAAGGCCCCGAGCCCGTTGGTCACCGCGTGCGAGACGTCGGCGCGCACCGGCGGATGCGACAGCGGGCGCAGCGAGTGCTCCAGCAACTGCATCGCGGTCACGGCGTCGAGCAGCGTGGGAGCGGCCTCGGTCGAGTCGAGCCGCCAGTCCTGCCAGGCGTCGCTGAGCAGGCTCACCGCTCCCTCGCTGGCCAGGCTGGCGGTCAGGTTCTCCTTCTGGGCGAACTCGAAGATTTCCCGCAGCACGTCGGCGAAGCGGTCCTGGGCCTCCCCCGGCGGGGCGAGCAGGATGTCGATCAGCTCGCCCAGCGCGGGGCACGGCACCGGCCTCGGCTTCCTGAACAAGCCCGAGGCCGGCCCGGGCGGCGGCGGGCCCCACAGCGGCACGCTGGTCACGGACGTCACGTTCTCCGGCAAGGACCACCGCACGGGCTCGGCGCCGGTCGCGGTGAGCGCCACCAGCAGGAAGTCATAGTCCGGCATCCCGCGGACCAGCTGGTCGCACCACACGCTGACCCCGCCGAACTGGTGCGGGTAGGTGCCTTCCCCGATAAGTGCCACATCCATGTAAGTTCACGTCACCTGACTTGAAGGTGTCTGCTGTCTCAGACCGCGCCCTTTCCGGCCGTACCGGCCGCCGTGACCTCGGGTGCCGCCGCGGCCTTCCGCGGCCCGGCCGGCGACCGCCGGCGCGCCACCGCTCGCTGGACCCGCCGCGGGCGGGTGGCCAGGACTTGCTCGTACAGGTCGTCGATCCGGCTGACCACGGCCTCGATGCCATAGCGCTCGAACACCCTGGGGTCCGCCACCCGCGGCCTGGGACCGGTCTCGTACTCCTTGCGGATCTCGTCGCCGAGCGCATCGGGGTTGCCCGCCACCATCCGGGCCCGCTCGGTCTGGATGCCGTCCAGCGCCGGGCACGCCGTGTACAGCACCGGCAGCCCGCTGGCCAGCGCCTCGAGCACCGACAGCCCGAACGTCTCCTGCAGCGACGCGGCCACGTAGAGGTCGAAGGCGGCCAGCATCGCCGTGGTGTCCTGCTGGTAGCCGCCGAAGATCACGTGCTCGGTCACGCCGAGCCGCTCGGCCGCGGCCTCCAGCCGCGCCTGGTCCTCGCCGCGGCCGATCACCAGGATCTTGCAGCGCTCGCCGAGCAGCGGCTTGGCCGCCTCCATCGTGAGATCCACCCGCTTGTTCGGGTCGAGCCGCCCGAGCGCGCCGATCACGTAGGTGTCCGGCCCGATACCGAACTGCGCCCGGACCCGTTCCCGCGCGGCCGGGTCGAAGCCCAGGCCGTCGGTGTCCACCCCGTTGGGGATGACGGTGATCTTGCCGGGCCGCACGCCCCAGCGCACGAGACGGTCCTTGACGATGTCGGACACCGCGATCGTGGCGTCGGAGAACATCTCCGACGCCAGGTACAGCGCCCGCACGCTCCTGGTCATCTTGCGCCGCTCGATGTGCGTCTCGCCGATCGAGTGCTCGGTGGTGAGCACCACCGGGGTGCCCGCCAGCCGGGCGGCCGGGCGGGCGTAGATCTGCGCGCGGTACAGGTGCGTGTGCACGACGTCGTACCGTCCCTCTTTGATGATCTTGCGCAGCCGCAGCAGCGCGGGCAGCTCGGTGTTGCGCTGCATGCCGATGTCACGCACGGACGTCCCCTGCGCCCGGATCATCTCGGCCACCGGCCCTGGGTTGTAGAGGGTCACCACGTCGGATTCGTGCCGGGTACGCCGCAGGATCATCGCGAGCTGCAGCTCGGCCCCGCCTGCGTCGAGTCCGGTGATCACGTGTAGCACTTTCATGGACGTCTCCCTCTGAGCGCGATACGGCCCCTGTAGAGCAGCCGCTTGGCTGCCATCCGCGCGGCGTCATCCTGCTGACCCACGTAAATCCTGGGCAGCGCCATGAGCCCGATCTCGGCCGTCGAGGCCTCTACGGCGCACGCGTAGTCGTAGCCCGCCTCCCGGACGGCCCGGCGGGCGGCCGCGTCCATGGACCCGTACGGATAGGCGAACCCGCGGATCTCGGCGCCGAGCAGCGCGGCCAGGCTGGCCCGGCTGTCATGGACCTCGGCCGACAGGTGCTCAGGGCCGGCGTCGGCCAGGTGCATGTGGGTGGCGGCGTGCGAGCCGATCTCGATGCCCGCCGCGGCCAGCTCGCGGACTCCGTCGGCGGTCAGCAGCGGCCAGGTCGGGCCCTCGTCCCACTCGTTGGTGGCGCCGAGGCGGTCGGAGATGATGTAGGCCGTCGCGCCGAAGCCGCGGCGGGCCAGTTCGGGCACGGCCGCCTCCAGCACGCTGACGTACCCGTCGTCGAAGGTGATGCCGACCAGCCCGCGCGCCCGGCCCGCCCGCATCGCGTCGACCAGCGCGGCGATCCCGACTCCGCGCAGGCGGTGGCGCTGCAGCCAGTCCATCTGCTCGGCGAACCGGCTCGGGCTCACGAACAGGTGGTTCGGGTCCTGCGCCACGTCGGCCACGCCGTGGTACATCAGGATCATCGGCGCGCGGCGCAGCGGCAGCTGGCCGTCCTGCCGCCAGGAATCGGCGGCCAGGCGGGACATCGCGGCCGTCCCCTTCATCGCTCGCCCTCCGATCGGCCGGCGATCGCGGCTGCCAGCGTGCGGGCCAGGATCACCACGTCCAGCCAGGGCGACCAGTACTCGATGTACTGGTTGTCGAAACGCGCCCGCTCGACGATCGAGGTGTCCCCGTTCAGGCCGTGGACCTGGGCCCAGCCGGTCAGCCCGGCCTGCATCCGGCCCCGGTCGTTGTACCGCAGGATCTCGCGGCCGAACTGCCCCGCGAAGTACGGGCGCTCCGGGCGCGGGCCGACCAGGGACATGTCGCCGCGCAGCACATTCCACAGCTGCGGCAGCTCATCGAGGTGGGTGACCCGGAGCCACCGGCCGAGCGCGCTGGACTGGTGCCCGGACACGTCCCAGGAGGTGTCGGGGTCGGCGGACCCGGTCAGCGTGCGCAGCTTGATGACCGACGCGGTCCGGCCGTGGCCGGTGACCCGGTGCTGCCGGAACAGCGGCGCCTGGCCGGTGCGCAGCCTGATCGCGACGGCCAGGGCCAGCAGCACCGGGACCGCGAGCAGGAGCAAGGTCGCGGCGATCACCACGTCGAGGACCCGCTTCAGGGTCAGGCCCAGGGTCGAATGGCCGAGCCGCCGCAGCGGGATCAGCGGTATCCCCCAGATCTCGTCCAGGCTGGACCGCGGCACCGCCATCCCGATCTCGTAGAGCCGCGGCACCACGCACACGTCGGCGCGCAGCGGCCGGGCGGCGCGCAGCACGGTGACGAGGTCCTCGTCCTTGCAGGCGGCGTAGCAGACGATGACCCGGCGGATGCCCAGCCTCGCCACCACCTCCGCGAGGTCGCCGGGCGCGCCGAGCTTCGGCAGCGCCAGGTCGCGGCGGGGCGGCCCGTGGTCAAGGTAGCCCAGCGGCCGCAGCCCGAATTCCGGGTGCTCGCGCATGAGCTCCCCGATGTGCGCGCCGAACGTGCCCGCGCCGACCACCAGGGCCGGCTCGGTGAGCAGGCCGCGGCGGTGCACGGCCCGCAGCGCCGCGGACACCGCGACGCGGAACGCCAGCACCAGGCCGGCCGACCACAGCGCCTGCCGGGCCGCGGCGGTGGCCGGCATCCACGGCAGCACGATCAGCAGCGGTAGCGCGGCCGCGGCCAGGATCCGGCCGGCCTGGTCGGCCACGCGCAGGCAGATGCGCAGCCGGTGCAGGCCGCTCGCGGCGAGCAGGGCCAGCATGACCAGCGCGTACGCCGCGGGCAGCACGCGGCCCGCTCCCCCGGTGATCCCGATCGCGGCCGCCAGCCCGAGCACGTCGGCCAGCGGCATCGCGACGACCGGCGCGATCCGGCTGGCCTGCCTCCCCGCGCGCCGGTGCCAGCGCGGCGGGGCGAGTCCCCCGTCTGCGGGCGGCGCGGCGGGAACGGCACGGAACCCGTCCGTGTCCGCGCCGCGCTGCCCGTAGTCAGCCGTCATTTACCGGCCCGCTGCCACGGCGGTCCGGGCACGGCCGACCGTGCTGCCGCCGGTGAGCTGGCGCGCCACGGTGGTGGCGGCGTGCTCGGAGCCGAACACGAAGCGCATGACCGGACCCATGGTCGGGGCCACGGCCGGGCCCATGAAGTACAGGCCGGGCACGGACGACTGGTAGTCACGCCCGACCACGGAGCTGCCGGTACCCGGCACCCGGCGCAGGCTCGGCAGCAGCTGGTCGCCGAGGAACGGCAGCCGGGTCAGGTCGGTGCGGTAGCCGGTGGCCGCGATGACGTGGTCGGCCGCGAGCTCGCGGGTGCTGCCGTCGCGGCCGGTCAGTCCGAGCCGCGCGCCGCCGTCCTGCATCCGGGCCCACGTGACCGACTGGCCGGTCAGGGCCGGGAACTGCCCCTCCACCCGGCCGCGCAGCCAGCTGGCTCCGGCCGGCCCGAGCGCGGTCCGCGCCCGGTAGACGCGGGTAGACCGCGGCAGGTGCCGGAACGTGCCCGGGTGGTTGGAGTAGAACCAGGTGGCCCAGCCCGAGCCGAGCCCGGACTCCGGCTCCTTGAGCCGCTGCGGCAGCGGGCGGTCCAGGGCCAGCGGGGCGCCGTTCCAGCGGATCGTGTCCTCGCGGGCGACCAGCGTCACGCCCGCCCCCTGCTCGTGCAGCAGCGCGGCCGACTCCAGCGCGGACTGGCCGGCGCCGACCACGATGACGTCCTGGCCCTTGAACGCGCCGAGGTCAGTGTGGACGGAACTGTGCGTGCAGACCGAGGCAGGCAGCGCGGACAGCGGCTCGGGAACATGGGCGAAGGCCTCGACGCCGATCGCGATGACCACCTTCCGCGCCCGGGCCTGCTCGGAGTTCGCCAGCGTGAGCTCGAACTCGCCGCCCGCCCGGGTGATGTCGGTGACCAGCACCTCCTCGATGTCGGGCACGAGCGCGTCCCGGAACCACAGGCCGTAGGCGACGAACGTGTCCAGCGGCACCGGCAGGCCGTAGCTGGCGTAGGGACGGCCGGTGGCCTTGCAGAAGGCCTCCAGCGTGTGCGTGTGCGCCGGGTCGGACAGGTTCGACGCGAATCCCTGCGACTTCAGGAACATGCCCTCGGGCATGAAGTCCCGCCAGAGCTGCATCGGCAGGCCGAACTGCCGGACACTCACGCCGGCCTTGCGCAGGTGCGCCGCAAGCGACAGCCCGTACGGGCCAGCCCCCACAATCGCCACCTCGACGGTGTCGCTCATACTCTCGTCCCCTCCTTGGTCGATCGCGGCTCAGCCGGCCGCTCGGTCGGTATCTGGGTCGCTGGCCGCGGGCGGTCCGCACCGCGGCCGGCCCGGGCAGCAGCACGGCCGCCGGAGAAACGGAAGTCACCGCTGGGGGCCCGCCCCTGTGGCAGGCTCAGCGGCCTGGTCGCCAGGCGCCAGCCCATGCGCACGCACATCAGGCCGAACGGCCGCAGGTCGTCGCGGGCGAACCAGGCGGTCTCGTCGGCCGTGCGCACCGAGGCCAGCCACGGCCGCAGCTTGAGCTCGCCGCGGCGCCAGTAGCTGAGCGCGGCGATCGGGTCGTAGTTCTCGACCACGAAGGCGCGGTCGTTCACCTGCTCGCTGGCCGGAATGGGCTGGCCGGTCAGGCCGAGGTAGCACGCCGTGGCGACGTCGGTGCCCGCCGCGTCGCGGAAGATCCGGAACTGCGCGCCGATCCTGGGGTTGAAGTCCAGCAGCTTGTACCGGTCGTCCCGGGGGTCGTAACGCAGGTCGAGGTCGAGGATCCCCTGGTAGCCCAGGCGCGCCAGCATCCCGGTGATCTCCGCCGCGAGCCGCGGGTTCGGCGCGGACCGGCCCATGCAGGTCAGCCCGGCGTGCGCCGGGTACGAGCGCTCCTTGACGCCGGTGAACGCCGGCCGGCAGACCGAGGCACCGTCGCAGTAACCGTGGAAGAACCAGTCCTGACCGGGCCCGCCGGGGATGAACTCCTGCAGCATCAGCCCGACGCCGGCCTGCGCGCAGGCGCGGTAGGTGTCATCGAGCTGGGCGGCGTCAGCCAGGATCGAGGTGCTGCGCATCCCGCGGCCGGCCCACGGCGTGGTCAGCTTGGCGATCAGCGGGAAGCCGGTCTCGGCGGCGAACCCGCGGGCCGCGCCGAGCGTCTCGGGCACGTCGGCCAGCGGGCTGGGCACGCCCAGCTCGCGGCAGAGCTGGTAGAGGGAGTACTTGCCAGCCACCTGGCGCGGCAGCTCACGCGGCGGGCCGGGGAACAGGAACCGCGGCCGCAGGGCGTCGCCGTGCTCGGCGAGGAAGATCGCGCCCGCGTCGTCGGTCGGCACCAGCACGGCCGGCTGGCCGAGCCGCTCGGACAGGCGCAGCAGTCCCGCGGTCACCCGCTCGGTGTCCTCCGGATCCGGCTGCCAGAAACAGCGCCCGCGCAGGTAACGGGAACTGGCCGCGGGCGCCCATGGCCCCTCGTGCACCCCGTACACGGGCACGCCCATGCGCCCCAGGCTGCGGATCACGCCGAGACCGCCGTGGTGCATGACGTTCGGATCGAACTTCAGCACCACCGCAGGCGTGAGGTAAGACACAGTCGTTTCCCCCTGGCGGTGTGGCGGGCGTAAACCAACGCCCGACGCGTCACGTAAGAAAAACTGTGCCACCTGCGTTAGCCCGGAACATCCGTCATCAGGGTGAGGAAATCTACCCACAGCGGCCGAGCATCCCCGGCGCCGGCCGCCGCGGCGCGCGGATTCCCCGGCGCGGCAAGGCATTCCGGCCCCGGGGTAACCCGGGTGACTAGGGCGCGACGATCACTCGACGGTTACCGATTTGGCCAGGTTACGCGGCTGATCGACGTCATGCCCCTTGGCCGAGGCCAGCTCGCACGCGAACACCTGCAGCGGCACGGTGGCCACTAGCGGCTGCAGCAGCGTGGGTACGGCCGGTACCTCGATCAGCGTGTCGGCGTACGGGGCGACCCTGTCGTCACCGCGCGCCGCGATCACGATCGTGCGCGCCCCCCGGGCCCGGATCTCCTGGATGTTCGAGACGATCTTGTCGTGCAACACCGACCGGGTGTCCGGGGCGGGCACGATGACCACCACCGGGAGCCCCGCCTCGATCAGCGCGATCGGGCCGTGCTTCAGCTCGCCCGCGGCGAAGCCCTCGGCGTGCATGTAGGCCAGTTCCTTCAGCTTCAGCGCGCCCTCGAGAGCCACCGGGTAACCGACGTGCCGGCCGAGGAACAGCACGCAGCGTTCGCGCGCTAGCTCGCGGGCGACCGCGCGGACCGGCTCGGACGCCGCCAGCACCTCCCGCACCGCGGCGGGCATCCGCTGCAACTGCTCCAGGCGGGCGGTGATCTCGTCACCGAACATGACGCCCCGCACCTGGGCCAGGTACAGCGCGAGCAGGTAGCAGGCGACCAGCTGGGTCAAGAACGCCTTGGTGGAGGCCACCGCGATCTCCGGGCCCGCGTGCGTGTACACGACCGCGTCGCTCTCGCGCGGGATGGACGAGCCGTTGACGTTGCAGATGGCCACCACCCGGGAACGCTGCTCGCGAGCGTGACGGACCGCCATCAGCGTGTCCATCGTCTCGCCGGATTGCGAGATCGCGATGACCAGCGTGGACTGGGTGAGAATCGGGTCCCGGTAGCGGAACTCGCTGGCCAGCTCCACCTCGCAGGGGATCTTGCACCAGTGCTCGATGGCGTACTTGGCGATCAGGCCGGCGTGGTAGGCGGTCCCGCACGCGACGATAATGATCTTGTCGACGTTCCGCAGCTCGCCGTCGGAAAGCCGCATCTCGTCCAGCGCCAGCAGGCCGTCGGCGTCGGCCCGGCCGAGCAGCGCGTCGGTGATCGCATGCGGCTGCTCGGCGATCTCCTTGAGCATGAAGTACTCGAAGCCGGCCTTCTTCGCGGCCGACACGTCCCAGTCCACGTGGTAATCGGTGACCGGGGCCGGGGCACCGTCGAACCCGGTCACCGTCACCCGGTCGGGGGTTATCTCGGCGACCTGGTCCTGGCCGAGCTCCACCGCGTCCCGGGTGTACGCGATGAACGCGGCGACATCGCTGGCCAGGAAGTTCTCCCCGGTCCCGCGGCCGACCACGAGCGGTGAGTTGCGCCGCGCGCCCACGACCGCCCCGGGGTCCCTTGTATCCACCGCCACCAGCGTGAACGCGCCCTTCAGCCGCTGGCACACCGCGCGCATGGCGGCGGCCAGGCTGTGGCCGTCCGGCGTCGCGGCCATTTGCTCCTCGAGCAGGTGCGCGACGAGCTCGGTGTCGGTCTGCGAGGTGAGCTTGTGCCCGCCGTCGTCGAGCTCGGCGCGCAGCGCGGCGAAATTCTCGATGATGCCGTTGTGCACCACGGCCAGGCGGCCGGCGCAGTCGGTGTGCGGGTGCGCGTTGGGGTCGGTCGGCGGGCCGTGGGTGGCCCAGCGGGTGTGCCCGATCCCGGCCGCGCCGGGCATCGGCGGCCCGGCGGCGAGCGCGGCCTTCAGGTTGCCCAGCTTGCCGGCCCGCTTCACCCAGGCGATGTCGGCGTCGCTCAGGATCGCCACGCCGGCCGAGTCATAGCCCCGGTACTCCAGCCGGCCGAGCCCGTCCATGATGACGCCGAGCGCCTGCCGTCGGCCGGTGTACCCCACGATTCCGCACATGGGCGACAGGCTAGCGTCCGGCGGGGCTCACGCCAGGCTCCGGACGACCGCCGCCAGCGCGTCCGCCTGCCGCTGCGCGTGGGCGGAGTCGACCGCCTCGACCATCACCCGCACCACCGCCTCGGTGCCGCTCGGCCGCACCAGGACCCGGCCCGCGTCCCCTAGTTCGGCCTCGGCCGCCCGAACGGCCTCGGCGAGTGCGGGCGAGGACGCCACCAGCGACCGGTCCACGCCCGGGATGCTGATCAGCACCTGCGGGTACCTGGTCATCACCTTGGCCAGCTCGCCTAGCGGCTGGCCGCGTTCGGCGACGGTCGCCAGCAGGTGCAGGCTGGTCAGCATCCCGTCCCCGGTCGTGGCGTGGTCGAGCAGGATGATGTGACCCGACTGCTCGCCGCCGAGCACGAACTTGCCCTCCCGCATCGCGGCCACCAGGTACCGGTCGCCGACCGGCGTCTCCACCACCGACATGCCCGCGTCCCGCATGGCCAGCCGCAGGCCCAGGTTGGACATGACGGTGACCACGACCGTGTTCCCGGCCAGCGCCCCCGCGTCCTTCAGCGCGAACGCCAGCACGGCGATGATGTGGTCACCGTCGATGACCTGGCCGTCGGCGTCGACCGCCAGGCACCGGTCGGCGTCCCCGTCATAGGCGATGCCGACGTCGGCACCCTGGGCCAGGACCGCGGCCTTGAGCGCGCCGAGGCTGGTCGAGCCGCAGCCGGAGTTGATGTTGTCCCCGTCGGGCTCGGTGCCGATGGAGATGACCTCGGCGCCGGCCCGGCGCAGCATGAGCGGCGCGATCTCGTAGGCGGCCCCGTGCGCGCAGTCGACGACCACCCGCATCCCGGCCAGGGGCCTGGCGCCCGGATCCGGCAGGGTGGCGAGCAGGTGGTCGAGATAGCGTTCCTGCTCGGCCGAGGCGTCGGTGACGCGGCCGAAGCCGGCTTCTGGCAGGCCCGGGCCGCCCGGGCGCGTGGCGAGGCTGCGCTCGATCTCGTCCTCGGCCTCGTCCGGCAGTTTGAGGCCGCCGCGCGCGAAGAACTTGATCCCGTTGTCCGGGGCGGGGTTGTGGCTGGCCGACAGCATCACGCCGAAGTCGGCGTCCAGCGCGTCGGTCAGGTACGCCACGGCCGGGGTGGGAATGACGCCCAGCCGCAGCACGTCAACGCCGGAACTGGCCAGCCCGGCCACCACGGCGGCCTCGAGGAACTCGCCGGACGTCCTCGGGTCCCGGCCGACCACGGCGACCGCGCGCCGGCCCGGCGGCCGCGCGCTGGCGCCCGGCCGCGCCAGGCCAGGCGAATCCAGGGCAGGCGAATCCGGGCCGGGCGAGCCCGGGCCGGAGAGAACCCGGGCCCCGGCGACGGCCAGGTCCATGGCGAGCTGCGCCGTGAGATCACGGCCTGCTACGCCTCGGACACCGTCGGTGCCGAACAGACGACCCATGGGAACCCGCTCCTGGTCTTCCTCTGGGACCGCGCTGGCCCGGTCAGACTAGCGCTTGGAGTACTGCGGGGCCTTGCGGGCCTTCTTCAGCCCGGCCTTCTTCCGTTCCTTTACCCGCGCGTCCCGGGTCAGAAAGCCGGCCCGCTTCAGGCTCGGCCGGTTCTCCGGGTCCACGAGCGTCAGCGCCCGGGCGATCCCGAGCCGCAGCGCGCCCGCCTGACCGGTGACGCCGCCGCCGGTGATCCTGGCCACCACGTCGAAGGCCTCGTCCGCGCCAAGCGTCACGAACGGCTCGCTGATCAGCTGCTGGTGCACCTTGTTCGGGAAGTACTCATCCAGCGACCGGTCGTTGATCAGCCACTTTCCCGTGCCAGGGGCGATGCGGACCCGGGCGATCGCTTCCTTGCGGCGGCCGGTACCCAAGGCCTTCCCGGTCACCACCGGGCGGCGTGCCGCCGGGCGGGCCGGGGCGGCCGCGGCGTCGCCGGTCTCCGTGGTGTACTCCGACAGGTGCTCCGCGGCGTCCGGCGCGTCGCCGCCTGCTCCCGTAACGGGTTCCTGCACGTCAGTGGACTCGGCCACGATCTGTTCCTCGTGCTTCCTTATGGTGGGTTACTTCGCCTGCTGGGCGATCTGCGTGATCTCGAACGGGGCCGGCTGCTGCGCCTGGTGCGGGTGGTCGGGGCCCGCGTACACCTTGAGCTTGCGCAGCATCTGCCGGCCGAGCGCGTTCTTCGGCAGCATGCCGCGGACCGCCTTCTCGACGGCCCGCTCCGGGCGCTTGGCCATCAGGTCGCGGTAGGCGACCGAGCGCAGCCCGCCCGGGTAGCCGGAGTGCCGGTAGGCGCGCTTGTCCTCCAGCTTGTTGCCGCTGAGCGCGACCTTCTCCGCGTTGACGATGATCACGAAGTCGCCGGTGTCCACGTGCGGCGCGAAGATCGGCTTGTGCTTACCGCGCAGCAGGATCGCGGTCTGGCTGGCCAGGCGGCCGAGTACGACGTCGGAGGCATCGATGACGTGCCACTGCCGCTGGATATCGCCGGCTTTCGGGCTGAAGGTGCGCACGGGAGTAGGCCTTCACATGTGAGTACTGAAACCTGGGCCCCGCCTGCGGGAGTCCCTCCCGGCGGGGGAATCCGATGGCATCGGCCGCGGCCGCCCGCCCGCGAGGCGGGTCGTGCGGGCATGGCAGTGCACATGGACGCCTGTGCAGGATACCGGCCGTGACCGATGGCGGTCAAAGCAAGGTCCGAACAGGGACCCGGCCTGCTGCGCAAGCGGGCGGCCGTCCGGCCGCCCGCAGGCAAGTCGGGCGGACAAAACGCATGACGGAGGCCAACTCCTGCGCCGGGCGATACGCTCGCCG
>Ga0335078_10011814_pt1 | contig 12953 bp, 8 predicted proteins | sample Lox_Sample_32_FD_206711 | JGI IMG/M metagenome (GOLD analysis project Ga0335078, IMG submission 206711) | Soil microbial communities from Loxahatchee National Wildlife Refuge, Florida, United States - Lox_Sample_3.2 | ecosystem: Environmental > Terrestrial > Soil > Wetlands | place: USA: Florida... | reverse complement strand
GATTGGATGGACGTGAACCGGGAATGCATCTTCGACACGCACCCGTGGAAGATTTTTGGTGAAGGCCCGGCGTCGGCGGGCGCGAAGTTAAGAGCGCAGGGTTTCAATGAAGGCAAGGGCAAACCGTTCACGGCGGAGGACTTCCGGTTTACGGTGAAAGGCAACACGCTTTACGCCATCGAACTGGGCTGGCCGAGCAATGGCGTGCGAATCCCTTCGCTCGGCAAATCAGCCAAACTGCTCGATGGAAAAATTCACAAAATCGAACTGCTGGGCAGCCGTGAAAAAATCAAATGGCAACAGACCGCCGACGCGCTGGTTATTTCCCAACCAAAACACGAGCCGAACGATTTCGCCGTGGTTTATAAGATCACGGTCAAGTGAGTCCGCCAGTTGCGCAGCGGCGTCCCGGTAGGGCGCCGCACTTCCCCCGTTTTTCGGATGGCGGCTTTCTGCCGAAAGCCGCTACGATGCGCGCGATGTCCGATGCCCATTTCCTGCGTGTTGCGCTACGCCTCGCCCGACGCGGGTTCGGCCTGACGTCGCCCAATCCAATGGTGGGCGCGGTGTTGGTAAAGGGCGGAAAGATCATCGGGCGTGGCTGGCATCGGCGCGCGGGCCTGCCGCATGCAGAAATCGAGGCGCTTCAAGATGCGCAAAAGCACAGACATAATCCCGGGGGCGCGACCCTTTACGTGACGCTTGAACCATGCAGCACGCACGGACGCACGCCGCCCTGCACGGACGCCATCATCGCCGCCGGCATCAAACGGGTGCTCATCGGCACAACGGACCCGAATCCAAAGCATTCCGGCCGGGTTTTTAAAATTCTCCGGCGGGCCGGCATCACCGTAACGCGGTGGGGCGAGGCTGCTGACGAGCCGAAGCCGCTGCCGGCAAAGACCGGCTCGCGAGGACGCTCGCCCCACCAAAACCTGGCCGGCGAATGCGCGCAACTGAACGAAGCGTTCAACCATTGGATAGTTCATCGCACACCCTTGGTTACAGTTAAGGCCGCGATGACGCTCGATGGCAAAATCGCGACGGCCAACGGCGAATCAAAATGGATTACCGGCGAAAAGGCGCGCATTTTCGGAATGAAACTGCGGCAAGACAGCGATGCGATTCTGGTCGGAATCAACACGATTCTGGCGGATGATCCGGCGCTAACCGCGCGAAGGCAGAGGCCGGAGGACAGAGGGCAGAGGGGGAGGCCGATTCGGAGAATTATTCTGGATTCGCTGGCCAGGACACCATTGCAGGCCAAAGTGGTCAGGGATAAATTCGCCGCCCTGACGACCATTGTCGTGAGCAAGCAGGCGCCTAAAAACCGCGTGGCGGCGCTGGCCAAACGCGTGAAGGTCATCGCCGCACCGACGATTGCGCTGGGGCGAGCGTCCTCGCGAGCCGGCTCGTCGGCAGCCCCGCCCCACCAGCAAATCAATTTACGCTGGCTGCTCAAAAAACTGGGCGCGGAAAATGTCACCCACCTGCTGGTGGAAGGTGGCGGCGAGGTAAATGCATCGTTCCTGCTTGGCGGATTGGCTCAACGCACGGCATTTTTCTATGCGCCGAAGATTCTGGGCGGACGCGATTCACTCAAAGCTGTGGCGGGTGCCGGCGCCGGGAGTCTCACGGAGGCCCTGCAACTACGCGACGTCCGATGGAAGCGGCTTGGCCCGGACTTGCTGCTGACGGCGCGGGTCATTCCGTAGCGGCACCTCGGCAGAGTGCCGCCATTTTGGATCAAGTTTGCGGCGCTCTTCCGGGACGCCGCTGCCGAACAAAGGCGGCTCGACAGCATCTCGCGGCGGCTCTAAGTTTTCCCGAATGTTTACCGGTATTGTCGAAGAAGCGGGAACCGTTGAGCGCATCAGGCCTGCGGCGAATTCCATCGAACTGACTGTGCGCGCCAACGTGGCGGGTCGCGGCTTGAAAGTCAGCGGCAGCCTGGCGGTGAACGGCTGTTGTTTGACAGCCGTCAAAGTCTCTGCGCGCGGCAAATCCAAACTCGTCCAATTCGATTTGCTCCGGGAAACGTGGCGGCTTACCAATCTCCAATTTGCCCGGCCGGGTTCGCTCGTGAACCTGGAGCGGCCCCTGCGCGCCGACGGCGAGTTGGGCGGGCACTTCGTCACCGGCCACATTGATGGCCTGGGAAAAATCGTCCGCTGGGAACGGGCCGGTCAGGACCACGTGCTGGATATCGCCGCGCCGGCGGCGGTGATGCGTTATGTCGTTCACAAAGGTTCGATGGCCGTGGACGGCATCAGCCTGACGGTGGCGGCAGTTCAGAAACAAAGTTTCCGCATCTGGATCATTCCCCACACGTTTAAAGTCACGGCGTTGCGCGAACGGAAAGTCGGCGACGCGGTGAATCTGGAGGCGGATTTGCTGGGTAAATACGCGGAGAAGTTTATTTCCGCGCACCGCCCCAAACAGGCCGGCGAACGCAAACAATCCACGATTGGCAAACGTTTTATCAGTTGACCGCTGCCGCCATTGTGTTTGAAATCCGCCCGTGAATGGATTGCGCCGCCATCCGCTCCGCGTCATTACCCGACTGGCCCGACTGGCCGTGGCGATCACCATTTCCCTGCTGGATTATTTGTTCCGTTGCGCGTTTCGCCGGCCGGACGCCAAATTGGCCGCCCGTGCCGCGTGGCTGCACCGCGCCTCCGGACGCACGTTGCGTTTTTTTCGGATCAAAACACAAGCAACCGGCCCCGTGCCGGTGGGGGGATTGCTCATCAGCAACCACCTCAGCTATCTCGACATTCTGGTGCTCTCGTCCCTTACGCCCGCAGTATTTGTTTCCAAGCACGACGTCAAATTCTGGCCGGTCTTCGGCCAGTTTGCCGTCCTGGGCGGAACGGTGTTCGTTGATCGCGCCCGGCGATTTCAGGTCGGCCGGGTAAACGAAGAAATCACGGGAGCGCTCAACCAGGGCGCGCTGGTGGTTTTGTTTCCGGAAGGAACCAGCTCGAACGGGCAGACGCTCCTGCCGTTCAAATCATCCCTGCTGGAACCGGCCACCGACCTGGGGTGGCCGCTGGCCATCGACTGGATACATTACGAAATTGACGACGGCGACGCGGGCGAGGAAGTTTGCTACTGGGGCAACCACACATTTTTTCCGCATATGTTGAATTTGTTGAGCAAACGTCAGATTCAGGTGACCGTCCGGTTCGGGCAATTTCCGGAACGCAACGGCGACCGCAAGGAATTGGCGCAGCGGCTGCGTGCGGAGATTCTGGGCTTAAAAGACGGGTTGGGCGCCTCCCCGTAATCGTAATGCCATCGCGCCAGGTTCCGGGGGGGACCCGCCGCGCGCCAATTTTTAAGCTTGCACGAAAAGACAGCAGAGTTAAACCTGTTGCCGATGAAAAAAGTCATCTACCTGATCGCGCTCGCAATGCTTTCCGGGTGTGCCAGCGTCAAAACCGTGTCCGTGAAAGTGACGGAGCCGCGCCCGGCGATTCCGGTCGGCGAGGTTCAACTGATGTTGTCAGCGCCGACCAACGCGGTCCTGCTGGCCGGCCTTTACGCTGAGAGCTGCTGCTCATCGAAGGAGGAAGCGAACGCCGCGCAAGCCGATTTGAAGAAGGAAGCCGCCGCCATTGGGGCAAACGCGCTGGTGATTCAAAGATGGGAGCCGACCATCGACTATTCCAGCGTGGATCATCACTTCCGCATCGAGGCCAACGCCTACTTTGTGCCATAACCGGGGGCCGCAACTCCGGTTGCGTGAGTCGGTGGCATTCTTAACCCCTCACGGCGGTAACGGCGCTTTCCCGGGCGGACCAGTCCAGCCATTCACTCAACGTGATCAATGTCCAGATGGTGCGGCCGTGATCGGCTTCCCGCCGGCAATGCTCGGACAACAGTTCCAGAGCCGCGGCGTTGCGGATGCCGACGCAGCCCAGTTGTTGATTGTTCAGCGCAGCCTCGGCCCAATCCCGCAACGGGCCGCGCAGCCAGCGGCTGAGGGGCACGGACAAACCACGTTTGCGTCGGTGCACGATGGTTTTGGGCAGATAGCGCAACGCGTAGCGTTTCAGAAAAACCTTGGTGGTAAACCGGCGCACCCGTTCCGCCACCGGCAGCGTCGCCGCAAAGGTCATGACCGCCTCATCCAGGAAAGGCGCGCGCAACTCCAACGCGGAACTCATGCTGGCCCGGTCCGCCTTGGTGAGCAGTCCTTCGGCCAATGAACCTTCAAAGTCCCAGCGCTGCACCCGGTCAAGCAACGCACCCTCGCCCGGATCATTGCCCCGGGGCAACGACGGCGGCACCCCGAGTCGGGCCAGGATTTCCGGAGTGATATTGGAGGTCCAGAGCTGATGCCGGGCCATACCCTCCATTTCCGCCCCCCGAACAAAGCGTTTGAGCAGGTAAAGAACACTGACTTTTTTTTCGTCCGGCGGACGCGACTCGATGAAACGGCGAAAAGCTTTGCGGGCCCAGGCGGGAAGCCGTTGATAGCGCTCCGCGAAATTCGCTCCCAGATACGTGGGATATCCGCCGAAAAGTTCATCCGCTCCCTCACCCACGAGCGCCAAACGCACCTCCTCGGCCGCCCGTTTGGCCAATAGCGCCGTGGGCAGCCAGGCCGGATCGGCCAGCGGTTCCCCAACCTTCCGGATCAGCGACGACAACTCGCTGCGGAAGTCTCCCGGGCGGACCCAGACGGGCACCGGTTCCATTTTCAGCAACCGCGCCACCTCCCCGGCGAACTCGCCTTCGTCGAAAGATTCTTCCTCAAAGCGCAAGGTGTAAGCTTTCAACGGCCTTTCAGGATGCACCGAACGGGTGACCGCCGAAACCAGCGAGGAATCAACCCCGCCACTCAGGAAAACCGCGAAGTCCACGTCCACGTTGCTTTGTCGCCGCACCGCTTCGCGGAACACCGTGTCGAATTCGTCCAGGGAAGTTTTTTTCTTGGGCGACTCCACATTGTTCCAGCGCCAATATCTTGAATGCCGGACGCCGCGGGCATCGATCTGGACCACCCCGCCCGGCGGGACTTTCTGGATATGGGCGAACGGCGTGTCGGGTGAAGCAAAATAACCGAACCGCGAGTATCGCTGCAAGGCCCCCTGGTCCAATGGCGCCGAACATTTCCCGCCGGAGACGATGCCGGCGATTTCCGTGGCAAAAACTGTTTCCCCATCCGTCCGGGTGAAAAAAAGCGGCCGTTCACCCGCCCGGTCGCGCGCCAGCAGCAACAGTTGCTTCCGCGGGTCCCACAATGCGATGGCAAAAGCGCCGGCCAGCCGGCTGACGAAAGCGTCGCCGAACTCGAGATACAAGCCGGGGATGACCGCGACATCGGTGGCCTGCCGCACCGGCCGGCCATGTCCGGCCAGCCAGTCGCGCAAGGCATGGTGATTGTCAATCTCGCCGTTGCAGACCGCCACGACGCCGCTTTCCTCGTCCAACAGAGGCTGGCTGCCGTCCTGAAGGCCACGGATCGCCAGACGCGTCGCCCCCAACACCGCATGGTCTGAAGCGGCGATGCCCGAATCGTCCGGCCCGCGATGCGAAAGCGCCTGCAGCATGGCGTTGGCCCGGAGCCGTACGGACTCCGGTTGTCGTAATCCGGATACGCTGACGACGCCGCAAATTCCGCACATTTAAGAGGGTGGCAAAAGCGCGCCGACATACTGCGGCGTCAATTGCCGGATGGTTGTTTTTCGGGCAGCGGCAATCGCTTCCAGCCGCGAACAATCCTGTTGCCGGACCACGAGATACACCGGATGCTCCCTCGTGGCCAGCCAGCGGTTGAAATCAGAAACCGCGACGAGATTAGACGGCCAGGTTTGCCCGGACTTCAATTCGAACAGGATGTAATTGCTGGTCAATTCGTCGCCGTCATTCGTAATCAAGGCGGCGGTGCGGCCTAGATAAAACGCCAGCCCGTTGGGGAAACATTCCAGACACGCCAACTGGGTCTCCGGCGACAGGGCCGGGATCTGCTGCGCCAGGGTCCGCGCAGATTTGGCGCTGAAAACCACATTAATCATGCCAAAATTGAGACCCATCAACAACAACGGGAACGAGGCGAAACAAACAAAACCAAACCTGGCGTTCCGCTTCCAAACCGTCAGCCCCGCGAAGACAGCGTACGCGACCAGCAGAACCACGGCACCGGTCAGGTACAATTTGAACCGGGCAGTATCGGCCACGGAAATGCCCAACGGCCGGGCCAGCATCCGGGTACGGGTAGACAGAAAAACCGCCGCAATCGCCGCTATCACACACACACCCAGAAAGGCGGTTGCGGCATGCCGCACAATTCGCGCCGGTTTTCCTTCGGGCTGCTCCCACGCCCGGTCAAAAAGCCGCGCCACCAAAACCCCCGAGGCGACCGTGGCGCTCAGGATGTATCCCGGCAGTTTCGACCCGGAGAGGGAGAAGAAAATCACCACCACCAGCGCCCAGACGATACAAAGGAGGTCGGCGCGCAGCCGGTTGCGACGTGATTTCCACGCGGCGACGACGGCTTCCGGCAACAGGAAGCTCCAAGGCAAAAACAATCCCAGCACGATAATTCCATAAAAATAGAACGGCTTTGACCGGTGAAATCCCGTCGTCGTGAACCGGTGAAAGGACTCCTCGATGATCCCATAGCGGGGGAAATCCGGATGTGCCAGCGACAGGGGAACGAACCACGCCAAAACCACGCCAAAAAAAACCAGCAGGTTCAACGGCGCAAAAAAACGCTTCCCGACCCCGCGTCGTCCCAGCACCCGGTGAAAGACCAGCAGCACAAGGCCCGGGACCAGGAAGCCGACCGGTCCTTTCACCAGGGTGGCGAAACCGGCGGCCGCCGCGCCAACCAGGTACCAGACGCGGCGCGTTCTTCCTTCCGCCTCCTCGGCCCGGAAACCGGCAAAAATCGCCGCGGTGGTGAAGAAACAGAGCGCAATGTCAAAAATTACCGTGCGCGCATTCACCAAAAAGAGCGGCGTGGTCGCGAGGACGATCGCGGCCAGGGCCGCACAGCGAACGCCATATTCCCGCCGGCAGAACAGGTAGGTCAAACCGAGCAGACCGATGCCAAACATAGCCGACGGGAGGCGCGCGGCGGTCTCGGAATCTCCGAAGCAGGCCAGGGAAATGGCGACGGCCTTGAAATAGAAAGCCGGCTTGTCGAGATAGGCGATGCCGTCATAGGTGGGAACCAGCCATGCGCCCGATACCTTCATTTCGCGCGCCACCTCGGCGTTCCGGCCTTCATCCGGTTGCAGGAGTGGCAGGTAACCCAATCGAAAGCAAATCGCAAACCAGAGAACGACCCAAGCCAGACAAATCCACACGGCTTCCGATTGAAAACCCAAAAATGATTGACGCGGTTTGATGCCGGATTTTAGCAGCTCCGATGAGCGATTCAAGGGGGAGAATTCCGGCTGGTGCGAAAGTGGCGGTTAACCGGGAATCTTAAGGAACACGGGTCCACGTGCAGAGCTGGACAGCTTTGGGTCAGGTTGTGTCGGTGGCAAGAGGGCGGAGGGAGTGGCTCGCCGCCTCCGAAACTCGTTCGCCTGACCGATGCCTCCGCGCGGAAATTTTTGACAAGGGGGCCCAAGAGCCGGTAAGACACAGACAATGTGGGAAAAATATACCGCTTATACTGCATGAAAAAATCCATGTTGGTGGCGGCGGCATTTTTGCTGGCCGCGTTTTGCACGGCGCCGGCAGCCGATCAGGATTCCAACCTGGTCGTCAACGGAAGGTTTGAGGATGGCCTGAAGGCCTGGCAGACAATCGGCGATGTTTATCTGGAAACGAACGGCCCGTCGCCCGGAGAAGTTTCGGCCGTCATCGGCCCGGGTGCGGGTTCCCTGGCGCAACGCATCGAAACAGGTGGCGACAATGCTTTCACCCTGTCGGCGACCATTCAGTCACAGCGCACGAACGGCTGGGTCCTGACTGTTCGCTTCCTGGACAAAGAGGGACGCGAGTTGATGCGGGTGGATTCCCTGACGGACATGGAACGCGACAAAACGGACCCGCGAAAATTGGACCACTACATGCAACCCCACCCATCGACGAAGTGGGTCGAAATCATCATTTCCAACAATTTGTCCGGGGAATCAGTCCGCGTTGACCAAGTGGGCCTGGATAAGCCGGATGAAAATGCAGCAAACTTGAAACCCACCTGCGATCTGGATGAAGCCATGCAACCGTTCTGGCTCGGCAAAAAAGTTTGCAATGAAGCCGTCCTGATGTTGTCCCGGGACGGCAAACCGGCGGTCGGCCAGTTGCTGTTCCAGCCCTCGCGCATCATTTCCGTCCAGGATTATGGACTGGATACCAATTACCTCGCGGACCGGGATTATACGGTTGAGGGTCGGACTTTGACTTGTACCGCGTCCTCCCGCATGCCCCAAGCGCGGGCGGAAGATCTGCCCAAGGGGGAGTTTAAATGGAATGTGGTCGGAGGCAAACAGGTGATGGTGACCTACGAACACGACGATACCTGGAATCATCCCTACCCGACCTATGCCGGCGGCGGCCTGCCCGGGACGATGAATAAATTGGAGACGCGTGCGCCGCTGACCATCGTGGCTTACGGGGATAGTATCACGCACGGCTATGGGGAAAGCCGGCTGTCGCACATCCCGCCGTTTCTACCGCCCTGGCCGGAACTCTTCGTGCATCGGTTGGAAACCATTTATCACGACCAACAGGTTCACTTTTACAATTCATCCCAAAGCGGCGCGACTTCAAAGTGGGGAAGAGCCTATGCCGACCGCATGGTGGCGTCTTTAAATCCCGATCTGGTGATCATTGCTTTTGGGCAAAATGATTTCTGGAGCATTTCGGCGGATTCCTTCGCGAACAATATTGCGGACATCCTGAAGACGGTTCGCCATAAGAATCCAAACGCCGAGTTCCTGCTGGTTTCCACCCTGCGATTTGATCCGGCTTACACGACCAACTCCCGGTACTGGAATGTCGTCGGCAAATACGCCCAAAAACTGAAGGCGATGACCGGGCCAGGAGTGCAATTTGTGGATATGACCGCGATCAGCGAGTGGGTCTATGCCGCCAAAAAGCCGAAGGATTGCATGAATGATCCGCTACATCCCAACGATTATTTTGCGCGCTGGTACGCGCAAAGTCTGATCGCGGCCCTGGATCCGGCGTCAGGGCGCGCGCCGACATCGATGACGCCGGTCAGGTTGCGCCCCCGCAAACTGGTTCCCACACCTCAGTAGCTGGCAACAACGAAAGCCGTGCCGATGTTGCCCGGAAGGATGACCCAGTCGCCGTTGAGCTTTTCCCAGGATTGGCCGTTCACAGTGACGCTCGTCAGCGGCTTCTCACCCGGCGTCCGGAAACGGAGGCGGATGTCGCGTGGGGGATTGCGCGTGGGACCTTCGAGGTGGGCGGTGATGGCGTTTGACCCGCCTTGGTAGATGACCGAAGTGTTTCCGAAATAAGTGGCGGTATTTTCGATGCCGCATTTCTGACCCGGTTTCAGCCACTCACGTGGAATGGCCTGGCCAATCAAGAGCACCTCCCCGTCTTCGCGAACGAAAATTTTGCGCAACCAGCCGCAGACATTGGCTTCATCGGAGCTTTTATAAACATCCCCCAGCCAGTCTCCCATCTCCGGGAGGGCATGTTCGGTATTCATGTGGACATCGGGAAAATTATTAAGGGCGATGGCGTTGAACATGGCGCGCAAGGCCTGTTTGACGTCGTCGCGATCGAGATACGCTTCGGGGTCGAGGAGGAGGCAGGCTTGCATGGACATGCCGCCGCGGCCGAACCAGTATTTGTCGAAATCGTCCACCGTGTAGCCGTATCGATTGGAGAGAAAAAGGTTGTCCTCGTAATCCTTCAGTATCCACTGGGCCCGGACTGAATCGGGGTCAATGGCCCCGGTGATGATCAGGTGCATGGCGCCTTCGAGGGTTTCACAAATCCAGCCGAAACTACGGCCGCGGCGCTGGACGTACGACGGAATTTGTGGAACCGCGGTACCGTCGCGCAGGCGGACGACCGGCGAACGGGCGGAGGCGGCCAGGAAATGGTTTACGAGATTTTGGTGGTAGGTCTCGGCAGCAGCGCGGATACGGGGTGCGTTCGGATCCTGAATCTGTTCGAGTGCCCAGGCCGCCCCGTCCAGACCGCGCCAGGTATAACAACTGGTGGAAAGCCAGGTCCACCAATCACCGATGTCTTCAAGGTCGCCGGGTGGCAAAAGGCCTTCGGCCAGACTGTTCTGATTTGTGGTGCGGGCGGTTTCACGAATGATCCAGTCCGCGCCGGCAACGATGCCGGGCGCCGCGCGGCGCAACCAGGCGTTATCGCGCGTGAAGCGGTAGTGTTCGGCCAGAGTCCACAGGATCCAGCCGTGGTGTTGGTTGTAACCGCCGGCTTCATAACCGGCCGCTCCGTAGAGAATGCCGTTCGTGGAGTCGAAATCGCCCGGCAGTCCCACCGTACCCTGGTAGTGAAGCCAGGTATCAAGACAGTCCTCCGCTTCCCGATGGTAACCCCGGCGGTCCAGATCCAGAACCATCATGCAGGATTCGTTGCCATAGACACCGTAGCGGAGCGATCCGACGCGCGCAAAACGCCGTTTGCTCCCCGGCTCAACTTCGCAATTGATGAGAAGATGCCCGGCCACCGCGCGGTAGAAATCCGTAAGGTCAGGTTCCGGGGTGGTGAGGCGCGCGCTTTCATCTAAAACCCGACGCCAGTAATCCCCGGTAAACTTCCGTTCCCGTTCGAAATCAAGCGCCGCCAGGGCGGTCGCCTCGGATGGTTCGATGAGCGGCAGATAGGGTAATTTTATTGTAATCGTTTTTGTTTGGTGCGCCGCGAGCGGCACGCTCCAATCCAGTTGATTCGTCGAAACCGTCGGAAGACTGCCGGCGACAACCTGGCCGCGCAGATGGCCGCCGTTCCAGATCAGCCCCTGGTCATCGATCCGGAGTTGCTCGCGGTTTGTGTCGCTGAGGATGGTGATGGGCAGGCTGGCCCGGCGCGAGCTGCCGGTGGTGTTGGTAAACTCGAAGCGAAGCATGGCTATCGCGCAGGCGTCGGGAGCCGTCGGGGCATCCGCCGTGGCGCCGTCGAGTGTCGTGGCAAACGCCGTTTGAACGATGTGCACGCCATTGCGGTTCCAGGTGGTGAGGCAAATCGGGAGGGACTGGTCCTCGATGTGGCGTGCTACCGGCTTTTCCGGCAGGCCGAACTCGACTTGAATCGGTGGCTGTTCCAAATCGAGCCGGGGTGTATCCCTCGCGGGAAGTCCCTTCATATATTGGTCGTCCCAACGGAAAGAAACATTGCCATCGGCATCGAGGCGAAATTTCTGGCGGCCGCCATCGTTGCCGAGGACGAAGGCGATGCGCGATTTTTTTGGCGGCATGCCGTTCCAGGCGGAGGTCCAGGTTTGCTCGGGCATCTCCGCAATGCGGTCGTAGAGGGTCTGTTTCCCGGCGCGGCGCACGTCTTCGTCAACTGCAGAATAATCACGGTGGTCATTGTCGAGAAGTATCGCCGCGCCGTATTCCGGCAGGTACAGGGAGCCCTTCTTCAAATCGTCCACTTTGAACGTGAATAAATTGGTGCCGTTCCGCAGCGTGACGAGCGTGCGATCAAAAGTATTTGGGTCGGTGTTGACAGCGGTTTGAATCCGCAGAATGGTGGAGTGGCTGTCCGTGGCCGTCGTGCTCAGGATTTGCCCGTTGAACGCCGTGGCCCGGAAGTCAGAAGCGGGAGGATATTCCCACACCACGCGGACGGAGCGATCCGCCAGCGTGGAGTCTGTCAGCGCGTGTATTCGGAGAATTTTGGGAATGGGCTGGTCAGAGACAATCCGGATTTTGAGCGTGAACCGGCCGGTTGACGAATAGTTCGTCAAGTCCGGGTACTCATGGGCGTTGATGGGCCTAAAGGTAAACCGAATGGAGTTGCTGGAAGCGAATTGCTCCGCGTCGGCGATGCGCCATCCGCCATTATACCAATTCCCCAGTTCCATCCAGCCATCATAACCGTTGCCCAGTTCGCGGTCCTTGGGCAGGTGTTGCTGGGGCCAATGGCTCCCCCAATATTCGAGGCGGACCTTGCGACCCGCCGGAATGGGGTCGGCGAACTCCACAATGACCGAATGTATTTCCCGCGGGTCGTCCCACTTCAAACCCAGGCCATCGGGCAGGGGAATGCCAAACGGCGCGGCGTCAAAGAAGTTCGTCGGAGAATTCTGGCCCAGGACCGCGTGCATCGCGATGAATGTGATGAACAGGGTGAGCTGGAATCTGGCATTCATTCGACAATATTATCGCCGCGATCGTCTCCCGCCGCGTTGGTGTCCGGCCAGTGAACCAAGTCGCGCGAGCCGCATCAATAGTCCAATCGAGCTATCGAAATTTATGAGTATTACCTTAGTGTTGACGTAAACGGCTTAATTCGAATGGACATTTCCGCCCGTTCTCTAAAAAATCAGAACCGTATTTACCCGAATGAGCCAGCCACACCCGAATAAACCGAATCCGGCAATCCAGCGGCTCTACCGCGAAGCCGAGGAGGCGTGGGGACAGCAGGATTACCAGAAGGGTATCAGCCTTATTGAGCAGGCGACCCGCAAGGAGCCATTCAATCCGCGCCTCCTCCTTGACCTGGCGCACGCTTACGGAAAGCGCTATGAATTTGCCGCGGCGGAACGATGTATCGAGAAGGCGGTACAGATTTCGAAGGATCGCGCCCGCACCCTGGGAGACGCGGGGCATGTTTGTCTGCAATTCGACAACCATGATATGGCAGCGGTCTGCTTCGAACGCGCTTGTCAGAAAAAGGGTGTCTCCATCGGCGTGCTGATTACGCTGGCCGATCTTTATACCCGCGATCGGCGACTGGATGAAGCCGCCGAGCTGGTCGCCCGCGCGGCGCAGATGGACCGTAAGGATCCGCTTGTGCTGCTCGAGCAA
>Ga0335078_10011813_pt1 | contig 12956 bp, 12 predicted proteins | sample Lox_Sample_32_FD_206711 | JGI IMG/M metagenome (GOLD analysis project Ga0335078, IMG submission 206711) | Soil microbial communities from Loxahatchee National Wildlife Refuge, Florida, United States - Lox_Sample_3.2 | ecosystem: Environmental > Terrestrial > Soil > Wetlands | place: USA... | reverse complement strand
CTCGCTGGTCGTCAGAGCGTCTTCGACGGTGCCGATGAGCGACCGGCCGTCCAGGGCGCGCTGGAAGTGAGCGCGGGCGAACTCATCGACGAGACGGGCATTCAGCCGATCGAGATCGACGCTGCGTTTTCTCGCCGCGGCCAGTCCCCGGGCCAGCGGCGCGATGGTCTTCAGATAGTCGCAGTACGGATCCCTGACGATGTTGACCACCTCGTCGCGGTCCGGGCCGAGGAAGGTGTGCAGCATGAGCGCGACGCGCGCGTCGGCAGGGTTGCGGCCGGCCGCCTCGAACTCCGCCCGGTAGGCCGCGATGTTCTCTTGCAGCTTCCGCAGGTTGCCGTCGAGGACGTGGGTTAGCACCCCCTCCCCGCGCTGGCCGGCACTACGGAATGTCTCGACGCTCTGTGTAGCCGCGATCCACACCGTGAGGTTCTGCTGGACCGGACGCGGCAAGGACCGGACCCTGATCCCTTCGCCCGTCCCCGAGCGGGCGTCGTACAGACCGCCGTGCCATAGTGCCTGCACCTGATCGATCAGCTCGAAGAGCACGGCGTGCCGCTGCTCATAGCGATCGGGGAAAAAGGCGAAGTCGGTCGGCGACCAGCCTGAGGCAAACCCGGCCTCGAGTCGGCCCCGGCACAGGTTGTCGATGACCGCCAGATCCTCGGCCATCCGCAACGGGTCGTGCAGCGTTGCCACCAAGCTTCCCGAACGGAGCGTCAGGCGTTCCGTCCGGGCGGCGACCGCCGCCAGCAGCGGTACCGGGTTCGGGAAGGGGGCGCCGAAGGTCGAGAAGTGCCGCTCGGGCAGCCAGATGCCGGAGAAGCCGTTCCGGTCCGCGAACTCAGCCAGTTCAAGGATAGTGCCGTACTGGTCCGCGGCGGTGCGCTCCAGTGCGCCGGCGAAGAACATGAGGCTCAGTCGCACTGGTCTTCCTCCGCGCTAGCCGATTCCGGCAAGGCATCATGGGCGGAGTCTTCGCGGCTGCCCTCCACGTAGGAGAAACCGCCGTACATGAACTTGGTCGCTTCCGCTCCAAGGACGCCGAGTACCTCTCCGGGCCGCAGGGCGCGCTGCTCCCGAACACCGTGCAGCCCGATCCACGTCGAGGCGGAGCCGGTGTTCCCGTAGTCGGCGGCGCAGTTGTGGAACTTCTTCAGTGGGATGTCGAGTAAGGGAGCGAGCACTTCACCCATGCGGCCGTTGGCCTGGTGGGTCAGGTAACGAGCGATCTGGGGCTCGTCCAGGTCGACCGACTTCAGCGCCTCGAAGCCCGCGCGAAACAGCTCAAGGCCCTCCGCACGAGCCAGCGCGTAGTCGTTAATAAAGCCGGAAGACCCTACCTGTCCTGCGGAGTTCGCTGGCTTTGAGGAGCCACCCGTGGCGAGGCTGAATCCGGAGGGCTTTCCCAGCCCCAGAGTCCCGAAATAGATGTTCGATACGAAGGATTCGCCGTTCCCCGTGTAGCGGGAGAGGACCACAGCGCCAGCTCCGTCACCCATCTGCGCCGCGTTGACCAGCTGGCTTTGGTCGGTCGCAGCTTCGGCGGCGTCAAAGAGAACGGATCCCGTCTCACTGCCGACAATGCACACACAGTCCGCTGCCATTGATGTCAGCATCGGGCTGGCGATCGTCAATGCATTGGCGAAACCCGTGCAGGCCTGGCGCAATTCCATATACTGACCGTCGTAGCCGAGCAGATCGGCGACCCACGAAATGTTCGGTGGCAGCAGCGTGTGTGGCGATGTCGTGTGCCCGATGAGGAGGTCTACATCGCCGATCGTGAGCCCGGCCTGGTCGAGGGCGCAACGAATCGCCCGCTCGCTCAGCTCCGGGTTCGTATCGCCCGGGCGGGGCAGCTCACATGTGGCAGCGAGATCGCGGGACAGAAATCGTTGATATACACCCAGGCCATCCGCGATTCTCCCCGCGAACTCGGACCGGTGCCCGCCGGTTCCCAGGGCAATAAACCGCGCTATGTCGTCGTTCGACAAAGGTGGCCCTGGCAGGGAGACGCCGGTTCCCAGAACGCTAAGGCGGCTGGAGAGCATCCGATATCGCGTCTTCAACTTGCTCTCACCTCGACTTCAGCCGGCTCACCCGGGGTCACCTCACCCGGGCTCAGCTCGGCCGGACCGGCCAAGGGTAGAAACAAGGGATTAATGAAGAAGCGCCGGATGAAGGACACCGCGAAGCTGCGCTCATAGGGGACGCCAATGGCGACGAACTCCTCGCGCAAGGCCTTGCTGACCTGGACCAGCCTAGGTCCGGGCACGGCCGGGTAGGCGTGGTGCTCAGCGTGCCGATTGGCACCACTGAGGAACAGTTGGCCGAAGAGGTCACAGTCGAAGGACGTACACGCCTGCAGGGAATCCTCGGCCACCAGGCCCTGGTGGTACACCATGTCGTTCAAACTGCCGAGTACCGACCCCGCCGCGATCGTCAGCAAAAGGAAGTGCCCCTGCGCGCCCGGCAGCACCATGACGAGCACCACATAGAACGTCACCGCGGCAATCGGTCCCCACAGTGCCCGGGCCACGTTGTTGTGCTTGAGGGCAATCAGTGGTGCCCGTATCAGCAGGAAAATCGGCGCGCCGAAGACGGATGCGAATGTGAGGAGGATCATCGTCGCAGGCGCGGATCGCCTGGGGAAGATGACCTCCTGCGGATCGCCTTCTGTGCGGAACCGAGCGTGGTGCGTCAGGTGCGCGGCGCGGTAACCCGAGTAGGACGTCCCCACGAGGACCGATATCATCTCTCCGAGCAGGCGATTAGCCTTTCCGCTGCGCGCCAGATGCCCATGCGCCGACTCGTGCATCAGCCCGAAGATGCCGACAAACTGAAGAGCGCCGAACACAATGAAGATGGCCTTGACGAGCACGGCGTACGGATGAGAATAAACCGATCCAACGGCTATCGATAAGATAAGCGCCGCTAAGTAGGGCAGAAGTTTCCACTTTTGCCAGGCGACGGGAGCGAAGTGTCCCGGGGCTAAATCTCCGCGTCCACGGTAGGTAGCAGCCATCCCAAGATCCACTCTTATAGTCCAAGCTGCAATTGTAGATCGCCAGCCTCGAACTTTCAAGGCAAGACCTTGAGTTAACTTGGCGGCTCAGTGACCGCGGTCCCCTCACGAGCAGGAGCGCGCCAAAAAGCCGTGGAGTGTGTTTGGCCTAGGGGGACAGCCGCTGATGCGTGTGGCGTGTGGGACTGCCTGTCTTTTGGCTCCGCCACCCTTTCGGCGGTAACAGTGCGTTATGTAATGCGACCAAGATGCGATATTTGAGGAGGGCGGAGCTGGCGCGGCCGTGCATCTGCCTCATGATCCGTTTCGTTTTGGAGTTCACGCCTTCGGTCTCGCCGTTCTGGTATCGCAAAGCTGGCAGCCCTGTGCACCGCGCCTTTGCTCAAGTCGAGGCCACGGGTAAATAGGCCACAGGTAAAGGAGTGCAGGTGGGCAGGCCGACCGCGTGGACAGGGGCAATGCATTCGTCGAGGCGGCCCGGCGTTGCCCTGATGCCACTGTCCTGAGGCGCTGATTCGCCGGCCGTAGGCGGCGAAGATCTCGATGATCTCGTCAGCGGTCTTGTCCAGGCTCATCGACGCCTTCCCGGTCAGCCGGGCCCGGCGCGGATCACCCGGCAACCTGACAGCTACCCGGGTGGCCGGGCCGCTACCGCTTCCGCTGCGGCTTCTGCCGCGGCCTCCGGGACAGCCGCCGCCCCCGGCAGCGCCGCCGGAACCGGCGGCAGTCGCTTGAGCACGGCCGGGGTGATGCGGCGATAGGCCGCCGGGGCGACCGGCCCGAGCCAGTGCGAGGCGCGGACCGCGGCACTGATATTGACGCCGAGATCGCCGAGTACCTCGTCCACGTTGTGCAGTGAGAACGGGATGATCTTTCCGCCGCGGCAGTGGTGGGTATCGGTCGCAGCGTCCATGAACGCGAGCTGCTCGGTGATCTGCTGGCGCATGGCGGCTGAGCTGGGCAGCGGGATCGTGCCCGCCAGGTCGGCGGCGATCCAGACCGCGGCGATCTCGGCGTTGAGCGGGCTGAAGAACGAGGAGTTGTACCCGTTGAAGTACAGGCCGGCCACGTCCGCGGGGCGGATCTGCCGGTAGAGCATGAAGTTGCCGCGCTCGTCGAGCACCCGCGCCGTCACCACATCGGGCAGGAACGGCACCCCCTGGGTGAACCCGGTCGCGCAGATGATGAGGTCAGCGGGGAGCCGGGTGCCATCGTCGAGCTCGGCGGCGGGCCCATCGCCGTCGGCCAGCAGCCGGGCGATGGTCCGGTTGGCGTGCACGACGATGCGGCCCGCCTCGACACCCTCGAAGAAGCCCTCGGTGGCCAGGCCGATGGCGCCGCGGACGATGTCCTCCATCTGCCCGGGTGGCACCAGCTGGAGCCGCTGCAGCCCGAACTGGCGGACCGACGCCGACCCGATCGAGTTGACCATGCGGCCGCGGATCCCGTTGGCCGGGCCGTGCAGGAACTTCTCCACGCCACCCGGGCGGAGGTAGGGGAACAGCGCCTCGCCCATCCGGGTCAGCAGCAGCAGCTTGAAGTTGACCACGCCGCCGATCCGGCGCGGCACCTTCCACAGCAGATGCCGGGCGATCACGTCGGCGCTCGCGGCCACCTCGCTAACCGGCACGGTCACGTCGCAGGCTGATTTGCCGTATCCGACGATGAGCACCCGCTGGCCCCGGGCCTGCTCCTCGTCGTGCAGCTCGGAGCCGGCCAGCAGCTGGCCACCGGCTGCGGTGAACTCGTTCACGCCTGGGTAACTGGGCATGGCCGGCGCGCAGAACACCCCGTTGGCCACCACGAGATTGTCTACATGCTCGGCCGGGCCGCTGCCGCCGGTCGTGATGGCCCAGCCCCCGCCGGCCACCGGCGCAGCCGACGTCACCTCGGTGCCCAGCCGCAGCGCCGGGCCGAGGCCGAAATGGCTGGCGTATGCCTCCAGGTACGCCTGGACCTGCGCGCCGGTCGGCCACTCGGGGTACTCGCGGGGCATGGGGTAGTCCGACAGCGAGTACTGCGCCTTCGGGCTCTGCGTGGTCAGCCCGGGGTAGCGGCGGGTGCGGCTCCACACGCCGCCGACATCGGGCGCCTGCTCGTAAATGACGACCTCGTACCCGGCCTGTTTGAGCACCTTCGCCGTGGCCAGCCCGGCCACGCCAGCACCGATGATCCCGACGCGCATGGTCAGCGCGCCTCGGGCGGGAGCTGCAGCTGAATGCCGAAGTCCGCCATGATCTGCTTGATCTTGGTGATGTCCTTGGGTCCGGGCGGCATGTCGGCCAGCGCCTGGTAGTAGCCCTCCAGGCCGGCCGGGGACACAACCGAGATGACCCGGGACTCCTCGTCATAGGTGTTGCGGAACGTGTGCACCACCTCGCGCGGCAGGTACAGATAGTCGCCCGGACCGAGGGTGAAGTCCTCGCCGCCCAGGAACACGTCGAGCTTCCCGGCCAGGCAGATGAACGACTCGTCCTCCCGGGTGTGGATGTGCGCGGGCGGCCCGTCGGTGCGCGGCGGGATGGCGTACTCAAACAGCGAGTACGCGTCGTGCGTGGACTTGCCGTCGGTCTTCATGGTGATGCCGAGGCCGATGGCCGCGATCTGATGTCCTTCGCGCGAAGGCAGCATGTAACCACCGCCGAGAGTCATCGTCGCCTCCTTGTGTCGCACACCCGCGGTGTCGCGCGTGTTTAATGTCACAGCGTGCGGCGGTGCGGCCAGCGCCGCAACGATCTGTCCCGCTCACTGGGACAGGGAGCGAGGACTTCTGCTGTAGGCGCGGGACGCCGCGGCCGCCGCCATCCGTACCGCCGGCCCGATCCGGTCAGCCCGCACCAGCTGGCTCGGCCCGGTGACGGACAGGGCCGCGGCCACGTCGCCGAGCGGGCCGAAGATGGGTGCGGCCACGCAGCTCACGCCGATGTTGCCCTCTTCTCGGTCGACGGCCCAGCCGCGCTCGGGCACCGCCGTCAGCTCCCGCATGATGGCTACCGGGCTGGTCAGCGTGCGCGGGGTACGGGCGGGCAGCGGACCGGCCAGCGCGGTGTCGATCACCGTGGGCTGTGAGTAGGCGAGGATCGCGCGGCCCAGCGCCGAGCAGTACGCCGGGATCATCCCGCCGACCTGAGACAGCATCGGCATGGCCCGGTGCCCGGTGATCTTCTCGACCACCAGCACCTGGGTGCCGTCCAGCACCCCTAGCTGGACGGTGATCTTCGCAGCCTGATGCAGGTCCTGCAGGAACGGGAGGGCCGCCTCGCGCAGCTCAATCCGGATCGGGGCCAGGCTGGCGATCTCGAACAAGCGGTTGCCGATTCGGTACCGGTCACCCGGCTTTTCCAGCCAGCCGAGCCGGATCATCCGGTCGGCCGTGCGATGCGTGGTGGAGCGGGGCAGCCCGCACCGGCCCACCAGCGCGGCCAGGCTCAGCTCGCGGTGCGTGGCGTCGAACGCACCGAGGATGGCGGCCGCCCGGTCGAGCCCGCTCTCGGCCGGCCCGCCGTCCCGCTGAGTGGGACTCACGGTTGGTTCCGTGGGTGCATACCGGTCAGGCTAAGCCCGAGACGGCGCGGCGCACGAGCCCTCGCCGCGTCGCACGAGTCCCGGGGAGGCCGGCCATCACCGTACCGACCGCACTCGTCGGCGGCGGCGCCAGCGGCATCGGCTACGCGATCGCCGCCAGGCTGGCGCCGACTCACCGCGTCGTGATCACCGGCCGCCGCGCCGGGCCACTCGACGCGGCCGCGATCCGGCTCAAGGAAACCACCGGCGTGACGGTAGGCACCCTGGTCAGCGACATGGCCGCCCCGGACGCGGCCGCGAGCGTGCTGGACGAGATGACGGCCCGGCACCGCTCCCCGGACGTCGTAGTGCTCAATGCCGGCGGGCCGCCGCCGGGGCGGATCCTCGACATCGCCGACGAGGCCTGGCGGGGTGCCGCTGAACTGCTACTGCTCGGGCCGATGCGGCTGGCCCGTCTGGTGCTGCCGGCCATGGCCACCCGCGGCTTCGGCCGCCTGGTGTTCGTGACCTCAACCGCGGTCCGCCAGCCACAACCAGATCTGGCCATCTCGGTCGTGCTGCGCGCCGCGGTCACCGCCGCCGCCAAGCTGCTGTCAGTGGAGTACGCCGCGGACGGCGTCACCGTCAACTGCGTCGCGCCTGGCGCCACCGACACCCAGCGCCGCCGGGACGTGCTGGCCAGCCGGGCCGCACGGACCGGCCAGCCCATTGCCGATCTCGACGAGCAGGACACCCGGCAGGTGCCAGCGGGCCGTCCGGGCACCCCGGGCGAGATCGCCGCGGCCGTCGCGTTCCTGGCCTCGGCCGAGGCCGCCTATATCAACGGGACCGTGCTCACGGTCGACGGGGGAAGGACGGAGACATTCTGATGGGGCTATCCGGCGCGGGCTTCGACATGGCCGACTTCCTCGGCTCGCTCACCGACACGGTCCGGCCGGGCCAGGCCCGGCCGGTCGTGGTGCACGCCGCCGAACTGGAGACGCTCCCGGCCGCGGGGATCCACAACCCGAGCACGCTGGCCATCGCGGGACGGCTGCCCACCGCCACGTTCGAGCTGTTCCGGCAGACGATTCCGGCTGGGCAGAGCTCAGACATGCAACGGCACCACCACGAGACCGTGCACTACGTCATCTCCGGCCGCGGGCACAGCGAGGTCGAGGACGACACCGACGCGTGGGCGTCCGGCGACTTCATCTACACCCCGCCGTGGACCTGGCACCGGCACTACAACGACTCGGCCGACGAGCCGGCCGAGTTCCTCACGATCGAGAACTCCCGTCTGCTCCAGGCACTCGGCATCGCCCGCCGGCAGAGCGCCGGCCTGTGCACGGTGGCCGAGGCGCGCGCCCGATTCCCGGAGGACCCGGCATGACCGACCTGCCCGAGCACATCAGCATCTGGGCCGAGCTGGCCGACACCGACCACGAGCTACGCCATGTGGACGTGCATGGAGTGCGCACCCGGGTGCTGCACGCCGGATCCGGCCCCGACCTGGTGCTGCTGCACGGCACCGGCGGCCACCTGGAGGCCTACGCCCGCGACATCGCGGGCCTGGCCGCCAGTTTCCGCGTCACCGCCTACGACATGGTCGGCCACGGCTGGTCAGATCTGCCGGACCGGCCGTACACCATCGATGTGCTCTCCGACCACCTGATCGGCCTGCTGGACGCGCTGGACATTGACACCGCGCATCTATCCGGCGAATCGCTCGGCGGCTGGGTGGCCGCCTGGACCGCCGCCTATCACCCGGAGCGGATCGGCCGGCTGGTGCTCAATACCCCGGGAAACATCGCCAACAAGCCCGAGGTGATGGCCCGGCTGCGGGACAGCACGCTGGCCGCGGTCCGCGACCCGAGCGACGCCACCGTGCGGCGGCGGGTCGAGTTCCTGTTCCACCACACCGAGATGGTCACCAACGAGCTGGTCAACCTGCGCCGCGCCGTCTACAGCCGACCCGGTTTCCTCCGCGCGATCAGCAACACGCTCGTGCTGCAGGACCCCGAGATCCGCAAGGACTTCGCCTGGGATCCGGGCTGGGTCGGCAAGATCGGCGCACCGACGTTGCTGCTATGGACCGACCACGACCCGACCGGCGGGTTGGACGAGGCGGAGCTGCTGCTCGACTGGCTGCCTGACGCCCGGCTGTATGTCATCGCCGACGCCGGTCACTGGCCCCAGTGGGAGAAGCGGGACGAGTACCTACGGGTGCATCGCGACTTCCTGCTGCGCGGCGACGCTGGGCAGGCGGCGCCGTGAGCGAGATCGTCGGCCTGGTGGGCATGTCGCATTCGCCGTTCGCCACGATGCTGCCGCCGCGCGGCCCGGCCGCGCCGGGCGGCCGGTTCCTGGCCGACGCGGGCCGGGTCGCCGCCGCGGTCGGCGCGCTGGCCCCCGACGCGATGGTGGTCATCGGCCCCGACCATTTCCACGCCAACTTCTACGACGCGATGCCGCCGTTCGTGCTCGGTGTCGAGCAGGCCGAAGCGTTCGGGGACTTCGGCAGCCGCTCCGGCCCGCTGCCAGTGCCGCCCGCGCTGGCCTGGGCGATCCGCGACGCGCTCGACCACGACGGGTTCGACGTGGCCCTGTCCTACGCGCTCACCGTGGATCACGGCATCGTGCAGAGCTATGACCTGCTTCGCGGTCAGGCCGATATCCCGCTCGTCCCACTGGTCATCAACACCGCCGCCCCGCCACTGCCGTCGCTCCCCCGGTGTGCGGCGCTCGGCCGGTCACTAGGAACCGCAATAGTGAACGCCAATGCGGGGCGGGTGCTGATCGTGGCTAGCGGCGGCCTGTCGCACTGGCTGCCATCCAACGACCCCCGGGACAACTCGGTCCCACCCGAACGGCGGGCGGCGATGATCCACGGTCGGCAGGACGTGCAGGCCTTCTCGGCCGCCCGCGAGCCGCAGGTCCGCGCCCTGGCCGGCCATCCGGACGCCCCGGTCAACGAAGCCTGGGACACCTGGTTCCTCAAGCAACTCCTGGCGGCCGACCCCGAGCCCGTCACCGGGCTCAGCGACCAGGCCCTGGAACAGCAGGCCGGCCGCGGCAGCCACGAGATCCGTACCTGGCTCACGGGCTTTGCCGCGGCCGGACGGCCGCTGGCGTGGACGAGCTACGAACCGGTACCAGAGTGGATCACTGGCATGGGTATTGGCACCACGTTCGAGGTGCCGTGATGCCGATCGCGCTCCCGGCCCTGGACGGCGCGGCCACGGCGGCACTGGACCGGCTGGCCGCGGCCCGGGCGGCCGGGCGGCCCTGCCCACCGGTGCGCACGCTGCTGGCCGACGGCGACATCCGCACCGCCTATGCCGTGCAGGCCACCTGGGTCGCCAGCCAGGTCGCGGCCGGCGCCACGGTGATCGGCCGCAAGATCGGCCTGACCAGCCCGGTGGTCCAGGCCCAGCTCGGCGTGGACCAGCCCGACTTCGGCACTCTGCTGTCCACCATGGACTGCCCGCCGGGTGAGCCGATCGGCCCTGGCCGGCTGCTGCAGCCGAAAATCGAGGCCGAAATCGCGTTCGTGCTCGCCCGCGACCTGGACGCTCCAGACATCGGCCCGGACGACGTTCTCGCCGCTACCGGCTCCGTCGCCGCCGCGCTGGAGATCGTGGACAGCCGCATCGCCGGCTGGGATATCTCCATCGTCGACACCGTCGCTGACAACGCCTCGTCCGGGCTGTTCACCCTCTCTCCCGAGCGCCGGCCTCCGGGCGGCCAGGATTGGGCTGCCTGCTCCATGCGCCTGTGGCGCGATGGGGAGGAGGCGTCCACCGGATCCGGCGCGGCCTGCCTCGGCCACCCGGCCATCGCGGTCGCTTGGCTTGCCGCCACGGCCCGGTCCTACGGCCAGCCGCTCCGGGCCGGCGAGATCGTGCTGTCCGGTGCGCTGGGCCCGATGGTGCCGGTTCAGCCGGGCAACCACGTGACGGCCGAAATCACCGGGCTGGGCCGGGTCAGCGCGGTCTTCGCTGGCCGCCCGCGATCATCGCTGGCGGCAGTCATTGGCCCGGGGGGCTGAGGTGGCTGGCCGCCCAGCACGCAGCCCCGGTATGGCAGTTCTGCATAGCCGTGAGGGCGAGCGGCAGGGCGGTGGGAATGCCGCGGCCGGCGATGTTGTCCAGCTCGAACGGATCGTCAGCGGTGTTGTAGTACTCCTGCTCCCCGTTGCTGTACCGGACGTATAGCGCGGTGGCCGTGCGGATCGCCTCGTAAGAGGGCGGGTCTGCGCTCGCCCGGCCCTGCCGGTCCGGGTCACCCGGGGTGTCATCGGGGCCGTGGTGCTCGATGAGCACGGCCTGCCGCCAGTTTGGCGGGTTCTGCCCGTGCCACAACGCGGCCAGGCTGTGGCCGTCAACGGTGGACGGCACCGGGATTCCGGCCAGGGTCTCGAACGTGGGGCACAGGTCGATGTTGGATGTCAGCTGGCTGGCCACCCGCCCGGCGGGGATACCGGGACCACTGACGATCAAGGGCACGTGGATGTCTGTGTCGAACGCGGTCTGCTTCCCGGGATCGAGCCGGTACTCGCCCATGTGATAACCGTTGTCGGAGCTGAATACCAAGTAAGTGTGCTGGGCGAGGCCGTTGGCCCGCAGATCGCTCTCCAGGTGGCCAATCATGTTGTCCACAGACAGGTCGGCCTCGACCCGCTTGCGGTAGGCCCTGAGGATCTTGTGCCGCTGCATCCGGGTCAGCGGGGGGCGGCCCTTAAGCCAGGATGGCGGGTTGGCGGGCAATGTGTCGTAGGCGCTGGTCTCCGGGTAGCCCACCGTACGGGCCGCATGCGAGTAGCGGGGGGCCGGCGTGTACGGGGCGTGCGGGGCGAACGTGGCCACCTCGAGCATGAACGGCTTCCCCGACGAGGCGGACGAGCTAATGAACGCGCTCGCCTTCGCCGACAGCACGTCGGTCAGGTAGTCGCCTGGAGCGTGGCCGTAGTGCTTCAGGTGGCCATTCTCATTCAAGGTGTAATTGAACTCCGGGTAGCCGTTGCCCGTGACATCCCACTCGTCCCAGCCCGGGGCCGGGGGATCGGCAGGCCGGTAACCGTTCAGGTACTTGCCCATCAAGGCGGTGCGGTAGCCCGACTTCTGCATGGCCACGGCGAAGGACCGCGACGGGTCCCCGTGCTGGTTGTAGGCCTTATATCCACCGTCGCGGCCGGTGTTGGTGAAGACGCCGTCGTTGTGCGGGTACTCGCCGGTGAAGATGGCCGAGCGGGACGGGCAGCACAGCGAGTCGACCACGTAGTAGTTCGACATCGTGATCCCGGCCTTCTGCAGGGCGAGCACGTGCGGCATGTGGCTGACCAGGTTCCAGGCCAGGTCGTCGGTGAGGACGAAGACGAAGTTCGGCCGAGGCCCAGACGCCGCCGGGCCGGCCCCGGTGGGCGAACCTGACGAGGAGGTGCATCCAGCCGCCGCAGCGACACCGGCCAGTGCTAGAAGCGCGGCGAGGAGTTTCTTCATCCCGGAGTGGGTTCCTTCGGACGGGTTCGGCCATGACCGCCCTATCTTGTTCCAGTCCATTGGCCGACGGAGAGCCGGGTCCGGAAACGTGGCCTCCTAACTCGCGGCCTGGCCGCAGTGCGGCCCGATACCTAGCGGGTATCGTTGCCGCTTGTGGACCTGCGCCTGCTGCGGTACTTCGTGGCGGTCGCCGCGACGGTGGACTGGAGGTGTCACGAGGAGGTCGGACACGATGAGCGCGCTGGCTATGCCCCCGGCCTGGTCAGGCCCACTCCCAGCGGCCACCCCACCGCCGGGCATGGCCATGTACCAGCTGCCGACCGGCACCTATCAGACCAGGGCCGCGTTCGCGTTCACAGGCGGCTCGTTCCGCGACCAGCGCGCCTTCGCCGCTACCGCCATCCTGGTCACCCACCCCAAGGGGACCTGCTGATAGATGCGGGCTTCGGCTCCGGCGTGGCCGCTCACGTCCAGGCCCAGCCCTGGTTCGCGCGCGCCGCCTACCAGGTGGCCAGCACCGCCAGCGAGCAGCTCGACGCCAGCGGCTACGACCGCGGGCGGCTGCGCGGCGTGCTGATCACGCACTCGCACTGGGACCACGTCAGCGGCCTCGACCAGCTCCACGTGCCGATCTGGACCAATGCGGGCGAGCTGGAATACGCGGGCCAGGCCCGCGACGGCACGGTGTTCCGGACCGTGTCACAGGGCCACGAGATCCACCGGTACGAGTTCGGCCGCGCGCCGTATCTCGGGTTCCCGCTGAGCTACGACGTATATGGCGACGGCTCGGTGGTGGTCGCGCTGGCCGGTGGTCACACGACCGGCTCGGTGATCGTCTTCGTGGCACTTCCTGACGGCCAGCGCTACGCGTTCATCGGTGACGTGGCCTGGCAGCTCGAGGGTGTCCGGCGGCCAGCGCAGCGGCC
>Ga0335078_10011812_pt1 | contig 12956 bp, 10 predicted proteins | sample Lox_Sample_32_FD_206711 | JGI IMG/M metagenome (GOLD analysis project Ga0335078, IMG submission 206711) | Soil microbial communities from Loxahatchee National Wildlife Refuge, Florida, United States - Lox_Sample_3.2 | ecosystem: Environmental > Terrestrial > Soil > Wetlands | place: USA... | reverse complement strand
TCGCGCTTCGTCGGACGCGGAATGACTTCATCCGCAAGATAATCCCTTGAGAGCGTCCGTATAATCAAAAGAGCCGAACTCTAAAAGTAGTATTGGCGCGGTGAAGATTGGTTCACATGAGGCGATAGTGACTCCTACTTTATCTGCACTCGGGCTAAGAAAGGCGGGGGGACGAATTGATCGCTTCAATCAGCGGAATCAGGGGGGTTCTGAATTCTGACCTGAGCCTAGCCGATGTCACGAGGTTCGCGGTCAACTTCGGCAGGGTGACAGGCTCAAAGGAGTTCCTCCTTGCAAGGGACCCTAGGCCCACGGGCCCCGCCATGTGCAGGGCGGTCGCAGGAGCGATGACCTCCCTGGGAGCTACAGTGTATGACTACGGGATAATCTCCACCCCGGCAATCTTCCGGGAGAGCCGGCTCAGGCGGCTCCCAGCGGTGATGGTCACAGCCTCTCACAACGAACCGCAGTTCAACGGGCTCAAGTTCGTCGAGGGAGGGGCTGGGATAGGAAAAGGGACCCTCGACGCAGTGGTTGGCGGGACGGCGGCGAGCCACGGCGAGTATGGGCGCGGGGTCCTGAAGCCCGGGAGGCGCCCCGCCTACGTAGACGACCTTGTGGAGATGTTCGGCGCGGGGTCCTGCGAAGGGGTCAGGGTGGCAATGGATCTGGGCGGAGGCGCGGCAATCTCACATGCGGCTCCCCTGCTGGCGAGACTCGGGTGCGAGGTCTCGCCGGTGAACGACAGCTACGGTGTCTTCAACAGGAGAGTGGACCCGGTCGCAGACGACCTCGTCCTCCTGCGCAGGGTCGTCAAGCAGAAGGGGTGCGACATCGGGTTGGGGTTCGACTGCGACGGAGACCGGTTGGTGATAGTCGATTCTGGGGGGAGGAAGAGGTCAGGAGATTACATGCTCACCCTGGCGCTTTCGGCGATGCTCGACCGGACGGGTGAGAAGAAGGTAGTCGTGTCCGTCGATACGACCCAGGGGGTGGACGACGTCGCGAAGAGGTCGGGTGCCACTGTGTTCAGGTCGAAGGTAGGAGAGGCCAACGTGGTCGGGCTCATGAGCGAGCGCGGGGCGAGGCTAGGCGGGGAAGGGAGCAGCGGCGGACTCATCGACGGCTCCTTCAACTACTGCCGGGACTCGATGCTGGCTGCGCTGGCGATAATCCGGGAGTTGAAGTCGAAAGGGAGGAAGTTTTACGAGTCGGTCCCCGCGTATCACCAGGATAGGGTCGCCCTGGAGATTCCCAAGGCGAAGGCGCTGAAGGGGATCAAGAGGCTCGCAACGGAGCACAAAGGAGCCGACCTGACTGATGGGCTGAAGATCACACTCCCCAAGAGGGCCTGGGTACTGATCAGGCCTTCCGGGACCGAGGATGTCGTCCGGGTCTCGGCAGAGGCGGGGACAGAGGAAGCGGCCGAACTCGTGGCGAAGCAGTTCGCCAAGAAGCTGAAGGAGCTGAGCAGGTAGCACGCCAGACGAGCTCGGCGTCATCGATTCTATCGTGAAGCGGGTTGGAAAGGCCCCCAGGGGGTACGCCGCGATAGGAGACGACGTCGCATTCTTCCCTTCTGGGAAGGGGAAGCTGGTTGCAAAGGTGGACATGCTGGTCGAGCACACCGACGTCCCGCCAGGGATGACCTACAGGCAGGCGGCACGCAAGGCGGTTGCGATGTGCGTCAGCGACTTCGCCGCCAAGGGGGTGAAACCAGACTCCTTCATGGTCTCCCTCGGGCTCAGGAGAGGCGTGGTGCAGGAGCAGGTGGACGCCCTCGCCGAGGGGTTCAGGGACGCCAAGCGCAATTGGAAGGTGCACCTCGTGGGCGGGGACACCAACGAATCCGAGGAACTGGTCATAGACTGCGCGATGCTGGGCTTCGCGACCCGGATTGTGCCGAGGGACGGTTCGTCCCCAGGGGACTCTCTCGTGGTGACCGGCCGCTTCGGGTACACCCGGGCCGGGCTCGACATTCTGACGAGGTCGGCGAAGGCCGAGGCTGGCTTCCGGAGGAGGGCGACGGCAAGCGTGCTCCTTCCAACTCCGAACCTTCGGATGGGCATTGCCATCGCCCCTTACCTCACGTCGGCCATGGACTCGAGCGACGGGCTCGCGAGGAGCCTTTACACACTCGCACGGGCCAGCGGAGTCGGCTTCGAACTGACTTCGCTCCCAATCGGGGATGGCGTGAAGAAGTTCGCGTCCTCGAACGGCCTGGACCCTGAAACCCTGGTGCTTCAGGGGGGCGAAGAGTACGTCGTGGTTGGGACTGTTAGAAGACAGAAGCTCGGTGCCGCCCGGCGGGCGGCCAGGAAGGCCGGAGGGGAGTTGCTCGAGATAGGAACGACTACGAACTCCGGGAGGGTTGAGCTTCTCACGGGAGGAACGAGAAGACCAGTCGAGGACGAAGGGTGGACGCACCTAAGATGATGCTGCGGCCACGACTCTCGCGAACTTCTTCACCAGTTGGTCCGCGCCCTCTTGGGTCTCGGACTCGGCAAAAATCCTGATGACCGGTTCGGTCCCGCTGGGCCTGATCAGCACCCAGGAGCGTTCGTCGGTCCAGACCTTGATTCCGTCAATCCTTTCGACTTCGCCCTTCGCCTGCTTCTCGACGGCCCGCATGACGGCCTCGATCTTCTTGTGACTGACCTCGACCTTGGTCTTGGCCTGGTAGAACCTCGGGACTACAAAAGAGAGGGCTTTGGAGAAGGCTATCCCCTTCCCGGCGAGGCACTCTAGCAGCAGGGCGGTCGTCATCCCACCGTCTCTCGCCGGGAGGTGAGGGTGGTAGATGCACCCGCCGTTCTCTTCGTAACCGAAGACTGCGTTCCGCTCCAGTATCGCCCTGGAGATGTCGACGCTCCCCACCTTCGTCCGCAAGACCTTCGCCCCATGCTTCTTCGCCACTGCCTCTATGGCCTGACTCGACGCGATGGAGGTCACCAAGGTCGCCCCGGGGTGCTTGCTGAGGACGAAGTCTGCGATCAGGCACCCGCTCTGGTCCCCCCACAGAATCCTGCCCTCTTCGTCTGAGAAAATCGCTCTGTCCCCATCCCCATCGTAGGCTACCCCCAGATCGGCACCTACAGATCTTACGGCTGCGGAGAGGTCATTCAGCGTCTCGGGGGTCGGCTCCGGCCCCCTTCCTGGGAAGTTGCCGTCCACCACTGAATTCAGGGTGATCAGCTTGCACCCCAGAGACTCGACCAGGTAGGGGGCAGCCACCGATTGGGCACCGTTCCCCGGGTCCATCACGACGGTGAACTTCCTTTCCGCGATCTGCCTTGTATTCACCTTCGAACGGACCCCCGCGATGTAGTCCCTGACGACCGAAGGTTCGTTCCTGGTCACCCCGATGGTCTTCCAGTCGGCCTTGGACTGAGACTTTTCGAAGAAGATCTTCTCTATCCTCTGCTCGTCAAGGCGCGCCACCTCGGCTCCGTCCGGGCCGACAACCTTGAGGCCGTTGTACTTCGGAGGGTTGTGGGAGGCAGTGACCATCACCCCACCCCTCAACTTCATGCTCTTCACGGCGTACTGGAGGGCTGGGGTGGGGACCAGGCCAGCCTCTGCCACATCTCGCCCTGAGCTCATCAGGCCTGAGACGGCGGAATTGGCGACGGCGGGACTGGACAGCCGCCCGTCCTGGCCCAGCATCAACTCGCCGCTTCCGAAGTATGTTCCAATTGCCTCGCTAAGGTTGATCACGAAGTCGAGGTCGTGGGTCACCCCGGGGACGAACCTTACCCCGTTGGTCCCGAAGAGCCGCTGTTGGGATGAGGCCAACGCCAGAAGATTCGAGTCGGGCAGGTAAAACCTTCCGATTTCCCTTCTCTCTCATGGGCTAGTCCATGAGGTCTCCCGGTTGCAAAGGCTTATCTCAGAAGCCTCGTTGCGGCGATTTGGGCCCGTAGCGCAGATCATCGGAGCGGAGTACGGATAGCGCGGCAGAGCATGGCGCCGACCCTTCTAAGCTGTAGGTCGTGCGTTCAAATCGCACCGGGCCCGCTTCAGACTTGAGGTTTCTCCACGGAAATCGAATGCCTTAGGGTGCAAGGTTAAGCGCAAGTCCGGTCAGTTCCGCCCTGCAGAATGTCCGGCATGAGGGGGTTCCTTGAGGACCTCGACAAGACGGGGGACCTGACGCGAATCATGAGGGAAGTCTCGCCCAGGTACGAGATTGCAGCCGTAGCGAACAGGCTCGACGGCAAACCTCTGCTGTTCGAGAACGTGAGGGACTCAGAGTACCAGGTCGCCATGGGGGTGTGCGGGACCAGGGAGATGCTGGCAAGGTCCATCGGGAAGCGGCCCGAAGATCTTCTGACGACTGTACTCGACTCCATTGAGCATCCGAAGCCGTTCGAGGTCGTGAAGGACGCCCCGTGCCAAGAAGTCGTGGAAGACCATGTCGACCTTCACAAAATCCCCATCCTGACACACTGCGAGCGGGACGGAGGGCCATACGTCACCGCAGGCATCGCGGTGGCCCACGACAGGGAGTACGGTTACAACTCAAGCTTCCACAGGTTGATGCTCCTCGGAAAAGACAGGGTCGCGGCGAGGATCCTCCCGAGACACCTGGAAGAGTTCATCAAGAGAGGAGACCGGGAAGTTGGTATCACCCTGGGGAACCACCCCGCCTTCCTTTTCGCTTCTGCTGTCTCCTGCGAGATTGGAAAGAGCGAGTTGCAAATCGCGAATGCCATGAAGGAGATGAGCTACGCGAAGTGCCTGACCAATGGCGCCCTGGTCCCCGCCGACTGCGAGCTGGTTTTGGAGGGGGTGGTCACGGACGAAATGGTGGACGAAGGACCGTTCCCGGACATCACGGGAGCCTACGACATCATCAGGAAGCAGAGGGTGATTAAGATCAACCGGGTCACTCATCGGAGTGATCCGATCTATCAGGGAATCCTCCCCGGCGGAGCCGAGCACAGGTTCCTGATGGGGACCCCTCGGGAGGCGACGATGTTCAGGGAAGTGAGCAAGGTGTGCGAGTGCCTCGATGTGCGGTTGACGGCCGGCGGATCGTCATGGCTGCACGCCGTTGTCAAGATTCGGAAGAAGAGGGAGGAGGACGCCAAGAACGCGATTGAAGCGGCCTTCAGGGGGCACCAGAGCCTCAAGCAGGCGATTGTCGTCGACGAGGACATCGACGTCGGAGACCCCAACGGGGTGGAATGGGCCATCGCCACGAGGACTCAGATGGACCAGGACCTTTCCCTCAGGCCCGGCTCGCTCGGTTCGTCTCTCGACCCATCGGCGGACCAGGTGACCCGGAAGACCTGCAAGGTGGGGGTGGACGCGACCATACCTCTGGACTCTCCAAAGGACGGCTTCGTCAAAGCGAGGATCCCTGGACAGGACGACGTCGTTGTGGACGACTATGTGAGGTAAATCTGGGATGCATCTCACCAGGGAAGAAGAACGGATGCTTGCCGGGGAAGACGGCCACGCGACCCAGAAGGCGATGCAGATCCTACTGGCGCTCGGGAAGATCTACGGAGCCAAGCGGTTGGTCAGGGTTGCGAGCGTCCAGGTCTCCGGAGTGTCGTACAAGAACCTTGGAGACGCAGGACTCGAGTTCCTGGACGGGCTCGCCCAGGACGGGAGGGCCAGGGTGAAGACCACCCTGAACCCGGCGGGGATGAGCCTCACCGACTGGAAATCCCAGGGCATCGGATGGGGGTTCGCGGAGAAGCAGCTGAAGGTGATTGACGCCTATAGGAAGCTCGGGGTCGAGATCTCCTGCACCTGCACCCCCTACCTTGCAGGGAACACCCCCACCCTCGGGGAGCACATCGCCTGGGGGGAGAGTTCGGCTGTGGCCTACGCCAATTCTGTCATCGGCGCCAGGACCAACCGCGAAGGAGGGCCCAGCGCCCTCGCTGCCAGCCTGACCGGTCGCACCCCGCTCTACGGGCTGCACCTGGACGAGAACAGGGCCCCGAGTCTCGTCGTCGATGTCGAGGCAGAGCTCGCCTTTCCCGAGGACTTTTCGGCCATGGGGTATTTCGTCGGGAAGGCCACAGGGGACGGCATTCCTTACTTCAGGGGGATACAGAAGGCCGGCCTTGAGGACCTCAAGACGCTTTCGGCCGCTCTGGCCAGTTCGGGCGGGGTCGCGATGTTCCACATCGCAGGAATCACACCGGAGTCTGCCATCGGCGTAAAGGGAATCGAGTCCCTTTCCTTTACCTCGAAGGACCTTGGAGAGACGGACAGGTCCCTTAACGACACGGGGACCCCTGACCTGGTCTCTGTCGGATGCCCCCACTGCTCCCTGGCCGAACTGGACACCATCGCCCGGCTTCTTGAAGGCCGCCGGGTCAGGAGGGAGTTCTGGGTCTGCTGCAGCAGGGAGGTAAAGCGTGAGAGCGACCGGCTGGGGTACTCCGGTCTAATCGAACGGAGCGGCGCGAAGTTCGCCCTCGACACCTGCATGGTGGTGGCCCCCATCGAAGACCTGGGGCACAAGGTGGTAGCGACGAACTCGGCGAAGGCCTGCCACTACCTGAGGAACAGCGGCATCAAAGTGAGGTTCATGCCGCTCGAAGACTGCGTCACGGAGGCTACAGGATAAATTGAGAGTGTCCGGGCGTGTGATATTCGAGGGAAGCGCGGAAGGCAAAGCGCTGGTCTCCTCTTCACCCATGTCGTTCTACGGCGGCGTCAACCCGGATTCAGGCGAAGTAATCGAGCGCGGCCACGAGCTCCAGGGTCAGAGTGTCAAGGGCAAGATCCTCGTCTTCCCCAGCGGCAAGGGGTCGACCGTCGGGTCCTACGTGCTGTACAGGCTTGCAAAGAACGGGGCGGCACCGCGCGCGATAATCAATTCGAAGTGCGAGACCATAGTCGCCGTGGGCGCGATAATCTCGGAGATCCCATGCATCGACAAGGTGGACATAAGCAAGATAAGGATGGGCGCCAGGGTGAAGGTCGAAGGCAGTTCGGTGATTTACAAGAACCCCTAGCTTCTGCCGCGCGCGCCTTTGCCTTTCGGGTGCTTGCCTTCCCAAGCCCTGCCGAGGCCGTGCCTAACAGCGACAAGATCGAGCGCTTTCCCGACGACCTGGTCCACCAGCTCGTCGACCGTCTTCGGCCGGTGGTAGAAGGCAGGCATCGCAGGGAGGACGACGGCCCCCGCCCTGGTAACCCTTGCCATGTTCTCGAGATGAATCAGCGAGAGCGGGGTCTCTCTGACAACCAAGACGAGGCGTCGCCTCTCCTTGAGAGTGACGTCCGCGGCCCTGAGCAGGAGGTTGTCCGAATAGCCGGTCGCGATACCGGCGAGCGTCTTCATGCTGCAGGGGATCACGACCATCCCGTCGGTTTTGTAGGATCCGCTGGCGATACGGGCGGCGATGTCGTCGATGCCGTAGATCTCTGTGGCCAACTCCTCGACTTTCGCCCTCGTGAAGTCCGTTTCCAGGCGAATGGTTTCCTCAGCCGAATCTGTCAAGACGAGGTGCGTCTCCACATCCAGCTTCCTGAGGACCTCCAGCGTGCGAATCCCATAGACTGCGCCGCTTGCGCCGGAGATGGCGACGATGAGGCGCATGTTGAAGCCGCCCGCTTACAGTCGATTTAAGTGCGATTTCAGGGAGACACCTTCAGTTCGGGACGGCCCCGCCTTTTCCCTTGGCTCGCGAGTCCAAGACTTTGTAGTACCAGACCTTCAGGAAATCCTGGAGGACGAACCACGCGAGGGCCCACCCCCAGATGAGCAGGGCGAAGTCCCACCCGATCGCGGGGAGGAGGATCCCGTATACAGTTATCACCGTGGCGAACACCTTGGTCAGGATGATGGCGAGGAAGAGAGACCTTCCTGGCCTTATGGACCAGAATGGGCCCTTGGTCCGGGCGGCGAAAAGGGTCAGATGGCCGGCCACAGCCAGCTTCAGGAATATGAAGGACTGTATCTCCAGCGTGCTCAGGTGTAGGACGTCCAGCCCGATGTAGAGCATCAGGAAGGAGGAGATGACCCCTATTCCTCCCAAGAACGTTGACATGTTAAGGAGAGACCTCATGTTCCACCTCTCAGGCTTGGGAGAGTACCGCACGTTGTCGTAGGCTATGGTGATGATCGGCATGTCGTTGAGGAGGGCGAGGAGTACGATCATCAGGGCGGTGACCGGGTAGGTATTGAATGCGATTATCGAGAGGGTGATGAAGACGAGCACGCGTATCGTCTCTGTTATGCGGTAGAGCGCGTAGTTCGTCATCCGCTGGAATATCTTGCGGCTTTCCTTGACGGCATCGATTATCACAGAAAGGCCAGGGCTGGTCAGCACCACATCGGCTGCTGACCTGGCTGCGTCGGTGGCTCCGGCGACTGCGATGCCTGCATCGGCCTTCTTCAGGGCCGGAGCGTCATTGACCCCGTCTCCGGTCATGCAGACGATGTGGTCTCTCTTCTGGAGGAGCTCCACGATCCGGTACTTGTGTTCGGGGAAGACCTCTGCGAACCCGTCGGCGCTCTCCACCAAAGGCTCCGCCTGTTCGTCTGGCTCGTTCAGGAAGGACGATGGGGTTACGATGTTGGTCTTTAGCCCCACTAAGCCGGACACCTCCTTGGCTATCGCCAGGTGGTCCCCGGTCACCATCTTCACGTCTATTCCCATTGATTCGGCGGTCTGGATGGTGGCGGCCGAATCTTCGCGAGGGGGGTCGTAGAGTGCTACCAGGCCCGCGTACCCCCATGCCCCGCCGACGTCGGTCCTGGCCACTCCGAGCGCGCGGAACCCCTTGGACGCGAACTCGTCCACTGAGCTGGCAATCGTGCCGCTGATGTCGTCCCCTGCGTGCACTAGCTCCAGTATCGCCTGGGGCGCGCCCTTGGAGACCCTGAAGGGGGTCTCCATTCCGTGTGCGACGGTTGCCTCGGTCCGCTTCGAGACCGGGTCGAAGGGCTTGAAGCTCTGGACCTTGTACTCCGCCACTCTGGCAGGGCCTCCCTCTGCGCCCTGTACCTTCGCAATGATGGTGTCATCGATGGGGTCCTTGTCCTCTGCCCTTGACGAGAGAGTGGCATACAGGAGGACGTCGTCCTGGGTATAGCCGGCCAGGGGCCGCACTTCGCCGACGGTTAGCTCGTTCTTGGTGATTGTCCCCGTCTTGTCCGCGCAGAGGATGTCTACCCCCGCCATCTCCTCGATGGCAACCAGCTTGCTGACGATTGCCTGCTTCTTCGCCAGGGCTTCGGCACCTACCGCCATGGAAACGGAAAGAACCGCCGGCATGGCAGCAGGTATCGCTGCGACGATAAGGACGAGCCCGAACTGCAGGAGGTCGAAGACGGGGAGCGCGCGGTAGATCCCCACCAGCGTGGTGATTGCGACAAGCACTACTGCAATAACGATCAGGTAGTCCCCGATTTTCACGATGGCCTTCTGGAAGTGGCTCTTGGTCTCGGCCTCCTCGACGAGTTTGGTGGTCCTCCCGAAGTAGGTCCCCATCCCGGTAGCAGTGACGACACCGTCCATCTCGCCCTGGCGTACGATCGACGATGCGTAGACGAGCTCTCCCTGGTGCTTCTCTACCGGGAGAGACTCCCCAGTAAGGGCAGACTGGTCGACGAGTAGGTATTCCCCTGAGAGGAGGCGGGCGTCTGCCGGAACGATGTTCCCCAGGCGGAGCCTCGTCACGTCCCCGGAGACGAGCTCAGCTGCAGGAACATCGACCCACTTCTTGTCTCGCAGGACGGTGGCCCGTAGGGCGAGTCGTTTCTTCAGGAGCGCTATCGCGTTGCTCGCCTTGTTCTCCTGCCAGAAACCTACGATGGCATTCATCGCCAGGAGCACCACGATGATGGCCAGGTCGTCCCAGTGTTGGATGACGGCCGAGATGATGGCGGCGGCTTCGATCATCCAGGGGATGGGGCCCCAGAAGTAGCGGAGGAAAGCAGCGAGACGCGACTGCTTCCTCTCGGCGATTTCGTTCCGGCCGTACTGCTGAAGCCTCTTCGCGGCCTCGGATGCCGAAAGGCCGTCCGCGCTAGTGCCCAGCTTATCCAGCAGCGCAGGTATCGGGAGTTCCGAGTCCTTCGGAGGCGCGTCGTCTACCAATCCAAGAGGACACCCTTCACGATGCTAGGAGGGCCCGCCGGCAGCGAGCACGGCTTTCTTCGTGTCGAGCTTCGGGTACTTCATGTCCATGTCCTCGAGGGACTTCACTATCGCCTGGGAGGCCACCAGGTCCCTGAACCAGGGGTGGTCGGATGGGACGATGTACCAGGGGGCCCATTCAGTGCTGGTCTTCTCAAGGGCCTCCTCGTAGGCCTGAGTGTAGCCCTTCCAGTAGGCCCGCTCGTTGTAGTCGAGGTAGCTGAACTTCCAGTGCTTGGTCGGGTCGTCCAGTCTGTCCTGGAACCTCTTCGCCTGGGTCTTCTTGTCGATGTGCAGGAAGAACTTCAGGATGGTCGTCCCCTCCTCGTTCAGCATGCGCTCGAAATCTACAATCTGGGCGTATCTCTTGCTCCAGACGGTTTCGGGGACCAACTCGTGGACCCTTTCGACGAGGACGCTCTCGTAGTGGCTGCGGTTGAAGATGACAATCTCCCCCCTTTCCGGCGTCTGCTTGTGAGCGCGCCAGAGATAGTCGTGGTCGAGTTCCTCGGGAGAAGGCTTCCCGAAGTGGGCGACCCTCACCCCCTGGGGGTTGACCCCTTCGAAGACTCTTCTGATGGTGCCATCCTTCCCCGCCGAGTCCATGCCCTGGAGGACGATGAGCAGACTGTGCTTATGCTCCGCGTATAGGAGCTCCTGCAGGGGATCGAGCTTCTTCACGTTCGAGTCGATGGCTTTTTCGCCTTCGGACTTGTCCAGCCCCGACGTGTCGCTCGGGTCGATCTTGCCCAGCTTCACCTTTGAACCCGGTCTTACAACGAACTCCTTGATGCGGAGAGTCACGCCCGCGTTTTGCGTGCTCAGCCCCGTCTTTAGGAATTTCGCGGGCACCTCTTCCCTAGAACCCTGTTAAGGTAGAATCTTCTCGAAAACCGTAAAATCGCCTGCGGCGAACGCTTGCTTACGCAAGATCCTTCAGTGATTCATCCGGTCAGGACGCGAAAAGTCAAGCGCCATTCTAGGACGATAGGTTTCTTGTTCTACCAGTCCATGTACGCCCCCGCTTTCCTGCTCAAGGCCATCTACAGGCAGCTGCTCATTCTCGCGGCCATGTTCGGCCTGGGCGCCTGGATCTTCGTGTATTACGAAGGCCTCTCCCCTCTCGTTGCTCTGTTCGCGTCTGTATCTACAATCACCACCATAGGGCTGTACGTCCCCCATGGGGGTAACTTCGGGGCCATGCCCTCTCAGGAGACGATCCTCCTCATTGTGATAATCATCGTCTCTGTAGGGTCGGCGGCCTCCTTCTTGCAGGCCACCGTAAACGTAGTGGTTAACGGCGACCTCGCCAGGGGGGAGGCAGAAAAGAGGCTTCTCAAGAAGATGAAGAACCACGTGATAGTGTTCGGCTATGCTCACCTCGGGCGCTACGTGGCCGACAAGCTCAGGGAGCTGGGTATCGATTACGTGGTGGTCACCCATGAACCCGCCATCTACGAGTCGCTTGTGAAGATGAAGGTCATGGCCGTCATTCAGCATGAAAACAGGCCCATAGTCGCACTGAAGGAAGCCGGCATAGACACGGCTACGACTCTGATAGCGGCCCACGAGAAAGACCCCGAGAACATGCTGATCATATTGAGCGCGAGGAGGTTGCGGCCCGACATCAGGATAATCTCGGTCGTCCATGACGAGCAGTTGACGGAGACCGCCAAGAACGCCGGCGCGGACGTCACGGTCCCGTCTTCGGTCTCGGTGGGACATCTGCTGGCTCTTTCAGCGGTTACAAGAGACCTGGTGGGCATAGTGTTCTCGGAGAAGGTGGGGACCAGGGAGATAGCCCAGTTCTCGGTCTTCAAGTCGTCACAGCTGATTGGGAAGAAACTGCAGGACCTCACCCAGCTGGCGCAGGTCATAGGCGTTGTGAGAAACGACCAGTTGGTTCAGAACGTCTTCGACCCTGACCTCCGGATAAAGGAGGACGACACCGTCCTGGTGTTCGGGGACCCTGCAGGGCTTCACGAGCTGGAATCTGAAGCCGAAGCGCTCTAAGACGCGACGGCCTGGCTGTCTTTCAAGGGTGGCGAAGGGGGGACCGGCTTCCCCTTCCACGTAGTTATGCCGATGGCGACGAGCATCAGTCCTCCGCCGAGCACTATCGGAAGCGTGACCGGCTCGGTGAGCAACAGGGCGCCTCCTATGACGCTTATCACCGGGATCAGATACAGTTGGATGGCCAGCCTGGTGACAGCGCCCCTGCTGATCAGGGTATAGAACATCAGATAGCCGAACACCGTGCTTAAGAGCGAGAGGTAGACCACCCCGACCCAGCCGTCGAACGACAGCGACCCCAACTGGGTGACGAAGCTCCCGGATAGGAGAGGGGTCAGCATCGCGGTCCCCACGAGGCCCGCGAGGATGGTAGTGGACGCAGACCCATACTTGTGCACCAGGGGCTTGCCTAGGACCGCGAAGATTGCGTAACAGAAGGCGGTGATGAGCGCCTCGAAGATTCCGGCGTAGGAAGAGAGGTCGCTGGCGCTTATGGACCCTAGGGACAGTATAATGGTTCCAAGCGTCGCGAGGCCGAGGCCCGCCAAAAGCCTGCGGCCCGCCTTCTCTTTCAGGAGGAAGTATGACAGTATGGTGATGAAGATCGGCCCCAGGGAGGTAAGAAGCGCTGACATCCCGGCCGAAATCGACGTTTCAGCGTAGTACAGGGAGATGTGGTACCCTCCCACGTTTGCCAGGGCGACTATCAACAGGCGTGGGATGTCCCTCCGTTCGAAGCGGGCCTTGGGCCTGCCAATGATGGGAAGTAGGATGAGGAAGGGGATTGCTGCGATGAACCATCTCAGCAGGGCAAGGTTGACGGGGGAG
>Ga0335078_10011811_pt1 | contig 12957 bp, 11 predicted proteins | sample Lox_Sample_32_FD_206711 | JGI IMG/M metagenome (GOLD analysis project Ga0335078, IMG submission 206711) | Soil microbial communities from Loxahatchee National Wildlife Refuge, Florida, United States - Lox_Sample_3.2 | ecosystem: Environmental > Terrestrial > Soil > Wetlands | place: USA... | reverse complement strand
CCGCGGATCCTTCCGCGTGCGCGCCAGGTGGGAGGTCGAGAAGCTCGGCCTCGGGCAGTACCAGGTCGTGGTCACCGAGATGCCCTACCAGGTGCCGAAGGCACGGCTGATCGAGAGGATCGCCGAGCAGCTCACCGAGAAGAAGCTGGCGCTGCTCGACGACATCCGCGACGAGTCGGCGGAGGACGTGCGCCTGGTTCTGGTGCCCAAGAGCCGCAACGTCGATCCCAAGGTGCTGATGGAATCGCTGTTCCGCCAGACCGAGCTCGAGGCGCGCATCCCGCTCAACATGAACGTGCTCGACGCCGAGGGCGTGCCGCGGGTGATGAACCTGCGCGAGGTCTTGCAGGCGTTCCTCGACCACCGCCACCAGGTGCTGATCCGCCGCTCGAAGTTCCGCCTCGCCAACATCGAGAAGCGGATGGAGATCCTCGAGGGCTACCTGATCGTCTATCTCAACATCGATCAGGTCATCCGCATCATCCGGCGCGAGGACGATCCCAAAGCCGTGATGATGAAGAAGTGGAAGCTGACCGACATCCAGGCGGAAGCGATCCTCAACATGCGGCTGCGCGCGTTGCGCAAGCTCGAGGAGATCGAGATCAAGCGCGAGCACGACAGCCTGGGCGAGGAAAAGAAGGAGATCGGCCGCCTGCTCAAGGACGAGGACCGGCGCTGGCAGGCGATCGGCAAGGAGATCCAGGAGATCCGCGCGCGCTTCGGCGAGAAGACCGCGCTCGGCAAGCGGCGCAGCGAGATGGCGGACGCGCCGGCCCCGGTCATGGTGCCGATCGAGGCCCTCATCGAGCGCGAGCCGATCACGGTCGTGTGCTCGCAGAAGGGCTGGGTGCGCGCGTTCAAGGGGCATCTCGAAGACAAGGCCCTCTCCGAGATCCGCTACAAGGAGGGCGACGGGCCGCGCTTCGCGCTCCGGGCCGAGACGCCGGACAAGCTGCTCGTGTTCGCCACCAACGGCCGCTTCTACATGGTGCCGGGCGACAAGCTGCCGCCCGGGCGCGGCGACGGCGAGAACCTCAAGATGATGCTCGACATCGGCAACGAGGCGGACATCGTCGAGCTCCTGATCCACAAGCCCGGGCGCAAGCTCATCGTGGCGGCGAGCGACGGCCGCGGCTTCGTCGTGCCCGAGGACGACGTGCTGGCGCAGACGCGCAGCGGGAAGCAGGTGCTGAACGTGGGCGAGGGGGTCGAGGCGCGGGCCTGCACGGTGGTCGACGGCGACACGGTCGCGGTCATGGGCGAGAACCGCAAGCTCCTCCTGTTCAAGCTCTCCGAGCTGCCGGAGATGGGGCGCGGGCGGGGCGTCATCCTGCAGCGCTACAAGCAGGGCAAGCTCGCGAACTTGCGCACCTTCAACATCGCGGGCGGCTGGCCGATCGGCTTCAAGGACAGCGACAAGAAGGACAACGCGCCGGCCAACTGGCTGGGCTCGCGCGGCCAGGCCGGATTGCTGCCGCCGAAGGGCTTCCGGCTCGGTTAATAGGCTGATTCTAAGGTGATTTTCCGGCTACTCAAGCCGCCCCGGGGCGTATAATCTTCGTGTAAGGCAGGGGCATCATCTCCGCGCCGGACAAACAATCCTTTCATGGGAGGGCATGATGAAGAGACGCAAATTCCTGAAGACGGCCGGCTTGGGGGTGGCGGCGAGCACCCTGGCGGCTCCCGCGATCGCGCAATCGACCACGATTCAGTGGCGCATGGCGACGAGCTGGCCGAAGAGCCTGGACACGCTGTTCGGCGGCGCCGAATACATGTGCAAGCGCATCGGCGAGATGACGGACGGCAAATTCCAGATCCGCTGCTTTGCCGGCGGCGAGATCGTTCCCGCGCTGGCGATCGCCGATTCGGTCGGCAACGGCACGGTCGAGATGGGCCATACCGCGAGTTATTACTATGTCGGCAAGGACCCCTGCTTCGCCTTCGACTGCGCGCTGCCGTTCGGGCTCAATCAGCGCGCGCAGCAATCGTGGATGATCTTCGGCGGCGGCCAGAAGCTCGTCGACGAGTTCTATGCCGGCTACAACATCAAGTCGCTCATCGCCGGCAACACCGGCACCCAGATGGGGGGCTGGTACCGCCACGAGGTGAAGTCGCTCGCCGACCTCAAGGGGCTCAAGTTCCGCATCGGCGGCGTGCTGTCGGGCCAGGTCTGCACGCGGCTCGGGGTCGTTCCGCAGCAGATCGCCGGCGGCGACATCTACCCGGCGCTGGAGAAGGGCACGATCGACGCCGCGGAGTGGGTCGGCCCGTACGACGACGAGAAGCTCGGGTTCTACAAGGTCGCGCAATACTACTACGCGCCCGGCTGGTGGGAGGTCGGCCCGCAGCTGTCCGCGTACATCAACACCGCGAAGTGGAACAGCCTCTCGGCCGAATACAAGGCGATCGTCCAGGCCGCGGCCGCGGACGCCACCATGTGGATGATGGCCAAGTACGACGCCGAAAATCCCGTCGCGCTGCGGCGCCTGCTGGCGGGCGGCGCCAAGCTGCGGGCGTTCTCGACCGACATCATGGATGCGGCGCTCAAGGCCTCGGACGACCTTTATGGCGAGATTGCCGACAAGAACGCGATGTTCAAGAAGTTGTATGCCTCGTGGCATCCGTTCCGCAGCATCGACGTCGAGTGGTTCGGCGTGTGCGAGAACCGGATCAACAACTTCATGTCGGCCCACGTCAAGGAGATGTCCGCGATGAAGAAGGGCTGACCCGCTCCACAGGCGGCGCCTGGAAAAGCCCCGCGAAAGCGGGGCTTTTTTTATCCGCGGGACCTCACTTGCCCTTGTCGTCGTCCGACGGGGCGGTCGGCATGTCCTGTTCCATTTCTTTCTGGATGTCGGACTCCGACGGGCTCCCCGAGCCGTCATCGGACGGCATCTCGATCTGGATCTTGTTGAGGTCGACGTTCGTGGTCTCGAGGGAATGGAGAACCATCTGCGGGAACAGGATCACGAGCCCGACCATGATGACTTGGATGACGACGAACGGAATCGCGCCCCAGTAGATCTGGGCCGTCGTGATGCCTTTCGTGACCTTGCCGGTGAGCTTGTCGACGTATTGCCCGACCGGCGCCACGCTGCGCAGGTAGAACAGCGCGAAGCCGAACGGCGGGTGCATGAACGAGGTCTGCATGTTGACCCCGAGCAGCACGCCGAACCAGATCAGGTTGATGCCCAGCTTCTCGGCGACCGGCCCCAGGAGCGGGATGACGATGAACGCGAGCTCGAAGAAGTCGAGGAAGAAGGCGAGGACGAAGGCGAGCAGGTTCGTCACGATCAGGAACCCGATCTGGCCGCCGGGCAGGCTGGTCAGCAGGTGCTCGACCCAGAGGTCGCCGTTGACGCCCCGGAACACGAGGCTGAACACGGTGGAGCCGATCAGGATGAAGATCACGAAGGACGAGAGCTTGGCCGTCGTGTCCAGCGCCTGGCGCAGAAGCGACCAAGTGAGGCGCCGGTTGATGAGCGCCAGAATCAGTGCGCCCGAGGCGCCCATGGCGCCGCCTTCGGTCGGCGTGGCGATGCCGAGGAAGATCGTGCCGAGCACCAGGAAGATCAGCACGAGCGGCGGGATGAGCGAGAAGAGGACGCGGCCGAGCAGCTTCAGGCCGCGCAGAGAGCGCGCCTCGAGCGGCAACGCGGGTGCCGCCTCCGGCCGGACGAACGAGACGATCATCACGTAGCCGGCGTAGAGGCCGGCGAGCACGATGCCGGGGATGAAGGCGCCGGAATACATGTCGCCCACCGACCGGCCGAGCTGATCGGCCATGACGATGAGGACGAGGCTCGGCGGGATGATCTGCGCCAGGGTGCCGGAGGCGGCGATCACGCCCGCAGCGAGCCGCCGGTCGTAGCCGTAGCGCAGCATGATGGGCAGCGAGATCAGCCCCATGGAGATCACCGAGGCGGCCACGACGCCGGTCGTCGCGGCCAGCAGCGCGCCGACGAAGATCACGGCGTAGGCGAGGCCGCCGCGCATCGGCCCGAACAGCTGTCCGATCGTGTCGAGGAGATCCTCGGCCATGCCGCTGCGCTCGAGGATGAGGCCCATGAAGGTGAAGAACGGGATCGCCAGCAGCGTGTCGTTGGCCATGATGCCGAATACGCGCTGCGGCAGGGCCTGCAGAAGATCGGCCGTCAGCAGCCCGTAATGGATGCCGACCATGCCCCAGAACAGCCCGTTGAACGCGAGCGCGAAGGCGACCGGATAGCCGAACAGCAGGACGAAGATCAGCGCCGTGAACATCAGCGGCGCCATATTCGCGACGATGAAATGTTCCATGGCTAGACGCCGGCCTCCGCCTCGGGCGGCGGCGCGCCGTGGTCGTGCTGCTTGGCCGCAGGATCGGGGATGAGGCCGCGCAGGAACGCGACGCGCTTGATCAGCTCGGAGATGCCCTGAATCGTCAGCAAGAAGAAGCCGACCGGGATCAGCAGCTTGACCGGCCAGCGGATCAGGCCCCCGGCGTTGCTCGACGATTCATGCTCGATATACGAGTCCATGAACACCGGCCACGACAGCCACATGATCAGGATCGCCATCGGCAGCAGGAACAGGACCGTGCCGATGATGTCGATCCAGGTCTGCGTCCGGCGGGAGAGTCGGCCGGCGACGATGTCGATGCGGATATGCTCGTTGCGCAAGAGGGTGTAGCCGGAGCACAGCAGGAACACCGCGGCGAACAGATACCACTGCAGCTCGAGCCAGGCATTCGAGGCGACGTTGATGGTGTAGCGCAGGCTCGCGTTCACCGTGCTCACGATGACCGACGCGAGGATCGCCCAATAGACCAGCTTGCCGATGCGCTCGTTGAGCGCGTCGATCAGGCCGCTGACACGCAGCAGGAATTGCAACCGATTCGCCCCCAGAAATTAGGCCGATTCGCGGGGGCTTGGCCCTCACAATCGGATCGGCGTGACGTCTCCCAAGGCCCGCTGTGTAGCATCGGCGGGGGCCGGCGAGAAGAGGGGATTTCGTCGCGGAACGGCCGTAATGCGGCGACTTTCTTAACCCTGAGCCGCCGCCGCCGGCCGGCTGGAAGCGCGCGCGCCGCAGCGCCCGCCGCGCGGTTTTTTGTTAAGCTGCCCGCGGGCGGGCCGGAACCAGAACGGCCTCCGTCAACATGTCAGGAGTGCCTGTCACGACGCTTCCCGAGCACATCGCGACGTTCTTGGGAAGCATCGAGAACGCCTGGCACATCGAGACCGAGGCCCATGAGCTCCAAGTCGTGAAGACGCCCAACCATCCGGCTCGAGGCGTGTCTGCGTACGCGACGCTTGGGATGAGCAACACCGTGCTGCGCATGCCGGGCAGCCGGACGGTGCGCCAGGAGCTGGTCTTCGCCGCTCATGAGCGGTTCTCGGCGCCCGATATCGCGGCGTTCCTGCTGGCGTTCGGTGCGTCCATCCTGTCTCTCGGCGAAGCTCTTCTGCGAGGCGACATGATCGGTCCGCAAAACCCGCTGATCCCCGGCGTGTCGGCGACCTCGGTGTATTGCACCGCTCCGGTGCCGTTCGACGAGCGTCTGGCAACCTATGACGGCAGCGATCCGCCCACCGTGTTCGTGTGGATTTTGCCGGCGACCAGCGACGAGGCCGAGTTCGTCATGCGGAACGGATGGAGCAAGTTCGAGGAGCTGTTGGAAAGCCGCGAGCCGGATCTGTGGGACCTGAACCGCCCGAGCGTCGTCTGAGCCCGTCTGAACCCCAAGAGGGCCCGGGTGCCTACGCCCGGCGGATCTGCATCAACAGCTCTTTCTTCATGTGGTCGAGCCGGTCGATGCCGAGCAGCGCCATGTCGCGGCTGATCTCCTGCGAGAGGATGCCCGCTGCGTGCTCGACGCCGGCGTCTCCGGCGATCGAGGCGGCGAACAGGAAGGGCCGGCCGACGAAGACGAACCGGGCGCCCAGCGCCAGCGCCTTCAGCACGTCGGTGCCGCGGCGCACGCCGCTGTCGAACATCACGGTCATGGGGCCTGCAAGGTCGGCGATCTCCGGCAGGATGCGCAGCGGCGACACCGTGCCGTCGAGCTGGCGGCCGCCGTGGTTGGAGACAAGCACGCCGTCCACGCCGCTTTCGCGGGCGATGCGCGCGTCCTCCCTGTTCATCACCCCTTTGAGTGCCAGCTTGCCGTGCCAGCGCTTGCGGATCAGGTCGAGATGGCGCCAGTTCAGGTGGTCGCGCATGCCGAAGTCGCGCGCGACGTCGCGCGACAGGATCGGGGCGCCGCGGGTCGCATACGAGTTCTCGAAATGCGGCATGCCGTGCTGCAGGAGCGTGCGGACCCACGTGTTGACGAGCCAGTTCGGGCGGATGAGGCCGTCCCAGGCCAGCCGCAGGCCGGGTTTCAAGGGCGTGGTGAAGCCGTTGCGGATGTTGTTCTCGCGATTGGCGGACACCGGCACGTCGATGGTCACGACCAGGGTCTTGAACCCGGCCGCGGCGACGCGGTCGACAAGGCCAAGGATGCGCGCGTCGTCGCCCGGCAGATAGGCCTGGAACCAGGCGTGCGGGTTCTCGCGGATCACGTCCTCGAGCCTGATCAGCGACGAGCCGCTGAGGATGAAGGGGATGTTGCAGCGCGCGGCCGCGCGCGCCAGCACGAGATCGGCGCGGTAGGCCGCGATCGCGGCGATCCCCATCGGCGGGATGCCGAAGGGCGCGGCATAGAGCCGGCCGAACAGCTCGGTTGCCTGGCTGCGCTTCGACGTATCGACGAGGCCGCGCGGCAGGAAACCATAGTCGCCGAACGCCTCGCGGTTGTCGCGCCAGGTCGCATTCGTCTCCGCCGCCCCGGCGATGAAGCCGAAAATCGGGCGGGGCAGATGCCGCCGGGCGGCGATCTCGAAATCATCGAGCGACAGGATGCGGCGGAGCTTGCGCGGGCCCGCGGCGGGCAGCGCCTGCAGCATGGCACCTTGCGTGACGGGTGCGATGGCGGGAGACCCCGCGCCGCCGGGCATGGTGCCGGTCGTCGAGCTCATTTCATTGGGCATGGATCGGCGTCGCTCCCGGCGTGCTGCTTCTCCATCCATCTTAGGCCAAATCCAGGGCCGCGCGTAAGCCAAGGCGAGCGCCGCGGCGGTGCCCGGGGCGTCGACCGGCCCAAAAACCACGCCGCGGCATGGATCGACGTCCGAACGGCGGGAAAGCGGCGGCCGCTTGATCCCGATCAGCCGCCGGCGGCGGGCTGGAGTTCGCCCGTGCCGTCGTCGGCCAAGCGGCGCCAGCCGTCGCGGGTCAGCGCCTCGATCGGCCGGAAGCGCGTCTTGTACGCCATCTTCCGGCACTCGGCGATCCAGTAGCCGAGATAGACATGCGGCAGGCCCAGCCGCCGGCATTCCTCGACCAGCCACAGGATCATATGGCTGCCGAGGCTGCGCTGCGCCTCCGCCGGGTCGTAGAAGCTGTAGACCGCCGACAGACCGATGCCGAGCCGGTCGACCAGGCAACCGCCCACGAGCGTGTCCTTGGCGTCGCGGAACTCGACGAGATGGCAATCGAGCGCGCCCACCTCCACCATCGTGCGGAAGTCCGCGAAGTCCATCCGCGCCATCTCGCCTTCGGCGTGCCGGCCGCGCTGGTAGCGCTCGAAGAGCGCGTATTGCTCGGCGGTCGCGAGCGCCGGCCGCCGGCGCACCGCGAGGTCGGCGTTGACGCGCTGCACGCGGCGCCATTTGCGCTCGTCGAACTCCGCCACCGGGATGCGCACGGCGATGCAGGCGTTGCAGCCGGGGCAGGCCGGCCGATAGGCAAAGCCGAGGCTGCGGCGGAAGCCGGCCTCGGACAGGAGGTCATAGCCTTGCGGCGCGCGCGGGCCGCTGAGGTCCGCAAAGATGCGGCGCTCGACGCGGCCCGGCAGATAGGGGCACGGCGCCGGCGCGGAATAGAAGAAGCGGGCGGCGGAGGGCGCGGCCGTCATGCGCGGCCTCCCGGCGACAGGAGCAGCTCGGGCTCATCGCTGCGGCGCAGCGTCAACGTGCCGGCGAGGATGTCGTGCAAGGTCCGCTTCCGGCGATTGAATACCGCAACCAGGAGCGCCAGCGGAGTCAGCATCATCACCGTGACATAAAAGAGAACGGTCTGCACCAGCGCCTGCAACAGCAACGGGCGGCCGCCGTCCAGCCGACGAACCTCGACCCCGAACAGGCGCTGCCCGAACGTCGCGGAGTGCGGCCCGCCGATCTGCAGCGAATGGTAGGCGAGCGGGATGAGCGTGAACACGACCGGCCAGAGCGGCCAGGCGACGAGCGCCACCAGCCACGAGGCCAGAGAAATCAGGAAGACGTCGACGAAATAGGCCAAGGCGCGGCGCCAGAGCAGGCCGCGCAGCCGGGCCGGGTCCGGATCGAGGTAAACGTCGGTGCCATTACGCCAGGAGGCATCGAACGGCGACATCGGAACGCTTGTCGTCAACGCCAGGCCTCCGACGTCTCCGCGATGCAAACCAAGGAAGGGGCCGCAACCGCCAGCACAGGACTAAGATAAACTTTCCCGACCAGTCGACAAGCCCGGATCGCGCTCATCCGCGGACGCCTTCATGTCCGGAGCGGGCTTCAACCCCGGACCGGACGTCGCGCCTGCGTGGGGGACGGCACGGCCGGATTGCCGGTCGAGGGGGCAGCGGCGGGCGTCGCCGGAGGCGCCGCGGGTGCGGCACCGGGGGCGGCCGGCGTGGTGGCGGCGGAACTGCCGGGTGCGGGGGCCGTGGGCGCGGTGCCGCTGCCCACCGGAACGTCGCGCAAGAGCACGATGCTGATGCGGCGGTTGCGCGGGTCGGCGGGATTGTCCTTGAACAGCGGGTCGGTGTCGGCCTTGCCGGACACGAATTTGATGCGGTCGGGCGTGAGGCCGCCTTCGATCAGCGCGCGGCGGCTGGCATTGGCGCGGTCGGAGGACAGTTCCCAGTTCGTGTACTGGGCGCCCGGCGGGTAGGGCAGCGAGTCGGTGTGCCCGGTGACCGAGATCGGGTTGGGCAGCTGCTTGACCACCTTGGCGATCAGCCCCATCAGCTCCTGCATCTGCTGATTCGGGTTCGGCGAGCCGACCGGAAACATCGCGGTTTTCTGCTGGTCGACGATCTGGATGCGCAGCCCATCGGGCGTGTTGTCGATGATCAGGTTCTGCTGCAACGGCTTGAGGTCGGGCATCTGCTGGATCGCCTGACGGATCTCCGCCTCGGCCTGCTTGAAGTCCTTCTCCTCTTTCTCGGCCAGCGCCTTCTGCAGCTGCGCGTTCGACAGCGTGCCCTGAAAGTCCTTGTCGTTGTCCTTCTCTTTGTCCTTGTCCGCCGTCTTGTTGTCCTCGGCCTCGGACTCCTTGATCGCGGCCGCCAGCTCCTCGGCGTCGGGATCGGGATTCTTCACGTTCTCCGGCGGCTTGGTCTGATCGGGCGCTTCCTGGTCCGACTGCTCGCCGGTGGGGGCGAGCGGGATGCCCATGACGAGGCCGGCCGAATCGCGCGGCATGGCGCCCGGCGCCATCGACGAGCCGCCGAGAATGCCGCCCGAGCCGCTGGTCGAGCGCGACACGCTCTCCGGCGTGAAATACTGCGCGATGCCTTTCTTCTGATCGTCGGTGGTGACGTTGAGCAGCCACAAGAGCAGGAAGAACGCCATCATCGCGGTCACGAAGTCGGCATAGGCGACCTTCCACGCGCCGCCGTGATGGCCGGCGCCATGGCCTTTGCCCTTCTTCTTGACGATGATGACCGGTTGGTTGGTTTCTTCCGCCACCGGCGGTCTCCCCGCGACTGTATGTGCCCGGGCCGGTTACACCGGCGGCAGGGCGGCCACCGCCTCTTCGACCTCGTAGAAGGTCGGGCGGACCTCGGACAGAAGCGCCTTGCGCGCGAACTCGGTGGCGACCGCCGGCGCATAGCCTTGCATGTAGGCGAGCAGCCCCGCCTTGATGCACTGGAAGTACTTGGCTTCGGCGTCGTAGCGCGCCTGCAGCGACGAGGCGATCGGCGCGATGAATCCGTAAGACAACAGCACGCCGAGGAACGTGCCGACGAGGGCGCCGCCGATCAGCCGGCCGAGGACCTCCGGGGGCTCGGAGATCGAGCCCATGGTGTGGATGACGCCGAGCACCGCGGCGACGATGCCGAGGGCGGGCATGCCGTCCGCCATGGTGCGGACCGCACCAGTCACCTGGTTGCGCTCGGCATGATGCGTCTCGATCTCTTCGTCGATCAGCGCTTCCATCTCATGCGGGTTGTCGCTGCCGAGGGTGAGCAGGCGGAGATAGTCGCAGAGGAACGTGAGCGCGTGGTGATCGCCGGCGAATTTCGGGAATTTCTGCCACAGCGTGCTCTCATCCGGCTTCTCGACGTGCTGCTCGAGCGCAAGCATGCCCTTCGACTTCGCCATCTTGAACACCGTATAGAGCATCGACAGGAGCTCGAGGTAGTTGTCCTTCGAATAGGGAGCACCCTTCATCAGATCGCCGAGCGCGCTCGCGGTGCGCTTGATGACCGTGATCGGATTGGAAATGATGAACGCGCCGACCGCGGCACCGCCGATGATCACCAGTTCGAACGGCTGGTAGAGCGCCGCCAGATGGCCGCCGATGGCAATGTAGCCACCGATCACGCACGCCAAAACGACGACAGCGCCGACGAGGAACAGCATCTGAATCGCCCCTTAGGCCGCGGGCGCTTTGCCCGCGGATTCAAACTTCTCGATCAATACTATGGCAGATCAAGGTTAATTTCCATTTAAGCGGGCATTTCACGAAAAAACGAACGAAAATCCGGGCCTTAACGCCCGCCGCCCGCGTCCGCCGCGCGCTCCTGCCCGCGGGCCGGGCTGCGGGGGCCGGCCCCTCGGACGCCGGGCGGGCCGATCCGTGGATGAATGAAGGCTAGGCTTTCAGCGCGGAGCGGTGGACGTACCAGTCATCCCAGGCCGACAGCGAATCAAAGACGCGCACGTAGCCGAGGGGCTGCAGAAGGGCCGCGAGGCGCTCGCGATCCGGGCGGTAGTTGTGCTCGATGGTGATGATGCTGAACAGGTGCTTTGAGAAATCGAAGGCGCGCAGGATGTCCAGCTCCGAACCTTCGGTGTCCACGGAGAGGTAGTCGACGGCGGCCGGCGCGCCGTGTGCGGCGAGCAAGTCGTTCAGGGTCACGGTTTCGACCGGATATCGCTCCTTGCAGACCCGATCGTTCGCGTTGAAGAAATCGGCGTCGACGAGGCTCGCCAGTGTCGACAGAACCGGCTGGGTCGTTTCGACGAACTCGAGCTGCCGTCCGCTTTCCGACCACACATACCGGTGGTCCACCTCGGAGCCGGGCCGGTTCCGGGCGAGTGCGGCGTGCCATATCCGCGCGGGCTCGGCCAGGATACCGCGCCACCCATAGGCGGTTTCAAGCAGGTAGGTATTGCTCAGCTCCACTCCGTCGCTGGCGCCGACTTCCACGAAATAGCCGCCGCGTTTCTCGGCCAGCGCAAACAGCACGAGGAGATCCTGATGAAGCTGCGCCTTCGAGACGCTCTCGCGCCGGCGGGCGTAGGCGACGAAATTTCTGAAAGATTCGGCATAGGTGCTTGGGGCGCCCATGACTCAAACTCCCCCCGCTCTACGGCCCGTCCGCCGCGGTATTGCCGAGCTGGCGGACGGCAAGTCCGGCCGAGCGCAGGCGCGCCATGATCTCGGCCAGGTGGGCCGCATCCCGGGTCTCGATGACCGCGTCCAGGTCGGCGCGCTTGACCGGGACGTCGGCGAACAGCCGCTGATGGTAGATCTCGACGATGTTGCCGCCGGCCTCGGCGATCAGGCCCGCGACCCGGGCGAGGGTGCCGGGCGCGTCGGTGATCTCGACGCGCAGGCGCGCGATGCGGCCGTCGCGTGCCAGGCCGCGCATCAGCACCGAGGCGAGCAGGCGCGAATCGATGTTGCCGCCGGACACGATGAGCCCCACGCGCAGGCCGCGGAACGTCTCGGGATTGGCAAGGACGGCGGCAAGGCTCGCGGCGCCGGCACCCTCGGCGACGGTCTTCTCGATCTCCAGGACCAGCTGCACGGCGCGCTCGAGGGCTGCCTCGTTGACCAGGAAGATCCGTTCCACGTGATCGCGGATGATCGGCAGGGTAAGCGTGCCCGGCTCCTTCACCGCGATACCCTCGGCGATGGTCGGACCGCCGGCCACGGGCGGCATCCCGCGCAGCGCACAATCCATGGACGGAAACAGCGAGGCCTCGACGCCGAACACGCGGATCTGCGGGCGCAGCGCCTTGGCGGCGACCGCGCAGCCGGCGATCAGGCCGCCGCCGCCGATCGGGACGACGAGCGCGTCGAGGTCCGGTACGCGGCTCAGCATCTCGAGCGCCACGGTTCCCTGGCCGGCGATGATCCGCTCATCATCGTAAGGATGGACGAAGGTCAGGCCGCCGCGCGCGCCGAGCTCCACGGCGTGGCGCGCCGCCTCGGCGACGCCCTCGCCGTGCAGGACGACGCTGGCGCCGAAGTCGCGCGTGCGCACCACCTTGGTGAAGGGCGTGTTCACCGGCATGACGATCGTGGCCGGGATGCCGAGGCGCTCGGCGTGGTAGGCCACGCCTTGCGCGTGATTGCCGGCCGAGGCCGCGACGACGCCGGCTTTGCGCTGCGCCTCGTCCAGGCCCAACAGCTTGACCAGCGCGCCGCGGTCCTTGAACGACGCGGTGTATTGCAGGTTCTCGAACTTGAGGAAGACGTCAGCGGCGCAGAGCCGCGAGAGGGTGCGCGAGTGCTCGAACGGCGTGCGGCTGACAGCGCCTTCGATCAGGCGCTGCGCCTCGCGGATGGTCTCGACCGTGATGGCCATGTCGTCCCAACTCGACGTCCCCGGGAGACGACAGTTGCTCAGCGCGGCACGAGGGTCAATCTCTCGCTGCCCGGACCAAGCCGCGCGAGATCGGCGGCAATCGCGACGTCGCGGCCGTTGGCCCACAGGCC
>Ga0335078_10011810_pt1 | contig 12957 bp, 15 predicted proteins | sample Lox_Sample_32_FD_206711 | JGI IMG/M metagenome (GOLD analysis project Ga0335078, IMG submission 206711) | Soil microbial communities from Loxahatchee National Wildlife Refuge, Florida, United States - Lox_Sample_3.2 | ecosystem: Environmental > Terrestrial > Soil > Wetlands | place: USA... | reverse complement strand
CATTGCGCCGTCACCCACCTTTAGCACGCAAGAATATTGTGGTGTTGAATTTTTCTAGCCACGGGTACAAACAACCGCAACAAAGTCTCCTGCTTAATTATTTTGCCGCCCTTGGCCAGCACTTCGATTTGATAATCAATATGGACGGCTTCAACGAAGGCTATATAGGATATGACAATCTCATCAATGAACATGTTGATGTGACGATGCCATTAGCGAGATGGATTTATGGCATACAGAATTTTTTCATTACATCGGAGGTCGCTGATCAGATGGTCGCCGACAAAGCTCGGCAAGTTGAATATGACACACGAATGAAAACGACGCTGTTTGCGCTTACCTATTATATTTTGAAATTTCGACGAGTCGAAGTGGCCTCACATGAAGTCGCCGTCGAGGATGAAAACCAGCACAGTGTAAAAGGAAGACATTATTTAATACTATTGCAACAGAACGATGTCGCGAAATTTGAAGACGCTATCCCTTCGATCGTTCGCATGTGGTCAATGGGCTCACTTGAAATGGATTCAGTCGCGAAACGCATTGGCGCCGCGTACATACATATCCTTCAACCCAATCAGTATTTTGGGCCACGTCCTTACACCGAATTATCGAAAGGATTGGTAACAAAGACCATTTGGCCGTTTGCCGAAATAATACCGCCCGTCTACCGTGCGTTTATTGATGCTGGAACGGCCCTCCGGGCAGAGGAGGTAAATTTTATTGACGCAACGACTGTCTTCGATAACCACCCGGAGTCGATCTATTATGACAATTGCTGTCACTTCAATTTGCATGGGTACAAGATTCTCATTGATGACGTTCTCACCCCGGCATTGGATAGATTGGTTCTAAAATAGCCTCGCCCGACGAATTCAATCGGGCTCAATCGACGAACTATAGTCTCGTTTAAGACCCAAGTCTTGAGCTGCCTTCCACAGAATACAGTTTCCGGCCACCAATAGATCGAGTTCATTACCCATGAAGCAATTAAATGCATCTTCGGGTGTGCATACGAGTGGCTCGCTACGGATATTGAAACTAGTATTGATGAGCACTGGACATCCTGTTAGCGCTTTGAACCGCTTAAGAAGCTGATAGAATAATGGATTGTCGCCAGCTCGTACTGTCTGGACACGAGCCGAGTAGTCGAGATGCGTAACGGCCGGAATGTCAGAGCGAACAGTATTAAGTCTATCAATACCGATTTGCGCGCCATCTTCGGCAATCGGCGCTCGACGTCGATCGTTACACACGTCGGCAACAATCAGCATGTATGGGCTATCGGTATTAAGTTCAAACCAGTCGGCAACGTCTTCGCGCAGCACCGATGGTGCGAGTGGCCGGAAGCTTTCACGATATTTAATCTTGAGGTTGAGCGTGCGCCGTATTGTCGGCAAACGCGGATCGGCCAGAATTGAGCGGGCCCCAAGCGCCCGTGGTCCGAATTCCATTCGACCCTGAAACCATCCAACTATTTGCGAATCAGCAAGCGCTGTGGCGACAATGTCGATCATTTCTATTTCGCTGACCACCGAAAATCGTGCACGCACTTTGGCGAGGCGCCGCTCGATCTCAGCTTGGCTAAAGCTCGGGCCTAACAGCGCGCCCGCCATGCTATCGCTCTCGTTCGGTTCACGTGGTATGCCAGCATGGAGATGTAGTGCTGCGTATGCTGCGCCGACGGCGCCGCCTGCATCGCCGGCCGCTGGTTGAATCCAAATGTTTTTAAATATTCCTTCGCGCATAACTTTGCCGTTGGCCACGCAATTTAAGGCGACCCCACCTGCAAGACACAAGTTTGATTTGCCGGTCTGCTTTGCGAGATTGCGCGTTAGACGTAGAACTGATTCATTAAGAACTGCCTGGATTGAAGCAGCCACATCCATATAAAACTGCGTGATGGGCTCATCGGGGCGACGCGCACGCTGACCGAATAATTCGGAAAAGCGCTCGTTCGTCATTTTAAGACCTGTACAATAATCGAAATACGACATGTCGAGCCGAAATGAGCCATCCTGCCGCAGATCGATTAGCTTATCGAGAATGAGCTTAGTATATTTGGGCTCTCCGTAAGGCGAGAGGCCCATAAGTTTATACTCGCCGGAATTTACTTTGAAGCCGGAATAATAGGTAAACGCCGAATAGAGTAGGCCAAGCGAATGAGGGAAATTAATCTCTTGGAAAATCTCAAGGTCACGGCCAGATCCCGTGGCGGCCGAAGTCGTCGCCCATTCACCAACGCCGTCCATTGTCAGTACGGCCGCTTCCGTGAAGGGTGAAGGATAGAAGGCCGAGGCAGCATGGCTCAAATGATGTTCGCAAAACAGCAGCCTACCCTTCCAATCAAAGCGGTTGCTGAACTTTTCAAGCTCGCGTCGGAGCACTGACTTTTGGAATAATTTCTCGCGCACCCACAATGGAATCGCTGCACGAAATGATCGAAATCCACGCGGCGCCATGCCGACGTATGTTTCTATCAATCGTTCGAATTTGAGGAACGGCTTCTCATAGAAAACCACATAATCAATTTCCTCTAGCGTTACTCTCGCTTCGCGAAGGCAATAGTCTATTGCGTGTTGTGGAAAAGCTGAGTCATGTTTGCGTCGGGTAAAGCGCTCCTCCTGGGCCGCGGCAACAATTTTCTCGTTGTCGATCAGGGCTGCGGCGCTGTCGTGATAGAATGCCGAAATGCCAAGAATGCGCATCGGCAAGGGTTAAAACAAGGTATAAATAAATGGCGTGACCGCAGATACGTTGGTCAGCAGCACGAGCCCGCTAAACACAATTGTCATCACGAGGATCGGCAACAACCAGTATTTCTTGCGTCCACTAATAAAGCGCCATAACTCTAAAATAATATCCATTCGATTTCACCCTAAAACTGGTCTTTCATCGACCCAGATGTTGGGCCGCGGGACCGCCGAGTGATCCAGTAGCTATCATGTTCGAGATTGCGTTTAAGGCCAAGCATATCCTTACCCATCATACGCATAATCAAGCCCGTTGGCATTATGCCGCAATAGAACACCAGCCCCAAAATAACCGGACTAGTAAAATGATGCAGCAATAATCCAAACTTAAACCAGAGCCTGTTTGGCCCCTGTAGCACTCGTGGATATAGGAAGCCTATCGTTATCAAAATGGCGGTTGCTAATACAGTCCAAGGCCAAATTCGACCTGCGCGCCAATAGTTGACTACGGAAATGAGCGCAAACGCGCTCGCCATTACGAAACCGAACGAACGCTCAGAGCTGGGAGAAGTGTTTTCGTTGTGAGACGAGGGCATTTGCTATCTCATGGCATAGGCAGCGGCTTTCGGCTCAATACCGATGGCTACGGCGGCGTTTGTGATTGTGCGTTGTATCTGCACTTCTTGGCTATAGCATAACCCATTATAGCTCCTGTTGAGCCTGAGGAGTCGCATAGAATCACGCTGCTGCTACGTGGAAAGGCTGGCTCAGTTCTCGCTTTGTCATTTTCGATTATTGAAAGCGTCGCATCTGCGTGGCGATGACGCCGCCCGGCGGGGTGCGGGACGACCTAAAGACGCGAAACTAGAAAAGCTGCAAAACTTTATAGATCAGCCCGTTAGACGATATTCTGACATCGTCCCACTCCGCCGTTAATGGCCGAGGTTCCAACAACTCATTATCCATTGTTGTTTATCGTTCGGCGGCGAAGGGTACGCATTCTACTCGGTCATCCGGCCCGCCATGATCGACATCATGCTCCGACACTTGGAAAGATCACATCCTGGCCTCTAAATCCGAACTTCGTGGAACGGTGACGGCTGCCGCCGCATTTGGTCTATCGACAACGCCTGCCTTAAAAGCGGCAGCGTCGTTTATTTTCGGAATTGGGATGACAACATAAGCTGGTGGCTTCATTTGGGCATGAATACTTTCGATAGCTGCTCCTCCAATGGCGGTGCCCGCGATGAGCGCGATAGCTAACTTGTAACTCGATTTCATAGTGTTCTCCCTGGATTGCCTATCGTTGATCCGACAGTGCGGCGGCATTTTATAAAAAATGCAATTTTCAGGCTAGGACTTGACCGCATGAACGTGTGCGGCCGGGGCTGTGAAGTCTGCTGTTCGCCCAATAGCGACCATACTTTTTGCAGCGCGACGAATGACGCTAAGTGCCGAAGCCGACCTTTTTGGCAGTTCCGGTGCCTGCTACTTAACTTAAATGCGTAAGCTTGCGTGCTTGGCGCAGCAAATTGAATTGCGATTTTCCGCTTCAGCCCGAACGTTAAACCAGTTCCGATCCGAATAGTCGTTCGCGCTCGGGAATTCGCGTCCAACGATCCAAAGCGAGAGAACCCTCTCGATGGCCGATCCACCGTCGCAGGAGGATTCCGGCGCCACCTGAATGTCGGCGAACAAGATTGCGCCTGCGTCTCACATAGCCTTCGAACGAGATACCTTTCGGCCCGTACATTGGTTAGGTTAGTTCTCAAACGGCATTTTGCATCCAGCTGCCCTTACACACTTGTAAGTAAGACAAGTGCAGTAATCGGTTGACCAAGGGCAATCGTCTGATCCCCCTATGTGGCGGTTTATGCATTCCTCTTGAAGCTTACCGCATTGCTCTTGAACTGCTTGAGTGCAGGTCTGGAGTGCCACCGATTTCCATGAGGTGGACAGTGTGGCGGGTACCGCGTCCCGCATTGCTGCATAGAAGACCGCCAGCAACACGAACATGAACATGGTTGCTCTCTGCGTCATCATTTCTCTCCGACGTTAAGCGCGACCAGCTAGCCGGCGTGCCGACAACATCAAAGTATCTACAGTAAGTCCGCTAGGTCACCCGGCGACATTTGTTCGGGCGTTACCTTTGAAGTCGGCGGCGCGCAGGGCGTTGCGAAAGCTATCGGTGTAAACTGCCGCCATCATTCGAGATCAGGTTCCCCCCGCCTTGGGATACGAGGATTCCTCTGCCCGGGGATACGAGGCCGCTTGTCGAGTTGCGCTGAACCACCGGTGGATTTGTCCGCCTGACGATTACGGGCTTTATTGGCGCAACCACCCTCGCAGGAGCCGGTTCCCTATAGTGGGGAAACTGTGGCCCGTTATTGTTATCCCAATACGCACAACCCCATTCGAACTGATTTACGACACCGTTACATCCCCTAGCGTTCGCCGGAGTAACGTTGACGAGGTAGCTGCCAATAGCAAAGCTAAGCGCTACCAGGCCAAGATAGAGTGCTCCTGTCATCGAGAACAACGGCATTTTCCCCTCCGATAGACGTCGGTTTAACCAGTCGCCTCCCACGTACTCGTTTACAAAGCACCCGCCAGCTCATTTCATCCACGGTCTGTCGCAGATGATTTGAGGTCTTCCCGAATACTGCCGCACGGGCTTAGTGATGGCTGCAGCTGATGCCGTTGATCTCGAAATTCGTTCCCCCGCGCACGTTGGTTCCGACCTGGCCGGTGAGATGGCCGCCGATGAAACGCACGTTCGATCCGCTGAACTCGACGCGGCCAGCCGATCTACCGCCGAGATCGGTATAGGTGCCGTCAGCATTGAGCCTGAAGCCGAGCCCGATCAAAATTCTGCCGCCCGACCCGGCGCACGCATATTCGCCCGGCTGCAAACCGGCAGCCTGCACCGGCCCTGCCGCGAGCGCGAGAACGGCAATAGCAAGATACAGCGCTGGCCGCCACGCATGCATTTTCATTGTCATGATAGCTCCCTCATTTGGCCCCACGCAGGTAGGGATCGCTCTTAATCCCGCCCCAGGGTTCAACCTGCACCGATCCCAGAGGACGAAGCATTTGCGGGTTCGCGGTGAAATCCGCGCTCGGAGCAAATCCCAATGGATGCACGCGATACGACAGTGGGGAAGGGTTCACTCTGACAATGACCGAATCGAAAAACTGAGCACCAATGGGCGCGGCGACGCGGTCGCCAACGCTATATTGCGCCTGGGCTTGCGCTTCAGGTGCTGCCAGTCCGATGCAGGCGCTCACAAGGATCACGACCGCGATGGCCGCTCGCTTTATCAGCGTCATAGTCTGTCCTCTGCTGAAATAGTTGGGGACACCGATCGAACGGCGGCTGCCCGCTTTCATCGCCACATTCGGCAGGAAGCCAGCCCCGCCCCGCATTACGTCGCCCCACCGCAGGCTATCTCAACTAAACTTCAACTGTAAATGTAATAGTTGGCTAGCGACGGCGCCCGGGGACATTTTCGGTAGTAGGGCGCGGCTCATTCATTTCGAGTTCGCTCTTATAGCGACCAGAATTGCGCTGCAATGCAGCATATCGGAACTGGCCAAATCATTGCTTACTTGATGGCCTTCTTTTCTCGATCCCCTGATGTCGCATACATTGGGTCACGTCCCAGCAAATAAGCGTCCGGGCTGACGTTTGTCGGCTCTTACACCAAGAGCGACCGAGCATATTGTGTCGCGACAAATGACGAAAAGTGCCATGAAGCGACATCGCTCGCTTGGCTTGAAAAAGAAGGAGCCGCTAATTGATCGCCCTTTTGTAATGGGGCGAAAGACGCCTCGTTATGATGTTGGCGCCATGGCCACTAGCTTCCTGAGCTTAGTGAGCGCGGATGCGTCGTCCTCTTCATAACGGATGAGCGTGACGAAATGACCATCTGGCCCCATTAGATAGATCATGGCCGAATGATCCATGACGTAGCCGCCGTCATCGGTTGGTATCTTTTTGTAATAGACGCGGTATTCGTTCGCAATCTTGGCGATCTGCTCGGGCGTGCCGGTGTAGCCGCGGATATGCTTGTCGAACGACGACAAATATGTGTGCATCAACTGAACCGTATCCCTTTCAGGGTCGACCGTCACGAACACGTAGTTGAGCTTGTCGGCGTCAGGTCCGAGTTTCTTGATCCAACCCGATAAGTCGAACAGGGTCGTCGGGCAGACCTCCGGGCAGAACGTATAGCCGAAATACATTGCATAGGGCTTCCCGGCGAGCGTTTTTTCGGTGACAGGCTTACCCATATCATCGACGAGCGTGAACGGCCCGCCGACAGCAGCTATACCCGTCCTTACGGCGCCACCATTTGGCAAGTCGAAGAGCCATAAGCCAAAGCCGGCGGCGACGATGAGCGCAAACGCGCTCGTTGCCGCCACGATCAGATAATACCGGCGCATTATTTCATTTGCATGTCATCCATGCCGGGCATGTCGCTATGCATCGCCCCTACGGATTCAACAGGCACCTCGATCGAGACTTTGCCGGCCTTCTCGAATACAAGAGTCAGAGGGATTTTTCGCCCTTTTTGAGAGCCTTGTTCAGCCCGATTAGCATGACATGGTATCCGCCAGGCTTCAGCGTGACTGAACCGCCGGCGGGTATAGGCAGGCCGCTGGGGATTTCGCGCATTTTCATGACACCGTCGACGACTTTCATTTCATGAATTTGCAGGGTCTTGGCGACATCGGACGAGGCGCCGGTCAGCCGGTCGGGTTGGCCCGACTTGTTATCGATCGTCATATAGGCAGCGCCGGTTTTGGCGCCGGCAGGCGTCGCACGAGCCCAGGGCTTCTCAATCTGAATTGAGGTTGATTGGGCGAAGGCGGGAGATGCAGAAACCAGCAACAGGGCGGCCAAAACAAGCGTCGGCAAATAGCGCATGGCATTTTTCCGTAATGCGTGGATCATTGCTCCACGAAGTGGAGCCAGTTCAGGCATCAGACGGAGAATTGCGGTGGCCCCCGCGGGTCGCCGGATGTGCGATAGAACGTCGGAGCCGGGAGCCCCCTATAAGTGAGATAGTGAAGCCCGGCGACCTGAAGCTCCGCGTAAGCCGGAGAGGCAAAGCCACTTTCGATCGTAGCCAAATGCACTGCGCTTTGCGCAGCTAAAAAACAGAATGGGCATTGCGATTGATGGCCCGACTTGCTCCGATCGCTGCTGTCCGACGGTGCGACTTGGCTGTGATCGGCAACAGAAATGCAAAGCGTGAATTCTGGCTGCCCGGGAACCGCGACGGCCGACATCCCCATCCCGATGCTGGCAATCAGCGCTTCAGTAGCCAGCAGATATGCCAAGCTGACCGCCAAAAGGCGGCCTAACCACCGGGCTCGGATCAATCTGCGTAAGCCTGCCATTTGATGCAAAGGTTAGCATGGAGCGACTGGATAAGCGCAAATAAAATTGCGGCAGTTTCATGGGCCCGGTCCGCTCCCCGTGGCGTAAACGTATGGGCGTTAGACTCCAGTGCCTTTTGATATGAGCGATTCCCGACTTGGTTCGGTCTGCAAAGAATTTTGATAGCGCCGCATGAGAATTGGACTTAGCGGGAATAACTCTCGTCGGCACGGTGTTTCAGGAAAAGGGCGACAAGCCGATCAAGGGAGCAGATAATGCGAAAGTCGCTGTTGCTGATAATTGTCGTCGCGGCCACCATTACAAGCGTGGCGTTCGCGCAAATGGCGCCGACCAAGATTGGCGAATCCGCGAAGGGCAAGGTGCTCACCAACGACAAAGGAATGACGCTCTATGTCTTCGACAAGGATTCCGGTGGCAAATCGGCCTGCAACGGTCCTTGCGCGACAAACTGGCCACCGCTAATGGCTTCGGCAGCATCGAAGCCGATGGATGATTACTCAATCATCACACGAGATGATGGAAGTAAGCAGTGGGCATACAAAGGCAAGCCTTTGTACAATTGGAAGAATGACAAGAAGCCGGGCGATATCACCGGCGACGGCTTTCTCAATGGTGCTTGGCATATAGTGCAGCCGTAGTTTGAAAAACGACGGCTTGGAGTGAGCCTTCGAGCTGTCGTTTTGCACAGTAGCGGGTTTGCGCACCGCGAGAGAGTTGTGGGTCATGTGTGGACGGCGCCCACGGGTCAAGGGGTTCTTTTGGCTTTCTGCTTGCGGTCGGGTGCAAGTCATGTGTCCGGCCTGTTGATGCGGCGCTCGTAGCCGCTGGCCCTGATGTGATCCGCAGATCGGGTCCCTATCATTCGCCCGCACTCAAGAGTGCTTGACCCATTCACGGGTTCTCCCGATCCCCGGTCCAACCGGTTCGCATCAAACCATCATCACCCTCGACGTTCCTTTACGCGCTCGACGTAACCTTACATTCGACAGCTTCAGGCCGCCGCTGCGATGGCGGCGCTGCTCGAGCGAGCCGGTGCCCGATAGGTCTCGCCCTTGGCCAGCACGGCCCAGGCGATCCGCGCCATCTTGTTGGCCAACGCCACCGCGACCACCTTGGTCGGCCGACGACCCAGCAGTTCGGTTACCCAGGGATACTTGTCCGGCCGCGTGCGTGCGGTTCTAACAATGGATATTGCCCCGAGGACGAATAGTCGCCGTAGATAGCGATCGCCCTGCTTGGAGATCGAGCCGAGGCGCTCTTTGCCACCGGTCGAGTTCTGCCGCGGCACCAATCCGATCCAGGCTGCGAACTCGCGCCCGGTCCTGAACGCCTTTGAATCGGTCATCGTTGCCACGACCGCCGTGGACAGGATCACGCCGAACCCTGGAATGGCTTCGAGCCGTTTGCTGTCCGCATTGGCGCGATGGGCTTGGACGATGCGCTTGTCGAGCCCGTTGATCTGAGTCTGCGCCGCATGCAATTGCGCGATAATCGACAGACAGGCAAAGCGTGCGTTACCCGGCAGTCGCCCATCGCCGCTCTCCGCCACGGCCGTAACGAGCTGCTGCAATCCTTCATGTCCTTTCGCTGCCACCAGCCCGAGTTCGGCCAGGTGGGCACGCAAGGCATTGATCAGTTGTGTCCGCTGGCGGATGAGGAGATCCCGTGTCCGGTGCAGCATCAGCGCGCTCTGCTGCTCGACGCTCTTGATCGGCACAAACCGCATCGATGGCCGCGTCACGGCCTCGCAGATCGCTGCCGCATCAGCCGCATCGTTCTTACCGCGCTTAACGTAGGCTTTGACATAGGTCGGCGGCATCAGCTGCGCGTCGTGTCCGAGCTTCTTGAGCTCGCGTGCCCACTGGTGCGCCGTTGCACACGCTTCCATGCCTACGAGGCAAGGTGGAAGATCGGCAAAAAACTCATGAACCTTCGCTCGACCAACACGCCTGCGGATCACCACCGCGCCATCAGCATCGACACCGTGAATCTGAAATACCGACTTCGCAATATCGACCCCGATCGTGCTAACCTCACCCATGGACGGCTCCCCTCAATGTGGTTGCGTTTCGACGCAACCACCCTATGGCACTCCGATGCCGCAGAGTGGGCGCCGTCCACCGCATCATTCGCGACCGGGCCCAATCAGGGCCAGGCCCCCAATGTCTGTTCCAATCGAAAGCAAATTACTGCGGCGCTGCGCTTGGTCGCTAAGCGAGATTCAGTAGGTGCTTTGGGCGCGAGGCTCGTGCCGGCAACGTGGCTCTCAGCGCTAAAAAGCTACCCTTGACCCCGGCAGCCCTTGAGCCAACAGGATGATTAAACAACGCCACCTATGAAATCTTCCATCTTCGGAGGGCAACGCTCTATCCAGCTGAGCTACGGGCGCCTGGCTGCTTGAATAACCGAAACCCCGGCCGCCGGCAACGCCCTACCGCACTGCAAAAAAGCCCCGGATTCTGTGGTTAAACGCGCTTCCCGCGCGCTGCCCCTTTTCCAAAGGCCGCGAATCTCATAGGGCTGATTCAGGGCGCATGGTGCGCAACAGGAGCGGACGTCCATGGCAGACATAGCGAAATCCAAGCCGGTCACCACCAAGCAGTTGGCCGATACGCTGGCCGAGCAGCACGAGCTGACGAAGCGCCAGGGCAAGGAAATGCTCGACGACCTGGTCACGCTGATCACCAAACACCTGAAAAAAGGCGAGCGGGTGAAGATCTCCGGGCTCGGCGTTCTGGTGGTGCGCAAGCGCGCCGCCCGCATGGGCCGCAATCCCGCGACCGGCGAGCCGATCCAGATCAAGGCGAGCAGAAAGGTCGCGTTCCGCGCCACCAAGGATCTCAAGATGGCGATCTGATCGCCGTCGATTGGTTGTGCGCCAAGACCCCGCCGGGACGCCGGCGGGGTTTTTGCTTTTGCGCGGCGGCGCCGGTTGCCTTACCCTTGCGCCCGAGGCTTTGAGCGATGAGCACCGCGCTTCCGGACAAGCCAGCAAGCCCGCCGCATCGCCACCTTCCATTGTGGCAGCGCGAACTGCCGTTCATCGTCGTGCTGCTGCTGACCGTCGGCGGCGTCGCTTACACGAGCTTTTCCCGGCAGCCGATCGTCGTCTACTGGGAGATCCTGGCGCCACTGATCGGCCTGACCTGCATCGCCATCGGCTGGCGCAGCGACGACGAGGGGCGCGTGCGCCTCGTCACTACGCAGGTGCTGCACTGGATCGCGTTTCTCGTCGTCATGAATTTGCTGCTGCTCGACAGCGTGCAGCGCCTGTTCACCGCGAACTCGACCGCCATCGCCGTCTTCACCTTGCTCACGCTCGGCACCTTCACCGCCGGCGTGCACATCTTCTCCTGGCAGATTTGTCTGCTCGGCCTGATCATGGCGCTCGGCATCCCGGCGATCGCCTGGATCGAGAACTCGGCGCTGCTGATCTTTGTCGTCGCGGCGATCGTCGGCATCGCCGCCGTGGTCTGGTGGTGGTGGCACGAGCGGCGCGGCGCCGGGCCCGATCGGCCACGAGCCTGATTGCGCATCGCCCCGGAGGCGACGCAGATCGGCGAGTAAGACGCTCGCATTCCGCGCCACCAAGGACCTCGCGATGGCGATCTGATCGCCGTCTCTTTGGTTGTGCGCCAAGACCCCGTCGGGACGCCGGCGGGGTTTTTGTTTGGAGCGGGCTAGGACGAAAATCGCATTCGCGTGAGAACTTATCCCCGCTCGTCCGTACGCGCTTATTGTGGGTGCGTCCTGCTCATTCGAGGGGTTCATCTAGAGGCGTCTCGGTGATGGAGCAGGATGCGGCGCCCGCGGGCAGGTTTCGCAGACCTGCACTCGGGCGGCGTCGGGGCACCGCCCGGGGGCACTATGGCCCCCCGCGAGGAGCTCGCTGACGGCGGACCGCAAGGTCCGTCGAAAGCGCGGCCCGGCGCCGGAAGCAAGACGCCGCGATGGAGCGCCGAGTGGCGAGCGCGTCGATCGCAAGACGCGCGGCCGCCGCAAGGCGGAAAGACTGATGGTGCGCCGCTCGGCGCTGCATTCCCTCGGCATTGTGCCGGGGCGGAGAAATAGCAGACGACCTGCCCGAGGCCGCAAAGAATACGGGCGGCGGAGCGTTGGCTAGTTGGCTGCGCGGCGGGCTATAATGAATGGCAATTTTCAGGAGGCATGGATGTCGCAGCCGGCGCCGACGCGTGAAAGCAAGCCAGCGATGCTCAAGGACAAGGATTTCGTCTGGGAAGACCCGCTCGGGCTCGAATTTGAGCTCACGGAAGAAGAGCGCATGGTGCGCGACACCGCCAAGGGCTTTGCCCAGGACTACCTGATGCCGCGCGTGATCGAGGCCTATCGCGAGGAGGCCTATGATCCGCAGATGCTGCCCGAGATGGGCAAGCTCGGCCTCTTGGGACCGACGGTGCCGGAGGAGTATGGCGGGGCGGGCCTGGGTTACGTCTGCTACGGCTTGATCGCGCGCGAGTTGGAGCGGGTCGACAGCGGTTACCGCTCGGCGATGTCGGTGCAGTCGTCGCTGGTGATGTACCCGATCTATGCCTATGGCAGTGAAGCGCAGCGGCGCAAATATCTGCCCAAGCTCGCCACCGCCGAACTGATCGGCTGTTTCGGCCTCACCGAACCGGACCATGGTTCCGATCCGGGGAGCATGGTGACGCGGGCGGAGAAAGTTGCCGGCGGCTACAGGCTCAACGGCGCCAAGACCTGGATCTCCAATGCGCCGGTCGCCGATTTGGCGGTGGTCTGGGCCAAGCTCGACGGCGTCATCCGCGGCTTCATCGTCGAGCGTGGCAGCAAGGGATTCAGTACCCCCAAGATCGAGGGCAAGCTCAGCTTGCGCGCCTC
>Ga0335078_10011807_pt1 | contig 12961 bp, 12 predicted proteins | sample Lox_Sample_32_FD_206711 | JGI IMG/M metagenome (GOLD analysis project Ga0335078, IMG submission 206711) | Soil microbial communities from Loxahatchee National Wildlife Refuge, Florida, United States - Lox_Sample_3.2 | ecosystem: Environmental > Terrestrial > Soil > Wetlands | place: USA... | reverse complement strand
ACAAAGCTGCGGCGATAGCATTCGCGCAGGAAGTTTATCGAATTTATTTCGTTCCCATCGTATAAATCCTTTTGCCTAACTAATCTGTCATAGTTGTCTTTAGCATCTTCATCCCACTGCTCTTGGCCATCCGGTCCCGTCAAAGCTGCCATGTCCCTTCGCCCTCCAACCTTTTATGCGATTGTATTGACGTCGTAGCTACGCTTTCGGGCAAAGCTTGATTTAACCGACTTTCGCCAGGTCAGGCGGTGTTTTGCCATCGATAATGGCGCGACGCCATAGCGGTGGGTCTTATCCACCGCTGATCGGCGCGACTGCCGGCGCGGAAGCTGGGGAAAATAGTTGTTCGGCAGGAGCGGTCAGCCTCATCACGTCAAAGCGGTACACGCGAGCGGTGTTCCCGCCGGCGATCTTAGCCTGTTCGTCGTCCGGCACTCCGGCCAGGATGTCGGCGAGGATCTTCCGCGATTGCGGAAACGTCGATTCGCTGTGGGGATAGTCCGAACCCCACATCATATTGTCGACGCCGATGACGTCACGCAGACGAATGCCGATGGCATCCTCCTGGAAGCTCAGTACGACGTTGCGATTGAAGAACTGGCTCGGAACCATACCGTCCTTGAATCGGTAGAGCGCCTCGCCATGGCGCTCGCGATACGTGTAATCCATCGAGGTGAGCACGTTGGGCGCCCACGACAGCTCGAACTCCACGATGGCGAGCGCGAGACGGGGGTGGCGTTCGAAGACGCCTGAGAAGATCATGTCGCACATCGACAGTGCCGGGTAGAGCGCCTTGGTCGCGCGGCTGCTCGCGTCGCGTAGCGTTCCGCGACCGGCCCCGCGGATCTTGCCTTGCCGGCGGGTGGCCGTGTGCAGGCTCAGCGGCATGTCGAGCGAAGCGGCCGCAGCCCAGAAGGGCTCGTATTCGGGTTGGTCGTAGCGCCGATCCTCCGCCGGATACTCGGTGATCATCGCGCCAGCCAAGCCGAGGCGGGCGGCGCGCTCCAGCTCCTTGATCCCCTGTTGGATGTCGTCCAGGTTGATCATGGCGATGCCCTTGAGCCGGGCGGGCTCGGTGCGGCAGAACTCGGCGAGCCAATCGTTGTACGCGCGAAAGATGGCGGACATCAGCGCCGTGTCCGCCACTTTGAAGTAAAATAGCCCCTGCGAGGGGTAGAGAACCTCGCCGGCTACTCCATCGAGCGCCATGTCCTTGAGGTGTTGCTCGGGGTCGTAGCCGCCGCGGTGGACGTCCTCAAAGCGCCCTTGGGCGGAGATCGTCTCGGGCGCCTCGAACCGCGCGCCGGCGTTCGAGATGAGGCCGATCCCGGAAAGGACCTGATCAGTCTCGACGACAACATAGTCATCGCCCTCGATCCGCACTATGCGGGGCGCACGATCACGGAACGCCGCATCGATGCGGGTCTGCCACAGATCGGGGGGTTCGAACACATGAGAGTCAGACGAGAGAATCAGGGGCAGCACAGGTACCTCCTTTCCCACTCGATCGCCACCGGCACTCTTGGCAACCGGCTCATCGCCGTCAAGGTGAGCACGGCGAGTGATCCGTGCCCGTAACACCGGACTGGGCGCATCCTCGTCGTTGCCGTCCGTCCCGGCGAAGGTCCTCAAATTGAAGGGAGAGCAGTCGCTCGTCCTTCAGCGCACGCGACCACGTTCGCTGCGGCAGATTGGGTTCTTTCGCTCGACGTCTGGCGAGAGCGAAGCAGTTACTGCAGCGCCAGTCAGACACATGATCCCGACGTCGAAAAGCCGGCAACCCACGGCGAGCTCGTTAGCACCGCCAGACAGGTCAAGCGCTATGCCGAAAACGATCAGCAACGACGCGGTTGCGCCAGAGCAGGCGTCGTGCTGAACGCGAGGGCGATATTCGCAAGTTCCAGTGGCTGATTTGTGAGGATATCCTCCGGGCAGCAAGGCGCGTGACGGCGCCAGGGGAGGAAACATGCTCTACCGCAAGACGGTGTTATCGATTGTTGCGGTCACCGCATTTCTTTTCGCCGCTGGTGCGGCTCGGGCTCAGCAACCCGTGCAGCCAAAGGACGCTGGGTCGATGGCGGTTGCGATCAACAAACAATCGATCGGTGGGGTCGTCACGAGCCGGTTCGGCCCTGAAGCTGGGGTCTGGGTCATCGCCGAGACCAAGGATCTCGGCACTCGCTTTGCCAAGATCGTCGTCACCGACGAACGTGGCCGCTATGTCATTCCCGACCTGCCCAAGGCCAGCTACCGGGTCTGGGTACGCGGCTATGGCCTCGTCGATTCGGAGAAAGTCCCGGCGGAGTTGGGCCAGACCCTCAACCTCACCGCGGTCGTCGCGCCGAACCTGGCAGCAGCAGCGCAATATTATCCGGCGATCTACTGGGCTTCGATGCTTCACGTACCCGACAAGAGCCGCTTTCCGGGAACGGGCGATGCCGGCAACGGGATCCCCGAAGCGTTCAAGACCCAGGAGCAGTGGCTGAACTTCGTCAAGACCAACGGCTGCGGCAATTGCCATCAGATCGGCAACTATGCGACGCGGACCATCCCCGAAGCGTTCGGTCATTTCGCGTCGTCAAGCGACGCTTGGTCCCATCGGCTTTCGGTCGGTCCGGCTGGGCACGACATGCTGAATTTCATCACCCAGGTGATGACCCCGGATGGTGGCCACCTCGCGGCGCTCGCGGATTGGACCGACCGCATCAAGGCCGGCGAATTGCCGGGCCGCAGCCCACCGCGTCCGGTCGGCATCGAGCGCAACATCGTCGTCACTGTGCGCGACTGGCTCGATCCGAAGCACTATCTGCACGATCTGACGACGACCGATCGGCGCAATCCGACGATCAACGCTTATGGCTTGATCTACGGCGACACCGAGCTGAGCACCAACCTGCAGCCGGTCCTCGATCCGGTCCACAACACCAAGACCACGATCCAGCCGCCAGTGCGCGAGGGCACGCCAAGCTCGGCGCTCGCCAACGAAGTGGTCGTCGCCTCGGCCTATTGGGGCATGGAGCAGACTTGGGACAGCAAGGTCAACGCCCACACCTCGGTGATGGATCAGGATGGCCGGGTCTACTGGGCCGCGCAGAACCGCTCACCGAAGGAGGTCCCGGATTATTGCAAGAAGGGCTCCTCGCTTCCTTCGGCGCAGCTCTACCCGCTCGACGTACCACATGATGGGTTCTTCCAGAACTCACGCCAGGTCACGGTCTACGATCCGAAGTCGAAGCAGTTCACAACGATCGACACCTGCTTCGGCACCCATCACCTCAACTTCGCCGAAGACGCCAACAACACGCTGTGGCTGAGCAACAATACCGGTCTTGGTGGCGCTCCCGTGCCGCAGGCGGCCGTCGTCGGCTGGATCAACACGAAGCTGTTCTGGCAGACTCACGACGCAGCTAAATCGCAGGGCTGGACACCGTTCATTGTCGACACGGTCGGCAACGGCAAGCGCACCAAGGAGTGGAACGAGCCGGGGCAGCCGATCGACCCGACTAGGGACACGCGCATCCCCTACGCAATGTACGCGATCTCCTATTCGCCGGCCGATGGCGCAATCTGGGGATCGAGCCTCGCGCACCCGGGTTACATCATGCGCGTGGCGCCGGGGCCGAATCCGCCGGAGACGGCGCTGACCGAACTCTACAAAATCCCGCTACCCGGCTTCGGCATCCGCGGTATGGATGTCGACCGCAACGGTGTCGCCTGGCTGCCGCTCGATAGCGGTCATATCGCCAGCTTTGACCGCCGCAAATGCAAGGGGCCTCTTAACGGGCCAGGCGCCGAAAAGGGCGAGAAGTGCCCCGAGGGCTTCTCGTTCTATGCGCTACCGGGGCCGGGCTTCCAGGGCGACCCGGGCGCCGAGGAGAACCCGTACTTTGTCTGGGTCGACCAGCACAACATTCTGGGTCTGGGCGCCAACGTGCCGATCGAAACGGGTAACCAGTCGGATTCGCTGCACGCGTTGGTTGGCGGGCAGATCGTCGAGTTGCGCGTGCCGTATCCGATGGGCTTCTTCGCCAAGGGCTTGGAGGGGCGGATCGATGATCCGAAAGCCGGGTGGAAGGGTCGCGAACTGTGGGCGACTTCGGGCAATCGCACGCCGTTCCATATCGAGGGCATCGATGCGCCAGCGCCGGGTGCTCCGGGCGCGACGCCCGAGACGCGCTCGAGCCCCCTCGTCGTCGAGTTTCAGCTGCGCCCCGATCCTCTCGCCGATTGAATGTCGGGCTGTTTCGTCTGGTCACACCTTCATCCGATCCCGATCCCTGTATGATGCCGGCGGATTGGTGATCCGGTTGTAGCGCGGCGATCAGGTGAGGTTTTTGATTGTCGCGGCGCGACAGTTAGGCATTGTCGCGCGAGCGAGTGGCCGCCCGGGCCCACGCTTGCGATCGACCGCAGTGCGGCTGCGATAGCTCTGCAAAAGTTGCGTTTCTGCAATACGTTGGCTGTCGGTCATGTCTCCCATGCGGTCAGCCAGCAGCGGTTGTCCATTCGGCCGCAAAGCTCATGTCAAGCGGGCGGACAGGTCAGAGCGAATACGCGCAATGAAGCGAAATTAAGCGAGGGCTTATCATCGGCGGCTGGGCGCCATGGCGCTGCATATCGGCAACGGCTCAATCGCTCAATCGGCCCATGAACTGTATTTCACCGCCCCGTCCGCAGATCATCGGACGGCAAAGAATTGGAGTGTCGCACCCGGACCAGCGATTTTTCGGGGGCGAGTCGGCTGCGCACGCGCCGGCCTGACCTTCGCCCGACTGACTGGTGACGCGTTCTATCGACTACGATGTTCCTGCCGACAGGCGCACCGATGGTAAGGCCGACTTCTTCCAACCCTCAGCGCATCGGCTGTCTTGCGCGGGCCACGGTTTGGCTGGCGATGCTCGGCGTCACGGCGCTGGCGATCGTTTGGTGGGCGGCGCGTTCGGCAACGCCCGACGCATTCTACGTCCCTCCGCCCCACCGGCCGACCGAACCGGGCATCTTGCTGCGTAGCGAGCCATTCACGAGAGCCGTCCCGCCTAATGCTCGGGCGTGGCGCATTCTCTATACGACGACACGTGTAGACGATTCGTCCGCCGTCGCGAGTGCGGTTGTGCTGACCGCGGCGAATCCTTCGCGCGAGCCGCACCCGGTGATCGCATGGGCGCACGGGACGACGGGCATAGCGCCGGGATGCGCGGCGTCGGCGATGCCGCAGCCCTTTGCGAACGTCCCGGCCATCGGGAGGCGGCGCGCCTGATCGACTGGCACTTGGCGGAGATGAATCGCTCTCTCGCCAACGAATTGCCGCAACCGATCACGGTCGGCATCGGTATTCATGCCGGAGACGTCATCGTCGGCACAATGGGCTACCGCGAGCACGCGCAGACCACGGCGATTGGCGAGGCCGTTCATGTCGCCTCGCGGCTGCAGGACCTCACGAAGGAGTACAACTGCCAATTGGTCGTTTCGGAAATTGTCGGGACGGCTGCCGGAATTCCCCTCGGTGACTTTCCCCGCCATGACATCCAAGTGCGCGGTCTTAGCACGCCCCTGGTGATCCGAGCGATCGACAGCGCTGCGATGCTGGTTTCTCCCGGTACCGAGGCCGACGAGGACAACGTCGTTCCGATCTTCGCCCGATCGACGTGAAAACGGCCGTGAGGCCGGGCGGATCGTTGGGTCGGATTGATCCTTTGCTTGTCGTCCAGCGGACGGCCGCTTTCGGCGCAACCCGGTAGCCCCGCGCGCGGTCCAGCGGGGTCCGGTTGCTGAACCGTTAGCCGACATTCAGCCTCGGAGGTGAGAGCGCCTCATGATGCCCCATTGCCGTCATTGCATGTAACGACCAAAAGGCTCACTAGGATGGAAACCGTCATCAGATGAGCGCGGGAGCGCCAATCGCTCAGCCGTTAGGCTTTCTGGGCCTCGATGCCTGTTACCAGGTCGAGCAGTTCGGCGGTGATCTCGGTCTGGCGGGCCTGGCGAGCTCCTTGGCGGAGCTCTTCCACCTTTTTCGCGACGTTGTCGTGGGCTGACTGCATCGCCGCGAACCGGGCTGCGTTCTCGCTGGCGAGCGACTCGACCGCCGCTTCCGTCAACAGCGCGAAGACGTAATCGGCGATCAGCTTTTCCAGCAGGTCGCCCGGCGAGAGGTTGTGCAACGGCGCCTGCCGCCATCGCGCCGGAGCGAGCGAAGCTGGGTCGACCGGCAGCAGCGAAAGCCGCTCGATTGTCATGCCGCTGGTCTGCCGGTGGCGGGCAAACAGGACGGCGACCCGGGCGACATCGCCGGCCCCGATGCCGCGGTAGAGCTCGACGGTCAACGCTCGGATCGTCTCGGGCACACCGGCAGGCCGGGTCGCCATCGGTTGTGCCCAGGCGGTCACCCAGCCGCGTTCCTCGGCGGCCGCGCCGCCCCGGGTTCCAAGGATGAATAACAAATCGCCGGCGGCAATCGAGGCCCTTGCCGCATCAAGCATGTGCTCGTTAAAGGCGCCGACAAACCCGTGTTCGGCGGTGCATAAGACCAGCGCCTGGCGGCCCTGTTCCCGACCAAACGTCGCGCGCGGTTCCGACATGAGCAGCAGCGCGGCGCCGATTCCGGTCGCCATGGTTTGTGCATAGCTGCGGATGCCCGCCAGCGTGTGCTGGGCCTCTTGCACCCGCATACTGGCGAGTGAGCGCATCGCGCCGACGATCTCGCGCAGCTCGACCATATTGCCGATATGCGACTCGATTTCGGCAAGACGCGTCATGGGCCATCCCTCGACGGTGCGGTGGCGACGGAATGCGCCAGTTCGGTGAGAGCGGCCAGCAGACGTTGCTTCAGGTCTGGCGTCAAATCCGGCGCCCGATCGTGCAAGCCGAGGGCATCGGAACAACGCTCCCTAAGCCAGTCACGCAGACGGGCGCGAAAGACATCGACCCGATCGACCGGAATGTCATCGAGTACGCCTTCTGAGGCGGCCACCAGCAGTGCGACCTGCTCGCCGAGCGACAGTGGCGCAAATTGCGGTTGTCGGAGCGCTGCGCGAATGCGCCGGCCGTGCTCGATGACTTTGCGCGTCCGCTCGTCGACCATCGTGCCAAAGCGGGTGAACACTTCGAGCTCCAAGAACTGCGCGTAATCCAGCCGCAAGCTCTCGGAGAGGCCCTTCAATACGGGAGCCTGCGTCTTGCCGCCGACACGCGAGACGCTCTTGCCGACATCTGCAGCCGGCTTCTGGTCCTCGTAAAAGAGCCGCGGGTCGAGATAAATCTGCCCGTCGGTGATTGAAATGAGGTTGGTTGGAATGTAGGCGCTGATGTTGCCAGCCTGCGTCTCGGCGATCGGCAGCGCGGTCAAGGAACCGCCGCCGCGCTCGGGTCCAAGCCTCGCAGCCCGCTCCAGCAGCCGCGAATGGATGTAGAAGATATCGCCGGGGTAAGCCTCGCGCCCCGGCGGCCGGCGCAGCAACAGCGATATTTCGCGATAAGTGGCCGCGTGCTTGGTCAGATCGTCGATGACGAGCAACACGTCTCTGCCCTGCGCCATGAAATGTTCTGCCATGGTGCAGGCGCTGTAAGGCGTCAGCCATTGCAATCCCGGCGCCGCGTCGGCTTCGCCGATCACGAAAAGACAGCGCTCCGGTGCGCCGTAGCGCCGCACCGCCTCAATCACCTGGCCCACCGACGACGCTTTCTGGCCGACCGCGGCATAAACGCAGATCACATCACTCGAACGCTGGTTGATGATTGTGTCCACGGCGATCGCTGTCTTGCCGGTGCCGCGGTCGCCGATGATCAATTCGCGCTGACCGCGGCCGAGCGGGATCATCGCATCGATGACGAGAAGCCCGGTCGCGAGCGGCCGTGTGACCAGTGCGCGATCGACGATCGCTGGCGCCCGTTGCTCGACTGGCGCAAAAATCTCGACGGCGACCGCGTCGCCACCATCGAGGGGATTGCCGAGCGCATCGACAACGCGGCCGAGGAGCGCGGCCCCGACCGGAACCCGCGCCACCTCGCCAGTGCCATGGACCAAGCTTCCGGCAGCGACCCGCGTATCGCTGCCGAGCAGGACGCAGCCGATTGCCTCCTCGGCGAGATCGACCGCCAGACCGCGGACGCCGCCCTCGAAAACCAGGAGTTCGTCGAGCCTCGTATCCGGCAACCCCGTTACAGTGGCGACGCCATCGCCGACCTGAACAATCCGGCCGACCTGCTCGAGCCGAGGCTCCAGCGCGGCAGCGGTGATGCGTTGCCGGCTTTTGCCGAGCCAAGCCTGCAGCTCGTCAATGAGCGTTGCCATCGGCCTCGATCTCCGCGCGCATCGCAGCGAGCGCGCTTTGCCAAGAAAACCGCAGGATCGCCCTTGGAAAATGCAACTCGGCACCGGCCACGAGCCCTGGGTCGACGCCATAATCGACGGTGATGTCATCGCCGAGGATCTGCCGCAGCCTTGATCGCCATAGGTCGGCAGCCTCAGGCGGCAGCGTCGATGCGGTCACGATCTTAAGGGGCACGCCGTCGCCGACTTGCCGCGCGAGGGCTTCCACTTCGGGTTTCGGCAGACTCGCAAGGTGGTGTTCGATGCGATCGATCCATGCCTCCGTGCGTAATTTCATCGGTACTTGAGCCAGCAGCCGGCCGGCGATATCCGCGCCCAGATCGAGCGCTGCCCGCCGCGCCTCGGCCAAGGCCAGGGCGCGTTCGTCGGCGAGCGACTTGTGCGCGCTGGCGAGCGTGGCCGCGGCGTCGCGCTCCGCCTGGGCACGCCGCGCCGCAGCCTGTTCTTCGGCCTGGGCCGCCGCCTGCTTCAGCGCGGACGCCCGCTCACCTGCAATCTTCTCGCGCTCCGCCTGTACCGCCGCGAGGCGGGTCTCGGCCTGTGCCTCAGCCGCCTGTGCATCGGCATATTGCTTGTCGATTTCGCCGCGTCGCGCATCGATCAAGTGCAACACCGGCTTGTAGAGAAACCGGTGCAGGAGCCAGACGAGGATCGCAAAATTGACCGTCTGCAGCGCGAAGGTGGACCAGCCGAAATGCATGGTCATCCGGCGTAAGGATTGGCAAAGAGCAGCAACAAGGCGATGACGAGGCAATAGATCGCCATCGTCTCGATCATCGCGAGGCCAACGAACAGAGTGCGCGAGATCGTACCCGCCGCTTCCGGCTGGCGGGCGATCGCGTCCATCGCTGCGGCAACCGAGCGGCCTTCCGCCAGCGCCGGGCCGATCGATCCGATCGAGACCGCGAATGCCGCGGCCAGGATGCTGATCAGCTTGATCGTGTCCATAAGATCCCCTCAGCCTGGTTCGACGGTGTCGACCGCGGCCCCGATAAAGACGGTGGCGAGCACGGTAAAGATGTAGGCCTGCACTACGCCTACGAGGATTTCGAGCGCCATTAGCGGGATCGGAAGAAAGAGGCCGGCCAACCCCACGACCAGTGCGATCACGAATTCACCGCTCATGACATTGCCGAAGAGACGCACCATCAGCGAAAAGGTGCGGGTTATCTCGGAAACGATGTTGAGCGGCAGCATGATCAGCTTTGGCTTGGCGAAGCTCGCGAGGTAGCCAACGAAGCCGCGCGCTCGTATCCCGTAGAAATGAACGGCGATGAAAACGATCAGGGCTAGCGCGGCAGGCGTCTCAAGTTTGCCGGTCGGTGCCTCGACGCCCGGCAGGACGCCCGAGAGATTGGCGGTGACGAGAAAGACAAACAGCGTGCCGATCAGCGGCAGGAAGGGTCGAGGCGGCTTGCGGATGACGTCGTCGATCTGACCCATGATGCCGGTGACGATTACCTCTAGAATGACCTGTCGCCGGTTCGGCCGCAGGGCGAGGCGGCGCGTCACTAGCCACGAGGCCGCAGCCAGAACCGCGATGATCACCCAGGTCGTCACGACCGGTCGGGTAATATCCACCGGTCCGGCCCGAAACAGAATCGTGCTGGTTAGCGGTGACGCGGCCATCACGCGATCCTACGCGCTGCACGCAACGCCAGGGCGCGCGCCAGCAGGAAGCCGAGAAGGGCGGTCAGCAGCGGCAGCGCACCAAACCGTGCCGCAAGCCCAAGAAACAGGATTGCCGCAGCGAGCCGGCCAAGCGTCAGCGCCGCCGGCAAGAGGCGACCTCGCCCGCCGACAAAGACCTCCACGGTCCGTCGTAGGGCAATGAAATAACCCAGGCCAAACAGCAACCCACCCAGTGCCGAGACGGTAGAGAGCGCGAAAAGCGAGCCGGTGGCGGTCATTCGCGACGAATCCTTTTCCATCCCATCCAGCAGCCGGCTGCAAGACCAGCGATCAGCAGCCCAAGTGTCCAGAAAATCCCGGTACCGAAAGTGCGGTCGATCCAGCGGCCGGTGAAGATGCCGATCAATGTCGGGGCCACGATCGTCCAGCCGAGCGCACCGATCATCGCCAAGTTCTGGCCGATCGAGCGCTCGCCCTCGCGCTGCCAGCGCTCCCGCCGGTCACGGCGAAGCTTGACGACCTCATCGAGACGCTCGGGATGGTCGGTTCGCTCTTCCGACGGGTTCATCCTTGAAACCCCTCATCGGACTCTGTCGCGATCGCTCCCGGCGCCGATGGCGCCCCGTCGCCGCGCAAAAACCGGACGATTTGGCGTAAGGCGGCGAGATATAGACGCTGCGCATCGCTGCGTGCTGACTGTTCTTCGGCGAACTGGCTGTGGAAGCGAGCAAGCACTTCGGTTTCGAGGCGATGCAGATCATCGCCGGGCACGGCTTCGGGCGTCGCGATCGCGACCGTTTGGCCACCGCGTACTTCCAACATGCCGCCGCGCACGGCGACATGATGCTCGACGCCGCGCTCGTCGCGCCAACTGGCCACCGATACCGAAAGCGCCGTCAGAAAATCGGCGTGCCCCGGCAGGATGCCAAAAGCGCCCGTTTCGTCTTCGGCGCGGAGATGCGCGACGCTGTCGGCTTCGACAACGATCGCGAGCGGCGTGGTGACAGTGAGCTTCACGGCCTACTCGTCCTGGCTTGAGCCTCCTTCTGCCGTGCGTCTTCTAGGTCACCGACCATGTAAAGCGAAGCCTCAGCCCAACTATCGGCTTCCCCGTCGAGGATCGCGCGGCATCCCGCCAGGGTCGCCTCCAACTCAACCGTGCGTCCCGGTTTGCCGGTAAAGGCGAGAGTAACCGTGAATGGCTGTGTCAAAAACCGCATCAGATGACGGGCGCGTCTGACCGCAATGCGATCCGTTGCGCTCAATTCTTCGATCCCGAGCAGCGCGATGATTTCCTGCAGTTCGCGATAGTGCGCGATGGTTTTGCGCACCTCCTGCGCAGTGTGGTAATGCACCTCGCCGACGAGCCGCGGGTCGAGCAGGCTGGAGGTGGAGGCAAGCGGGTCCACCGCCGGATACATCCCTTCGCTGGCCATGGTGCGCGACAAGACGATGGAGGAGTCGAGGTGACTGAAAATCTCGGCCACCGCCGGGTCGGTAAAATCGTCGGCGGGCACATAAACCGCCTGGATCGAGGTGATCGCTGCACCAGCGACGGAGGCGATACGCTCCTCGAATTCGGCGATCTCGCTGGCGAGCGTCGGCTGGTAGCCGACGCGTGACGGCAATCGACCGAGCAATCCCGATACTTCGCTACCCGCCTGGACCAGGCGATAGACGTTGTCGATCAGCAGCAACACGTTTTCGTGCGCCGCGTCGCGAAAATGCTCGGCAATGGCGAGGGCGGTCAGCCCCGCACGCCAGCGCGCGCCGGGCGGCTCGTTCATTTGGCCAAAAACGAGCGCAGTTCGCTTCAGCACGCCCGACTCGCCAAGTTCCAGCAGAAGTTCGTGCCCCTCGCGCGATCGCTCGCCAATTCCCGCGAAGACCGAGATGCCTGCATGGCGCTCGACCGTCGTGCGGATCAGCTCCATGATCAGCACCGTCTTGCCAACCCCGGCGCCGCCAAACATCGCCGCCTTGCCTCCGGCGATCAGCGGCGCCAGCAAGTCGATCACCTTGATTCCAGTATGAAAGATTTCACGCGCGCCGCTTTGGCGGTCGAGGGCCGGCGCCGGTGAGTGGATCGGTCGGCGCTCGATGTCCGTGGGCAGCGCGGGACCGCGGTCGACGGGATCTCCAACGGCGTTGAGCAGGCGCCCGAGTACTGGCTCACCGACCGGCACGCGAAGCGGGGCGCGGAGGGCTTGAGCGGATGCCGCGCGCCTCAAACCCGCGGTATCACCAAGAGCGACGACCCGCACCATGTCGGGTCCCAGATGCTGTTGGACCTCGGCGACGAGAGGCCGCCCGAAGTCATTCTTGATGGCAACAACCTCGTTGATTGCGGGTAGATTGCCGGTAGCGAAGGTCAGGTCCACAACCGAGCCGTGGACAGAGGCAACACGCCCCAAGTCTTGCGCGGGCTCAAATGCCATCGGTGATACGGGCATTATTCGAGGGCCTTTGTTACCGCACGCGCATGCTGCGCTCTATCGCCGTTTGAATTGAGCCTCCAAGCGAACCGATCAGCATTGATTTACGTCATGCGAGCCCGGCGCTCGGCGAAGTGAGACAAATCCGCGGCTCGACGGTGCTCAATGGCAGCTAAGAGTCGAGCGCGGCCCGTTGATTGCCACCGACGAAGGTCCGGTATCGGCGCTATCTCGCCATTGGCGTGGGAAACAGCCAAGGTCTGCTTAGTGAACCAAGAGCCGGCGCTCGACCGCGGCCGCAGTAGCTGCTCTTCGTGCCCCTTTTTGAGACAATCGCAAGGAGCGTCCGGAGCAGGAAGCGACCGCTCGGATATGCCAGTAGAGCCATTAATTTGAATGTTCGTTCGGCTTTCCCTGACTGATGCCGCAATGTTCCTATGGTGGTGACCGGCCCCCACGAGGTGGTCCGGGTGGGATGTTAGTTTAGGGTTGGCCTTGGCGCCAGCGAGAGCATGGCCGGCGGAGCTGGTCGGGGTTGCGCAGCCGGCCATGCGGCGAGGGCCGG
>Ga0335078_10011806_pt1 | contig 12962 bp, 13 predicted proteins | sample Lox_Sample_32_FD_206711 | JGI IMG/M metagenome (GOLD analysis project Ga0335078, IMG submission 206711) | Soil microbial communities from Loxahatchee National Wildlife Refuge, Florida, United States - Lox_Sample_3.2 | ecosystem: Environmental > Terrestrial > Soil > Wetlands | place: USA... | reverse complement strand
GCCCGCGCCGGGAGGGGCGGGCACAGGAGGAAAGGAGGCGCGTCATGAAGCGCCTGTACATGACTGCGTACCGCTACCGCCAGAACCTCGGCGAAGAGGACCTGCGGCAGCTGACCAAGAAGTTCGCCGAACTCGGGACGGCTCCTGGCGTGCTCGCCCATTACGAGCGCCTCGACGGCATGGGCGGGTTCATGATCGAGGACGTGTCACAGAACGACACGGAGCGGTCCTATGAGCTCACCCTCCGGTACTCGCCGTGGATTGAGATGGAGGTGTTCCCCATCACCACGATCGAGGAGGCGTTCCCGGTGATCCAGCGGGTGTATGGGTAAGCCCGACGTGAGGAGGGACTGTAAGGAGCCTTCGAAGGCAGCGGGTGCCGCCTTGTTCAAGCGGACGGGCACATCCGCAGGATAGCCGAATCAGGCGGGCGATCGCCTGGCTGGAGTGGTTGGCCCGCCGAAGAAACGGAGGGGATTGTTCATGAGCAGCATCACAGATCTCGCCGAACAGGCCGCCCGGCTATACAACGCTGGAGGGCCTTGCGTTCCCACTTGTTGAGGCCTTTGGAATCAGCCCAGTCAACTCCTTGGCCCAGTCCAAGATGCGCGGGCGAAAGGGGGCTCGCCATGATTTCTCTGGTGGTGCTCGTCGTCATTGTGGCCCTGATCTTCGGCGGGTTTTACTACTGGGCGCGGCGGCAGGGGTTGTCCACCACCGGCCAGGCCGCGGGAGGCGAACACGGCGAGCGGCGCATCTCGCTGCTGACCGAGGCGGTCGCCTACGTCGGCGTGATCCTGCTGCTGGCTGGCGGCGCCGTGGCGATCGGCCAGCGCTGGAACAGCATCCCGAGCTGGGGGCAGGTGGGCGTCCTCGCTGGCGCCGCCGCGTTCTTCCTCCTGATCGGCATCGTGGTGCGCCGGGTCCGCGAGCCCGCGATGCAGCGGCTGGCCGGGGTGGTGTGGTTCCTTTCCGTGGCCTGCGTCGCCGGGGCTGTCTGGCTCGCGTGGTGGAAGGCGTACGGGAGCACGGGCCCGGTCACGGTCCTGGTCGGGGGGGCTGTTACCTTGTACTCAGCGGTGCTGTGGCTGGTCCGCCGGGGTGCGCTGCAAAACGTCGCCCTGTTCGCGGGGCTGATCGTCACCGTCCTCGGCATTGTTGATTACGCCGTTGATATCGTCAACGGCCATGGCGGGACCGGGTCGGCTCCCGCGATTGCCGGCGTTCTCCCGCTGTGGGCGTTCGGGCTGGCATGGGCGTGGCTCGGGTGGCGACGGTACGTCGAACCCGTGTGGGTGACTATCCCCTGCGGTGTCATCCTGGCCCTGATCGTGCCGATCTTCGCGGTTTCTCATGGCTGGGGGCATGTGGGGTATGCGATCGGCATCGCCACCGCGGCCGCGGTGATGGCCGCCAGCGTCCCGCTGCGGAATGTGCCGTTGCTCGCCCTGGGCGCGCTGGCGATGTTCGGCTACGTCACCTCGGCAGCGGTTCGCTACCTGCAGCAGTCGCTGGGGTACCCGGCGGCGCTGGCGATCGCCGGTGTGCTGATCATCGGCCTGGCCGTCATCAGCTCACGCTTGATGCGCGCGGCGCATCCGCCGGAGCCCGGCCAGCCAGGCGCGGAAAAGCCCTCGCACGCGGCACCTCCGCCGCTGCCCGCGGAGCCAGACGCGGGAAAACCCTCACACCCAGACCTTCCCAAGGCCTCGTAGGCAGGCGCCCAGCCCGTCAAGCGGCTGGCCAGGCTCCACCGGCAGGACGACTGCATGCGGAGCCGGTGCTGCGTGCCGTGTGAGCGTGGCCGATCTGTGGTGTATTCGCGGGTGTGGCCCGGCGTGCGTCGGGCGGGCCTAAGGCAGAGCCTGGCGCTGACGCCGGGCCGCGGCGGAGCGCAGCGGAGCCGTCTTGATATCTCGTACTTACTCAGGACAACTCGGCAGCATGTTGCGCTGAGTTATTGTCCTGAGTCGTCGGATCGGACGCCAAGTGCTTGGCGCTGTTCTTATAGGGCGGGTTGGCTTCGCCGTGAAGCAGTACGTCTGGACCGACCTAGAGGCCGGCCGCCTGGCCGCCGGGCAAACACGCTCACGGAACTGATCATCGGGGGAGCTGACCTCGGTCGAGATCACCGGCTCGGCACGCCTGAACCTCGCCTGAACCAGGCCGTGACAGCCGGCGCGTGGTCGCGAGGCAGCGCGACGTTTACAAACTCGGTTTACAAACCTCAGCCGAAAGGGCCCTCTGCCTATTCGAAAGAGGGCCTCTGGCCTTGGTAGCGGGGGGAGGATTTGAACCTCGGACCTCTGGGTAATGAGCCATACGACGTGTGCCTCCCCCGTCTCCGGCGTTCCGGCGCGTCTCGCCGACTAGGTGAAGGTCTCGCTGGACGTCGCCTGTGTCTCGCGCCGTCTCCCCCGTCCCATCCGGTCCCGTTAGCAAATCCGTTAGCCGATATCCCACATGCATTGGCTGCCTCGGGCGCCCTGCTACTTTACCTCTAGTCCGGCCTCCCGGATCAGCGCCTCGACACGATCATAGATTTCTTTGAGCTGGTCAGGTGTGGCGTCTTTCCGGATGAAGGCAATGACCGGCGTGGCGTTGAGTACCGCGTGCTGTAGCAGCGCCCGGATAGCCAGCGCTTGTCCCACTGTCCAATCCTCTGGGATGGTGATTTCGATCGTCATCGTCGTTCCTATGGCGGGTGGCGGGTATTGGTAACGGGCCTCGACTCAGGGATCTCCTGGCAAGTAAAAGGATCTTGTCGGCGACGATCGCTGTCAAGGCTGTACCGTTGCCCCAGGACAGCGGCAGTTCAGCAGCGATCGCCGTCGCGGCGATCACGAGGTCCACTGCAAGTACGTCCAGCCGACGAGTCCGGTCGCAGCGGTGCGACGCACGGTCTGGATACGATCCAGCGGGGTTTCACCCCAGCCCGGCGAGCCATGTCTGATGGCTGAGGTTGGGTGAAAGGGCTCCGGCCGGATCGATGCGGTGGCACGCTGTGCCCCGGTATGGGCCGCCTGCTGGCGGTGGGTGGCCTTGCGGCCTGTCCGACCGGAGCCTGTCATGACGCTACCGCGCACCGTCGCCGATGTCCTGGCCGAGCACGTGAGTTTCGAGGTGGAGTGCATCGACCGGATGTACCTCAACGTCTATGTCCCGCAGCTGCAGTACGCGACCGGGCTGGTGAGCTGTGCATCAACGGCAACGAGTGGGCCAAGCGGCAGGCCGCCAGGGCCGGGATCGGCTTCACCCCGCTGGACAACGGCTTCGCCGCCGTCGCTGACCCGGCCGCCCTGCAGGCGATCTGCGACGCCCTGGGCCCGGCGCAGATCGACGCGCTGCTGCGCAAGTGGCTGGCCCGGCTGCCGCACCCGTTCAGCCCCGCCGGCCGGGCCGCCGGCTACCGGTATGACATCTCCATCTTGCAGGCGGAGTTCTCGCTGACCCAGATGCTCGATAAGCCGGTGTCCGGGCGGATCTTCTTCGAGCAGGTCATCCGCGACAACCTCGACCTGGGCCGGCCCGACCGGATCAGCTTGATCTTCGGCCGGTCCATCTACCGCGGCCGCAAGAACCACACGCCGGGCACCTTCGCCACCCGCGTGGTCACCGACGGGGTCACCCCCAGCCTGCACGTGCTCTACAAGCACACCCAGATCAAGCAGTACCACAAACTCGGCAAGGCCCTGCGGACCGAGACCACCATCAACCAGGCACTGGACTTCGGCATCGGCAAACGGCTGACTAACCTGCCCGCCCTGCGGCAGATCGGCTACACCGCCAACCGACGGCTGCTGGCCGTCCAACGACTCAGCCATGACCGCATCACCGGCGCCGAAGCCCTGGCCTCCACCTGCGATCCGGTCATCCACCACGACGGGACCCGCGTCGCCGGGCTGCGCCTGACCGACCCGCGCGCCCAGGCGCTCCTGCACATCCTGCTCATCTTCCGGCTGCACCCCGGCGGGTTCCTGAACAAGGACCTGCGCGCCCTGCTCGCCGAGTACCTCGGCCGTCCGCCAGGCACGATCACTGCCGGCCAGGCCACCTACGACCTGCGCCGGCTGCGCGAGCACGGCCTCATCGAACGGATCCCGCACACCCACCGCTACCAGGTCACCCCCGCCGGCCTGCGGCACGCCATGTTCCTCACCCGCGTCCACGACCGGATCCTGCAAACCGGCATCGCCGAACTCACCGGACCAGAACCAGCCCTCCTGCGCAAAGCCGCCCATATGTACCAGGCCGCCATCGACGACCTCACCCAGCGAGCAGGAATAGCAGCCTGACCAGACCTGACCAAACTTGACTCAATCTCGCCGGCTTCCCCGGCCCTAGCTCGGCTAGCTCGGCTAGTCAGGTGCATCGCGCGCACCAGTCTGGCGGCTGAGCTAGTGTGCCTCACGCTCGCGCCATGCGTCCGTAGCTGCACCAATCGCTACGCCAACGCCAGCTCCAAGCGCCAGGCCAACAGGGATTGCCCAGCCATCCCAGATCCTCTGGAGCGATCAGGACGGCCGAGGGCCTGCCGTGTACGGTCACCGTCACTCGCTCGTGGTAATCGTGAACGCGGCTGACAAGCTCGGAGAGAGCGGCTGACAAGCTCGGAGAGATGAGACTTGACGTCCCCCAGCGGCAGCACGGTCATAGTCAAAAGTATGACCAAATCTGGCATGGCGTCAAACGCTGGCCGCTGGTTCAGCAGGTTATCGCTGGGCGCACGACCGTGCACAAACCTCATGCAGAAGGCCCTTTCTCTGTTCGAGAAAGGGCCTCTGGCCTTGGTAGCGGGGGCGGGATTTGAACCCGCGACCTCTGGGTTATGAGCCATACGACGTGTGTCTCTGCTGTCTCAAGCCGTCTCTGGCCACCGCGTTGACCTCGGCCAACCGGCGCCGCGAAGTCTTCTGAGATCTTCCGCGTCTCCCCCGTCTCGGCCCGTCCCGCCGCGTCCGGTTTACAAATCGGTTTACAAAACAGGTTCCGGGTCCCATCGCCTATTTGCTGAAGTTGCAGACTACTCAGGACCTCTTCCGTCCCGAACTAGCGGCAGTGCTGGGCGGTTAGCCGCTATCCCAGCGCACGGAGGGCGTGGGCGATAGCTCATGCTTGTTGCTGGCGGCCACGCGTGCCGTCCCGCCGCATTACGTTTGAGCGGACTTCGCGTCGGCTTCGATCTCGGCGGTGTCGGCCGTCAAATGCCTGGCCTCGATGCTCCGCGCCTGCGTCATCGCCCGCTCGACCTCCGCGCCCATGTCCGTCACGGCGACCACCACCAGGCCCGCCTGCCCGGCGTCCAAGTGCTCGCCGAGCTCCTTCAGGTCCTTGCGGCTCATCCCGGCCGCTGCGTGACCGGCCACCGCGCCCAGCACCGCACCGCCCCCGGTGGCGACCGCGAGCAGGCCCCCGCCGATCGCGGCGAACGGGAACAGCGCCACCACCAGGCCGGTGGCCAGCCCCGCCCCGCCGCCGAGCACGCCGCCGGCCCGGGTCGGCGTCTCATGTTTCTTGGTGATCTTGACCTTGCCGTCGGCCCGGCGCTCGATGACCGCGGCGTCATATGCGTCGATCAGGCCGTCCTTGGCGTGCAGGTCCTTGACCGCCTGATAGTCGGCGTCCGCGTCGGCGGCGTTGTCATAAACCCCGACATAGGCCACGAACGTGTCAACTGCCATCGTCCTACCTCCCCTACCCGCCAAGTGGGCCGGTCGCGCTGCCGATGCGGGGGACTGCCAGCCATTGGTAGCCAGGACGTTACCGCTAACCCGCCGCCCCCGGATCATTCGTAACGGGTGACCCGGGCGGCCAGCGCATCAGCAACCGGGCTGCGGATCATTCCGCGCATATCCCGGATCGCGATCGTCCCGCGGCCCCCGATGACCTACCGGAGGCCCGGGCCAGCGTGTCGGCTACGGCCCGGGAGCGAACACTCCGGCGCCTCCGGTCTCGCCATCATCACCGAGCTGCTCGCGGGCGCCGGTCTTGCCGCTGGCCCGGGCCTGGCGCCCCAGGAAACGGGTGCCTGTGTCGTGGTCCGCCGCCCCTCCCCCCATCGGACTGACTGCTGCCGACCCATTCGCCGGAGGGGAGGGGTCAAGGGCCGATTCGCGTGTACGTTCACCCGGCACGTTGACCTGTGCTCGTTGTCCTGCGGTCAGATCGGGCCTTGATGCCGCACCGGAGGCGTAGCACAATCCGGCGGCAGTCCGGTGGGGGGCTCTTGCACCTTCCACCTGCATGCCGGCCTGACGGCCGCCGCCGTAGGTGGCTCCTGCCGTGCCGCGGTTACCCGTCTGCGCTGGCGGCGGCTTCATCTTCGTGATGGCCGGGCGACTTGCCGGGATGATCGAGCGTGCCGTCTGGCCAGATCCCGACCCTCTTGCGCGTCCACTCGGCCGCGCCCCGGTTCACAGCCGTCTTGACCAGCGCGAATACCGCGCCCTGCAGGACCGCGGCGAGCAGGACCTCCCCCCAGCCCCGCTCAGAATCCAGCGGCGCGGGCGGGTCAGATCCCCGGCCGACGACCTTCCACAGGTTCTTGAAGATCAGCCCGGACAGCACGCCGCCGATGATCCCGGCCACGATAGCCACCGGCTTGTACAGCAACTTGAACATCGCCGCCTCCGCCCCACGTGAGAACCGCCCGGGGCCATCCCCGGGTCTAGCGTGTGCCCGACCTCAGGGCCCGCCGCCCGCGGCGAAGCACCTTCGCGTCGTGGGCCTGGCCTTGCACGTCGTACCAGGCGATCACGCGCCGCATCGGGCGCGCCTGGTTGTTCTTCGTCACGCTGCCCAGCGCGTACGCCCCGATGAGGCGGGTAATGACCGATGCCTGGAAGCGGCGGTCGTGCAGGATGATATGCGCGATCACCGCGCCCCAGACCCCGTACCTGGCCAGGCGATCGGGGAAGCCGGGCCGCGCGGGCTTAGCCTTATCAGGAGTCGTCTCTGCTGTCATGCCGCGCTCCTTCGGTCCCGCAGTTCCCGACCGCGACCCGGAAGGGCAGGCCACGACCTTGTATCAATTGTCGCCCGGTGGTCCCGGTCTGACCAGGCCCGGAAGTCCCTCATATCTGCGAGGTCACCCGGCTGCGGTGCTGGGTGGTAGTTGCGGGCGGCATCCCCGGGCGCCGGACCCAGCTGAGCTGCGCCGGGTATGACCTCCGGCGAAGCCGACCACGTGATCAGCCCGCAGGGCGGCCTGGACACGCGCGCGGACCTGGACGCCGGAACGCGAGGAAGCCAGTTGCTGCGGCGCCGAGCTGTCTGACGTGTGAGCTGGATTGATCTGCGTGCCCTGGCGGTGCGGCCCGGCGTGCGGCGGGCGGGCCGCTGAGGCCAGAGCCCGCCGCTGCCGCCGGGCCAGCGGCGCCGCGAGGCGCCGCCTTGATCCAGTACGGCTAAATTCGGCAGTGCAACACGAGGTCGCGGAGGTCACGAGGTCGCGGACAAGCGACGGCGGGCGGGACCAGCGCGGATCGTGGTGTGATGAGCGGCACGAGCAGAGCAGGTCGAACGTAAGATCGCTTTGATGTGCTGAGGTCTGTACCTCGCCTTCAATGCCGTACGTATCCATGGCTTACAGTGCGATGTAGCACACGAGTTGCATGCCGATGATGATGCCTAGGTCCCGAGGCTGAGGGGTTTGTACAAAGACACTCACTGGTCCGTCCTCTGGTTGTATGATGCGCCCCGTCATACCTGTTCGGCAGAGCGTGCGGCTACGGAGTCGTGCTCCAAAATGATGAGCTGCGAGTTGAGGCAAACCCGTCTAACTTGGGTCAGCGCGCGCATAACTTGATTCAGGCGATGCTGAGCCTGAACGATATGTTCGTTCTTTCAGAGCCCCATGTCAATCAAATTTTCCTAGAAGACGTCACTAATTTCCTGGACAGCGGTGATGTTCGTTACACTCCTCGTGTTAAGTTCTCCGGCAAAAGCGGTCTTGATCATTTGGTAGATTTCGTTATCCCAAAGTCTCGCCATGCACCCGAACGGATACTTCAAGCAATCAATAGTCCGCGTCGCGACCGAGTAGAGAGCATGCTGTTCGCCGCGAATGACATGCGGGCAGTTCGAGGCCAGGATGTAGGTTATTTTGCTCTCATCAACGATTCAAAGCGCGAGATTCCATCAGATATCATAAGCGCCTTCTCGGCATATGACATCTCCGCACAGCCCTGGTCGCGACGTGCAGAAATTATCGAGGCGCTTGCAGCATAGGAATTAATGCCCAGGGTGCGGTCTGCACGATTTGCAGACACCGTATTTTCATCCGTCCTCCCGATAGGTGCCGGGGTCTTGCCGGGCGAGATCACTCTTAAGGTTCAGCGCTAACAGCGCCCCACCGCTCCTGCCGTGGTCCTGGCCGCTGGTGTCCGTCTCGATCACGCATCCCCTGCCGATGACTTCGCGTCTTTGCCCTCGGTAACTGAAGAGAAGTTGTAACAACCAGAAAGATGTCGCTACCCACTGCACTTGACGCGTTAGCGTCGGAGGGTGAGTGATACGACGGGTGGCGGGTCGAGCCGGTGGAAGACGTTCGGCGAGCGGGTGATCTATGACAACCCGTGGGTGTGGCTGGGCCAGGTGGACGTGGAGCTGCCGGACGGGGGAGCGGTTCTGGCATCACGTGGTGCGGCTTCACCGGGCGGCGATGATGGTGCTGGTGGACGATCAGGACCGGGTGCTGCTGCTGTGGCGTCACCGGTTCGTGCAGGACCGGTGGGGGTGGGAGCTGCCGGGCGGGCTGATCGATCAGGGCGAGGAGCCATCCGAGACGGCGGCGCGGGAGCTGGAGGAGGAGACGGGGTACCGGGCGGGCCGGGTAGAGCACCTGGTCACGTTCCAGCCGATGGTCGGCATGGTGGACTCAGAGCACGTGGTGTTCGTCGGCCGGGACCCGGAGAAGGTCGGCGAGCCGACTGAGGCAACAGAGATCGAGCGGATGGAGTGGGTGCCGCTGGCGTCGGTGCCGGGGCTCATCAAGGCCGGAGAGATCTGGAATTCTGGGTCGCTGGTTGGCTTGATGGGGCTGCTGATGCCGGAGGGTTAGGCGGCTTTGGCGATGCGCTTGGCTAGGTCGCGGATGCGGCGGCGCTGGCGGGCGGATCCGGTGACCTGGGCGAGTTCCTTAGCTCGCTTGAGGTGTTGCTTGGCTTCGTCTTGCTCGCCGCGGACGTGGAGGGCGGCGGCCAGGTCGCAGCGGAGGCCTGCCTCGGCGCGGGTGAAGCTATCATCCATGGCTGCGAGCGCGGTGTTAAGGTCGTCGGCGGTCTGCGGGTCGCCGAAGGTGACCAGGCAGTTGCCGCGCCAGCGGGCCAGGTGGGTCTCGTTGAGCGCCAGATACGGGAGGTCTTCCCCCGCCGGGCCGTGTCCGATTTCCTGGGCGGCGTGGTCGAGAGCTTTTCGGCAGATTGGTTCCTGTCCGGCTGCGGCGGCCATCTCGGCTTCGGCGGCGCGGAGCCAGCCGCGGACCTGGTGTGGGATGGCGGCGTGGGTCTCGTCGTAGGCGGCGCGGACCATGGCGAGCGCTTCGGCTGGGCGGTGCAGGTCCAGAAGTACGTAGGCCTGCTCCCCCGCGGCGAATGCCAGCAGGCACGGGTCGCCTGCTTCGCGGGCGGCGGTGGTGGCGCGCTCGAAGTGGGTCCAGGCGCGGGGCAGGCGGCCCATGTCGATGGCTTGCCATCCGGCCAGAGCCGAGGCGTCCGCGAGGGCCCGGGCGAGCTGCTCCCGATTGCCGGGGCGAAGGGAGTATCGCAGGCCGGTCTCGATGTAGCTGATGTGAGCTTCCAGCTTGCCCGCGACAGCCGGGGCGCCGAAGCGGCGGTCCAGGAGCCGGATGTTGTCGGTCTCGCCTTGGAGCACGCGGACGCCGGTGCTGTCGATGCTGCGGGCCGCGGTGATCTGCCGGAGCAGTTCGGCGTCCTGCCAGAGCTGGCCGGTGCGGCGCTGCGCGAGGACGAGCTGGCAGTGAGCTGGCGAGGGGACAAGCCGAGCAGGATCCGGGCGTGGTCGGGCATGTCCAGGCCGTCCGCGATGCGCTGGAAGACCTGGACCTCGCGGATCTTGCGGATGTCGTTGATGACTTCGCTGACCCGGCCTTGCCCGATGTCGGCTGCGGTGCCGATGCGCATCTGGCTGATCCCGGTGTACTGGCAGATCAGCCGGAACAGCGCGCCCATGTCGCGCTTGCGCAGGGCCTGGCAAACGTCGGCGCGTTCCCAGAAGGCGGCCGGGATCGACGGAGGGTCGAACGCGCTTGCCCGCATGGCAGCCTCCGGGATGCCAGGCCCCTGTCACCTATGTGACCGGGTGCGATCAGCAGCTTACGCGGATGGGCATCATCTCACTGCGAGAACCCCATGTGTAATGGGTTCGTAACGAGATGTGGTGGATCGTGGCGGCATGCGCTGCAACGACGCCCAACAAGAAATGTGCCCGGCTTGCCGGGGCCACGGGTGGAAGTTCCACCGCTCTCGGCGAGCCTGGACGATCGGAACGCTGACCCGGGGCCAGGCCGAATGTGTTCGCCGTTCGTGCCTGGAATGCCGCGGATCAGGACAGATCCAGCACCGGGCCGACTCATGACGGGCACGGATGACGAATCCTCGGTTGGCGCTGAGGGCACGTCCGGGCCGGAGTATGCGGTCAGTGCGTGGCTGGCGTTGGACGGGTGGCCTGCGCTGTGTGCGGAGCCGCGAATTCCGCCCTGGATGAGCGCGGAGCTGGACTGGCTGCGGGCTGCGTTCCCGGCATACTCGTTCACCATCTGCCGGGGCTGGCGAGGGTTGGCGTTCGAGGCCTGGCGTGATCCGGGAACGGGCGGCTTGTATGCCGTGATCACGCAAGATGCCGGAGAGCTGCGGCGCGAGCTTGAGGAAAGCCGGGACGGGTTGAGACGAGTAGCCGACGCGCGCGGGAAGGAGGGGCGATGAAAGCCCACAAACTGACGCTCGACGGCAGGCCGGAGGATGGCGCGCGGCTGGATGAGTTCTGCGAGCGGCTGGCCGCCCGCGAGTTCGAGGCGGGTGCCCGGCTGCGGGCACTGGCGGTGGATCTGGCCACCCGGGAGGAATTGGTGGTCACGGCGGTCGCGTATGCGGACGAGTCGCTGGAGCTGGAGGTCGCGCTGGCCGGTGACCGGTTCCGGGAGGTTGTGACGATCGACCGGGACAGTACCGGCGGGGCTGTCAGGTGTCGTGGGAGCGGTGGGCGGACATCAGCGACGGCGCTGCGGCGGAGAAGACGGCCCAGATGATCTTTGCCGTCGTCGTGAGCTGCGCTGTCAGCAGGTAGCTGACTCGCCGGGTTGGGTGCACTGGATGTCATGGTTATGTGTGGCTGGGCGTGGCTGGTTTTGGCTGGAAGGGGTGACAGCGGGTTACCTAAGCAGTAGGGTGCTTGGGTAGACAAGTTACTTGAGTAAGGCGCAGCCATGCCATACGAATACACGCCGCCGAAGTACGCCCAGGTGATCGACGAGCTTCGGCGGCGGATCGAGTCCGGCGAGTACCCGCCGGGCTCGCTGCTGCCCAGCGAGCATCAGCTGAGCGACGAGTTCCAGATCGCCCGGCCCACCGTGGTGCGGGCGCTGCGGGTGCTGCGCCAGGACGGCTGGATCGATACCCAGCAGGGCAAGGGCAGCTTCGTCCGGGGCCGCCCGGCCTTTGCCGACCTGGCGTCGCAGCGTACCGGCGAGGAAGCCCTCAACCGTGATGAAGCCGGCGAGCCGGGCGAGGTGGTCGAGGCGACCATCGCTCCCCCGCCCCCCCGGGTGGCCGCGCTGCTCGGCTCGGCAGCCGAGTCGGAAGTACTGGCTCGGCGGCTGCTGATCCGGCAAGACGGCGAGGCCTCGGAGCTGGTCACCTGGTGGGTTCCCGCGGCGCTGGCGGAAGGCACCGATCTAGGCAAGCCTGAGCCGTTGCATGGCGGTGTGCGCGGGCACCTGGCCCGGCGCAAGGGCATCCGGGTCGATCACGTCCTGGAGCAAGTGACCGCCCGGCATCCTACCAGCGCCGAAGCCAGGCTTCTGGGGGTCGGCAAGTCGGCGGCGATGCTGGCGATGTACGTGGCCGCGCGTGATGTCTCAGGTGAGCCGGTGCTGGTCATGGAGGTGGTCATGCCGGGTGACCGGCACGAGCTCGAGGACGCCTACCAGGTCGGCTAGTACCGGATCGGAATCTCTCACCCTGATCACTTGACTAAGCAAGTGGTATGGTCGTATCTTGAAGAGACTTGCTTAGTCAACTGGCCAAGCAAGCCGGTATCTACTAGGAGACAACCATGTCACTTCAAGGTCCCATCCCGGTGGAGTTCGGTGCGGTGTTCCCGTCCGGGGCGTACGCGGCTGGCGCGTTCGACCCGGTGCGGAACTTCGACGCCTCCACCGGGGAGAAGTTCGTCCAGTCCCATGACAAGGCCTCCGGGCTGCCGCTGTGGGTGATCGAGGTCATCGACCCCGACCCGCAGGCGCGGACCCGGGCGGTCAAGGTCAAGGTCGCCGCCCAGGTCCAGCCGGTCCTCCCGGCCGGGCCGCCGGGGTCGCCGTTCGTCCCGGTGGAGTTCACCGGGCTGACCGTGACGCCGTACGTGAACCAGTCCGGGCGGCTGGCCTACTCGGTCAAGGCAACAGGAATCCGGGCGCCCGGCCGCGGGCGGCCCCCGGAGCACAGGGAGGTGGCGGCATGAAAAGCGCAGGCGGTTCCTCCGGGCACCTCGGCGTGTACGTCGGCCAGGACTGGTGGACGTTCCTGAGCACGTACGAGGATCACACGCCGATCCTGGACATCTCCTGCGGGTCGATGACGGTATCGGTGTCCGTCGCCGACCAGAAGGTGACCCAGGCGGCGGTGGAGTTCGCCCGGGAGCTGGCCGCCAAGACGGCCCGTTTCGCCGCCGAGGTCGAGCGGCTCCACAACCAGCCTGGCCAGGACAGCGGCGAGGGCGGCAGCACC
>Ga0335078_10011804_pt1 | contig 12963 bp, 8 predicted proteins | sample Lox_Sample_32_FD_206711 | JGI IMG/M metagenome (GOLD analysis project Ga0335078, IMG submission 206711) | Soil microbial communities from Loxahatchee National Wildlife Refuge, Florida, United States - Lox_Sample_3.2 | ecosystem: Environmental > Terrestrial > Soil > Wetlands | place: USA: Florida... | reverse complement strand
ATCACAGGCTTCAGCGGCCGGCAGTACCGACAGGTATTCAAGAAACATCGGCAGGAAGTCCGGCAACTCGGCGGCGCTGATGGCGAGGCCGTGCTGCTCGTATTGAGTTTTCAGATCGATCATGGCCTGGCCGCGGTCGCGGCTTTCGCCGTGCACATGCTCGAACAGATGCAGCGACAGCGAGCGGGTGCGGTCGAACAGGAGCACGTAGCGCTCCTGCAGATCGTACAGATCATCCGCCTTGAGTTCGCCGATCAGACCGTCGAGCTGCCGCATGACGCGCGCCGGCAGCAGCCGCTCGCGCGCCACCGCGTCGCGGATGTCATCGGCGGCCGCCTGCAGTTCCGCGGTCGGATAGGAGAGCAGCGCCGAAATCGCCTTGAAGGTTCTGGTCATCATACCACCTCCATCGGCGTCTTCGCCTTCTTCGGTCCGCCGAACAGGTTGGTCTCGCTGACGCCGCCGGAGCAGCCGTTGCCGAACGAGAAGCCGCACGATCCGCGCAGGTCATAGGCGTCTTCGTCAAGTTCGCGGTGCGCGGTCGGGATGACGAAGCGATCCTCGTAATTGGCGATCGCCATCACCTGGTACATGTCTTCGATGGCAAGACCGCTTAGGCCTACGCGGCGGGCGATCGATTCATCGATCACGCCGTCGACGGTTTTGGCGCGCATATAGGCGCGCATCGCCAGCATGCGCTCGAGCGCCTGTGCCACCGGCTCTTCCTTGCCGGCCGTCAGCAGGTTGGCCAGATACTTGAGCGGAATGCGCAGGCTGCGCACGTCGGGCATCTCGCCGTCATGACCGATCTTGCCGGCCGCCGCCGCGGACTGGATTGGCGACAGCGGCGGCACGTACCAGACCATCGGCAGCGTGCGGTATTCCGGGTGCAGTGGAAACGCGACCTTCCACTCCATCGCCATCTTGTAGACCGGCGACCGGCGCGCGGCTTCAAGCCAGGCATCGGAAATGCCGTCGGCCTCCGCCTGTGCGATCACTGCCGGGTCATGCGGGTTGAGGAAAACGCCCAGCTGCGCCGCGTAGAGGTCCTGCTCCGCCGGCACGCTCGCCGCCTCCTCGATGCGATCGGCGTCATAGAGCACGACGCCGAGATAGCGGATGCGGCCGACGCACGTTTCCGAGCAAACAGTCGGTTGCCCCGCCTCGATGCGCGGATAGCAGAAAATGCATTTTTCGGATTTGCCCGAGCTCCAGTTGTAATAGATCTTCTTGTACGGGCAGCCGGACACGCACATGCGCCAGCCGCGGCACTTGTCCTGGTCGATCAGCACGATGCCGTCTTCCTCGCGCTTGTAGATCGCGCCGGAAGGGCACGCAGCGACGCAAGCCGGATTGAGACAATGCTCGCACAGCCGCGGCAGGTACATCATGAAGGTATTTTCGAACTGGCCGTATATCTCCTTCTGCACCCCGTCGAAATTGACGTCCTTCGAGCGCTTGGCGAACTCGGTGCCGAGAATTTCCTCCCAGTTCGGGCCCCATTCGATCTTTTCCATGCGCTCTCCCGAAATGAGCGAACGCGGCCGTGCGGTGGGCGAGGCCTGCAGCTCCGGCGTGGTCTGCAGATGCTCGTAGTCGAAGGTGAACGGCTCGTAGTAATCGTCGATCTCGGGCAGATCGGGATTGGCGAAGATATTGGCGAGGATGCGCCACTTGCCGCCGATGCGCGGCTCGATCTTTCCGTTCTTCTTGCGGCGCCAGCCGCCGTTCCAGCGGTTCTGGTTTTCCCACTCCTTGGGGTAGCCGATGCCGGGCTTGGTCTCGACGTTGTTGAACCAGGCGTATTCCATGCCTTCGCGGTTGGTCCATACGTTCTTGCAGGTGACCGAGCAGGTGTGGCACCCGATACACTTGTCGAGGTTGAGCACCATCGCGATTTGCGCGCGGATTTTCATTCTGCGGCCTCCATCCTAGGAGCGGCGTCGCCGGGCTGATCGGCGGCGGGACGGTCCAGCCAATCGACGTTCGCCATCTTGCGGATGACGACGAACTCGTCGCGGTTGGTGCCGATCGTGCCGTAATAGTTGAACCCGTAGGATTGCTGCGCGTAGCCGCCAATCATGTGGGTCGGCTTGAGCACCGCGCGCGTTACCGAGTTGTGGATGCCGCCGCGCTGGCCGGTCTGTTCGGAGCCCGGCACGTTCACGATCTTCTCCTGCGCGTGATACATCATGCACATGCCCTGCTTGACGCGCTGGGAAACCACGGCGCGCGCGACCAACGCTCCGTTCGAGTTGTAGGCTTCGATCCAGTCGTTGTCGGCGATGCCGGCCTGTTTGGCGTCGGTCTCGCTGATCCACACGATCGGACCGCCGCGCGACAGCGTCAGCATCAGCAGGTTGTCGGTGTAGGTCGAGTGGATGCCCCATTTCTGGTGCGGCGTGATGAAATTGAGCACGATCGGACGATTGCCGTTCGGCTTGCGGTCGAGAACCGGCTTGACGGTCTTGGTGTCGATCGGCGGACGGTAGACGCACAGCGCTTCTCCGAACGCGCGCATCCAGGCATGATCCTGATAAAGCTGCTGCCGGCCCGTCAGCGTCCGCCACGGGATCAATTCGTGCACGTTGGTGTAGCCGGCGTTGTAACAGACCTTCTCGGATTCAAGTCCTGACCAGATCGGCGACGAGATGATCTTGCGCGGCTGCGCGACGACATCGCGGAAGCGAATTTTCTCGTCTTCCTTGGTAAGCGCGAGATGGGCATGCTCGCGACCTGTGGTCTTGCCGAGTGAGTTCCAGGCTTTGACTGCGACCTCGCCGTTGGTTTCGGGCGCGAGTGTCAGCAGCACTTCGGCGGCGTCGATGTCGGTCTCTATTTTAGGCAGGCCCTTGGTCGACCCTTCCTCGGTGACAGCACCATTCAGCTTTTTGAGATATTCGACCTCGTGCTCGGTATTCCAGGCGATCCCCTTGCCGCCGTTGCCGAGCTTCGCCATCAACGGGCCGAGCGACGTGAACCGCTTGTAGAGATTGGGATAGTCGCGCTCGACCACTGTGACCTGCGGCATGGACTTGCCGGGGATCGGCGCGATCTCTCCTCGCTTCCAGTCCTTGACGTCGAATGGCTGCGCGATCTCGCCGGGCGTGTCGTGCATGATCGGCGTGAGCACCACGTCCTGCTCGACCCCGAGCACTTCCGGCGCGACTTCGGAGAATTTCTTGGCGATCGCCTTGTAGATCTCCCAGTCGCTCTTGCACTCCCACACCGGGTCGACCGCCGCGGTAAGCGGGTGGATGAATGGGTGCATGTCGGAGGTATTGAGATCGTTCTTCTCGTACCAGGTCGCGGTCGGCAGCACGATGTCGGAGTACACGCAAGTCGTCGACATGCGGAAGTCGAGCGTCACCAGAAGATCGAGCTTTCCTTCCGGCGCCGCGTCGTGCCAGGCGACCTCCTGCGGCCTCTGCAAGCCGGTCTCGCCCAGATCCTTGCCGAGCACGCCGTGGCTGGTGCCGAGCAGGTGCTTCAAAAAGTATTCGTGACCCTTGCCCGAAGACCCCAGGAGATTGGAGCGCCACACGAACAGATTGCGCGGCCAGTTTACCGGCTTGTCCGGATCGTGGCACGACAACTTCAGCGCACCCGACTTAAGTCCCTGAGCGACATAGTCCCTGGGTTCGGCACCGCTCGCTTTCGCCGCCGCCGCGACCCTGAGCGGATTGGTCTCGAGCTGAGGGGCTGACGGCAGCCAGCCCATGCGTTCGGCGCGCGCGTTATAGTCGATGATGGCGCCATCCCATGGCCCTTCGGGCGCCGTGGGCGACAGGATCTCGTTGATCTTGAGCGTTTCGTAGCGCCATTGATCGGTGTGTGCGTAAAAGAACGACGTTGAATTCTGCTGGCGCGGCGGGCGTGCCCAGTCGAGCGCGAAGGCTAGCGGCGCCCAGCCGGTCTGCGGGCGCAGCTTTTCCTGCCCGACATAATGCGACCAGCCGCCGCCCGACTGGCCGATGCAGCCGCACATCACCAGCATGTTGATGACGGCGCGGTAGTTCATATCGCAGTGGAACCAGTGGTTCATCGCCGCGCCGATGATCACCATCGAGCGGCCATGGGTCTTTTCCGCATTGAGTGCGAACTCGCGCGCGACCGTGATGATCTGATCGCGCGGCACGCCCGTGATCTTTTCCGCCCAGGCCGGCGTGTAGGGCTCGTTGGCGTCGAAATTCTTGGCGACGTGCTGGCCGCCGAAGCCGCGGTCGAGACCATAATTGGCGGCGAACAGGTCGAACACCGTCGCCACCATCGCGTCGCCATCGGCGAGCTTCAGCGCTTTCACCGGCACCTTGCGAACCAGAACGCTCGGATGATCGGTGCCGGCGAAATGGTCGTGTTCGATGTTGCCGAAATACGGAAACGACACGTCGGCGAAGCCATCGTTGGCATCGGCCAGCGTCAAGCGGAGGCTCGTATCGCCGCCCTGCGAGTCCTTTTCCTCAAGATTCCACTTGCCCTGCTCGCCCCAGCGGAAGCCGACCGAGCCGCGCGGCACGACAACGCGATCGCTGTTGGCGTCGAAGGCAACCGTCTTCCATTCCGGATTGTTGGTCTCTCCGAAGGCGCCGGAAAAATCCGAGGCGCGCACGAGCCGCTCGGGCACGAGCCCGTCCTTGGATTTCACCAGCCGCACCAGGAACGGCATATCCGTGTACCGGCGCGCGTAATCCTCGAAATACTTGACCTGCCGGTCGAGATAGAATTCGCGCAGGATGACGTGGCCCATGGCCATGCCAAGCGCCGCATCGGTGCCCTGCTTCACAGAAATCCAGAGGTCGGCGAATTTCGAAGCTTCCGAATAGTCGGGACAGATGACGACGCTCTTGGTGCCCTTGTAACGGGCCTCGGTATAGAAATGCGCATCGGGCGTGCGCGTCTGCGGCACGTTCGAGCCCCACAGAATGATGAAGCCCGCGTTGTACCAGTCGGCCGATTCAGGAACGTCGGTCTGCTCGCCCCAGGTCTGCGGCGACGACGGCGGCAGGTCGCAGTACCAATCGTAGAACGACATGCACACGCCACCGAGCAGCGACAGATAACGCGCCCCGGCGGCGTAGCTTACCATCGACATGGCGGGGATCGGCGAAAAGCCGATGACGCGGTCCGGCCCGTAGGTCTTGACCGTGTAGGCATTCGCCGCCGCGATGATTTCCGTCACCTCGTCCCAGCCGGCGCGAACGAAACCGCCCAGGCCGCGCTTTTTGGTATAAGCGGCGCGCTTCTCCGGATTCTCCACGATCGATGCCCAGGCGCCGACCGGCGTGCGAACCGCCCTCGCCTCGCGCCACAATTTCAATAGCCGCGAGCGCACCAGCGGATATTTCACCCGGTTGCCCGAATAGAGGTACCAGCTGTAGCTGGCGCCGCGCGAGCAGCCGCGCGGTTCGTGGTTCGGCAAATCGGGCCGCGTACGCGGATAATCGGTCTGCTGCGTTTCCCAGGTGACGATGCCGCCCTTCACGTAGATTTTCCACGAGCACGAGCCGGTGCAGTTGGCGCCGTGAGTGGAGCGCACGATCTTGTCGTGCTGCCAGCGCTTGCGGTAGCCGTCCTCCCAGCGCCGGTCTTCACGCGTGGTGATGCCGTGACCGTCGGCGAAATCACCGACGACGCGGTTGAAGAAGTTCAATCGATCGAGGAAGTGGCTCATGACGCGACCTCTATCGCGCCTGCAGAATCGCAGGCCCGACCGCCCCGGCCGACTTAGCGTGACGATCCAGGTACCAGAAGTACGTAGAAACCCCGATCGCCATCACGGCGAGGATCACATAGGCGAAAAACCCGCCGGCATACCCTTGCGTCCCGAGGGCATCGACCACCGCGCCGAGGAACGGCGGAATGATGAAGCCACCGAGCGCGCCCAGACCTCCAACAATGCCAGCCGCGCCGCCAACCGCGCTCGGCACGAATTTCGGCACCATCTTGAACACCGCCGCGTTGGCAATACCCATGCCGACGGCGATCAGCAATTCGCCGCAAAGCGCGATCGAAAAATCCTGCACGGAGGTGAGGATCGCCGCCCCGGCCAGCACGGCGATGAAAGCCAGCAGCGCCGTCTTTTCGCCGCCGATACGTTCGGCAATCACGCCGCCAATCACGCGGACCACGGCGGCCAAAAGCGAAAAGCCGAGTCCTCCGAGCATTGCTGCGGTTTTCACGTCCAGATGGTGCAAGTTGATCCAGTAAATCGGAAACCATGCCGTCAACGCGAGGAAGCCGCCGAAGGAGACGAAATAGAGCGCGACAAGCCCCCATGTACGTGGGTCTTCAGCGGCGGAAATCACTGCCTGCCAGACGTGCTCGTTGGGAAACAGCTCTTCGCCTTTTTCCGCGGCGATCTTGCGGCTGGCGGCGGCGTCAAATCCCTGCGCGCGCAGCTGAAACACATAGGCATCGCGAGCAAACAAAGCGTAGATCGCCGTGCCGATAATTAAGAAAGTAAACCAGGCGAAATAGGAGCCGGCGAGGCCCCAGGCCGCGATCGCATAAGGCAGGATCAGGGTGAACAGGCCCGGCGCCAGATTGCCGATGCCACCATAGGCGCCGAGCACTGTGCCCTGGCGCGATTGCGGGTACCAGTAAGAAACTTGTGGAATGCCCACGGAAAATGACGCGACACCGCAGCCGCTCAAAAAACCGAACATGATGACGATCGGATAAGCGGCGACGGTCAGCGTCTTGACGGTCAACAAGATGAAGACCAAGCCCCACATTCCGACCAGCGACAGCCCGAACAAGGTCAGCATCGGCAAACGCCCGCCGACGCGATCCACCCAGGCGCCGAACGGAATGCGAAACAGCGATCCGGTCAACTGCGGCGCCGCCACCAGCAATCCGAGCGCGATACCGCTGAGATGCATCTGCTCCTGGAAGTATTTGGCCGCCGGGCCGTAGAGCGCCACCGCGGCAAAGCCGACGAAAAATCCCCATGTACCCATGGCGAGGCCCACAGTGGGACTGCCTGTGAGTCGGTAATGCACACCCGATACCGAGCCGCTGCTTGTGTCGGTCATGATGATTCCCTTCGGTAATCCCGCACAGACGAAGACGCCAACGGCGGCAAAGCCGCATTGAGCCAGATCAAAAAATGTGCAGCCCGCTGCCTTCGGCCAGATCCGGGCATCCTCGTATGGCTGCGACAATCGCGCTACGCAGCCGCCGCAATACTTTTTTGGCCGCTTCTGTTATGGTTTGGGACGGGTTAAGGCGCGCACTGGCAAAATGCCGGCGGAAACGATGCGCCGATAAAAACAATTTATGACACGCAGGGAGGGTTTCGCCGATGCGAAAGCTTTGTTTGATTCTGATCGCCGCTGCGACGGCGATGTTCAGCGCCGCGCTCTATGCCGACGATTTCCCTTCGCGGCCGATAACGATCGTCGCGGTATTCGGCCCGGGCAGCGCCAGCGACACCATCTGCCGCATCCTCGCCGACAAGTTCGGGCCTGCAATCGGGCAGCCCGTCGTCGTCGTCGACAAGCCCGGCGTGGACGGCGCGCTGGCGGCAGACTATGTGCGCCACCAACCGGCGGACGGCTATACGCTGTTGATGGGGACGAACTCGCCTTTGTCAGCCGATCCCTTCCTGCACAAGAGTATCAATTACGATCCAGTCAAGGATTTCACGCCAGTCACGCGCGTCGGCAGTTTTACCTTGATGCTGGTGGTCAATCCGAAGCTGCCGATCCACTCCGTCAAGGAATTGGTTGAGTATGCCAAAGCCAATCCCGGAAAGCTGTCGTTCGCCAGCGGCAACACTGCAGGCATTGTCGCCGGCGACACATTGGCAAAATGGGCCGGCGTAAATCTGATCCATGTGCCATACAACAGCACGCCGCCGGCGCTTCAGGATATCATCGCCGGCCGGGTGTCGATGATGTTCGCCGATTTCACCACCGCGATGCCACACGTCGCAGCCCATACGCTGCGCGCCCTCGCGGTGACGCGCATCAAGCGCAGTTCGTTGTTCCCGGATCTGCCCACGATGGACCAAGCCGGCGTCAAAGGTTTCAATCTCGACGCCTGGGCGGGTCTTGTGGCGCCCGCCGGAATGCCGCCTGCGATTGTAGCCAAGCTCAATAAGACCCTGCGCCCGATCATCGACAGTCCCGAAGTGCAGGCGAAGTTCAAGAATGTCGGCTTCGAGGGCTTTTCCTCCACCCCCGGCGAGCTCGGCAATTACATCAAGGAGCAGCTCGTCGAGTGGAAGAAGATGGTCAAGGACGCCAATATCCAGGCGGACTGATCACCGCACCCCGACGCCCCGCTCGGCGAGACGAATGCCCCGAGGGCGGGCATTTCGTTGCTTCATTCGCCGGTCTTGATTCGCGTCCACAGCCGATTGATTAGTCGCTGCGATTTCTGGTCGTGGGCGACGATCGTGAACAGCGCGGCCATCGTCGCGGCGTCGGGATATATAGTGCGGTCGTCGCGCACCGAGGCGTCGATGTATTCGCTCGGCCGATCGCCGTTGGCATACGAGACGAAATTCGTGTTCTTGGCGGCAACTCTGGGATTGAGCAGATAATTGATCAGTTCATGCGCAGCGGCAACATGTCGCGCGTCCTTTGGGATGGCGAGGTTGTCAAACCAGAGAGGGGCGCCTTCACGCGGGATAGCGTAATCTATCTCGATGCCGTTCTTCGCTTCCGCTGCCCGCTTGGCCGCCTGCTTGATATCGCCGGAAAAGCCGACTGCGAGGCAAATCTCGCCGGACGCGAGCGCATTGATATACTCCGAGGAGTGAAACTTTCTGACGTCAGGCCTGATCTTCATCAGAAGATCTAGGACTTTTTCCAGATCAGCAGGATCGCTGGTATTGGGATCGAGATGAAGGTAGTGCAGCGCGGCGGGCATGATGTCGTCCGATGAATCGAGCATGTGCACGCCGCAATTCTTGAACTTCGCAAGCTTGTCCGGATTAAACACATCGTCCCAGCTGTCGATCGCCACACCGCGCCCCAAGATTTGGCGAGCGGCATTGACGCTGTAGCCAATCCCGGTCGTCCCCCACATGTAGTTGACGGCGTATTGATTGCCAGGGTCGTAGGCCGCGAGCCGCGCCGCGATGTGCGGCCAGACATTGACGAGGTTGGGCAGTTTCGACTTGTCGAGCTTCTGAAAAATGCCGGCCTGAATTTCACGCGCCAGAAAAAAGCCGGTCGGCACGACCACATCATAGCCGGACCCGCCGGCGAACAATTTGGCCTCCAGCGTGTCGCTGGAATCGAATGTGTCGTATCGTACGGCGATACCGGTCTTCTTGCTAAAATCGTCGAGCACGGACGGATCGACGTAGTCGGACCAGTTATAGAAGTTGACGACTTGCTGGGACGCAGCATCGGCCGCAGCGGTAGCACCGACCAATCCGGCTATCAGCGCAAAAACCGCCAGGCTCGTCCGCACGAAAGCGCACGCGCAGTGGTGCCCAGTAACGAGCGGCGAATGCGGCGATGCCATCTCACTGAAGCGCGATCATGTCTCGGTCGGCAGTCCAGCAGCCTTCCAGGCCAGGATTCCTCCGGCCATGTGGGAGGCATAGGCAAAGCCTTGCTCCTGTGCGGCGAGCGATGCTGTCACCGAGCGGCGGCCGGAGCGGCAGGCGAATACCACCTCGCATCCTGGCGAGGCTGGGATGGTGGCCGGATCAAATGCCGACAGCGGCACCAACACGGCGCCAGGAAAACGCTCAAGCGCGGTCTCGTTCGGCTCGCGCACATCAACTAGCAGCATGCGACCTTCCGCGAGCCCCCGGTCCACCTCCGCCGGCGTCAGATCGCGCACGCTCGGCGCGGCCGATTGGTCAGCCATCGGTCATCTCCTCGTCATGGCCAGCGATAATGCCCAAGAACTCGCGCCAAAGGGCGGCGGAATCAAGAGCCTTGGGCGGTCGCGACCCAGGTAGACGGCTTTATGCAGGTTAAGGCGCCATATCGGGCGGTACCGGCGGAGCCTCGCGCATGAGCGTTATGGTCACACGGCGATTGGCCGCGATGTAGGGGTCGTCGGGAAATAGCGGATCGGTGTCGGCCTTGCCGGCCACCTGATAGATGCTGTTCGATGGGTAGCCCTGCTCTTCCAGGATTTGTCGCACCGCATTGGCACGATCGGCCGACAGGTTCCAGGGCCCGTAACCGGCCGGCGGTGGCGTGCGCGGCGCCGCAGTGTGGCCGGTAATCGAGATCCGGTACGGCGTGGCTTTGAGGGGCGCGGCCAGCTTCTGGATAATTTCCCGCGTACGCGGATAGGGCTCCTTCGAACCTTCGGGAAACATCGAACGGCCTTCCTGGTCGACGATCTCGATATTGAGGCCCTCCTTGGTGTCCTCCAGCATGATATGCTTGGACGCTTCGGTCAGCTCCGGCAGGTCTTGCAACGCCTGCCGCAACGATGCCGCGGCGAGCGCGAAGGCCTGGTCCTGTTCAAGCTTGGCGCCGAAATCGCGTTTGCGGTCGCTGTCGTCAGGGGTGGGGGTGGCCGAGGCGTCCTCGGGCTGGATGTGAGCGGCGTGTTTCAGCTTCGGCCTGGTGGGCAGGCCGTCGACCTCGATGATGCCGGAATAGCGTACATTGGTTTGCACGCCGAATGCGTCGCGCATCGAGCCGGCGACGATCTGCAGCTTCTTCTGGTCCTGACTGGAAAACGCGACAAGCATCACGAAGAAGCTGACCAGAAGCCCCATCAGGTCGGCGAATGTAACGAACCAGCCGTGGCCGCCGCCGTGTGCCGCTTGTCTGCGCGCCATGGTATGCGGGTCCCCGCGGCGTTACGCCGGCACCGGCTCCGCCTCCTGGTCGCGATGCTTTTCCGGCAGATATGCCAGCAGCATTTCGCGCACCAAGGTTGGGCTCTTTGATTCCCGGATCATCAGCACGCCGTCGATGATCAGCGTGCGGTTGACCTCCTCGTCGACCAGTTTCAGGTGCAGCTTGTCGGCAATCGGCAGGCACAGGATGTTGGCGACCAGGGCGCCGTAGAGCGTCGCCAGCAGCGCCGTCGCCATGAACGGACCGAGCTTGGAGGGATCGGTCATGTTGGCGAACATCTGCACCATGCCGACCAGCGTGCCGACCATGCCGAAGGCGGGAGCGCAATCGCCGACGGCGCGATAGATCTTCTGGCCTTCGTCGAGATGGGTGAGGAAATTGTCACGGTCGCGCTCGAGATTGTCGCGGATGAATTCAGCGTCGTAGCCGTCGGCAACGAAGCGGATACCCTTGGCCAGATAAGGATCCTCGATCTCTACCTTTTCCAGACCGAGCGGACCTTGCTTGCGGGCGATTTCGGCGATGGTTGCGATTTCGTCAACCAGCTCGCGCTGGGTCAGGCGCCGCATGGTAAAGGCGAACTTAGCGCCCAGCGGCAAGCCGTGAATGATCGAGCCCAGCGGGAAGCGGATCAGCGTAGCGGCGAACGATCCGCCAAAGATGATAATGACGGCATGCTCGCTGACAAACATCTCGAGACTGCCACCCATCAGCATCAGGGTGACGACCACAGTTGCCCCGGCAAACAGGCCGAGACCCGTTGTAATATCCATAACGCACCGCTCCCACCCGTGCCACTGAGCGCCCTGCAGTGACACGCCCTCAAAGTAGCGTCTTTGCGCTTAAGGGAGCGTTACCGCGGTACGTTGACTACCCCCGTGACCGCAACCGCAAAAACCCGCAGAATAGGCAAAATGCAGCGGCTTTGCGCCGCGCTCGAACCGAGGAGACAGCCTCATGCGCGAGATCGGACACTTCATCGGCGGCAAAGAGGTGAAGGGGACATCCGGCCGGCACGGCGACGTCTTCAACCCCAATACCGGCGAGGTGCAGGCCAAGGTGGCCTTTGCCAAGCATTCCGAGGTCGAGCACGCGATCGCGGTGGCCGAGGCGGCGCAACCGGCGTGGGCCGCGATGAACCCGCAGCGCCGCGCGCGGGTGATGATGAAATTTCTCGAACTGGCGCAGAAAGAATACGACGCACTGGCGCGGCTGTTATCCTCCGAACACGGCAAAACCTTTACCGACGCCAAGGGCGATATCCAGCGTGGCCTGGAAGTCGTCGAATTCGCCTGCGGTATCCCGCATCTGCTCAAGGGCGAATACAGCGAGAGCGCCGGCCCTGGTATCGACCTTTATTCACTGCGCCAGCCGCTCGGCGTCGTCGCCGGCATCACACCGTTTAATTTCCCGGCGATGATCCCGTTGTGGAAATGCGCGCCGGCGCTGGCGTGCGGCAATGCCTTCATTATGAAGCCATCCGAACGCGACCCATCCGTGCCCATGCGGATCGCCGAGCTGTTTCTTGAAGCCGGTTTGCCGGCCGGGGTGCTCAACGTCGTTAACGGCGACAAGGAAGCCGTCGACACGCTCTTGATGGATTCACGTGTCAAGGCGGTCGGCTTCGTGGGCTCGTCGGCGATTGCCGAGTACATTTATGCGACCGCCGCCGCCAACGGCAAACGCGTGCAGTGCTTCGGCGGCGCCAAGAACCAGATGATCATCATGCCGGACGCCGATATGGACCAGGCAGTCGACGCGCTCATCGGCGCCGGTTACGGCTCGGCCGGCGAGCGCTGCATGGCGGTATCGGTGGCGGTGCCGGTCGGCAAGAAGACCGCCGATGCGCTCCTGGAAAAGCTCGTGCCGCGCGTCGAGAATCTGAAAATCGGGCCCTCGACCGACCCGCAGGCCGATTACGGTCCGATGATCACGCGCGCGCATATGGACAAGGTAAAGAGCTATGTCGATCTCGGCGTCAAAGAAGGCGCCGAGCTTGTCGTCGATGGCCGCGGCTTCAAGCTGCAGGGCTACGAGAACGGCAATTTCATGGGCGGCTGCCTGTTCGACCGCGTGACACCGGACATGCGCATCTACAAAGAGGAGATCTTCGGCCCTGTGCTGTCGGTGGTGCGAGCCAAGGATTACGAGGAAGCGGTGCGGCTGCCGTCCGAAC
>Ga0335078_10011803_pt1 | contig 12963 bp, 12 predicted proteins | sample Lox_Sample_32_FD_206711 | JGI IMG/M metagenome (GOLD analysis project Ga0335078, IMG submission 206711) | Soil microbial communities from Loxahatchee National Wildlife Refuge, Florida, United States - Lox_Sample_3.2 | ecosystem: Environmental > Terrestrial > Soil > Wetlands | place: USA... | reverse complement strand
GCACGAATCGGCCCCTGGTAGTTTCGTTCGAGCTGACTCACTCCTGCACGGCCAATTGCAAACATTGCGACAAGGGAGGGATGAAACCCGATCCGGCGGGACTGCTGCGCGCGGAGGATTATGCGGAACTCCGCAGCACGCTCAAACCCATGGCGGTGCAACTCTCGGGCGGCGAACCATTGCTGCGGAGGGACCTCGAGGAGATTATTCAAGCCGTGAAGGAGCCCAGCGGCCTGCCCTACCTCATCCTGGTAAGCAACGGACGGCTGCTGACGGAAGAGAAGTATCTGGCGCTGCGCCCCCTGGGCGTTAATCAGATTTCTATCTCGCTCGACTTTCCCGATTCCAGGCACGACGAATTCCGCCGCTCACCTGGGCTTTACGCTCACCTTGAAAAACTGGTTCCCACACTTGCACGCCATGGTTACGACGACGTGGCGCTGAACACGGCCATCACCCGTGAGAACCTTCCCTCGCTGGTGGAAATTCATGAACGCGCCAAACAGTGGGGAGTTTCTATTTCCTACAGCGCCTACACGCCCCTGCGGACAGGGAGCATGGACCATTACATCCAGTCGCCGGAGGACCTGGCGCTGCTGCGCAAGACCCTCGATGAATTGTTGGAGCTGAAGTCCAAGAACGGCCGCATTGCCAACTCGCCGTGGACGCTTTCGGGTATCCACGATTTCTTCCGCGACGGAACCGTGCCGGGATGCAACGCGGGTAAGAGGTTTATGGTCGTAACGCCCACCGGCGGCCTGCGTCCCTGCTCGATGTTCGAGAACGAGTATACGTCGCAGAAAGCTATAGTGAGAGAGTTCGTTCCCACCAACCACTGCGGTGGATGCTATGTTTCCATCCGCTCCTACCTCGACGCCGGGTTCTGGACGCTGCTCAAAGACAACGTCAGCACCCGCGTTTTCACGCGCAATGGTCGATCGGAGCAATGCTGAGCTCCAGAACGCGACCGCTCCCATTCTTCATTTCGTGTTTGCAGCGCTCCCGACGGTAGAAACCTCTCGGGTCTGGCGCCGTCCCTGTGGTGGTTGCCGAACGCCATTCCCACCAGTCTTAGCCGGCCTTCCCCACTTTCGTCGCATCGCTGACTTCGTTAAGGCGGCCGGTGGCGACATCGTAGACGTACCCGTAGACTGCGATGTATTTCGGCACCAGGGGATGGGCCTTGATGCGCGACACATCAGCAACGACGCTTCGGGCTTGATCGCGAATGGTCAGCCATTCGATGAAATGGCCTTCGTACGAACCGGGGCCCTTCCCTACGTCCTTCCATTTGCCGCCCTCGAGTTGCGCGGTCTCGAGGCTGTGTTCCAGCAGGTCGCGCATGACCTCATTGGTGAAGGCCAACATCCCGCAATCGGTGTGGTGAATCACGAACCATTCGCGCGTCCCCAGCAGCTTGTAAGAGATAACCAGCGAGCGGATGGCATCGTCGGTCGCCCGTCCCCCGGCATTGCGGATGACGTGGGCGTCGCCCTCGCTCAGACCGCCGAAACGGGCCGGGTCCAGGCGCGCATCCATGCAGGTGAGAATGGCAAAACGGCGCGCCGGCGGCATCGCCAGCTTGCCCTTGTCGCCAAAACTCTTCGCATAAGCCTCGTTGGCCGCCAGAACTTGCGTCAGAATATCGCTCATGTTTGCTCTCCTTTTACTCGACACCTGTCACTCGTGTCAGGTTACGCAAATAGGTGAAACACCTCGAGCGTAAGCCGTCATGCTGAGCGAAGCGAAGCATCCCCGCAGTTTCATGGAGAAAACAGCTGAGAGACCCTTCGCTGCGCTCAGGGTGAAAGATCATCGGCTGTTTTACTTTCTCCGCTAATGCAACACTTGTCACTCGTCACTGCTTTAAGTATTTCTCGATTGCCGCTGTGACTTCGGGAGAATCCGGTTTGACGGGCGATTCGAAGCGCGCCACGACGTTGCCGTTGCGGTCGACCAGGAACTTGGTGAAATTCCACTTGATGTCGCCCGTAAGTTTGGGATTCGCTTGCTTCGTCAGATACTGATAGAGGGGAGTACAGTCGTCGCCTTTCACCGAGACCTTGGCGAACATAGGGAACGACACGCTGTACTTGGTAGAGCAGAAATTCTTGATTTCCGCATTCGTGCCAGGCTCCTGGCCGCCGAAATTGTTGGCAGGGAAACCCAGGATCACAAGCCCCTGGTCCTTGTATTTCTCGTAAATCGATTCGAGGGCGGAATACTGCGGCGTGAAGCCGCATCGGCTGGCGACGTTCACCAGCAGGATGACCTTGCCTTTGTAGGTCGCAAGCGAAGTGGGCTCGCCGTCGATGGACGGGAGGGTGAAATTGTAGACGCCTCCAGCCGCGAACAAAACCGCGGCGAAGCACAAAATCACCGCGAGAAGAGTGAGTAGCGGACGTACACCTAGACGCCGAATGTCCATGCCTTTTCTCCTTATGTTGTTTTGTGCCCTGACCCCCGCCACACACGCGGCTGGAGTGAACACCTATGATAACCCAGCGAACGGGCCGCGATCAACGACGTAGCACGGAGAAATGCAGATCCTTCGCTTCGCTCAGGATGACATGCCAAATGCAGGATGACATGTCAAGTGCAGGATGACATGTCAAGCGCAGGATGACATGTCATTCTGAGTGAAGCGAAGAATCCGCTTTTGGTGCAGCTTTGCCGCGCTGTGCTAAGGGATAATGTACAATCGGATTATGGAAACCTGGTTTGCTTTTGGAAAGAACGGGCTCAGCCTGGAATTGCCGGAGGGGTTTCGCTATCAAGTGCTGGAGGCGCGCTCGGCCATCCCGCTGGCGGACTCGGCAGTGGCGATCGAGGATGCCCTTGACCATCCTGTTGCGGGCCCTCCCCTCAAAGAACTCGCGACGGGGAAAGATTCAGCCGCGATTTCGGTCTGCGACATCACGCGTCCCGCACCCAATCGGGAGGTCTTGCCGCGTCTCCTGGCGAGGCTCGAGGCGGCAGGGGTGGCGCGCGATCGCATTACAATTCTGATTGCCACTGGCCTGCACCGTCCGGCGACCGAGGCGGAAATCAGGGAGATTTGCGGCGAGGCGGTCGCAGGGAAGTATCGCGTTGTGAGCCACCGCGCACGCCAACTCGCCGAGCATCGTGACTTGGGTACCACGGCCTCGGGAACGCCGGTGTTCGTTGACGAGCGATTCGTTTCCGCCGACCTCCACATTACGCTGGGATTCATCGAACCCCACCTGATGCTGGGTTATTCGGGCGGGAGAAAACTGATTGCGCCGGGACTCGCGGGGGAAAAGACTATCAAAGTTCTGCACAGTCCGAAGTTCATGCGCGACGCACGCGCCGTGGAAGGTTCGATCGACGACAACCCTTTGCACCACGAGCTTCTGGAGATCGCCCGCATGGCGCGGCACGACTTCCTGCTGGATGCGGCATTGGCCCGTGGAAATGGCCGGCGCCCCATTGCCGCCGTGTTTGCGGGAGAGCCGGAAGCGGCGCATCACGAGGGCGTCAAATTCGTCTCGCAGATGATGCTTGAAACTCTGGATGAGCCGGCCGACGCCGTCATCACCACCGCCGCCGGCTATCCGCTGGATCTTACGTTTTATCAAGCCATCAAGGGAATCACCGCTGCTTCGCACATCGTGAAGCCGGGCGGCAAAATCCTGCTGCTGGCGGAATGCGCGGAAGGCGTGGGCGGAGCCGAATTCGCCCAGATGCTGGCCAGCCACCCTTCCGACCGCGCCTTCATGAACGAGATCGCCGGGGCGGCCGTGGTTGTGGACCAGTGGCAACTCGAAAAGCTCGCGCTCGTGACCGCCAGGGCGGAAGTGCTTTTCTACGTTCCAGGCTTGCCGAAGCAGTACCATGCAGCGCTGTGGGGAAAGGCATACGATAGGCCCGAAGCTGCGATTGGCGCGCTCGCGGCATCCCTCCCGCGAGGCGCGCAAATCGCGGTGATTCCGGAAGGGCCGTACGTTCTGGCGCAAGTCGCGCAGGCAGTGGGCAGGTAGGATAAAGGAGTAAAGGCTAATGCACCTTCAGCCTGCTAAGCCCGTTCGCTGTCACCCTGAGTGAAGCGAACGGGCTCAGGATGACGGCCCGAGGGACTTCTTCCGCAACCTGCCTAGTTCATCTTGACAACCTTGGCCCCAGCGGACGGTGGGATATCAAACGTGGAAGCGGGGAATTTCAGGTTCACCTTTATTGAGGTGTAGCGGGCAATCATATAGTCGCCGCCCGGCTCGAAGAACTGCTGCTGTGCCGGCATCCAGGAATCTTCGCTGACCCACATCTGGATTTTGGTAAGCTGAGCGGCAATGTTCTGCTTGCGCGGTACCAGTTCGAGCACGGCAGTGGTATCGCCGCCAAGATCCTCTTCCTTGAGGTACTTCACGTTGTAAGATTTCGTCAAATCTCCTGTCTCCGCTCCGAAGCCGAGCAGCAGGAACTCCTCGACCAACCCGGTCTTTTGTTGCAGGTTGTATTCCTGGATCTGGTTGATCTTCGGAAGGTAGATTTGCGCCTTGTTATTCTTGAACAAGATGACTTTGGACTCGGGCTGTTGCATCTCAATCCGGATTGCCTCACCCTTTCCCTTGTTGCCTTTGCTGAAAAAAAGGCGCCCTTGCTCCGTGGACTTGTCGTCGACGAGCACGGTCACCTTGGTATACTCGAGATTCGCCGTAAGGCTCCGCAGTCGTCTGCCGGCATCATCCATGCGCGACAGGATCTCAGAGAGGTCCGGGGGCAGCTTCCCCTTGCGGGGCAGGGGCGAACCGGCGCCGGTCCGGAGAGTCGCCATGAGCACGGCCACGAGGGTAAGTAAGGCGAAAATCAGTTTGAGACGCAAAAGTATCCTCCCGCTTTTATTGTAGATTGAGCCGCGCGAAAAGGCCAGTGGAGGGGGGCAATGCAATCCTTCGATAGCCGATCCGCTGCAGGGGGACGGCTTGCCGTCCCCACATTTCCGATGGCCCCGACACGGGTAGGGCGAGCCCGACGGCCGTCGAAATCAACTGCCCAGAGAGCGGATCCGCCGCTTTGACCTGCGGAAAGCCTCCGGCTTTCCGGCCTGCGCAGAGGAGATTACGCTGGGCGCGCATCCTTCGGAAAGGTGCAGCTTTTCCGCAAGTCAGGCGGCGAAGCCGCAGGTCGCCGGTAAAAGGACCGATCGCAATTTGGACAAGCTTGGGCGAGCCCCACCCTGCAGCGCACGCAGTCAGTCGCCCTCGGTCCCGAGGAGTTGAAGGCGATCCTCCTTGCTGGTGCCGGTTACTTCTCATTCTTGTTGACGAGCACCGTGTAGCCTAGCACTACTTTGTTCTTGTCGCTGATGGGATCGACGGATACTACGGTGAACGGCTGGGGCAATTGCCGGCTGAGGATGAGCTGGATGGCGTCTTCCGGCGATGTGCCGGCGTACGATTCCACAAGCCGCGCGTCGATCATGTAGCGCCAGCCCTGTTTCCCGTGCCCCATCTCGACGAAGCCCTGCTGGTGCCGGAGGTCCGTCAATCCCAGCGTGGGACGGTCGTTGAACCAGGTGCGCGGCGAGAGGAAAATAAAAGCCAGGATAGCCAGGCACATCAGATCGTACTGCCAGGACCCCCGTTCGAATGCCCAGAAGACGGTGCGCTTGACGCCGAGCTTAATCTTCTCCCAGGTTGTTCCGATGCCGCCGCCGAGAGGACGGTCCTGCGATTGCGGCAGGGAGGGATTCGGAATTTCCGTGCTGTGGTCCATGGTCAGAAAATCAGTCAGAAACAATGCGGCCATCCCGCATGTGGATGGTCCGGTCCGCCACTGCGGCCGCCTCAGGGTTGTGGGTAATCATCAGAACCGTTTGCCCAAAGGTCTTGTTCAGGCCCCGAATCATCGTCAGAACGGTCTGCGAGTTCTCGGTGTCCAGATTCCCCGTGGGTTCATCCGCCAGAAGCAGCTTCGGATCACAAATGACGGCGCGGGCAATGGCCACGCGCTGTTGCTCGCCGCCCGAGAGCGCATAGGGGCGATGATCGAGCTTGCCCTGAATGCCGAGCATTTCCACCACTGACTGAAAACGATGGGGATTAAACCCGTTTCCCTGAATGTGCTGGGCGATGGCGATGTTGTTTCGCGCCGACAACGTAGGAAGCAGATTGAAGCGCTGAAATACGAACCCGATTTTATGCCTGCGAAAGCGCGTACGGTCGGCATCCGACATCTGAGTGAAATCGTTGCCATCCACCAGCACCTGCCCGCCCGAAGGGCCGGTCAAGCCTCCCAGGATGTGAAGGAAGGTGGACTTCCCACAGCCGGAGGGTCCTACCACCGCCACGAACTCGCCCTCATGGACAATACAATCCACGCCCCGCAGTGCTTCCACCTCGACTTTGCCGACGTGGTAGATCTTCTTCAGGCCGTGAGTTTGTATGATGGGTTCCATTTACTCGTACGCCAATGCGTCCACCGGATCAAGCTGAGCCGCGCGCATCGCAGGATAAAACGCTCCCAGCAAGCTTCCGGCTATCGCCAAGACTGCAGCGTACACCGCCCACAGCAGGGTCAATTCAATCACCAGGGTCGGGAAGTTCGCCAGAATGAGCTTGCGGGTTACGAGCGCCACCCCGTACCCGGCCAGGATTCCCACGGCGCTGAGCAGGCCTGCTTCTCGCAGAATCACAGCAATGATATACCCTTTTGACGCTCCGAGCGATTTCAAAATCCCGATTTCCCGGGTGCGCTCCGTAATGGTTGTGTACATCGACAGGAATATCACCAGAAATCCGATCCCCACCGCAATGGTGATGATGACCGTAGTAAAGACATTCAGGCCCGGCAGATTGTTGGACGTCATCAACGACATCCATTCCTTCACCGGAGTAACCTGGCATTGCGGCAGGAGTTGACGAACGGCAGCGACAACCTTGTCGGTATAGGCGGGCTCGGTGCACTTGACCCAAAAGATGGTGGCCCTGTCCTTGACTTGCAGAAGATCCTCGGCGGTGGGCAGAGGAATAAAAAGCCGTGCGCCTTTTCCGTGCTCGACGATGCCGCAGACAGTGAACTGGTGGTTGAGCAGGTCCACCGTTTGCCCGACCTTGATATGTTTCGACTTCGCATACAGGTCGTCCACGAGCAGGTCATAGGGTTTGGTGAATGACCCGCCGGAGTGGTAGGCGAATCCGCCGGAAACGCGCTTGAAGCTGTCCATGTCGATGCCATAGACCATGCTCAATGCCCCGGTATTAAAGAGGATCAGCGTGGGAGCTACGGCCAGCACATGGGGGACTTGCTCCAGGCGGCCGCCAATCGACAAGGGCATGGGCGATTGCGAAAAAGCGAGAAGGAACGAAGATCCGGAAGGTTGCACCATGACGTCCGCGCCCACACCCTCCTGCCGCTGGGCGGAGTCGTTGACCAGCCCGTGGGCCAGCCCCACGAAGAGCATCACCATGGCTACTTCCATAGCCACTGCGAGGGCGCTCAATACAGTGCGGATGGGGCGGTACAAGACGTTCGAGAGGATGAGCTTATTGATCACCCGGTTTCTCCTCCTTCGCATCCAGGTTGATCAGTTGCGTGCCCGGAGGTTGTGTGAGGACGAATTTCTCGGCATCGATAGTCTGGTTGAAAGTGGCCTTCAAAATGGTGATCGCCAGGCGGTAATCCTCGATCGGCCTGACGATCTCAATATGAGAAGGGTAACTCACTCCCTGAAAGTCCTGATACTCCGAGTACCGCACGTCCTCCACATAAAGACCTTGCGCCTCGTAGAATTGCATACGCGCCAATTGAAGATCGGCGCGGTCGAACCAGGCCTTGCGTTTCAGGCGCAATTCCCCGCCGTCGGTGGCTTCTACAATGACAATAACGTAGAATCGGCGTCCGGATTCCTGGGCCTCTTCGAGCAGCCACTTCTCCTTGGACGGGTCGAGAGCCGGCACCAGCAGAGCTTCCAGAATGTGTTGCGGTCGCAGGTTCTCCAGTGAGTTCTTGGCGGGACGGCGGAAGGCCGTCGTGCCTATGAAGAACTTGTCGACGGGCGGGATGTACAAGTGAAACTCCTCGCCGTTGGAAACCATGTCAAAGATATCCGTCCGCACCACCGGGGCCTGACCCAGCACTCGAATCATGGCCGGGCTTTGGATCAGTATGAAACCCCTGACGTCGTGGTACTCCTTGATGACGCCGGAGTAAATCGAACCGGTCGTGGGCTCGAGGTCCACCGTCGCCGTCATGGTCCGAACGCCTTGACTTAGAGCATTGAGCTTGGTGACGAGTTCAGCAAGGGACGCTACGCGCGGAGGCGCCACAACCTGCGAGCGGGGAATATGTCTTACCCGCCGCACCAGGCATCCTGGAGTCAGGAATAGCGCTGCGGCGGTCGCCAGCAAGACCAGGAACTTTCTGGTTGTAATCAGATCTACACTCCGTAAAGCGGGACCGGTCAATCTAGCAAACGGCTCAATGCCTGTCAATCTTCCGGAATCCTCGCTAAGTTATTCATTGACTGGCAGCACCGGCCTTCAGGCCGGCGCCTGCCGACCTTAAGGTCGGCGCTACGTCCAAAACCGAAAGCTAACGCACCGTCAACGAGCCGATCACGTCCGAAAGGTGCAGCCGCTTTCTCCGGCAATAGTCGCGCAGACCTTGCACGATACGAATCGAAGCACCCGGATCGTAGAAATTCGCTGTGCCCACTTGCACGGCCCGGGCGCCGGCGATAAGAAACTCGAGAGCATCCTCCGGGGTGGAGATACCTCCCAGTCCAATGATTGGAATTTTCACGGCCCGCGCCGCCTGGTAGACCATCCGCAAAGCCACCGGTTTGATAGACGGGCCGGATAATCCCCCGGTTACATTCGAGAGCCGGGGCGTACGCGTCTCTACGTCAATGGCCATGCCCACCAGAGTGTTGACCAGCGAAAGCGCGTCGGCTCCGGCCCCCTCCGCCGCCCGCGCAAATACTGTAATGTCCGTGACGTTGGGCGATAGCTTCACGATCAGCGGAAAGCGCGCCGCCTTCTTCGACGCCGCAACCACTTCTTCGGTCAGCTTCGGGTCGCTGCCGTAGACAATGCCGCCGCAGCGCGTGTTGGGGCACGAGATGTTGAGTTCGTAGGCGGAGATGCCATCGCCGCCGTTGAGTATCTCGATGCAGCGGACATAATCCTCAGTGGAATAGGCGAATACATTCACGATGCAGCGGGCCTTCAAAGTTCGCAGGAAAGGGAGCTTCTCACCTAGAAATCGCTTCGCGCCTACGTTCTGCAGACCGATGGCGTTCAGCATCCCGGATTCGCTCTCGAAGATGCGCGGCGAGGGATTCCCTTCCATCGGCTCGGGCGATATTCCCTTGACGACGATCGCACCCAGCTCGTTCAAATCGATGAGCGAGGCGAATTCCTTGCCGTAGCCAAACGTGCCGCTTGCCGTCCATACCGGATTTTGGAAGCGAATTCCGGCGATTTCGGTTTCGATCTGAGGCGCGAATTCCTCGACGGCCACGGCAGCCGCCGTGTCATTCGGCAATCGTTCCCGCCTTAAGCTGTCCGTCGGCATGCTTGCATCACCGGGCAATCCCATGAAATTTAGATGTCAAACGGCAAGGATCGAATGGCAAATTTCCTGAGATGATAAACCGATGATTCGCAATCCACTTTGAACTTTGCCATTTGCCGTTTGCCAATTGAATTCGTTCTTCCTGCCAACTTCCTACTGCCAACTGCCTACTGCCTTCTGCCGACTGCCTACTGCCTACCGCCGACTGCCTACCGCCTACCGCCGACTGCCTACCGCCTACTGCCCTTCTTTTCCCGGTGCGTCCCAGACAATTTTATCCGACCAGAACACCGGCCCCTCGGTGCAGACTCGCTGGTAAGCCTCGTGTCCGGAGCCACGGACGCGAATGCAGCAGCCCAGGCAGACGCCCAGGCCGCATCCCATGCGATTCTCCATCGAGACCAGGCAGGGATGGCGGTATTTTCCTGCCAATTCCACGGCGGCGCGCAACATGGCCCAAGGCCCGCAAACCATCAGCAAGCACTTCTTGTCGGAGTGGCGTTCCAGGTAATCTTCCAGCGGCCTCGTGACGAAGCCGCGATAGCCCGCTGAACCGTCTTCGGTGGCAAGCAAGCTAGCCCGTACCAGGGGCTTGAAATCCTCCACGCCGACCAGGTCCGCTTTGCTTCGCCCCCCCATGAACAGGCGCTGGCGAAAACCCGCCTCCGCCAGGCGCTTTGCCGGAAGCAGCAGGGCGGCAATTCCAATTCCTCCCGCCACCTGCAGAATCTCATCCGCCTCGTGGGCTCGGGGCAGATATTCCTCTTCGAAAAACCCATGTCCCAGAGGCCCCAGCAAGCCGACCTTGTCCCCCGGTTTGAGTTCGGACATCAGGCGCGTCCCATGACCCACGACCTTATAGAGAAATTGCATAATCCCCGGCGAGCCCTGGTTGCGGGCCCGCTTTCCATCGGACTTCGCGCCTTTCAGATCGTAAATGCTCATCGGCCGCCGCAGGAGCACATCCGACCGCCCTAGAATTCGCAGCATGGCGAACTGGCCGGGACGGGCGCTCGCTGCCTGGCGGGGGGATTCGACGCTCAACAGAAAATGGCTGCCGCTGAGTGCTCGGTTTTCAGTGACGGGTACAACTTCGTCGTGCATGGTCTTCATTTTAACAAAACTCAACGCTTCCTTATAGCGGCTTGCCGGCCAGTCAGGTCAGCACCCGCCAACCCTTCGCTTCCCTCCGGCTGGGCTCTAAAGATCGGCGCTGCGCCCGCTGCGTGCTGTCTGAGCGCCCGCCAACCGCCGGACCTGGGGGGCTGCGGTGAAGAACCGGCGCGAGTGTAGCCGACATCTTGTCATTTCCTCGATGCCCTTTGCTTCGGAAGCGTCGTTTCCTTTTGAACAAAATGGGGCTTTTGTTGCTTGTTATGAGGGCGAATTGCGTCTTTCGGTGCGCAACCGGCGGCGAAATTTATAACCCTAAGCATCATATCTCGTTTTAATTCAATACTTTCCTTGACTTTAAGCCGCGTGTGCCGATCAACTCCTTTGTTATCAAGTACTTCTTAGCTTCGTTTCGATGGCTCACCTGTATTTTCAATAAGATAGTGGCTTCGATCGTATGTTTTCTTTGCTTTTCTTCAAGTACATGCCTGTCCATTTCGTCGCAACCGTTCCGCACCCCTTTTGCGTCCGGCATCCAACTCTCCCTCTGCGGCGAATTGTCCCTATTGACCATCACGGTAGGCTATCACACCCGTACCGGTTTGTCAAGCGAAAAATGCGGCAGGTGTGGTCCACTAACTGGAACGTACCGCCGGCCTCAGGGCCTGCCCGCGGAGCGAAGCGAAGGGTCGCAAATGCCGGCCCGACGCCGGGACCGGGAAACTCCTATGTCGTAAGGCGGCGGGTTTACCCCGCCCCATGGCGGCGCAACGCCGCCGCTACTTCACACTGAAATGCCACCCGCTGCGCCCCGGTTTTGCGCAATAGGACACTTTTATCCTACAATGCATCGATTGCAGGTGTTTTTGACGTGTTATTGCTGCGTGGACTTATCATTCTCGGGCTGATCGGGCTGAATGCCTTTTTCGCCGGCACCGAATATGCGCTCTTGAGCGTCAGGCGGACGCGGATTGAGCAACTGACGCGCGAGGGTAATCCTCGAGCGCGTCTTGTTCAAACGCTGCTGGGAGATATCGGCTCGCTGATTTCGGGCGCCCAACTCGGCGTGACCGTCGTCAGCCTGCTGATGGGCTGGCTGGGTGAGGGATTCATAGCTCAGACCCTCCAGCCGCTCTTGGATCTCGGACTGCATCGGCATGTTTCGGCGGTGCTGGTTCATTCCTTCGCCGGCGCCCTCGCCTTTGCGCTCATCACCATTCTCCTGATGGTGCTGGGCGAGTTGGTCCCGAAGGCGGTGGCGTACGACCATGCGGACATGGTTTCCCTGGCGGTCGCCCGGCCGATGCTGCTTTTCCTGAGGCTGAGCCGCTACGCAGTGGGGGCCATGGTGGGAATGGCGAATGGTGTCCTGGGCACACTCGGCCGGTCTCCACTGCGGGGCCTCAGGCCGCTGCACACGCCCGAAGAAGTGAAACTGATTGTGTCGTCGATCCGCAAGCACGGCCTGCTTCGGGAGGAGCAGGAAGATATCATCCACACCGTTTTCGACCTGGATTTCATTCTGGTGAAGGAGATCATGGTTCCCTGGACCAGGATCACCTGTCTGCCGTTTACGCAGGACCTGCGCAGCCTGCTGGACCGCATCGTCAAGGACCAGCACTCGCGCCTGCCGATCTACGAAGGATCGCCCGATCACGTGGTCGGCATCCTGTACACGAAGGACCTGCTGAGGGTTGTCTCCGAGCGGCTGAGGAGCGGCGTGCCGCTTCAGTCGCCCATGGACCTGCGTCCGATTCTACGCCAACCCATGATCGTGCCGGAGTCCAAGCCGCTCAGCCAGGTGCTCGAGGATGCCCGGAAGCACCATTCGCACCTGGCCCTGGTGGTCGATGAATTTGGCACGTACGTCGGCCTGGTGACGGTGGAGGATGTCCTCGAGCAACTGGTGGGCGAAATCCGCGATGAGTACGACCAGGACGAACAGGCGATCCATCAGGTGAGCGGCAACGTCCTGGTGATGGACGCTTCGATTAACCTCCGGGACCTGGCGAGTGATTACGACATTGTGCTGCCGCGCGGCAACGGATATGAAACCCTGGCGGGATTCGTTCTTTCCTTTCTAGGCGCGGTTCCGAAGGGTGGAGAGAACATCGTTTACGAAGACCGCCGCTACACGGTGACGGAGATGGACGGTTGGCGGATTGCCAAAGTCAAAATTGAAAAGCTGCCGGTGGCCGCTGCGCCTGCCAAGCCCGCCGAAGTGAGAACAGGGTAGGACGGGTACCATCATTCGTGAGAGTGAACCGATCAGAAATCTGTCATGCTGAGCGCCTGTGATTTCTTCGGTCTTACGTG
>Ga0335078_10011802_pt1 | contig 12964 bp, 12 predicted proteins | sample Lox_Sample_32_FD_206711 | JGI IMG/M metagenome (GOLD analysis project Ga0335078, IMG submission 206711) | Soil microbial communities from Loxahatchee National Wildlife Refuge, Florida, United States - Lox_Sample_3.2 | ecosystem: Environmental > Terrestrial > Soil > Wetlands | place: USA... | reverse complement strand
CCGATAGTCGTCGCTGTAGCTGAGATCGTCGTCATCGCCCGCCGCCTTCGGCCGGCCGGCGGGATTGTCGGCGGTCAGCACATAGATGCCGGGCTTGCGCTGCGGCACCGCCTGGGCGATCGGAAAGAGGGTGGTGACCGTGGCGTTCTTGGCGCCGGTGATGGCGAGGTCGCCCTCCCAGGCCTTGGCGCCCTGGTCGTCGCGGATCTGGCCCAGCTGATAGGGATAGATCTGCCGCTGGGCGAGCTGGTCGCGGCGGATCTGCGACACCAGCCGGTCCGGCACCCGATAGACGGTGATATGGAGCTTCTCGACGTTGACGGTGGTGATCGGGATGCCGGCGACGCTCTCCCGCGGCAGGATCAGTCCCTCGCGGAAGGTGACGAGCGGCGGCCGGTCGGTGAGGGTGAGCTCCACCGGCTGGGTCGCGGCGAGCTTATGGCCGGAGGCGGCGGGCAGGCCGGCCTTGATCTCCGCCGTGTACTGGGTCCCGAAGGCGAGGCCGGCCAGGCAGAGCCGCCGCCCGTCGACGCGGATCGAGGGCTTGGCCGCCGGCTTCAGCGAGAGATAGGCGCCGTAATCGGTCTGGCCGCTGGCGTCGAGCGGCTCGCTGAAGATGAGGCAGGTCTCCGCCACTGCCTTGGTCGTATCGACGTCGGAATAGACATAGGCGAGGCTCGGCGGCAGGGCGTCCGGAGCGGCGACGGGTGTCCCCGCGCGCGTGCTTGCCGGCTTGGCCTGAAGGGGTGTGCTTGCCGTCGATTGTGGCGGCGGTGCACCGTTCTGCCGCCAAATGAACACACCGGTAGCCGCGAGCCCGGCCACCAGGACGGCAGCCGCGACCAAAATCATCCAACGCATGTGGGACCTCGACGCCTCTCAGGAGTTGCGCCGGAAACGACGATAGGACGGGCTCAACCCTGCGTAAAGAAGCGGCACCCTCTTGACAAAAGGATGTGTCGGATGTGCGCAGGGTTCTCTCAAATGAGATGTGGCGGCGCGCGTCGCGCTGCGCTAAGCACGATGGCGAAGGCGATTTCACGCCGGCGACGAGAGGCATCGATGCAGCGCTTTGAAGGTACGGAAAGCTATGTGGCGACGGAGGATCTGCGCGTCGCGGTCAACGCGGCGATCGCGCTGGAGCGGCCGCTGCTGGTGAAGGGCGAGCCCGGCACCGGCAAGACGATCCTGGCGCAGGAGATCGCGACGGCGCTCGGCAAGGACCTCATCACCTGGCACATCAAGTCGACGACCAAGGCGCAGCAGGGCCTCTACGAGTACGACGCGGTGGCGCGCTTGCGCGACGGCCAGCTCGGCGAGGCGAAGGTCGCCGACATCGCCAACTACATCCAGCGCGGCAAGCTCTGGGAAGCCTTCGTCGCCGAGAAAGCGCCGGTGCTGCTCATCGACGAGATCGACAAGGCCGACATCGAGTTTCCAAACGACCTGCTGCTCGAGCTCGATCGCATGGAGTTCTATGTCTACGAGACGCGGCAGACCGTGCGCGCCAAGCAGCGGCCGATCGTCATCATCACCTCCAACAACGAGAAGGAGCTGCCGGACGCGTTCCTCCGCCGCTGCTTCTTCCACTACATCCGCTTTCCCGACCGCGAGACCATGGAGCAGATCGTCGGAGTGCATTTCCCCGACCTGCAGAAGACGCTGCTCAAGGAGGCGCTCACCGCCTTCTACGAGATCCGCGAGGTGCCGGGCCTCAAGAAGAAGCCCTCGACCTCCGAGCTCTTGGACTGGATCAAGCTGCTGATGGTGGAGGACGTCTCGCCGGAGGTGCTGCGCACCAAGGATCCGGCGAAGCTGATCCCGCCGCTGCACGGCGCGCTCCTCAAGAACGAGCAGGACGTGCATCTCTTCGAGCGCCTCGCCTTCCTGCACCGGCGCGAGCGCGGCGGGAACTAGGGGGGCGCTGAGCGATGTTCGCCGGGTTCTTCCTCGAGCTGCGCCAGGCGAAGATCCCGGTGAGCCTGCGCGAGTACCTGACGCTGATGGAGGCGATGGAGAGGAATCTCGCCGCCTACAGCGTCGACGATTTCTATTATCTTGCCCGCGCGGCGCTGGTGAAGGACGAGCGCAACCTCGACAAGTTCGACCGCGTCTTCGGCCACTTCTTCAAGGGCATCGAGCCGATCGGCGATGCCGGCATCGAGATTCCCGAGGAGTGGCTCAGGAAGCTCGCCGAGAAGCTGCTGACCGAGGAGGAGAAGAAGCAGATCGCGGCGATGGGCGGCTGGGAAAAGCTCATGGAGACGCTGCAGAAGCGCCTCGCCGAGCAGAAGGGCCGGCACCAGGGCGGCGGCAAATGGATCGGCACCGCCGGCACCTCGCCCTTCGGCGCCTACGGTTACAATCCCGAGGGCGTGCGGATCGGCCAGGACGGCAATCGCAACAACCGCGCGGTCAAGGTCTGGGACAAGCGCGAGTTCCGCAATCTCGACGACAGCGTCGAGCTCGGCACGCGCAACATCAAGGTGGCGCTGCGCCGCCTGCGGCAGTTCGCCCGCGAGGGCGCGCCCACCGAGCTCGATCTCGACGACACCATCCGCTCGACGGCGCGGAACGCCGGCTGGCTCGACCTGAAGCTGCGGCCGGAGCGGCACAACGCGGCGAAGGTGCTGCTGTTCCTCGATATCGGCGGCTCGATGGACGGTCACATCAGGACCTGCGCCGAGCTGTTCTCGGCGGCGCGCGCCGAGTTCAAGCATCTCGAATACTTCTATTTCCACAACTGCCCCTATGAGGCGGTCTGGAAGGATGCCTGGCGCCGGCACGTCGAGCGCACGCCCACGCACCAGGTGCTGCACACCTACGACCAGAGCTACAAGCTGATCTTCGTCGGCGACGCCAGCATGAGCCCCTACGAGATCGTGCAGCCCGGCGGCAGCGTCGAGCACTGGAACGAGGAGCCGGGCGAGGTCTGGCTCGGCCGGCTGCTGGCGACTTATCCGAAGGCGGTCTGGCTCAACCCGGTGCCGGAGCGCTACTGGGACACGACCCAGTCGATCGGCATGATCCAGAAGCTCATGGAGGGGCGGATGTTCCCGCTCACCCTCGACGGCCTCGACCGCGCCATGCGGCGGCTGACGCGATAACGCGGACATTGAACCTCAGCAAGCCCGATCAAGCGCGGGCAAGCGCAATCGAGCGTCGCGAGCGGGAACGTGCGATAGAGAATCAAGGCGTCGGGCCGGAGAGACGCGCCCGCCGGAGGGAACCAAACTATCACCGAACAGCAAGAGTGCCGCGAAGCGCCGGCAGCGGCGGCGCACGCGGGCTGCTGCCCCGACCAGACAGGAGAGCGACGCCACCATGTCCCATCATCTCGACTCGCCGATCGCCCGCGAGGACATCCGACTCGACATCACGGACCTCTACGTGTTCCGGGGCGAGGGGGGCACCGTGTTCGTCATTAACACCTGCCACTCGATCGCCGGTCCCGTCCCCGTGCCCGGCTATCATCCCGAGGGCATGTACGAGTTCAAGATCGATCTCGACGGCGATGCGGTCGAGGATCTGACCTATCGCCTCACTTTTGACGCGCGCGACGGGCAGGGGAAGCAGCGCTTCGTGCTCCGCCGGATCAAGGGCGCCGCGGCCGTCGATCCCGATGCCACCGGCACGGCCCTCGTGGAAGGCGAGACGGAAAAGGTGTTCAGCACGCCGAGCGGGCTTCGCGTCTGGGCCGGTCAGGCCGGCGATCCCTTCTGGATCGAGCCCGACGTGCTGCACGCCGTGGGCCATGCCTTCCAGGACGGCACGGCGGTCGATCTCTCCGGCTGGGATCCCAGAAAGGCGAAGAACCTCTTCGCCGGCCACACCGTCCACTCGATGGTGCTGGAGGTGCCCGATGCGGAGCTGCTCGCCGATGCCCGCAACGGCAGGCGGATCGGCGTCTGGGCGGTGGCGACGCTCGCCACCGACGCCGGCGGCTGGCGCTCGATCAATCGAGTCGGGCTGCCGATGATCCATCCGCTCTTCACCCAGTTCAACGAGGATCTCGGCAACCGCCTCAACGCCGGGCGACCCGCCGACGATCTTGCCACCTATGGCGAGACCATCACCAAGGCGATCTCGGGCATGGTGGCGGCCTGCGGCACCTGCGAGGATCCGCGCGCCCACGGCGAGACGATCGCGCGCCGCTTCTGCCCGAACATGCTGCCCTACGAGGTAGGGACGCCGGCGATCTTCGGCTTTGCCCGGTGGAACGGCCGCTCGCTCACCGACAACGCGCCCGACGTCATGTTCAGCCTCGCCGCCAATGCGCCGGTCGGCCTCGGCATCGGCAAGGCCTCGGTCATCTCGAAGCCGTCGAAAGTGTTCCCCTACGTTCCCGCTGTCCCCGCTGACGGGGCCCGCGCCGCGTCGGTCCCCGGTATGGGGCCATCGTGATCCGCCTGCATGAGAGGTGGCGAAGGTCGGTGTCGCGGCTCGCCGACGGCTATAGCGGATCCCGATTAGATTGAATCGGGATCCGCTATAGGTTTTTAGGTTTTGTCGCATTTTCTGCGCCGAACCGGTTTCCACTTCGGCGGAAAATGCTCTAAGCTCATCGGCTGATGCGAACTCCGGCGTCACTCGGGCGACGAGGGTTGGCGTGGCGGTCAGAATTCGCCGACCGCCACAGGCAGCAACGTTACACCGTCGGCGAGGGTTGGTGTGGCGGCTCGCCGACGGTGGAAAAAATCACGCCGCGCTGTTGTTCTTCGGGCGGATGTAGGCCATCTGCGCGTGGGCGGCGCAGTAGGGCTTGCCCTGTACCGGCCGCTCCTCGCAGAAATGAAAGTTCTTGTCGCCGGGATGCCCGATCGGCCAGGAGCAGGTGGGGCCGCTCATCTGCATCACCTTGGGCTTCACCACCTTGGGTATCCGCGGGCCGGGCTTGCGCTTCAGCGGCGAGGGACGCGGGGTCAGCAGCAGGCGATGCGCCTTGCCCACCACCGCATTCTTCGTGACCCCGATCCGCCGGCCGATTTCCGCCGTCGACAGGCCCTGGTTCCAGAGGTCCGTCAACTGCACGATACGCTCGGGATTCCAAATCGATTCCATCGCATCCCCCACCGTATCCTGTGGCTCCGTTAGCCATCAGCTACTAGATAAAGTATCACGGAGTCTGGGGACCGCCAATCCCCCTTCACGGGCCTGACACAAATCCTTGTGGAAAACTCCGGCTGCCCGCCGCGGGCTGCGGGCACTAGAGTGCGGGCTTGTCGTCGAAGGGAGCGCTCATGTCCGTCCGCATCGTCGATGTCCGCGAGGTGACGCGCCCGATCAGCTCGCCGATCCGCAACGCTTACATCGACTTCAGCAAGATGACGACGAGCCTCGTCGCCGTCGTCACCGATGCCGTGCGCGACGGGCGCCGCGTCGTCGGCTACGGCTTCAATTCCAACGGCCGCTACGGCCAGGGCGGCTTGATCCGCGAGCGCTTCGCGCCGCGCCTTCTCGAGGCGGAGCCGAGATCGCTGCTCGACGATGCCGGCGGCACGCTCGATCCCGACCGCGTCTGGGCCACGATGATGCGGAACGAGAAGCCCGGCGGCCACGGCGAGCGCTCGGTCGCCGTCGGCACCATCGACATGGCGGTCTGGGACGCGGTGGCGAAGCTCGCCGGCAAGCCGCTCTTCCGACTGCTGGCGGAGCGGCACGGCCGCACGGCGGATCCCCGCGTCTTCGTCTACGCCGCCGGCGGCTATTACTATCCGGGCAAGGATCTGGCGGCGCTCCGCGCGGAGATGCGCGGATATCTCGATCGCGGCTACACGGTAGTGAAGATGAAGATCGGCGGCGCCGATCTCGCCGAGGACCGGCGCCGGATCGAGGCGGTGCTGGCGGAGATCGGTGGCACCGCGCGGCTTGCCGTCGACGCCAATGGTCGCTTCGATCTCGCCACCGCGATCGACTACGCCAAGGCGCTCGGCGACTATCCGCTCTTCTGGTACGAGGAGGCCGGCGATCCCCTCGACTACCGTCTGCAGGCGGTGCTGGGCGAGATCTATGCCGGCCCGATGGCCACCGGCGAGAATCTCTTCAGCCACCAGGATGCGCGCAATTTGCTGCGCTATGGTGGCATGCGCGCCGATCGCGACTGGCTGCAGTTCGACTGCGCGCTCTCCTATGGGCTCTGCGAGTATCAGCGCACCCTCGAGGTGGTGCGCCAGGCGGGCTGGTCGTGGCGGCGCTGCATTCCGCATGGCGGGCATCAGATGTCGCTCAACATCGCGGCGGGGCTGGGACTCGGCGGCAACGAGAGCTATCCCGATCTCTTCCAGCCCTATGGCGGCTTTCCCGACGGGGTGCGCGTGGAGCAGGGACACATCGTCATGCCGGAGCTGCCGGGCATCGGCTTCGAGGGGAAATCCGATCTCTATAGGGAGATGAAGGCGCTCGCCGCTTAGACGTCCGGGTCGTGGCCCTCCTCGGTGAGCTCGAACCACATCGCGTTCAGCACCGCGAAACTGGCGGCGAGGCCGAGGCCGAGAATCCAGCTGAAGTACCACATGGGTGGGGCGCTCCCTAGTATAGGCTCTCGTGGCGCTCGACGTCCTCGAGCCGCACCTTGCCGCGCATCACCCTGAGCGCGAAGGCGGTATAGGCGAGCACGATCGGCAGCAGCAGCACCACCGAGATCAGCATGATGAAAAGAGTGAGCCGGCTGCTGGAGGCGTCCCAGACGGTGAGGCTCGCATTGGGCTCGATCGAGGAGGGCAGCAGGAAGGGAAACAGCGAGACGCCGGCGGTGGCGATGATGCCGGCGACACCCAGCGCGCTCACGATCAGCGCCCAGATGCCGGCGCGCCGCGCCACCAGCAGCGAGGCGAGGAGCGGCGCCACGAACCCCAGCACCGGCGCCAATGCCAGCCAGGGATGGATGCGGTAATTGGCGAGCCAGGCGCCGGCGTCGCGGCCCACGTTCTTGGCGAGGGGATTGGAGGGGCCGTTGTGGTGGAGCGCGCTCTTGATCGTATAGCCCTCGATGCCGAAGGCGACCCAGAGCCCGGCAAGGCCGAAGAGCCCCGCCGCGATCAAGCCGGCGAGGCTGGCGATCCGTGCCGCGCGCTCGGCGACCGCGCCGTCGGTCTTGCCGGCGAGCCAGATGCCGCCATGCATGGTCAGCATGGCGACGCTGACGAGGCCGGCGAGCAGGGCGAAAGGATTGAGCAGAGCGAAGAAGCTGCCGCTGTAGTCGAGGCGGAGATCGCCGTCGAAACCGAAGGGCACGCCCAGCAGCAGGTTGCCGAAGGCGACGCCGAAGACGAGCGCTGGCACCACGCCGCTGACGAAGAGCGCCCAGTCCCAGGCCTCGCGCCAGCGCGGGTCGGCGATCTTGTCGCGGAAATTGAATCCGACCGGCCGCAGGATCAGCGCCAGCAGCACCAGGAACATCGCGATATAGAAACCGGAGAAGCTCGCGGCATAGAGCATCGGCCAGGCGGCGAAGGAGGCGCCGCCGCCCAGCACGAACCAGACCTGATGGCCCTCCCAGTTGCCCTCGATCGCCTCGCGCACCTGGCGACGCTCGCCGTCGGTGCGGGCGACGAAGGGCAGCAGCATGGCGGTGCCGAGATCGTAGCCATCGAGCACGGCGAACCCGATCAGCAGGATGCCCAGCAGCGCCCACCAGATGAAGCGCAGGATGTCGTAATCGGGCATCTCAATCCTCCCCGGCGGCAACGGCGCGGATCGGCGTCACCCGCCCGCGCGGCGGCGGGTCCCAGTGAGGTCCGCGGCGGATCGCCCGCACCATCAGCACCACGTCGATCACGGCGAGCGTGCTGTAGAACACCACGAATCCCACGAGCGAGCCGACGATGCTGCCGATGGAGACCGAGGAGACGCCGAGGAAGGTCGGCAGCACGCCCTCGACCACCCAGGGCTGGCGGCCGTATTCGGCGACGATCCAGCCGAGCTCGGCGGCGAGCCACGGCAGCGGCAGGCTCCAGAGCGCGATGCGCAGGAACCAGCGCTGCTCCAGCTTGCGCACCGAGGCGAGGTAGAAGCTGAGCGCGAAGAGCGCAATGAAATAGAAGCCGAGCCCGGCCATGAAGCGGAAGGCCCAGAACAGCACCGGCACGTTGGGGATGAGATCGTCGGCGGCGCGCGCGACGGTGGCGGCGTCGGCATCCACCACGTTGGGCGCGTAGCGCTTCAGCAGCAGCGCATAGCCGAGGTCGGCGACGTGGACCTCGAGCGCCGCCTTGGCATCGAGATCGTCCGGCTTCTGGCGCAGCGTCTGCACCGCCTTGTAGGCGATGATGCCGCTCTCGATGCGCTGGATGCCGCGCTTGACGAGATCGTTGATGCCGTCGACGGGCTCGTCGAAGGAGCGGGTGGCGATGATGCCGAGGAGCCAGGGGATCTCGACCCGGTAACGGGTGGTGCGCGCGGCCACGTCCGGAATACCGAAGGCGGTGAAGCTCGCCGGCGCCGGCTCGGTCTCCCACATCGCCTCGATCGAGGCGAGCTTCATCTTCTGGTCGAGCGTCGCCGTGTAGCCGCTCTCGTCGCCGAGCACCACCACCGAGAGCGCCGAGGCAAGGCCGAAGCTCGCCGCCACCGTCATCGAGCGCTTGGCGAGCGCCACGTGGCGGCCCTGCAGCAGGTAGAGCGCGCTTACCGCCAGCACGAAGATCGATCCCGTGACGTAGCCGGCGCTCACGGTGTGCACGAACTTCGCCTGCGCCACCGAGTTGAACATGAGGTCGTAGAAGGAGGTGAGCTCCATGCGGAGCGTCACCGGGTCGAAGCGCGCGCCCACCGGGTTCTGCATCCAGCCATTGGCGATCAGGATCCAGAGCGCCGACAGGTTGGAGCCGATGGCGACCAGCCAGGTGGTGATGAGATGGCCGAGCTTGGAGAGCCGGTCCCAGCCCAGGAAGAACAATCCGACGAAGCTCGCTTCCAGGAAGAACGCCATCAGCCCCTCGATGGCGAGCGGCGCGCCGAAGATGTCGCCGACATAGTGCGCGTAATAGGCCCAGTTGGTGCCGAACTGGAACTCCATGGTGATGCCGGTGGCGACGCCCATGGCGAAGTTGATGCCGAAGAGGACGCCCCAGAACCTGGTCATGGCGCGCCAGATCTCGCGGCCCGTCATCACGTAGACGGTCTCCATCACCGCCAGCAGGACGGAGAGGCCGAGGGTCAGCGGCACGAACAGGAAATGGTAGAGGGCGGTGAGGGCGAATTGCAGGCGCGAGAGCTCGACGATGCCGGCATCGATCATCGGGACGACTCCGTGGCTGGATTCGGCGAGAAAATCTGCCGGGCGGCTCGCTCGGCGTCGACGGTGGCGCGGTTGTCGGCGCTGAAGAACAGCACGTAGAGCAGCGTCAGCAGCGCCAGCTTGAGCGCCAGCGCCGCCGTGATGTCGCGACTGAGGCGAGGAGCGACCGTCATCCGCATAAGCTTATAGCTCGATTTGACGCGGCGACAACGCATTGAGGTAGATCAATGGCGCCGCGCGCCGTCGGCCCGGCAACGATCTGTTGACCCCCGTGCCGCGCGCGTCCCACACTCGCCCGCGCCGCCGATGCTTGCCCTCCTCGCCACCCTCGCCATACAGGCGCTCGTCTCGATGGCGGTGCTGACGCCGCCCGTGCTGGCGGCGCTGGCGGCGCCCGATATCGGCGTCGCCGCGGAGCGGGTCGGTCTCTTCACGGCTCTCATCTATGGCGGCGCCATCGTCACCTCCGCCGCCAGCGGCGCGCTGCTGGCACGCATGGGCCCGCTGCGCCTCAGCCAGATCTGCCTCGTCTTCTGCGCCCTCGGCCTGGCGCTGGGCGCCAGCGGCGTGCTGCTGCCGGTGGCGCTCGGCGCGATCCTGATGGGTTTCGGCTACGGGCCGGTGACGCCGGCGAGCTCGCACATCCTGATCCGGCAGACGCCGCCGCACCGGCGCTCCTTCGTCTTCTCGCTGAAGCAGACCGGCGTTCCCGTCGGCGGCGCGATGGCGGGCTCGCTGGCGGCGCCGCTCGCGGTCGCGACCGGCTGGCGCGGCGCCGCCTTCGCGGTGGCGGCGATGTGCCTCGCCGTCGCGCTCATGGTCGAGCCGCTGCGGCCCGGCTTCGATGGCGAGGACAAGGGCGTCGCGCGGTCGAGCGCCGGCGTCCTTGCCGGCATCCGCCTGGTGCTGGGGACCGCGAGCCTGCGGCGCCTCGCGCTCTCCTCCACCACCTTCTCGGCGACGCAGCTTTCCTTCGCCACGTTCCTGGTGACGTTCCTCACCCAGGAGGCGGGGCTCTCGCTGGTGATGGCGGGGGCGGTGATGGCGGTGGCGCAGGGCGGCGGCATCCTCGGCCGCATCGTCTTCGGCTGGGTCGCCGACCGGCTGCTGCCGCCGAGCCGGCTGCTGGCGCTCCTGGGCATCGGCATGGCAGCCGCCTCGGTCGCCACCGCTCTCGTCTCCCGGCGCTGGCCGCTCGCCGCGATCTTCCTGGTGGCGAGCCTGCTCGGCACCACCGGCATCAGCTGGAACGGCGTCTATCTCGCCGAGGTGGCGCGGATCGCGCCGGCGGGCACCGCGGGCGCCGCCACCGGCGGCGCGCTCTCCATCACCTTCCTCGGCATCGTGCTGGGGCCGGCGCTCTTCGGCCTGGTGGTCAGCCTCAGCGCCAGCTACGCGCTCGCCTTCTCGCTGGTGGCGGCGGGCGCCCTGGTCGGCGGTCTCGCCGTCTGGGGCGCGAGCAGCCGCTAGAGCAGCTTCACCGACGAGGCTTCGCGGCCGCGCGGCGCTTCCGACACCATCATGCGCACCTGCTGGCCGGGCGCCAGCATCTCGATGCCGGCGCGCCTGAGCGCGGTCACATGGACGAAGATGTCCTTGCCGCCGTCATTCGCCACCACGAAGCCGAAGCCGCGGGCGGGGTCGTACCATTTGACCACTCCGTCCATGGATTCGGCCGGCCCGCGGCTCTCGCCGCCGCGGTCGCGCGGATGCGAGCGCGACGGCACCGCCGTGGACGGGTCGATGTTGACGACCGTCACCGCCGCGCGTCCCTTCGCTCCGTGCGCGCAGTCGAAGACCACGGTGGCGCCCTCCGGCGCCTCGTTGAAGCCGGAACGCTCGAGCACCGCCAGGGGCAGGAACACGTCGCCGCCGCCATCGCTGGCGACGATGAAGCCGAACCCCTTGTTACGATTGAACCACTTGATGCTGCCGGTAAGCCGTGTCGCATCCCCAGGCGGCATATCGTCCTGAGGCGAATTGAAATTGGCCATGGAACACCACTCGGTAGTTCCGCCCTCCCCCTGGGCAATCCCCGCCCGGCGCTTGCCGGGGGCGTCTCCGGCTGGCGCCAGGCGCTTTCTTACGAGCGAGGTTGCCCCGAAACAAGGATGTAACAACCGGCCGGTGTCTGCAAGGGCAAGCGCTCCGGCGGTTCCGGCCCGCCGGCGGGGCTTCAGGCGGTGGGCTTGCGCGCCACCAGCAGGTAATTGACGTCGAGATCGCCCTCGACGATGCGCCAGCTGTCGCGCACGACGTCGTAGACGAGCCCGCGCAGCAGCTCCACCTGCAGGCCCTGGCGGCGAAGGCCGGCGGCGAATTCCGAGGGCCGGAGGAAGCGGTCCCAGTGGTGGGTCCCGCGCGGCAGCCAGCGCAGCACGTATTCGACGCCGACGATCGCCATCAGGTAGCTCTTGGCCGTGCGGTTGAGGGTGGAGCCCAGGAAGACGCCCCCCGGGCGGATCAGCGCCGCGGCCGCCGCGAGGAAGGCGTCGACATCGGCCACATGCTCGACCACCTCGAGCGCCAGCACCGCGTCGAAGCGCTCGCCGGCGGCGGCCAGATCCTCCGCCGCCGCCATCCGGTAGTCGATCGCGAGGCCGCTGGTCGCCGCATGGGCCCGCGCGACCGCGATATTGGCCTCGGCGGCGTCGATCGCGGTCATGGCGCAGCCGAGCCGGGCCAGCGGCTCCGCCACCAGCCCGCCGCCGCAGCCGATGTCGAGGATTTTCAGCCCCTCGAAGGGCGTGAGGCTCCGCCAGTCGCGGCCGAAGTGGGTAGCGAGCGCGTCGCGCAGGAATTGCAGTCGGGCGGGGTTGAGCTTGTGCAGCGGCGCCATTGACCCTTTCGGGTCCCACCACGTTTCCGCCAGCGCCGAGAAGCGCTCGATCTCCTCGCGGTCGATGGTGTCCGCCGGCTTGGCCATGGAGGCCTCGTCTCACGACTCTAGGGTGTGGGCGAGGCGTGCTTGCCTCGCTCCCAGCCCGGAGAGTATGTATACGCCCGCTTCCTGCGGCAACCCTGGTTCCCGCTTGATTTTCCTGAGTTTTGGGCTCGACGGCTGATGGCGCGCATCGTGCAGAAATTCGGCGGCACCTCGGTGGCCGACATCGCGCGCATCAAGACCGTGGCCTTGCGCGTGAAGCGCGAGGTCGATGCCGGCAACCAGGTGGCGGTGGTGGTCTCGGCCATGGCCGGCGTCACCAATCAGCTGGTGGACTGGACCCGGCAGACCTCGAGCCTGCACGACGCGCGGGAATATGATGTGGTGGTCGCCTCCGGCGAGCAGGTGACCTCGGGACTGCTGGCGCTGGCGCTGCAGGATATCGGTATCAATGCGCGCTCCTGGCTCGGCTGGCAGATCCCGCTCAAGACCGACGGGGTGCACGGCAAGGCGCGGATCGCCGAGATCCCGACCGAGGACATGATCCGCCGCATGGGCGAGGGCCAGGTGGCGGTGGTGGCGGGCTTCCAGGGGCTGGGGCCCGACAACCGCATCACCACCCTCGGGCGCGGCGGCTCCGACACCTCGGCGGTGGCGCTTGCCGCCGCGCTCAGGGCCGATCGCTGCGACATCTTCACGGATGTGGAAGGGGTCTACACCACCGATCCCCGCATCGTTGCGAAGGCCAGGAAGCTCGATAGAATTACCTATGAGGAGATGCTGGAGTTCGCCTCCCAGGGCGCCAAGGTGCTGCAGACCCGGTCCGTCGAGATGGCGATGAA
>Ga0335078_10011801_pt1 | contig 12964 bp, 11 predicted proteins | sample Lox_Sample_32_FD_206711 | JGI IMG/M metagenome (GOLD analysis project Ga0335078, IMG submission 206711) | Soil microbial communities from Loxahatchee National Wildlife Refuge, Florida, United States - Lox_Sample_3.2 | ecosystem: Environmental > Terrestrial > Soil > Wetlands | place: USA... | reverse complement strand
CGGGGTCGTTGCCGCCGAGCGCCTTGCCGCCGAACACCTGGATCAACCAGGTGACGGTCGTGATCACGGCCCCGATCTCGACCACGAACATCACCGGGTTGCGGATCTGAACGCGCGGGTCGAGCTTCAGGACACTGTCGATCAGCGCGCGCTTGAGGATCTCGGCCTGGAACAGTGAGACCGCCCGTCGCTCCACCGGCCGCGGCTGCGGACGCTCTTCGGGAGGCGCGGTCACGCTCATGCGCGCACTCCTCCCGTCCGGTCGAGGGCGAGGTTCAGGTCGAGGACGTCCACTCCGGGCTCTCCGGAGAATCCGAGGCCACGACCGCCGGTGTACTTCGAGACCAGCTTCATGACGGTGGCCAGAGGCAGGCGGCGTACGGCGGCGACACGATGCGCCTGGATATCGGCGTTACGCACTGAGATGTCAGGATCGATGCCCGAGGCCGAGGTGTTGGCGGCGTCGACCGGCACATTGGCCGCGGTGAGCTTGCCGGAGTAGTAGGGCCCGTTCAGAGCGATGTAGGCCTTGATGTTGGAGGAGATCTCCTGCTCGGTGGCGGTGTTGTTGGGGCCGAGGTTCGAGAACGTTGTCGCGGCCGCGTTGTTCGGCGGCACCGTCGCCGAGGGACGGGTCTGGAAGTACCGGGGGTCAGGGTTGGTCACAGGTTCGCCGCTCTGCATCTCGGGCTTCCCGTTCTTGAAGACCTGCGTGGCGAAGTTCTGGCCGATCAGCTGTGAGCCAACGAGCTTGCCGTTCACCTTCACCTGCTGGCCGTTGGCGTTGCCCGGGAAGGCGACCTGGCTGATGCCGGTGATGACCAGCGGATAGAGGATGCCGCAGAACAGTGTCAGTACGACGATGCCGATGCCGGCGGTGATGAAGTCACGTTTCATGTCAGTAGAGGTGTCCGGTCAGGCCCTGGACGATCGGGCCGAGCAGCAGGGCGGGGAAGAAGGTCAGTGCGCCGACGAGCACGATCACGCCGATCAGCAGCACGACGAACGTTGGGTTGTCGGTACGCATCGTGCCGAGGCCGGCGGGGCTGACCCGCTTGCCGACGAGCGCGCCGGCGACGGCGAGCGCGAACAGGATCGGTGCGAACCGTGCAAACAGCATCGTGAAGCCGCCGAGGAGGTCGGCGAAGGTGATGCCGTGCGAGCCGAGGTTGCCGGCGTTGGGCTGGACGAAGCCGCCGTAGCCCGCGAACGCGGAGCCGTTGTTGTTGGCCTGAGACAGGTAGGCGTAGAACGTCTCGGAGAACCCCTGGGGCGTGCCAGCGGCCGCGGCCGAGATCGATTGACGGCCCGCGGCACTGGCCGTCGCCAGTGCGGTCGAGAACAGCGCGGAGAGCGGAGTGATCAGCAGCCCGAGCGCAACCAGCTTGATCTCGCGACCCTCGATCTTCTTGCCGAGATACTCGGGGGTGCGGCCCACCATCAGGCCGCCGATGAACACTGCCAGTAAGACGTAGAGCAGGATCGAGTACAGGCCGGTCCCGACACCGCCGAAAATCACCTCGCTTGCCGACAGGTTCGCCATCGGCACGGCGCCGCCGATCCCGGTGAACGACTCAATCGCGCTGTTGACCGCGCCGCACGAGGTGACCGTCGTGACCACGTCGAAGAGCGCCGATCCGGCGATCCCGAAGCGTTGCTCCTTGCCCTCCATGTTCCCGCCAGTTGATCCGGCGACAACCTGGGTGTGGAGACCGGCGGCGTGCTGGGCGGGCGAACCGTGTGCCTCGGCGACGTAGGCGACGCACACCGCGCCGAGGAACATCACCGCCATCGTGGCGTAGATCGCATAGCCCTGGCGGCGGTTTCCGGCCATCCGACCGTACATGAAGACCAGCGCCGCTGGAATTATCAGGACGGACAGCATCTCGACGAGGTTCGTGAACCCGGTCGGGTTCTCGAACGGGTGAGCCGAGTTCGTATTGAAGAACCCACCGCCGTTCGTCCCCAGTTCCTTGATCGCCTCCTGGGAGGCAACCGGGCCCATCGCGATCGAGTTGGCGAGGCCCGTCGGGCCGTTGAAGTTCAGGTAATGGGAGAAGTTCTGGATCGAGCCCTGGAACACCAGCACCAGCGCGACCACGAACGCAATCGGGGTCAGGACCCACAGGACGGTGCGGATCAGGTCCTGCCAGAAGTTGCCAATGCTCTTGCCGCTGCGCCCGATGATCCCGCGGATCAGCGCCACTGCGACCGCGATGCCCACACCGGCGGACAGGAAGTTCTGCACGGTGAGCCCAGCCATCTGGCTGAAGTAGCTCATCGTGGTCTCCCCGCCGTAGTACTGCCAGTTCGTGTTGGTGACGAACGACGAGGTGGTGTTGAACGTCACGTTCCACGGGGCCGAGTGGAAGTGCTCTGGGTTCAGCCCGGTCCAGTTCCACAGACCCTGCGTGCGCAGGATGAGATAGAGCAGCAGCCAGCCGGCGAGCGAGAAGATAATCAGGCTCTTGGCGTACGCCTTCCAGTCCTGACCTTGCTCCGGATTGACCCGCATGATCCTGTAGAACAGGCGCTCCGGGGTGAGGAACAACGGGTCCAGGACTGTCCGCTGCCCGGCGTAAACGGCTGCCATATACCGGCCGAGCGGCATCGCCAGCACGCTCAGTGCCACGACGAACAGGACGATCGTGAGCCAACCGGTGAAGGTCATCGGACCGGCCTCACTAGAGCTTCTCGCCCCGCAACAGCGCGTAGAGGAGGTACAGGCACACGAGCGCCGAGGCGATCAGGCCGAACAGGTCAGCGCCACTCATATCGCGTCGATTCCGTAAACCAGCGCGATCAGAACGGCGAACATGACCAACGCGAGAACAATCGATAGAACATCCATGCACCTATCCTCGCCACCCGTAAATCAAGAGCCCATACAGAAACCTGGGCGAGATATACAGATGTTGTGAAGAGTTGCTAGGCGGGTTCGTGCGCCGCGTCCTGGCCGGCGTCGAGCGCCAATCCGTCGGCGATCCACCACACCGCCTCGCGCAGGCGGTCCACGGCGCCCGGGGTGTACAGGGGGCCGGTTCCGTCGGTGAGCAGCACGAGGATCCGGGCTACGCCACAGGCGTTCACGGGGTCTTGGGACTCGAGCCGTTCGGCCAACCCGAGCAGGCTCTCGCGCGAGGACAGCACCGCCCTGCGGGACAGCGGGATCGCGGCGGAGAGTTGCGGTGCGCTGGGCCGCTCGGCGTCCTTGACCCGGGCGCGCAGCGACCGGGCGAGCCGGCGCCGGGTCCGCCTGCGCGCCAGCTGCTGTGCCCGCAACGCGCGGTCCTCGAGCGAGTCGCGGCCGAATCCGTCGGCGAGCTGCTGATCGAGGCGTGCCCGGTGGAGTCCGACCCGGAGGCGGCGGCGGAGAGTCGGCGAGGGGGCCGACCGCCCGAGTGGCGACTCGGACGGTCCGGCATTCTGAACGCTCGGATGCTTCATGGACCGGCAGCGCGGGGCGTGCTGCAAACCAATCACGCTACGCTGGGCTCCATCAACGGGACGTACAGATCCGCCCCGAAGTCATCAAGATTCTGTAAAGACCGCGCCGATAAGCTTCCAGGGATGGCCCGGCGGAGCCAGTTGCACAGCTCTTCCACACGAGTCATGTCGATCGTGATGATCGTGATCGGCATTGCCCTTATCGTCCGCACGCTGGTGGCGGGCGGAGGCGCGCTCGCCACGGGGATCGTCCTCGGCGTGCTGTTCGTGCTCGCCGGCCTGGCCCGCTTGTACCTGCAGCTCCGGGGGTAGGGAGGGCATCTGAGCCCGCCCGAGCGCAAGTGAAAGACCGGCCCTTCAGCTACCGCGCGCTGTTTGCGGTCATCTACACCGCGTCAGTCAGCTCGGTCTACTTCGCGCTCGGGGTAGTAGCGCATCACGCCAACGGGCTGACGCCGGTCGTGTTCCTGATCGCCGGGCTGTTCTTCGGGCTGGCGATGATGACCTATGCCGAGGGAGCGTCGCTGCATCCGGAGCGCGGAGGCTCGGCCGTGTTCGCGCGCTACGCGTTCAACGAGCTCGTGAGCTTCGTTGCCGGGTGGGCGATCTTCCTCGACTACACGATCCTCATCGCCGTCACTGCCCTGACCGTCCCGGCCTATCTCGCGGCGTTCTGGGGACCGATCGGGCGGGGGACGCTCGAGATCGCCGTCGCGCTGTCGGTGATCGCGCTCGTGGCCGTCGACAACCTCACCGGTGTCAGCGCCCGGCGCATCCGCACGCGTCTGTTCATCACGATCGGCGACCTCATCCTTCAGGCGCTCATCATCGTTCTCGGATTCGTGCTTGTGTTCGATCCGCACAATCTCACGGCCAGCATCCACCTCGGGACCGCGCCGAGCTGGTCGGATCTTGCGTTCGCCCTTCCGATCGCGGTGATCGCGTTCACCGGGATCGAGGCGGCGGCGAGCATCGCCGGTGAGGTCAGCGCGACCCGCCGGCAGGTCAAGTTGCTCGTGGGCCCGGGCTCTGCGGTGATCGTCTTGATCTATGTGGGGATCTCGCTCGTCGGGGTCGGGGCCCTTCCGGTTCACCACGGGGTGACCGCGCTCGGCACGACGCACCTCAAGGCTCCAGTCCTTGGGGTGGTCGAGGCGTTCCATCCCAAGTGGCTCGCTGACGTGCTCAAGTACGCGGTTGCGATCGGGGGCGCGCTGGGGCTATTCGCCGCCGCCGGTGCGGCCATGCTCGGCGTCTCCCGCGTGGGTTACTCGCTCGCCACCAATCGCCAGATACCCAGCGCGGTCGGGCGCCTTCACGGACGCTGGGGGACGCCGTACGTCGTCATCGGTGCGGCCGCGCTCGCCGCCGTCGGCCTCGTGCTTCCGACGAACCTCGAGTTCTTGGTGGGGATCTACGCGTTCGGCGCGCTGCTGGCGTTCACGATTGCCCACGTCTCGGTGATCGCCCTGCGGTTCCGCGAGCCCAGCCGCGAGCGCCCGTACAGCATTCCGCTGTCGATCACGGTCTCGGGTGCAAGCGTGCCGATCCCCGCGGTCATCGGCGCGATTGCGTCGGCGCTCGGTTGGCTCACGCTGCTCGTGTTCCACTCCGGCGCTCGGTACGTCGGGTTGGCGTGGATGCTCGGAGGGCTGATGCTGTACGTCGGCTATCGCAAGTCGCAGCAGAAGCCGTTGCTGCGGCGGGTGACGATTCCCGAGCGGGCGCTCCGCTACGAGACGCTCGAGCCGGAGTTCGGCTCGATCCTCGTCCCGATCCTCGGGACACCGCTCGACGACGACATCATCCAGACCGCCGGCCGCCTGGCGGGGGAGACCCGCGACGACCTAGGTTCCGAGGGAGCGGTGATCGAGGCGATCTGGGTGTTCGAGATCCCGTTGGCGCTGCCGATGGACGCGCCGCTTCCCGACGCGCAGGTCAAGCGGGCGCGCGAGGCGCTGGCGCGAGCCAAGCTCGTCGGTGAGGAGTACGAGGGCGTCGAGGTGGCGACCGCGATCGTCCGCGCCAGGCGTGCGGGTGAGGCGATCGTCCGCGAGGCCCGGCGCCGCGGCGTCGAGGCGATCGTACTCGCCGCCGAGGAGTCCTCGCGCGTGCGCGGCGGGTCGCTGTTCGGGGGCGTCGGCGGCCCGCTCGAGAACTACGTCGGAGATGTCTCGCGTTACGTGATCGCGAAGGCACCCTGCCGCGTGATCCTGACCGCGCCGCCCGCGGACTGGCGCGCCCGGTCGCCGACCCCGGCCGTCGAGCCCGCGCCGGTCCCGGCCGACGAAGAGCAGCAGACGGCTCCGGCCGACGGCGCACGGCAGTCCGCGCCGGCCGACGGCGAGCCGGCCCGGCCCGGCGCGGGGCGCGCGGATGGCTGAACGGCGGCTCGAAGGCCTCCAGCGCGTTCTCGGCGTATACCCGCTCGCCTCGAGCGCGTACGGCAACGTCGGGTCCTCGATCTACTACGCGCTCGGCCTGGTGGCGGCGCTGGCGCTCGGGCTGACCCCGATCGTCTTCATCATCTCGGGCTTCATCTTCTTCCTCACCGCCTCGACCTACGCCGAGGCGACCGCGATGTTCCCCGAGGCCGGCGGATCCTCCTCGTTCGCCCGCCACGCCTTCAACGAGTTCTGGTCGTTCTTCGCCGCGTGGGGTCAGATGCTCAACTACATGCTGACGATCGCGACGTCGGCGTTCTTCGTCCCGCACTACATCGGGGGCCTGTTCTGGCCGGCGCTCCAACACCCGCCCGGCGACGTGATCGCGGGAATCGTGGCGATCGTCGTGCTCGCCGCGATCAACATCCGCGGGGTCCAGGAATCGATCGGAGTGAACCTGGTGCTCGCAGTGATCGATTTCTGCACCCAGGTGCTGATCGTGATCGTCGGGCTCGTGCTGGTGTTCTCGCCCCAGGTCCTGGTCGACAACGTGCACCTTGGGGTGGCGCCGACCTGGGGCGACTTCTTCGTCGCGATCCCGCTGTGCATGCTCGCCTACACCGGGATCGAGACGATCTCGAACATGTCCGAGGAGGCCAAGAACCCTGGCCTGACCGTCCCCAAGGCGATCAACCGCGTCGTGATCGCAGTGTTCGCGATCTACGCCTTGCTGCCGGGGATCGCGCTGTCGGCGTTGCCGGTGCGCTGCGTCGGAAACCACTGCCAGACGCTGTTGGGGGTCGACGATCAGCATGGGGGATACGCGGGCGACCCGGTGCTGGGCGTGGTTCGCGCGCTCCATCTCGGGCCGCTCCAGCACGCGGCCGACGTCTACGTCGGGCTGCTGGCGGCGACGATCCTGTTCATCGCCACCAACGCCGGCATCCTCGGGGTCTCGCGATTGACCTACTCGATGGGGATCCACCGCCAGGTCCCCGACCGGCTGCGCCGGCTGCACCCACGGTATGGGACGCCGTGGGTTGGAATCATCATCTTCTCAACGATCGCCGCGATCGCGCTCATCCCAGGGCAGGCGACGTTCCTCGGCAACCTGTACGCGTTCGGCGCGATGCTGTCGTTCACGATCGCGCACGTCTCGGTCACGCGCATGCGGATCACGATGCCGAACGTCAAGCGTCCGTATCGCCCGCCCGGCAACATCCGCATCGCCGGGCGCGACCTGCCCCTGTTCGCGATCGTCGGAGGCACCTGCACATTCCTGTCGCTAGGCGTGCTGACAGCGCTGCACACCAGCGTCGCGATCGCGGGGATCGGCTGGCTGATCGCCGGAATGATCATCTACCCGCTGTATCGCCACAGCCAGGGACTCGACCTCACCACCACGACCAAGGTGGCAATCCCGCGGCCCGCGACCGAGACCGAGGCCGAGTACGAGTCCGTGCTGGTCGCGTTCGACGACACCAACTTCGTGCCCGAGGTGATGGCTACGGCGGCGCGCCTCGCCGCCCGCCGGCGTCGCGGCATCCACGTGCTGGTGACGATCCCGGTTCCGTCGACGAGCCCGATCGACGCCTCGCTGCCGCTGAAGGAGGCGGCGGCCCAATCGATCATCGAGGAGGCCAAGGTCCAGGAGGGACGGCGCGTATCGGGCCACTGGGAGAAGGTGAGGGCCGGCCAGACCGGCCGGCGGATCGTCGACGAGGCCAAGGCGATGCACGCCGCGGCGATCGTGATGCCGATGCCGTCGGACGGCTCGGGCTTCGGGCGGACGCTCGCCACCGTTCTGCGCGAGCGGCCATGCCGTGTGATCGTCGAGTCGATCCCATCGCCTGAGCGCAAGAAGAGCTTCGTGGCGGCGTAGCCTTAGCGTCGATGAAAGATTGGCGGGACCCGCTCGGCGCTGTTGGGCTGCATCCTGGACGCATGCGCACGGTGCGCCAGGTCAGGCCGCTCGACCGCGCCTCGATCCGAGCCGCCGCGGCCGCCGGCGTCGAGATCCTGATCGCGGTTGGGCTCGCCACCGCCGCGGTGGCCGCTCTTCAGTCCACGTCCTCCGACGACGCGGGCCTCGGGAGCCTGTACCTGCTCGCGGTGCTGTTCATTGCGATCCGCCGAGGACAGCTGGCCGCGCTCGTAACCGCGGTCCTCGGCGTGCTTGCCCTCAACTTCTTCTTCATCGCACCGCGCCACCGGCTGGCGATCGCCCACTCCCAGGACTTCGTCGAGCTGATCGTGCTGCTGATCGCCGCGGTGGTCGTGGGTCGCCTGGCCGCGGTCGCGCGAGAGCGGGCGGCCGAGGCTGAGAGCCGGGCTCGCATTGCCGCCGCTCGGGAGCGCGAGGCGAAGCTCGTGGCCGAGGTCGCCTCGGCGATCCTCGCCGGGGAGAGCATCGCCGCGCAGCTCGAGTCAATCGGAAACCGCGTGGCGCGTGCCACCTCCGCCGGACACGCTCGCGTGGTGCTCGCGTCCGTCCCGGCCGCAGGGCCCGACGAGGTCACGGTGCCGCTCCACGCGCGCAGTGGAAACGCCTGGCTGTACCTGTCCGCCGACGTGACCTGGGACCAGGCCGCGCTCAAGCGTGTGGCCGAGTCCCTGGGCAAGCTGGTCGACGTCGCGGTCGAACGCGAGCGGATGTCGGAGCGGGCCGCCGAGTCCGAAGCCTCGCGCCGCGCGGAGGTCGCCAAGACAGCGATCCTGCACGCGATCTCCCATGACCTGCGATCGCCGCTCACAGCGATCACCACTGCGGGCTCGGCGCTTGCGATCGGAGGAGTAACCGAGGCCGAGCGCGCCGAGCTGATCGAGGTGATCGAGAGCGAGAGCGCGCGGCTGGCCAAGCTCGTCGACGATCTGCTCGACCTGTCCCGGATCGAATCCGGGGCCGTGGCGCCGCAGGCGGACTGGTGCGATCTGCATGACGTCGTCGCCTCGGCCGCCGCCCATGCCTCGGGCGATCATCCGATCGAGTTCGAGCTTCCCGGCGACCTGCCGCTGGTGCGAGCGGACGCCGCCCAGCTCGAGCGGGTGTTCTCGAACCTGATCGAGAACGCGGTCAAGTTCTCGCCGCCGGGAGCGCCCGTGCGGATCAGCGGCGGCTCCAGCTCCGGACGCGTGGCTGTGCGCGTGGCCGATCGCGGCGGGGGGATCCCACGCCGCTACCGCTCGCAAGTGTTCGAGCCGTTCTTCCGCGGCCGCGGCCAGGCCGGCGCCGGCTCCGGTCTCGGGCTCGCGATCTGCCGCGGGTTCGTGGAGGCCAACGGCGGACGGATCGTCCTCCAAACCGGACGCGACACCGGAACCTCGTTCACGGTCAGCTTCCCGGTCGCCCGTCAGCCGGCGGACGCCGACGGAGCGGTGACGGTTCGGGCATGAGCGCCACCGCACCACGCGTCCTCGTCGTCGATGACGAGCCGCAGATCGTCAGGGGACTGAAGATCCTGCTGCGCAGCGCCGGCTACACGGTCGAGGCGGCCGAGACCAAGGCCGACGCGCTCGTCGAGCTCGTCTCCCGCCCGCCGGACGCGCTCGTCCTCGACCTCGTCCTTCCGGATGGGGGCGGAGTCGAGATCTGCGAGGAGGTCAGGCGCTGGAGCCGCCTGCCGATCCTGGTGCTCTCGGCCGTCGGCGACGAGCGCGAGAAGGTCAGGGCGCTCGACGCCGGCGCGGACGACTACGTCACCAAGCCGTTCGGGACCGACGAGCTGCTCGCCCGGCTGCGCGCGCTCCTCCGCCGGTCGGTCGACGTCGGTGGCAGCCCACAGTTGAAGATCGGCGAGCTCGTGATCGACCTGTCCGACCGGCTGGTGACCCGCGACGGCAAGCCGGTCCACCTCACGCCGATCGAGTTCGACCTGCTGCGCGTGCTCGCCCAGCATCAGGGACGGCTCGTGACGCACCGGCAACTCCTGCGCGAGGTGTGGGGTCCGGAGTACGGCGATGAGACCCACTACCTGCGCGTCCACGTCGCCCACATCCGGGCCAAGCTCGAACCGGACCCGTCGCGCCCGCGGTACCTGATCACGGAGCCGGGAGTGGGCTACCGCCTGCGCGATCCCGCCGCTTAGCGGCGGTCCTTAACGGATTCTCTACGGGCCTGCACGGATGCTTAGCGGCGTCTTGACGGTGTACCACCTACCGTCGATGAGGGCCGATGGCTCGAATTGAGACTCACGGGCTCCGCCGCAGCGTCGGCGTGGGCGGTCTGTTCGCGACCGCCTACGGGAACGTGGGTTCCTCGATCTACTACGCACTCGGCCTGGTTGCGGCCTACGCGCTGGGGCTCACCCCGGTCGTGTTCATGCTCGCGGGCGGGCTGTTCGCGCTCACGGCCAAGACGTATGCCGAGGGCGCCTCGATGTTCCCGGAAGCCGGCGGCTCCTCTTCGTTCGCCCGCCACGCGTTCAACGAGTTCGTGTCGTTCTTCGCGGGGTGGGCGCTCAGCCTCGACTACATCCTCACGATTGCGATCTCGGCGTTCTTCGTGCCCCACTACCTCGGCGCGTTCTGGCCGGCGCTGACCCATCCGCCGGGCGACGTGATCGGCGGGCTGATCGTGATCGCGCTGCTCGCCTGGCTGAACATCCGTGGGATCGGCGAGTCGGCCAACCTCAACCTCGTCCTCGCCGTGCTCGACCTGTGCACCCAGGTCCTGATCATCTGCATCGGCGCGGTGCTGGTGCTCAACCCGTCGCTGCTCGTCCACCAGGTCGATCTCGGCTCGACCCCGACGTACTCGCACCTGATCTTCGCGCTGTCGCTGGCGATGCTCGCCTATACCGGGATCGAGACCGTCTCGAACATGGCCGAGGAGGCGCGCGACCCGGGCCGGGACGTGCCGCGGGCCGTCAACTACATCCTGATCGCGGTGCTCGGCGTGTACGCGGGCATGACCGTCGTGGCGCTGTCGGCGCTGCCCGTGATCGGCCACGGCACCCATGCGTACACCCTGCTCGGAGAGGCACCTCCGCACGGCTATCAGAACGATCCCGTGCTCGGGATCATCTCTCACCTCGGGCTCGCGACCGGGGCGACGCACGTCCTCCGGTACTACGTCGGCGTGCTCGCGGCGACGATCCTGTTCATCGCCACGAACGCGGGGCTGATCGGGATCTCCCGCCTGTCGTGGTCGCTCGCCGAGCACCGGCAGCTGCCGGCGATCTTCTCGCGCCTGCACCCGCGCCACCGGACGCCATGGTTCACGATCGTGGTGTTCTCGGTGTTCGCGGGGATCCTGCTGATCCCGGGCAGGACCGACTTCCTCGGCAACCTCTACTCGTACGGGGCGATGCTGTCGTTCACGACCGCGCATGCCGCGATCATCGCGTTGCGGATCAAGGACCCCGGCCGCGAGCGGCCCTACCGGATAGGCGTGAACTTCCGCTTCCGGGGCGCGGAGATCCCGATCAGCGCGGTGATTGGCGGGCTCGGCACGTTCGTCGCGTGGGTCTCGGTGCTCGCGCTGCACGTCGACGCGCGCTACGTCGGCACGGGCTGGATGGTGTTCGGCCTGATCGGGTACGTGATCTATCGCCGGAGCCAGGGGTTCGACCTCACGAGCCATCACAAGATCGAGCGGCGAGAGCGGCCCGCGGGGTTCATCGAGCTCGAGTACCACTCGGCGATCGTCCCGATCTTCGGCACCGATGTCGACGCCTCGGCTCTGCGCGCCGCCGCCAAGCTCGTCGGCGAGCATGCCACGGTCGAGGCGGTGTACATCCTGCGCGTCCCCAACCAGCTGTCGCTCGACGCCGGGCTGCACGAGGAGGAGAAGCTGGGTTTGAGTGTGCTCGAGAGCGCGAAACTCGCCGGGCGGAAGTCCGGCCTCAAGGTCGAAACGCGGCTGATCCGCACGCGCAGTCCGGGTGCCGCGATCGTCGAGGAAGCGGAGCACCGCAAGGCCGAGATCATCTACCTCGGCACCGCGCACGCGCCGCCATCCGAGCGCGCGCTGGGGCCCACCGCCGCCTACCTGCTCGCCCACCGGCCGTGCCGCGTGGTGATCGAGACGTCGCCGGCGAACGCCCGTAATGGGGCTTCTCCGGGCCTCCCTTCGGTCGGCATCCATGGGGCCGGGCAGGCCCGTCCGGACGGGGTACGTGGCCCCACGGATGCCGAGCGGAGCGAGGCCCGTCAAAGAGCGAAGCGGTAACCGACCCCGGGGTCGGTACGGATGTAGCGCCGGCCGCCGGACGGCTCGATCTTGCGCCGGAGGTTTGCGATGTGCGCGCGCAGCACCTGCGTGTCCTCGCCGTATCCCGGTCCCCAGACCGACAACAGCAGGTCGCGGTGGGTCATCAGCCGGCCCCGATTGCGCACCAGCAGGCGCAGCAGGTCGAACTCGGTCGGGGTGAGGTGCACCTCCTCGCCGTCGACTCGCACAGTGCGCCGGGCGAGGTCGACCTCGAGCCCGTCGACGCCGATCACCGCCTCCTCCGGTTCGGGCGCGATCCGGCGGAGATTGGCCTCCAGGCGCGCGACGAGCTCGCGCGGGCCGAACGGCTTGGTCACGTAATCGTCGGCGCCGGCGGCGAGCGCGCGGACCTTGGCGTCCTCATCGCCGACGGCGGAGAGGACGATCAGCGGGATGTCGCTCCATTCGCGCAGACGCCGAGACAGCTCGATGCCGTCGAAGTCGGGGAGCACCAGATCGATGATCGCCGCGTCCGGGTGGCGCAGCGCAGCAAGATCGAGCGCCTCCTCGGCCGTGCTCGCCGGGATCGCCTCGAAGCCGGCGTCGCGCAGGATGACTCGCAGCGCCCGCAGGATCTGCTGCTCGTCATCGACGACTAAGACGCGGGGACGGGAATCAGAGCTCACGTCGGTAGCGCGGGCTCGGCCTCGGGCTGTGGCTTCGCCGGTAGTTCGATTGGCAGGGAGACGACGAAGCTAGACCCCTGGCCGGGGAGCGAGTCGACCGTGATCGTGCCGCCGTTGGCTTCGACGAAGCCCTTCGCGATCGAAAGCCCCAGGCCGGACCCGGCGCCCGCGTCGCCGCTCCCGGGCCCTCGGTAGAACGGCTCGAAGATCCGGGCGCGCTCAGCGGCGCCGATGCCGGGTCCCTGATCGACCACGCGCACGACGACCTGGGGCCCGTTCCGGCGAACGTGCACCGA
>Ga0335078_10011800_pt1 | contig 12964 bp, 5 predicted proteins | sample Lox_Sample_32_FD_206711 | JGI IMG/M metagenome (GOLD analysis project Ga0335078, IMG submission 206711) | Soil microbial communities from Loxahatchee National Wildlife Refuge, Florida, United States - Lox_Sample_3.2 | ecosystem: Environmental > Terrestrial > Soil > Wetlands | place: USA: Florida... | reverse complement strand
CGCCGGACGCGATCTTTGCCACCAAGAACAGCACCACGATCTATGCCTTCGAGGTGCTGCAACGGCTCAATATCGCCATTCCTCAATCCATGGCCTTGCTCGGGTTTGACGATTTTGAGCTGGCTTCGACGGTGCGGCCATCCATCAGCGTCGTCCAGCAGCCGGTGGAGGAGATCGGACGGCAGGCCGCGGAGATCCTGTTCGACCAGCTTCGCGACGAGCGCAAGGCCGGCGCGCAGACGGCAAAGCATCCGGTGCAGATCAAGCTGCAGACGCGATTGATTCAGCGCAGCTCCTGCGGGTGCGTTCCGCCGAATGCGTAGGGCAGATGGAGAACTCGCTATTCAGTCTCCCAGGTCTCAGAATCGAGACCTGGGGCACCCGAATCTGTTGAGAGGTTGGGTTGCCTCAGTGCGGGGAGGCGGGCACAGGCGTGAAGGGGTTCGGCGTTTCGGTCGAGGAGTGCGTGCTGTTCAGCTTGTCGCACAAAGCGAATTCTCGCGCGGCCTGGTCTTTCAGGCCTTCGCTGCGATAGATGCGGCCGAGCTTGAAGTGCAACTCAGAAGAATTGGGTGCGAGCGCGACGGCTTTTTCTAGTTCGATCTGCGCCATGGCAAGGTTCTTCCGGGCTTCATAGACCTTGGCCAATTCGTCGTGGATCCGGGGATTGTCCGGGGCGACAGACACGGCCTGGGTCAGATAACCAATCGACGCATCGAAATCGTGCTCGTCGGCGAGCAAGGTTCCGAGGTTGAGAAACGGCTGCGGATCGGTGGGAGATTCTCGCTGCCAATCGATCGCGGTCTGGAAGGCGGTCTTCGCTTTGACGCGCTGGTTCATCTCCTGCCATGACAGTCCCAGGTTGTTTTCCGCTTCGATGTACTTCGGATGCAGGGCCAGCGCGCGCTCGAAGCTGGCTGCGGCTTCCTGGAATCCGTTCTCACTGTACTGGGTGCGGCCAAGCAGGTACCATGCATCCGCGTCTTGGGGAGTTTCGCGGGCGACTTCAGTGAACCACTTGTCGGCATCGGCGAAGTCGCCGAGCAGGACGTAGTCCGAGGCCACGATCTTCAGATCGCCGGCATCGGGACGCCGGTACTTGGCTCCCGCGGTGAATTCAGTAAGCGACGGCTTGGCTTTCTTCTCGCGAAACAGCACGTAGCCAAGCAGAAAATGCGCATCGGCGGAATCGGCATGGGCATGCAGGTAAGTCTGGAGCCATGCTTCGGAATCGGCCAGCGCGCCCGACTTGAGCAACGATCGCGCCGGGGTGAGCGGGTCGGGTGGTTGCTGAGCGACTGACGGGACGCACGCCAATGCGAGAACGAGCAGCGCGAATTTGTCGCCTGCGGGATAGAATGCCAGCAGAATTGCCAGCGCGACCGCGCTACGGTGCGTTCTATGGCTCCGAGTTCTTGATCGCCTTGACGTCATTTGCCTGCCTGGCTACGGCTTCGCTGGCTTCGCGCTGCAAACGGCTGTAAGTCTGCATCTCCTTGAGCGCTTCGGCGGAGTTGCCCTGCGCGCGGTAGACCGAGGCGAGAAGAAAATGGATGCTCGGCTCTTCGGGGCTGTCCTTTTCGGCCAGCAGCAGATCGGGCAATGCCTCCGGCTGCTTGCCCAGCCGGATCAGCGCCCGGCCGCGGTCGGCCCGCGCCTGCATCAGCGACGGACAACGAGCGATGGATTTGTTCAGCTCGGCGAGGGCGTCAGCGGCCGAGTCGTTTGCCTCGAGCATGGCGTTGGCCAGCTTCCATCGCGCGATGCAGTTATAGGGATCGTTTTCCAGCTCCGCCTTGAACTCGCTCTCCGCGGCTTCCCATTTGGCGATGTTCCAATACGCCTCCGCCATGTGCATGTGCGTGCCCGGCTGGTGCGGCGCCATATCGATGGCCTTCTTGTACTCGACCAGCGCCAGGTCGTAGTTATGCATGCTGGCATCGATCTCGCCGGCGATCTCGTGGGCCACCACCGAATTGGGATCGATTTCATCGATCTTCTTTAGGGCGTCTTCAGAAAGCTGAAGATAGGTCTTGCCGAGCGTGTACCATGCCTGCTGATCTTTCGGATTTCGAGACACAATGTTCTTCAGGTGAGCGGCTGTTTCATCGAGTTTCTTTTCGTGAAGCAAGACCTGGCAGAGTATCATCTCGACCTGGTCGTCTTTCGGATTCGCGCGCAGAGCGGTGCGAAGCTGCGGCTCGGCTTTCCCGTCCTCGCCTAACTGAAAGTAACTCATGCCCAGCATGGCCGACGCCGTAGGCATGTCGGGATTGATCTCCAGGCCTTGCTTCAGGACTTCGGCGGTGCGGGCGTAATCGTGCTCGTTGAAGTAGAGCCGGCCCAGGTTGTTGTAGGCCGCGGCGAGGTGCGGGGCCAGCTTGATCATCTCCTGATAATCCTGAACCGCGGCAGGAATTTCATTTCGCTGCTGGGCGGCCTTGGCCTGCTCATAGAGCTGCTGCACCTGGGGCGTGACCTCGTCGGAAGCCTGGGCCGCAGGAGATTGTGCGAACGCAACGCAAGACGCGGCCAGGCAAAACATGAGACAACAGCCGGAGATCGAACTGCCCTTCATAAAGGCTCATTATATCCGCGGCATATCTGGTAAAGCCCAATCCGAAATCGAGAAGAAAAACCGGGCTGCGGTAAAGCAGCCCGGCAGGAAAAAAGAGACAGCATGCGATGCAAGCGCGAAAAGGATAGATCAGAAAGTGAGGTGGAAACTGACCTGCCCTTGCCGGTTATTCGGGAAGTTTCCTGGCGTGCCCTGCGAGACGATCTGCCCGAAGGAGTTGTCGCTCACGTTGGTGTCAGGGTTATTGAACTGTGTCCGGTTGAAGGCGTTGAAGTAATCGACCTGCAGGATTCCCTGGAAGCGCTCGCCGAAGTAGAAGTGTTTTCGGGCGTTCAGGTTTTCCACGGCCTCCGACGAGCCTCTCATGCCACTGTAATTGCGCTTGGCATCGCCAAGGACGAACTGCGAAGGAGTGACCGTGAAGGATGCCGGGTCCCACATCTGCGCGACGCCGATCTTGCCCACGAAGTAGTCGCGCGCCTTCGAGTAGTGAGCCGTGTGGAGGCTGACGGACGGATTGCGGTTGGGACGGTCGAACCCGTTGGGGAAGGGCGTGCCGTTTTCGCCGGGCCCGAGCGCTCCGTTTGTGCTTTCCTCATAATCCAGGATCCAGCCGACTTGCCAGCCGCCTACCAGGTTGCCGAGTTTCCTGTTGTTGATGAATTGCTTTCCGGGACCGATGGGCAGTTCGTACGTGCCGCTGGCCTTGAGGGTATTCGGCTCGTCGGAACCGGAAGGAGCCCATTCCGGCAGCTGGTTGTACTTGTTGATGCCGCCGGAAGTGAAGCTCCCGAATCCGCTGCTGGTGTTGTCCATCAGTCGCGAGAGCGTGTAGCCCACCAGGAAGTTCAACCCGTTGGTGAAGCGCTTTTCGACCTCGATCTGGCCGCTCTGGTAATAGGTTGTACCCAACGCTTCAAAGTTGTTGAAGATGTACGAGTACTGGGGGAAGGGCTCCAGGGCCTGGGCGACCGTCGCCGAGCCGCCGAAGTCATTGACGAAGTTGGGATAAGGCAGTTTCACGCCATCGAGCACCTGCTGACCGGGCACGAAGACGTCATCCAGCTTGGAACCCATGGAAAGATAGGTTGGATTCATCTGGTCAATGCGATTGTTCTGGCTGGGCAGGTGAATGACGCGGTTGCCGACCCATGCGGCCTGGACGCGCATGCTGTAGGGCAGTTCGCGTTGCACGTTCAGGTTCCACTGCTGGCTGTACGGCGCGTAGCCGTCGTTCTCGCTGAAGGCATTGATCTGCGCCCCATTTCCGAGACTTGGGCTGAATGGCGTGGGGTTGACCGCGGGAATGGGGTTCGTATCCCAGTTGCCGTTCGAAGACGTATTGCTCCCCGTCGTGTTGCGGGCGAACGAACCGGTCAACAGGTTGCCGTAGTTCACGGCGACCTTGTTGGTGCCGTATTCATAGGCGCCGCCATTCAGGAAGGCGACGTCAAAACCGCCCTGGATGACCGTCTTCGAGTTGAGTTCGTAAGCAAAGCCGAAGCGCGGGCCGATGTGTCCCCAGTGGGTGGAGGCACGACTGAATCCTGCGCATCCGGTGCAGTTGCCGAACCGGGTCGCAGCTCCGGGGATGCCGCCTGCTGCGGGATTGGTCCCCGGGTGATCCGGATCGAAGAAGACGATCAGGTTGTGATTTTCGGTGAACGGCACCTGCATATCCCAGCGGAATCCGACGTTCAGAGTGAGTTTGGGCGTCAGCTTGATGTCGTCCTGAACATAAGGCGACAGGTCCAGATTGCGCAGCTCCAGCTCTTGCGAGTTGCTGCGATTCGTCGAATCGGGAAGGCCGAGCAGGAAGCTGGCAAAAGCGTTGCCTCCGGTCGCGCCGTTCAGCGCAGTCTGAGATGGGCTGAAGTTGAAGTGCCCGCCCTCGGTCTGCTCTTCGTTGTCATCCTGGTAGGTGCGGCGGAATTCGCCGCCGATGTTGAAGGTATTGCGGCCTTTGCTCCACAGCCAGTTGTTCACGACAGCGATGCCGAGCTTGCGGTTGATGGACTGGTACCACGAGCCGCCGGTTCCCCAGTCGGTGTAGAAGCGGGCGTCATCGTTGTTGTCGCTGTTGGTTCCGAAAGTGATATTGGGCGGAATGTTCTCGTTGACCACGGTCGGGGTGGTATAGCCCTTGGTGATATTGTACTGATCGTTGATTTCGCCGATCCAGCCGACACCGGCCGTCATGACCAGGTGAGGCGTGAGCGCGTTCGAGTAATTCAGCAGGAAGATGCTGCCCAGCGCCGGCTCGTATTTCATGCTGTTGAGCGGATTGGGAGCGACAACCAGCGGGTTGTAGTCAAAGCTATAGTTCGAGAAGCTGTTGCGCCACTGGGTGTAGTGGATGCTCTGTGTCGGCGTAAGAGTCTGGTCGATCACGAATCCCCACACATGCTGAATGTGAGGATTGATGAACGGCGCAAAGCTCTTGTTGTCGATAAACCCGCCGGGGCCCGTGCCCGGACGATCCGGATTGGGGATGAACTGGAGCAGCGCCGAGGATTGTTTGCTGATCCTGTCGGGCGGGATCACGTTCACCTTGCCGTTGTAAGAGAACTGGTTGCCCGTGGTCGGGTCGTAGATGTTGTTCCCGGTGGCCGCGGACCAGGCGCTGAAGTCTCCGATCTTCTGCGCTGCCGTTGGAACCGTCGATGGGTTGGTGTTTTCGTTGTTCTGCTTATACCACTCCTGGCTGTAGTGGCCGAAGGTCCGGTTGCGGCCATCGTAGAGGTGCGGAATACGGATGGGGCCGCCGATGTCGAAGCCGTAGTTGTTTTCGTGATCCGGGGGCGGAGTGGACGAACCTCCCCACGCCGGGCCGTTGAAGAATCCAACCGAATCAAAGAAGCTGTTGCGGTTGATCTCGAACAGCTCGCCGTGGTACTGGTTGGTGCCCGATTTCATCTGATACGTGAGCGCGCCCTGGCCCAGGCCCCACTGCGCCGAGAAGGTAGAGCGCTCGACCTTCGACTCTTCCACCAGATCGTAGGGCGGATTGAAGTTCGTGGTGTAGCCTTCGGTCTCGGATTGGGGCGCCGGTATGCCGTTGTAAACAATCTCCTGCTCGAAGTCGACGCCGCCGCTGATGCGATGAGAGAACGTGTTGCCGGTGGTGCCGGGCGCCAGGAACTGGAGCGAGTCGATCTGGCGGCCGCGGCCGGAGACTTCCTCGGGGAGCGACTCGACGACGACCGGTTCGATTTCGCTGCCCAGCTCAGGCTGCGTGGTATTGAGAGCGATCTGGTCGGCGGTGACCTGAACCGTCTCATTGGTCGCACCGGCAGTCAATGAGAAGTCGATGGTAGCCGTGGTGCTGACTTCGATGTTGATGTGCTGCTTGACTTCCTTCTTGAAGCCCGTAGTGTCGACTTCGACCGTGTATCGTCCCGGGTTGAGTCCCTTGAAGGAGTAGGTGCCGGCGCTGCTGGTTACGGTATGGTCCGCGACGGAAGTACCTTCATTGGTGATGGTCACATTTGCGTTCGCAACGACCGCGCCGGTGGTGTCAGTAATGGTGCCGGTGATTCCGGCGCTGGCCTGACCCGAGGCAATGCGAGGCATCAGCAGCGCGAGGCACGCAAGGGTGAATGCGAGCGCGAGCGCCAGCCTTGAATAGGCTATGGGCACACGCAGCCGAAGGCTCTCCTGAGTTGGGGATATGGATCTCACTGAGTCTCCTTCAAAAAAAGTTACAGTCGGCTTGCAAATCGTGAATCAGGTCCGAACCGTGGGAAGATACGATTGTCCGGCCTGAACCTCCGGGGGTTTTTGGAACCGATACCAATTGCGGGGTGGTATCGTTTCCATAGCGCAAAAATATACGTGGACCAAGATTGGAGTGTCAAGGAGAAAATTCCGCGTCTCCGGCTAAATGCTCTCCGAACAAGGACTTGATGGCGGCGGCCTGCTCCACCGTTGAGGCGACCCCACACCGTTTCAGCTCAATGGCGATGTGGGACCGAACTCACCCCCGAAGCCGGAGGACAAAGCCTCCCTCCGCACAGCGCGGAGGCGATGCCTTGGCTTTCCACGAGGTCGTAGATGCGGTCCAAGAAGGGAAGCTTGACCGTCTCTTTCCTGCCCGAGGGCCAGTGGATCTCGGCGGAGCCGGCCTCGGTGGCCTCGCCCAGACCGAAGTGCAGTCGGGGATCGTTGGTGGAAACATAGCTGCCGCCGCTCAGTACATCGCGCCTCTGGCGCATGCCGTTGGCAGCGAGGTAAACGGTGGCGCCAACCGCATCCCGGGGACTTCCCTGGCCACCGACCAGCCTGAGCTCGACCCAGTGATGGCGGTCGGGATCGACATTCTTCAGAAGAATCGGCGGGCCGTCGAGGCGGTTGATCACCACGTCGATCTTGCCGTCGTTGAACAGGTCGCCAAACGCGGCGCCGCGCCCCGAAATGACCTCCGCTTCGCCCGAGCCCTTCACCGGCGGCTCTTCTTCGAATTTTCCGTCGCGCAAGTTGCGGAATAACAAGGGACGCTCGGCATACGATGTTCCCCAATCCGCGCGGTCAGCGATCGGATAGATATGGCCGTTGATCATCATCAGATCGAGCCAGCCATCGTTGTCGAAATCGAGAAAGCCGGTTCCCCAGCCGAGGAAGGGTATCGACACCTTGCCGATGCCCGCACGCATTCCTACGTCGGTGAAGCTCCCGCCGCCGTCGTTGTGAAAAAGCAGCTTGGCCTCGTCGGAAAAGTCGGTGATGGCGAAATCGAGCAGGCCATTGTTCAGGTAGTCTCCTGCGGCAATGCCCATGGCGGCAACTTCGCGGCCATCCTCGTTGAGGCCGAAACCGGAGGTCAGGCTCGCGTCGTCGAAGGTGCCGTCGCCGCGATTGAGATAGAGATAGCTCAAGGTGGAATCATTGGCGACGATCAGGTCGACTCTGCCGTCGTTGTTCACATCGGCAAAGAGCGGCGTCAACCCGTAGTACCGATTCTTCGCGTCGGAGACGCCGGCCTTTTCGCTCACATCCGTAAAGGTCCCGTCGCCGTTGTTGTGAAAAAGATGGTCGGGCTCGCCTTCAAGTCCGCGCGGCCCGCACATGACCACGACGCCTTTGAATTCGCAGGTATTCATTCCCGAGGCCGGCGTGCCCGGATAAGGCAGGTTCTTGCGATCGAAGTGAACGTAGCCGGAGACGAAGAGATCGAGCCGACCGTCGCCGTCGTAATCGCCCCAGGTGGCCCCGGCCGACCAGTTGCCCAGCGTAACGCCGGCTTTCTCGGCCACGTCGGTAAACGATCCGTCGTGATTGTTGTGGTAGAGCCGGTTCTTGCCCCAGTTGGAGACGAAGATGTCGGGCCAGCCGTCATTGTCATAATCGGCAATGGCCACGCCGAAGCCCCAGCGGTCGTTGGTGACGCCGGCTTTTTCGGCGACGTTGGTGAACGTGCCGTCGTGATTGTTATGAAAGAGCGCGGCGTGCGGCGGCGTCTCTTTGCCGTCGAGCGCGTTGAAGGTCGAGCCGTTGACGAGATAGATGTCGAGCCAGCCGTCGTTGTCGTAATCGATGAGGCCGACGCCGGAGCCGTTGGTGTCGACGATCAGCCCCTTGTCCGCTGCGCCCATCCGATGGCTCCAGCCGGAGAGCCCTGCTTCTTTGGTTACATCCTTGAAAATGATGGGGCCGGAATCGACAATGCTGTCGGCAGTGACGGGAGGTTTGCGCGCTGCTGACGACGCGGTTCCGACGGGAGGGTTGCGTTGGTTCGCGTTTTGCGCGATGAGAAGCAGGGACGCAAAACATGCGAGAGAGGATGTGATCGCTTGACGGATGCATCGGACAGATGCCAATTTTGTCCCTCAACGATTGAGTCTACCCCGAGGCACGATTCGGGCACCCGGCGTATACTCCGGTTGGTTCCGGAATCAGGTAGCGGCCCTCTCTATGTTGCCCTTTGCTCTCACGAGACGACGCATCCTTCAATCGGTGTTTTTCGCTCCCCTACTTAGCCTGCCGGTCGGTTTTCTGCACAGTCAGCCCTCCTGTCCGGCCGCTTCCCCTCACACGCAAACTCCGGCAGACGAGGCCTACGCGAACGGCGATACCGCGACGGCCGAGTCCTTGTATGCGCAGGCTCTGGCGCAAAATCCGCATGACGCCGCGCTCTCGGCGGCGCTGGTGCGGACGCTTCTGCGCGAGCGCAAGGTCGACAAAGCCGCCGAGCAGGCGAAAGCCGGCATCACAGAAAATCCGCATTCGGCCGATGCGCTGGCTGCGCTGGCCGAGGTCGAGTTGCGCGAGGGGCAGCCATGGCTTGCCGCTGAGACCTTGGACAATGCGGCGAAGGCCGATCCCTGCAATGCGCGCGTTCACCTGGTTCGCAGCCGCGTCGAGCGCATCGACTCGATGTACGCCTCCCAGCGCGCCGAGATTCAAAAGGCGCACGCGATCGATCCGGCAGATCCCGATATTCTGCAGGCATGGAACAGCATTGTTTCGGCGGCGCAGGAGGTTGAGGGTACCGAAAAATCGCTGGCCACAATGAAAGACCTCGATGCGCAGACGCGACAAAAGGCCGAAGCGTCGGTTCGCTCGCTCCTGCCGCTGCTCAGCGAGAATTCGCAGACCTGCAAGGTGCTGCCGTCAGCGCCGTCGGCCGAGTTATCCCTGCTGCCATCAAAGCAGGACGGCAAGCATCTCGATGGTTACAAGCTGGAAGTGCAAATAGGAAAGAGCAATCTGAAGCTGACCCTCGACACGGCCGCTTCGGGCCTGTTCATCACGCGTACCGAGGCCGACGAGAACGGCTTTCACCAGTCGCCCGACGATCCTTCCGGGACGGTCCGGATCGACAGCGTTCGCATCGGGCCGCTCGAATTTCACGACTGCATGGTGGGTGTAAGCGACACGCCATTCGCCGGCAAGGAAGACGGCTTCATCAGCGCGGATATGTTTGCGTCGTACCTCATCGGCATCAACCCGCGCGACGGGAAGATGACGCTCGAGCCACTTCCCGCGCAGACGGGCTCGCTTCCGGGCGACCGCGCGAACTCGCCCGAACTCGCCGGTTACACGCCGGTCTATCATCGCCGGCAATACCTGCTCGTTCCCGCAAATCTCGACGCCAGATCGCGGCGCCTCTTCGTACTCGATTCCGGCATGCGCTACAGCGCCATGGCACCCGCGGTGGCGCACTCGCTTTCGCATCTCAAGATGAACTTCACCAATCCCATGCCGAGCGTGTCCGGCGCGCCCATCCAGGTCTACCGCGACAGCTTCGACTTTGAGTTCGCCAGCCTGTCGCTGCGCCATCAGGACCGTGTCGTCGAATTCGATCCTTCGGCAATTGAGAACAATACCGGGTTCGAGATTGGCGGGCTGCTCGGCTTCGACATGTTGCATCTGCTCAACATGCATCTCGATTATCGCGACGGGCTGGTGAAATTCGAGTCGATCAACACCGAGGCGGCGCCGGCGGCCGCGAGCGGAAACCTGACGGCATCGGCACCGAGCCTGGAATGCCCGCGGATCAGCGACGAGGAGTTCCCGATCCAATCCACGCTGGAAGCGAAAGTGCAGGGGACGCTGGATTCGGCCCACCTGAAACCGGGAAAGGAGATATGGGTGAAGGTGGTGCAAGGCTACGCGCTGCCTGGATGCACGATGAATCAGGATGCGACCCTGTACGGCCGCATCACAGCGGCATCGTCATCGGAGCTGTCGGTCGACTTCGATCGCGGCGATTGCGTAGGTCATGCCGGGCAGAAGCTCTCGCTGAAGCTCATCGGGCTGGTGGCGCCGCCGGGCGCCGCGTCGGGGCTGCACGAGTCGATGCCGACCGAAGTTGCGAGAGGAGCGCGGAGCATCTCCACTGCGGTCGGGGCTACCGATGGTTACGACCCAGCGCTGCGCATCGATAGCCTGCCCAAGACCGTGCACCCCGGCCTGATCGTCGGCATTCCGAACCTGAGCCTCGATCCGCAAGGCGGTCCGGCGTGCAGCGCGAAGATCACGAGCAAGAGCCGCAGCGTGGAACTGGGCGCGGGCGCGCAGTTCATTCTGACCGCGGTGGGGCCGAATTAAGACGTCCAAGACAGAATTCAAAACAGTTTCATTCAGGGGTCTGAAGACCCCTGCTCCCTCCGTTTGAAGCGTTTCGGGTGCCCCCGGTCCCTTTGTTGGGACCGGGGATAGAGCGGGCTCCGCGGACACCGTTCTATTGAGAAGTCGCCGCTTCCCGGGCTGAGGCGGGCGCCATCGGCCCGGGCTCGGTGCGGCCCAGCGTGTCGTAGAGCGGCTGCAGTGGATTCACCTTTGGATCTTCTTTGGCGACCGAAACCGCGAGAATGCGGATGCTTTCGTTCGAAGGCAGCGTCAGCGTCTTCGCGCCGCGTGGCAGATCCATGCCGTAGACGAAGAGATAGCTGTACTGGTAGGGCTCATTCAATCCATCGGCCGTGTGATGATGCGAGCAATACCAGGCGAGCGTTGCCGGCTTGATGAATCCGGCGCGCAGGCCTAGATAGTCCGCAGGGTAATCCGGCGACCAGTCGGGCGAGCCACGGTCGTTGATGTCCCATTGCGCGTGATGCGCCGACACCGCCCAGTCTTTGCGCAGCGCGACCTGGTGAGCGGGCTCGCTGTCGTATCGGCCGCCGCCCAGCGTAACGGAATCCGGCCGCGGCTTCCAGATGCGCGTATCCCATTGCCCTATGAATCCGCCCCAATTCTCGACGGTCAGGCGATCGGAATGCGATCCGGCGCGGAAGACAGCCGGCTGGTCGCCATCGTCCGACGCCGCGATCACGTAGACGCGGTTAAAGTCGCCGGCCGGCAGATCGATCGTCTGTCCCTTGGCAACGAGAGCGTCGGGCTGGTCTGCGCCACCGGAAGCCAGCGAAAAATCGATTCCGTCGAGGTGCAATTGCGTGGGAAGCATTTCCGCCGGGAGCGCGTCGCCTTGTTTGTCGAAGCCGCCGGTGGAATGCGTGTCGTCGTCGCTCGCCGCGGCGAGATCGTAGTGGAGTGAAACCGGCTGCGATTCGAGCGGATGCAGATGCGCCGGCGCCGCGCCCAGCCGCAAAGCGAAGGTGCGCGGCTGGTATCCGCGGAACGAAGCGACCAGCGCGCCATCGCTCAGCGTCGGCGTGGGAGCATCGATGGGCAGTTCCTGCCCGTTGACTTCGCGCGCGGATTCGATCGGCCCGGCGAACTTGATCTTCACGTCGCTTGCCGGCTTGCCGTCGAGTTCGACCATGCGCAGAATGGTTTCGTCGCTGGTCTCGGCTTTCTTGAGCGCCAATATGCGGATGTGCGGATCGCTCACCGTCACCAGCGAGAAGCTGCGGCCCAGCGCGCCCGCGTGTTTCGAGGTCTCGAAACCGATCAGCGGCGTGCTCAAGCGGTATCCCTGCCAATCGGTCTGGCCTTCGCGCCAGTCGCCGCGATGGCCTGCGAGTCCGAAGACGATCTCATGATGGCCCCAGTCCTGGTTCTCCTGGTCGGTAAACTCGCCTTTCATCTTCGACGCCTCTCCCGGCGTGCGGATGAGCGTGAGCCGCAGGGTATGGTCGTCGCGCTTGTCTGAGCCGTTCTTGACATCGGTGAGAATCGTCGCGCCCCACGCGCCGCTCTGATCGGTGAGGTCGATCCAGTGATGCGACGCGACCTCGAACTGGCGTTCTTGCGCGGTGGGCCGCTGAATGGTGCCGATCTCCCAGTTATAAGTTGCCATCTGGTTCGAAGCCGAGAGCGGGAAGACCGCCTTGAGGTTCGCGCCCAGCGTCTTCCAGTCGATCGACTCGGTGAACTCGACGCGATTGCCGGCGTCGCCCGCGGCCAGGCGCACGATCTGCACGAACTTCGATCCCTGCGCTTCGCGCGTGACTTCCACGGCCACGCGCGCCGGACCGCTTTCCAGGACGCGAATCTTCGCCGGGCCGCCGACGTAGGCGCGCGGCGGCGCCTGCTCCTGGTCGAAATCCATATTCCACGCCGGCCATTGCTTCGGCGCATCGTTGGAGATGGCAAGACGAATCGGCGCGGAGAGCAGTTCCTTGTTCAGCGATTTGTCGAAGATGCCGGTGACGTTGCCGTCTTTGTTGATCGAGACGCGATAGCGCGCGTTTTCGAGAGAGTTCTCGCTGACCTTGAGCTCGCCCGAGTGCGCAGCGGCCTGGGCGCGGCGGATGTCGTAGACGGCGAAGCCGACCGGCGGCGCTTTGGCGAGAAAAAGGATCTTGCCGTTTTCATCCACCTGCGCGGGCACATCGCTGCCGTCAGGCCCGGTCACGCGCACCGCTTTTGGCGTTCCTCCGGGAAACGCGGTGGAGGCTTCGACAACGTCGTCGCGCTCGATGTTGAGCGGGTTGTAGACGACAGCCGGAACTCCGCTCACGTCCGTGTCCAGTCCGGACGCGA
>Ga0335078_10011799_pt1 | contig 12964 bp, 12 predicted proteins | sample Lox_Sample_32_FD_206711 | JGI IMG/M metagenome (GOLD analysis project Ga0335078, IMG submission 206711) | Soil microbial communities from Loxahatchee National Wildlife Refuge, Florida, United States - Lox_Sample_3.2 | ecosystem: Environmental > Terrestrial > Soil > Wetlands | place: USA... | reverse complement strand
CGGTCGAGGACCAGGCCACCGACCGGGCGTTCCGCATCGGCCAGCGCCGCGACGTCCAGGTACGCAAGTTCGTCTGCGTCGGCACCCTGGAGGAGAAGATCGACGCGATGATCGAGCAGAAGAAGGCTCTTGCCGAGCAGGTCGTCGGCACCGGCGAGGGCTGGCTCACCGAGCTGTCCACATCCGCGCTGCGCGAGGTGCTCACCCTGTCGCCTGAGGCGGTGTCTGCATGAGCGAGCGGTCGGGAGACCCGGAGCGAGCGGGAAGGTCGGCATGAGCGAGCGGTCGGGAGACCCGGAGCGAGCGGGAAGGTCGGCATGAGCGAGCGGTCGGGAGACCCGGAGCGAGCGGGAAGGTCAGCATGAGCGAGTGGCGAGGCTGGGAGTCGTCTCGGCCGATCGCTGTCGAGGGCGGCATCAGGGCCAAGAGCAAGCGCGGTGCGATCGGCGAGCAGTGGTGGTCGAGACGTTTCATCGCGGTCCTTGAGTCCTGGGGCATGACCGGCCGGCTGCAGCGCGGCCGGAATTACGCCCGGCGCGGCCAGGTCATGGAGTTCTCGCTGAATACGGGTAAGGTGACCGCCCGGGTGCAGGGCTCGCGGCCCGCCCCATACAAGGTGTCGATCACCGTGCTGCCGCTTACCACCGCGCAGTGGCGGTCGGTTGAGTCACGGCTGGCCGCGCAGGCGCTGTTCCGCGCCCGGCTGCTGGCCGGCGAGATGCCACAGGAAATCGAGCAGGTCTTCGCGGACTGCGGCACGCCGCTGTTCCCCCGATCGGCTCGCGACCTGACAATGAACTGCAGTTGCCCGGACTGGGAGGTCCCGTGCAAGCACCTGGCCGCGGTCTGCTACGTGCTCGCCGAGGCGTTCGACGCCGATCCGTTCGCGATGCTCGCCTGGCGTGGCAAGCAGCGCGAGGAGCTGCTCGCCGCGCTGCGCGGCAAGACCGCTCCGCACGCGGGCTCCCTGGCCGCGGGCACCCGGCCCGCCACCGCGGCGACCAGCCCGGCGCATGACCTGCTCGATGACGTGACCGGGGCGCCGCTCGCCGAGTCGCTCGCGGACTACTGGTCTCCCGCGATCAGCCAGGCGCGGCTGCGTGCCCTGCCGCCGAGCCCGGCGACACCGCCCGACCTGCTGCTGCGGATCGCTGACCCGCCGCAGCTGCAGGTCCACGGCACAGGTCTGCGCGAGCTGCTCGCCCCCGCCTACGTTAGGCTCGCGGCGCCCGAGGCGGCTGCCGCAACGGAGGGCGCGCCAGCGCAGGACACGGCGGGATAGCCGTCCCTGACGCGCGGTATTAGGGCAGATTCCAGTGAAACATGAAGAACACAGGAGTCTATCCGTAGCAAAGCGTATTGTGTGATAATCGCCACGTACGTGCCACACTGATGGATTTTGTGACCGCTGGGTCTGGGCAGTCACATCAGATTCGTACAAAGCCGCAGGTAGCCGGTAGTTCGCGGCCGCCTCCAACGTCAGGAGTGTGCCCGAGTATGACTCACTCTGTTCGCTCGCGTCTTTGGATCGGGCTAGCTGCGGGGGTGCTTGCCATCGCCACCACCGCCGGCGCCGCCCAGGCATCTTCGGCCCCCGGGCCGAATACCCCCGAGCAGATCCCGACCGGGGTCCTCGCGTCGGCGCTGCCAGGCGCGTCCGCGTTCGGCAACACTCCGCCGAACACACCTGAGCAGGTTTCCTTCATCCTCAAGGAGCGCAACCGCGCCCAGCTTGAGTCCGCCGTGACCCGCGGCCAGACCAGCTTCGACTCGGTGGGTCAGTTCACCGCCAAGTACGGCCAGAGCTCAAGCGCGGTCAGCGCGCTAACCGGCTACCTGGCGTCGTTCGGCATCACGACCACGGTCTACCCGGGCAACGTCGACGTGTCGGCATCCGGCACGGCCGGTGAGTTTGACGCGGCGCTGGCCACCGTGACGAAGAACTACCACGTCCCCGCGCAGCACGGCGGCGACGGCTACCAGGTACCCGCGCAGACGGTGTACTGCTCCGCCGGAGCGCCGAAGCTGCCGTACCGCATCGCGCAGTACGTGCTCGCGATCCTCGGCCTGACCAACTACGCGCCGTTCGACAGCCATGCGATCCACGTGAACAGCAAGCTCACCGTGAGCGCATCCGCGGGCTCCACGGGTGACCAGCCGACCGACTACCTGCCGTCCGACTTCGCCGCGAGGTACGGCGTCACCCCGCTGTACAAGAAGGCCAACGGGACAGGGGAGACGATCGGCATCGTCACCCTGGCCGCGCTTGACCCTGGGGCGCCGCAGTACTTCTGGACGAACGTCGCGAAGGTGCCGGCCACCGGCCGCACGGTGACCGTGGACAACATTGACGGCGGCCCCGGCGCGCCAAGCGACGCGGCAGGCACCGGCGAGACCGACCTCGACGTGGAGCAGTCCGGCGGGGTGGCTCCCGGCGCCAACGTAATCGTCTACCAGGCGCCGAACTCCGACCCCGGGTTCATCGACGGGTTCTTCGCCGCGGCGAGCCAGAACACCGCGGACACGGTCTCGACGAGCTGGGGCGAGTCTGAGACGATCGTCGCCGCCGCGGTCGCGGCGGGCCAGGAGTCGGCCGCTTACCTATCCGCCTTCGACCAGGCGTTCCTTGAGCTCGCCGACCAGGGCCAGTCGATCTTCGTCGCCTCCGGCGACTACGGCGCCTACTCCGCCTTCGCCGACCTCGGCACCACCAACCTGTCGGTCGGCACACCGGACGACAGCCCGTACGTTACGTCGGCGGGCGGCACCACGACGCCGTGGAGCGGCCCGCTCACCGGCCCCGACGGGACCGTCAACGTCGCCGTCACTAGCCAGCGCGCCTGGGGCTGGGACTACCTCTGGGCGCCGATCGCGACCATCACCGGCACCTCGTACGCGGTCGCGGCGGAGGCCGACATCGGCGGTGGCGGCGGCGGGTTCAGCGTTTTCGAGTCCGAGCCGTCCTACCAGACGCTGGTGTCGGGCACCTCCGACTACCACGCGGTGCAGTACCTGACGCCGACCGACTACCAGTCGGTGGTGACCGGCGTCAACTTCGTCGAGCCGACGGCGTGGAACGTCACCTCCACCCCGCCGCTCGTCTCCGGACAGGGATCGGGCCGGGCGGAGCCCGACCTGGCCGCCGACGCCGACCCGTACAGCGGTTACCTGCTGTACGAGCCGTCGGCGGTGGCCGCGGGCAACCCGGCGCTCGAGCCCGGCTGGGGCGGCACGAGCTTCGTGGCACCTCAGTTCAACGGCTCGACGGCGGTCATCGACTCCTACCTGGGGCACCGCATCGGGCTGTGGAACCCGAGCCTGTACCAGTTCGCCGCTGGTTCCGCTAGCCCGGTCACGCCGCTCAGCCAGGCCGGTACCGGCAACGACAACCTCTTCTACACCGGCAACCCCGGCCAGCAGTACAACCCGGCGTCCGGCCTCGGCGTGCCGAACGTCGCCGCGTACGCCGGCGACCTCGCCGCCAAGGGGTAATCCCGGTCGGCGGCTGGAAAGGCGAAAGGCACCGGGCCGTCCCGCAGCGCGCGGGGCGGCCCGGTGCCGCGTCCGGGCGCCGCGGTACACCCGGCCAGCAGGGTCACATGTGTTATCGGGAGCTCCCGCTCTCGTTCGGTGGCATTGGTTTGATCCCTCACGCCGGCGGGGCGACGGGGGCGGTCTGGCCGGAGCGGCGCAGGGCCTCGGCCACGAAGCCGGCGCACTTGAGCTCCTCGACCAGCTCACGCAGGAAGCGGATGCTTTCCCCGCGCCTGCTCTTCGCGGTGCCCACCGCCTGCGGGATCTCCATGAAGCGGCCCTCGATGAGTCGGCAGCCCGGATGCGCCGCGACGAACTCGGTCATCGGTTCCCTGACGCCGGCGGCCGCCTCCAGGTGCTCGGCGAGGAACACGGCGCTGCCCTCGTCGCCGCGGACCACCGTAGCGTTCCGCAGCGTGCGGGTCAGGAAGAGGTCGTACGCGGAGCCCTCCTTCACGCCGATGCGGACGCCAGGCGTGTCGACCTCGCCCGCCGTGGTGAGCGGCGACTTGTCCGGCACCGCGTACACGCCCTCGATCAGCACGTAGGGTGCGGTGAACGCGATCTGCGCCGCGCGGGCGGGCTCGACGGCGAGGAAGCAGATGTCCGCCTGGCCGGCGGCCGTCGCGGTGAAGGAGTCGCGAGCCCCGGGGAAGCAGCGGAACTCGACGGGGACGCCGAGCCGGGCGGCGATCTCGCGCCCGATGTCAACCGTGACGCCAGCCGGCGCGGCCGGCGTGCCCTGGACAAGCACCGGGTTGTTCAGGTTGAGCGCGGCCCGCAGCACGCCTGACGGTGCGAGGCCGGTGACGATGCCCGCCGTGACATTCAGCATGCAGACACCCTAACGGGCAGCAGGGACGGCGGCCGGCGGGGTCACGGGCATCCGTGCGGCCAGGCATGCCCGCAGTGTACGGCTGCCTGCCTGGAGGCGCCCGCCGCTTGGCGGCCTGCCGGTTTATCGGTCAGCTGCCCGATGTCTCATGGCGTTACTTGCCGCATGATAGAATGCGCAAGTTTTCTCGGATCTCGCCGTAGGCGGCGGTTGCGGCACGCCCCTTGTCATGCGGGTCATACCCGGTCATCACGCAAGGAGCAGACTGTGCTTGCCCACGCTCGGCCAGACGACGCCGCCTTCGCATCGTGCCTGCGCCTCTTCCGGCAGTACCCGCTGGCCGTCCGCCGGCACTACGCGGAACACCGGTACGGCTCGATGGTGCTGATGACCCGCGACGCGGGGGCGAGCAGGTACTTCGTCCTCATCATGGAATGGGACGACCTCTTCGTGCTGCGGCACTGGAACCGCCGCGACGGCGCCCGGGTGGAGATCGGGCCGGACGAGCAGGTGCCCGCGGACATCCGCCAGGTGATCGAGGCCGGTGTCCCTGTGCCGCGCGACGGCGCGCTGCTCGGCTGGGTGGTCGGCCATCAGGTGCGGGCGGTCCTCGCCGCGTACGGCCGGCTGCCCGAGCCGTGGGACGATGCCTCCGCGGTCCCCGGCGTGCTGGTGATGCCGCATACCGGAAGCCAGCCCGCGGAGTGGCCATCGCTGGCCGACAGCCCGCTCGGTGACGGGAAGCTGTGGGAGTACGTCGCGCGGGGCCAGCTCGCGGACCTCGCGCCGCTGGTCTCGCGCCAGGCTGGACGCGTGTTCCTGGTGCCTGGCGGGGACAGCGGCGACGTACCCAGGTCCGGCGCCCGCGTCGTCGTCACCGAGCGGTTGTGCGACGACGGCTTCTGGCTGCCTGCCGGGGTCTACGCCGATCACTGGGCGCTTCGTGAGGGGGCCAAGGTGCTGACGGCCAGGCAGCTGCTGTCCCTGCCCGGTGTCGTCGACCTGGCGAGCGGCCGCAGCCAGCACTACCTGCTTGGCGTGTAGCCGCCTTCCGGCCGACGGCGGCGAGGACGGCGGCGAAAGGCGGCCTTGTTATCGATTTGGGCTGGCTCGCGGGCGGTGGAGTTGCTACGGTTCCGGTGCACCTATAGCGAGGGGAATTCGCCATGGCCGGGATGGTCTTCTTCACCGACAACTACGCCGACCGCAGCACCGACGACGGGTACCAATTCGAGTTCTACTGCCGTCGCTGTGGCAACGGCTACTCCTCGTCATTCCAGCATTCGGTGACCGGCTTCGGCGGCCGGCTGCTGCGGCTCGGCGGCGACATGCTCGGCGGGCAGCTCGGCGAGCGCGCCTCCCAGCTCGGCTGGGACGCCGAGTTCATGCGGGACGGCGTGCGCGGCTCGACCAGGGACAAGGCGCTGGCCAAGGCCGTCGAGGAGATGCAGCCCTACTTCAAGCAGTGCCATAACTGCGGCCAGTGGGTCTGCGGCCAGATCTGCTGGAACACCGAGCGCGGCCTGTGCGTGAGCTGCGCGCCCAAGCTTGACCAGGCGATGGCGCAAATGCAGGCCCAGGCCCAGGTCAACCAGCTCAACCAGAAGATCCAGTCGCAGGACTGGACCAAGGACATCAATTACCGTGACCAGGCGACCGGCATGTGCCCGTCCTGCGGGCAGGAAAGCGGCGCGGGGAAGTTCTGCCAGTCGTGCGGCCATCCGCTGGCTGCCGCGCAGTCGGTGAAGCAATTCTGCGGTAACTGTGGCACTTCGCTGAATGGCGCCAAGTTCTGCGGCGAGTGCGGCACCCCGGCCGGCTGAGGTGAGCTCCGCCGAGTACCGGCTCCTCGGCGCCGACGGTGCCCAGCTTGAGGCCGGCAGCGGCGAAGTGACGGTAGCGGGCGGTGTGCTCGAGCTTCAGTCCGCCGCAGGCGCCGCGCTGCGCGTCCCGTCAGGCCGTATCGCGTCGGTCGCCGAGCCCGAGCCGTTCGTCGTTCGTGTGATGCTGGCCGACGGCACCGCGCTCGAGCTGAGCAGGCTCGGCCGGATGCGCACCCAGCTGCTCGAGGAACTGCGCGACGCCCGGGCCGGGGTCGCCGCGGCGGAGTCAGGCTCGGTGGGGGATGCCGTCCGGTTCACGGGAACGGTCGCGGGCGCCCAGGCCGACGTGCACGTCTTCGAGGACGCGCTGCTCGTCATGACGGGCGGCGCGGCCAAGCGGGTCGCCTTCTCCTTCGTCGCGGGCGTGCGGGCGCAGGACTACACCGTCACCATCGACGTGGCGGGCCTCGGCCCGCTCGCCATCACCCGGCTTGGCCGCCGTGCCGACGAGTTCGCCGCCCTGCTCGCCGAGCGGGTGGCGGAGGCACGGACCAGGACCTCCGCCTTCCTCGGCTCGCTGCTGCCCGGCCTCGACCCGATGGCGCTGCGCGCCGCCGCCGGGCTGCTGCGCGATGGCGTGGCCGTCCCGGCCCGCGCGCTCGACGCGGTCCACCCCGACCTGCCTGCCACGCTGCTGCGGGTCGCGACGTTGCCCGGCCGGCTCGAGGCGGTGACCGGCCTCGGTGACCGGGCGGAGCTGGCGATCGGCTTCAAGCAGGTGACCTCCGTCCGCCGGGCGGCCGTGGGCGTCACGCCCTGGCGCGACAGGTCCGCGACGCCGCACATCGGCGAGCACGAGACCCCGGGCGGGCGGTTCGGCACCGGCCTCGGTGGCATGATGGGGGCCGGCCTCATGTCCGGGCTCGGGCCTGGCGGCGGGCTCGGCGGTTACGGCCCGGGCGGGTACGGCGGGTTTGGCGGCTACGGCGGGTACGGGGGTTACGGCGGGTACGGGGGTTACGGCTACGGCGGCCCGTTCGGCGGCGGCCCCGGCGGCTTCGGCGCGCTCGGTGGCCTCTGGGCGTTCCGCGCGCTCGGCGGGCTGAACTCCGGCGCCGGCGTGCAGCATCCGATGACCCCGCGCGCCGACGTCCGGCACGGCCTGCTCACGCCGGAGACCCAGGACCTGGCCGCGCTGACCACGTCCGGCGATGATCCCACGGTGCTCGCTTTCGCGCTGCTCTGCCCGGCCCGCGGCGGCGACCTGGTTGCCTACGAGGTACTCAACCAGCCCGATCCGGTCACCTACGTCTACCGGGCCGGCGGCCCCGACCCCGGCGCCCTCGTCAACCAGGCGCTGGACGAGATCGGCTTCGCCCCGGCCGCCATCCACGCCGTGGCATCGGGCGACCTGGCCGCCCCTCACCGCCAGGACGCCGCCACGTCCCCGCTCGCCCGCGCCCTGGTCGCCGAGGTCAGCCACGACGCCAACTGGCAGGCCAAGCTAGCCAGCCTGCTCAACGGCTAGCGCTGCTTACCCGGCAGCCCGCGCAGCGTGGCTTGACGGCACGTCGGCCAAAAGGAAGCGGCCCTGATCCGCACGTGCGGTCGGGGCCGTTCCTGCTGCTAGGCGGCTGAGTGCTGTAGGGCGGCTGCATGCGGTTCCATTACGAGGCAGGCCGAGGGCGGTGCCAGGGGGCCAGGCGAAGCGGCCGGGTCCGGCGCGCTGGCCGTTCGGCGGTGGTGGCCTCGCGGGCGCGGCGGGCCGTGAGTGCCTCGCGGACCAGGCGGCGGTTGGCGGCATCGGCGTATAGGTCGGCCCGGCGGGCCGCGGCGACCTGGCTGATCAGGTAGTCGTGCACGGGGATCATCTCGCTTTCTCTGCTGAGTTCCTTGTGAAGTCAGAGTGCTCCACCGGGCAGCGGGCGAGGCAGAGGCCGACTTACCCATTCGCCGCCCGCGCCGGCATTGGGCAGAAGTACCGACACCATGACGCCGCGGCGGCAGTCCGCGACGTTCGCGCCGCCAGCCGGTCGCCGGCCGCTCGGGGCCGCCGACCCCTCCGTGGCCGCCGAGGGGCCTGTTTGGTGCATAACGGTTGCAACGGGTAACCGATGTTGTTTTGGCGGATGTGTCAGGAGGGAAAAGAGAGGTCATGGGGAGCGGGAGCGTTCCCCGGGCCAGGTCTCACCCGGATCGGCTACGGGACGAAGCAGGTAGGGCGGTCGACGAGCCCGCGCGCGCGAGCACCGACCAGGCGGGCACGGATGAAGCCACCACAGACCAGCAGCGCGCGCAGTTCCTCGCGGCCGTCTCGCACGAGCTCAGGACGCCGCTGACCTCGATCATCTCGTTCAGTGAGCTGCTGCGCGGCGAGGCGGGCGGCTTGTCGTCTGACGGCGTGCGATTCCTCGGCATCATCGAGCGGAACGCCGACCGGCTGCTGCGGCTCATCGACGACGTGCTGATGCTGAATCGGATCGAGGCGGGCGGGCTGCCGCTTGACCTAGCGGAGGTCTCGCTGCCCGACCTTGCGGCGGACGCGGTGAAGAGCGCCGTCCCGGCGGCCGCCAGGTCCGGTGTCACCGTCCGCCTCGACGCGGGTGACGGCCCGCTGGTGCGGGCCGACCCCCGGCGGGTCGGTCAGGTCCTCGACAACCTGATCGGAAACGCGGTCAAGTTCTCGCACGTGGACGGCATGGTGCGGGTCCGGCTGCGGTACGCGGACGACATCTGGCGGATCGACGTGTCGGACACCGGGATCGGCATACCGCCCGAGGAGGCGGTGCGGCTGTTCGGCCCGTTCGTGCGGGCGTCCAACGCGCGGATCGCGGGCCTGCCGGGCACCGGGCTCGGGCTCGCCATCGTCAAGCTGCTCGTCGAGATGCACGACGGGCACGTCACGGTGGACAGCGTGCTCAACCAGGGGACCACGGTGAGCGTGTTCCTGCCCGTCCATCAGAACGCGGCGGCCCCGTGAACGACCGGGTCCTGCTGATCGAGGACGAACCGGACATCGCGCTCGGCATCAGGGCCTTGCTTGAAAGGAGCGGCTTCGCGGTGACCACGGCCGCCAACGGCCGGGGCGGGCTGCGCGCCTTCCACGGCCAGCATCCCGACATCGTTGTCCTCGACGTGGGGCTGCCCGAGATGGACGGGTGGACGGTGCTTGACCGCATCCGCGAGATGAGCGAGGTGCCGGTGCTCATGCTCACCGCGCGCGGTCAGGAGGCCGACAAGGTGCGCGGCCTGCGTGCCGGGGCGGATGACTACCTCACCAAGCCGTTCAGTAAGGCGGAGTTCATCGCCCGGGTGCAGGCGCTGCTGCGCCGCTCGGCGGGCGCGGACAGGGAGGCGGCCGAGGTCTTCGACGACGGGACCGTCCAGGTGAACTTCGCCGCGCACGAGGTGGCCGTGGCGGGCGTGCCCGTTGAGCTGACCGCGACGGAGTACCGGCTGCTCGCCGTCCTTGTCAGGCACCGGGGACAGGTGCTGAGCCCGGCCAGGCTGCTTGAGCTCGTGTGGAGCGACCCGCTTGGCATCGGACCTGACCGGGTCAAGTACAGCGTGATGCGGCTGCGCCGCAAGCTGGGCGGCGCGGCGGGCGCGGACTCGCTGATCGAGGCGGTCCGCGGCTTCGGCTACCGCTACCGCGCGGCCCCGGCCCGCCCGCGGGGCGGCGCCGCTGGCCGGCGGCGGGCGCCAGGCAGGCTGAGTCCGACGGCAGCCGACGGCGGCTAACCCGCGGCTAACCCAGGCTTCGTCCGCTGCTGGTGAACGCCGATTCCCCAGCCGGGACTTGGTCCTTACATTTAAGCCATGAGCGAGATCGGCAGGATCGTCCCGCTGAGCGGGCAAGCGCTTGAGCCGCTGTGGCGGGAGGTGCTCGGCAGCCGTCTGCGGACGTTGCGTACCGACCGCGACGAGACGCTCGCGCAGACGGCCGAGCGCGCCGGGATCTCACCGCAGTACCTGTCGGAGATCGAGCGCGGCCGCAAGGAGGCGTCGAGCGAGATGATCGCGGCCCTCGCGGGCGCGCTCGGCATCACGGTCGCCGACCTGATGGCCGGAGCTGCGGAAGACCTCCGCCGGATCGTCACCCCGGTCTTCGCGGTCACCACGGTCACCACGCGGACCGCGCCCGTCGGCCCCGCGGCCCGTTCCGCGCGGTACGGGTCCGGCCCGGTCGCCCTCGCCATGGCGGCCTGACCCGTCTCATCGGCTGGTGAGGATCTGGTCGACCAGGCCGTAGTCGAGCGCCGCCTGCGCGCTCAGCACGCGGTCCCTGTCGGTGTCGGCGCGCAGCGTCTCCACCGACTGGCCGGTGTGCCTGGACAGCACGGACTCCAGCTGGGCCCGCAGCCGGACGAGCTCGTCTGCCTGCAGGATCAGGTCGGGGATCGTGCCCTGCCCGCTGACCGCGGGCTGGTGCAGGATGACCCGCGCGTGCGGCAGCATCGCCCGCCGCCCTGGTGCGCCCGCGGCGAGCAGCACCGCGCCCGCCGCCACGGCCTGCCCGACGCAGGTGGTCGCCACCGGGGCCTTGATGAACTGCATGGTGTCGTAGATGGCCAGCATCGACGGGATGTCGCCGCCCTCGCAGTTGATGTAGAGGTTGATCTCCTGGTCCACGCTCTGCCCCTCGAGGAAGATGAGCTGCGCGGTCAGCGTGTTGGCGACACCCGGGTCGATCGCGGTGCCGAGCACGACGATCCGCTCGGTCAGCAGGTGCGAGTAGACGTCCATGATCCGCTCGCCGCGCGGGTGCTCGGCGATGACGTTGGGGATCGTGTAGCTGCTCATGCCGCACCCCCGGCAGTGACGCTCACGGCCGCTGCCCCCGCCGTGGGCGCGGCGGTCGGGCGCAGGCCGAACGGCCGCCGGCGCGACGGCAGCAGCGATGCGAACGTCTCGGCGATCGCGTCGACGAACCCGTAGTCCCGCGCCTCCGGCGCGGTGTACCAGTGGTCGTGCCTGGAGTCCTCGAAGATCTTCTCGAACGGCTGGCCGGTGTCGTCCGCGATCAGGCCGAGCACCGTGTCCCTGGTCCGCCGCAGGTCGGCGGCCTGCAGCTCCACTTCAACGGCGGAGCCGCCGATTCCGGCCGACCCCTGGTGCATGAGGATGCGGGAATGCGGCAGCGCGTACCGCTTGCCGCGGGTCCCCGCGGACAGCAGGAACTGACCCGCGCTGCACGCGATGCCGAACGCGAGCGTCGCCACGTCGCACGGGATGAGCCGCATGACGTCGCGGATCGCGAGCATGGACGGCACGGAGCCGCCCGGCGAGTTAATCCACAGCGCCACGTCCGCGTCCTGGTCCTCGTCGGCAAGCGTGAGCAGCTGCGCGGCGAGCAGGGTGCCGTTGTCGTCGTCGAGCGGGCCGTCGAGGACGAGCACCCGCCGCTGCAGCAGGGAAAGCCGGAACTGCGGGCTGAATACCGGGGTCTTTGATTCCTGTGACATGCCCTAAGCCTGCGCGATGACCGGCCGGATCCGCGGCGGGCGCTGCCGTCGGCAGATCTGCCCAGGGCAGCGCCCGTCAGCCCGTTACCCGGCAGCCGGTCTACCCGGCAGGGTCGTGCCAGCTGCCGCCGCCCGGCAGCAGGGAAGACGAGCCCGGGCACTCATGGTGACCTGTCCTGCCAGCCTGGTATCTGTGTTGTGCCAGACAGGACGTGTTTGCCGCAAGAAGGTTAACTTTTGGGTGGGCAGAGCAGCACGCAGGGCAGTGCGGCCACGCAGAGCGCGGTGAGCATGATGCCCGCCGTGGTTGCCGCGCCCTCCCCGCCAAGGCCGGCCAGCGGGGACAGGAAGGCGCCGAGCAGGAACGGCAGCGCGCCCAGCCAGGCCGATGCCGTACCTGCGATGGCACCCTGGCCGGTCAGCGCTATCGCGGTGGCGTTCGGGCGCATGCTGCCGAAGAAGGCGATGAAGAAGAACAGCGGCACGAGCAGTACCGCGAGCGGCGGGTGCCCGGTGAGCGCCGCGGCGAGGAAGCCGGCGCAGCCAGCGGCCATGACGATCAGCGAGCCGAGGACCACCTTGGCGACCGGCACCCGCTTCACCAGCCGCGCGCCGAGCTGTGCCATCGCCACCAGGCCGATCGAGTTGATCATGAAGAACACGCTGAACAGCTGCGGCGACTCATGGTAGGCGTCCTCGACGATGAACGGCAGCGCGGAGATGTAGGTGATGAGCGCGGCGTTGCCGAGGGTGATCGCGAGCGTGTAGCCGACGTACTGGCGGTCGCTCAGCAGCGTCCGCGAGTCCGGCAGCAGCTGGCGCAGCCGTGACGCCGCGCGCCGTTCCTGTGGCAGCGTCTCCGGCAGGAACCAGGCGAGCAGCAGCAGTACAAGCCCGATCGCGGCGAGCACGCCGAACACACCGCGCCAGCTAGTGAAGCGCAGGATCTGTGCGCCGACCACCGGGGCGAGCACCGGGGCGAGACCGAAGACCAGCATCAGCGAGCCGAGCACCCGGGCGAGCTCGGTCCCGGTGTAGAGGTCGCGGACGATGGCGAGCGACAGTACGACGCCGCCCGCGCCGGCCATGCCCTGCAGGAAGCGGAAGGCGATCAGCGCGCCGATGTCGGGCGCGGCGGCGCACGCGACCGACAGCACGGTGAACGCGGCGAGCCCGGCGAGCAGCGGCCGCTTGCGGCCAAGCCCGTCGCTGACCGGCCCGGCCACCAGCTGCCCGACGGCGAGCCCGGCCAGGCAGCCGGACAGCGTGAGCTGCACGAGCGACTGCGAGGCGTGCAGGTTCGCTGC